>Ga0268299_1000284_pt1 | contig 181726 bp, 145 predicted proteins | sample NOBtaG_FD_193484 | JGI IMG/M metagenome (GOLD analysis project Ga0268299, IMG submission 193484) | Activated sludge microbial communities from bioreactor in Nijmegen, Gelderland, Netherland - NOB reactor | ecosystem: Engineered > Bioreactor > Aerobic > Activated sludge | place: Netherlands... | reverse complement strand
GTGTAAGCGTAGAACCGGAAGACCTTCTCCGACAGACCTGAATGAAGTACCTCCTTGGTGGGATCCCGGGACTGAATGTTGTTGACCGGTGGCGATATGACGATGGCTGCCCCCAAATCTTCGCTTGCCGGGAAGCGCGGGGGTCCAAGTCATTCGGCCTCATGGTCACCTTTCTCGAGAGAACTATTTTTGCCGCCTGTACGTGTGGCTATTCCGCTGCTGTAATCGTGAGTTCTTGATGTGAGTCTTGAAACTCCAGTTCTAGGGGAAGGTGTTCTTCGAGAAAACCATTCAGTCGAGCCTGTTCATCAGCATCCATCATGAGGATTTCCACTCCGAATCGGTTTCCCTGTGCCCAGGTGACTTTCGCCAAACCTACCGAGACCGGTCGGCAATCTTCAGGCACCTGCAGTTTGAGCGCTAGGTAGTCCCCGTCGATGAGGTTGTGCGAGGTTGGGTGCGGCGCACCGACGAGACCGGAATCGATGATGCGCCCTTTTTCTGCGCAGCCCATGGCCGCAGCAGAAAGGATGCAGTGAACGACGAATCTTCGATGTGACGAACATGCCATGCGAACCTCCTGCGTATGGCGAACGAGCGCAACGAAACTCCGGAGATGAACCTATCTCGGCTATGGCTGATCAGATAGTCTGCGAAGAGGGTACTTCTAACGAGGGGCAGGTCAGGGTCCGGGGAGCCTTAAGGAGCTGCGGCGAACGTCCCATGATTGAGCGAAATAGGCTATTGAACGATACGAACTAACCGGCAGTAGGTGTGTCTGTGGAGGTGCGCGTCGACGCACTCGATGGGGATTGTTGTTCAGTCAGGTAACGGTCTACGGCTGTGCCGTCCTATCTTCAAGGAGTCGTGTTGCGGGAGGTCGGTAGATTTGATGAATACAACAAGAGTCATTCAAAATGTAAGACGCTTTTCAATCCCTCGTTTTTCGGTCGATAATGGGGCGTGTGGATGAGGCGTGTATGGACGGAGCTGTCCAGCACTTCGGTATTCGTTCCCGTTTGCATGACCGGTCGATAGAATCGTGAATGAAACCACTTTCGGATCCTTCCAAAACACTCGCTAAACGAATCATGAATCGGGCTTAGCGCATTTGGCTGCAGTGGAACCGAACGGGTTTCAATCGCCAATCCCTTCTCTATTGAGTGCCGCTGCAGCCAGGCCAAGGCGACATCTGCCAAGTCCCGTTCCGGGTAGGTCCCGCCAAGGTCACCATGCGCCCCTGCGAACCAGCGTTGTTCAATGGTCTGTCCAGAGCAGGCCGGCGAGGTCCACAGCGTCGCGTTGTGATCTGCGCGGTGTTCGTCGATGGCGAGTGCATGGTAGGCCTGCCTTACGATCGAACTCAGTTCGGTATCGTGAAAATTATACCGGTGGTCGTTGAGCCACTTAAGTGCGTTGGTCGGAATTCCAAGTGGGCCGACGGTTTCCCACAAACCGAGTAAGGTGATCGGGACTTCCAGTGATCCTCTCCATCTCGCCGAAGTAGGTATTCCTGCAAGGATATCGCCGTGTCCCTTACGATAAAGGCGATAGGCATCGTCGAGGGCCTGGTTGGAGGGCTCCAGAATCATCTCGTGCAGGCATTGTCGAAGAGCAGTGGCTGTTGGAGTCGAGGGTGAGGGATAGGAGGCGGCCTCACGCACGCGCCTGACAAGATCGGTATGTAAGAGTGAAGCGGGGATGAGGCCAGCTATGGTGAGCAGGCCAACGAGGGAACGTGCGGTATACGCACCTCGACTGAAGCCATAGACAAACAGCTCATCACCGGGTTCGTAGGTGGCGGCGAGGTAGGCGTACGCGTGAAGGATGCTCTGATCCACTCCATACCCAAATGAGCCGGCCCGGAACCGATAAAACCAGGGAATGTCGCTACCGGAGTCATACCATTTCTGTTGCGCGCGTCCGTCCCGCGTCTGCGGAAGGATTGAATGGTAGAGCCGCAGTACATTCGTGGCGGGCGATGAATGACCGTGGGAGGTACGTAGGGTTTGTGTGTTGGGAATTCCCGATGAGGGCAACTGCTTGCCAGGGTCTGGAGGTAAGTCCCACATGCCATCGAAGCATAGAATCAAACGCTTGGACACGCGGCTTCGTTCTCCTTGGCGCACGAGGAACGGTTAGGGCTGTTCGTATGATCCGCTTGGTTCGATAGGAAGAGTAGCAGGCCAACCAGCGCCGTACCCTCATTGCTCGCCCCTGGGATAGCAAACTTAATGCCACTATTGCTTGGTGTCAGGGTGAGTTGGAATTGTGTCGGCGCATGTGATCAATAACCCTGTGAACCACTCAATCACTGCCTTTTAGGCTGAATCATGAGGACAGGGAAGCAATAGAGATTTCTCTCATGATAGGCCTGTATCGAATCAGATACGGATTCGTATCCGAAAGCATACGTGCATATGCGTCATGTGTGCATGGGGCATGAGTCGAGGTGGAGTTGAGGCTATGGCTCAAAGCAGATCTGACAGGAGAGTCTACCGGTGAGTAGACTTGATGACAAACTCACGATCTTGTTCAATCTGAATGGCCAATTGGTGCAGGGCTTGAGCGGTGGCCTCGGCGATCGGCTCTTGATCCGATGCGGTAATCCATCTCACTGAGGAGCCATGGGCTTCACCTTCGGCCGCGTATGTCTTGAGGGGGCCTTGTCCGGAAAAGACAAGGTCGGATTCCAAATGGACCCGATAGAGATAGCGGTCAGGCGCGCGAAGCATGAGCCAGGCTTTCACAACCAGACGCATGTCGCCGGCTTCTGTTCCGATAGACGTGAAGGTCTGGCGCTGAGTGAAATACTCGACAATTGTTTGTTGTAAGTCTTTCGACGGCCATTCGAGGAGGGGAATGCCCGGCATGTGATCCGCCCCTTCTATTGCGAGGAACGGTACCTCAAGCTGGACAGTCGCGGGGATCGAGGCTGCAGCCCGGTCACTCGATGGTGGGGTGACGTGAATATGATGCACACACCCGGCTCCGACCAGGTAGGTGCCAAATAACATGATCGTGAGTCGATATGTGAGATTCCGCATAGGGCGACACATTCCGAATTCCATCCCTAGCGGGAGGAAGGGGGTGGGTTGAGAATGTCTAAGTCACGAATGGCTCGAGCCGCCTGCTCCCGATAGGTCCGCTCCGTCGCGCCGGTGTAGGTATCAATGACACGTTGGTAGGTTGCCCGGGATTGTGCATATTGCTTCTTGATCGAAAGATATTGTCCCAAAGCCAGCCAGTTCTGGGCGGCCGTCTCGTTGGCGGTGCGGAGGTCGGTCCATTCGCGATCGACCTGGTTGGTTCCTGGACGATTGACGCGCCGAGAGATGATGTCGCCTAACTGGGATGAGAGGTGTTCGATCGCTTCATTCTCCCGGACGGCCGCTGCCACGCGATCATGTGTCAAGTGATCGTAGAAGGCTTCGACATGATCCTTGACGGTGTCGGCCCGTTTCTCATGGATGTCGTGGGAGCAGTGCGCGAGAGTGAGGCAGGTCATGAGCAATACCAGCCCGTGCCACATTACAGTTGCGCGTGAGCGAATCGCCATCGTCGCCTCCTGGTAAATCGGACGTTGAGGTCCGATATTTGTCGTCTCGTGTCGCGATCCTACCGTAGCTGGGCGTGGAAAGGCGAGCCTAGGGACGGCGCTAGGAGGGTGCCTTGAAGAACAGCACAGAGAGCGGGGGCAGCGTCATGGCCAACGAGTGCGTTCGATCGTGGGCCGGAATGGGCTCAGCCGAGAGGCCGCCGAGATTTCCAAGACCGGTGCCGCCATACATGGACGCGTCGCTGTTCAACAGTTCCTTCCAATAGCCGCCTTGTGGGACTCCGACGCGATATTGCAGTCGTGGAACCGGCGTAAAATTACAGACGACGGCGATGTGTTGCTGTGGTGTCCGGCCGTGTCGCAAGAGACTGATGACACCGGCATCCACGTCCTGGCAGTCGATCCACTCGAACCCTCGCGGGTCGAAATCGAATTCATGCAGCGCCGGCTCTGTCCGGTAGAGATGGTTCAGATCGGCGACCCACCGTTGCAGCCCTTGATGGGGCTGGTACTGGAGCAGGTTCCAATCAATGCTGTCGTCGTGGGCCCATTCGCGCCACTGGCCGATTTCACCACCCATGAAAATCAGTTTTTTTGCAGCCTGGGCGTACATATAGCCGAACAGCGCACGGAGGTTGGCGAATTTCTGCCAATCGTCGCCGGGCATTTTGCCCAGGAGCGAGCCTTTGCCATGGACGACTTCGTCATGGGACAGGGGAAGTAAAAAGTTCTCTTGGAACGCGTAGAGCATGCGGAAGGTCAGGTTCCGGTGGTGATGTTTGCGATACACGGGGTCCAGCGCCATGTACTCCAGCGTGTCATGCATCCAGCCCATGTCCCATTTCATGCCGAAGCCCAATCCGCCCGCATACGTCGGGCGTGATACCGACGGCCAGGAGGTGGATTCTTCCGCAAAAGTTTGCACGTCCGGATGGCGGCGATAGATTTCTTCGTTGAGTTGCCGTAAGAAGGTGATGGCCTCCAGGTTTTCCCGGCCGCCATGCCGATTGGGAATCCACTCGCCTTCTTTCCGTGAATAATCCAGATACAGCATCGACGCGACGGCATCCACTCGCAGCCCGTCGGCATGGTATTGCTCCAGCCAGAAGAGGGCGCTGCTGATCAGAAAGCTGCGGACTTCGTTACGACTGTAGTTGAACACCGCCGTCCCCCAATCGGGATGGAGGCCCTGGCGGGGGTCCGCATGTTCGAAGAGGTGGCTGCCGTCGAATCGACTGAGCCCGTGTTCATCGGTCGGAAAATGGGACGGAACCCAATCCAGAATGACTCCGATATCGTGCTGGTGGAGCTGGTCGATGAGGTACATGAGGTCCTGCGGTGTCCCATAGTTGCCGGAGGGAGCAAAGTACCCGGTCGTTTGATAGCCCCAGGAGCCAAAGAAGGGATGGTCCATCAGGGGCAGAAACTCCACATGAGTGAAGCCCAATCGCTGCACATACTCAATCAGTTTCGGGGCAGCTTCGCGATAGCTGAGGGAGCGGTTGCCTTCTCCGGGAACCCGCATCCATGAGCCGAGATGGACTTCGTAAATGCTGATCGGAGCATCCAGCGCATTGTGCCGTGCCCGAGTGTGCATCCAGTTGCTGTCCTGCCAGGTGTAATCGAGGTTCCAGACCACGGATGCGGATTTCGGCGGAATTTCGTTCAGTCGTGCGAACGGGTCTGTCTTGATAAGTACCGCCCCATGGTGCCGTGACCGGATGTGAAATTTATACAGTGCGCCGACCCCCACGCCGGGGACGAACCCTTCCCAGATGCCTGAAAATTGACAGGGGTGGAGTGGGTGGCGAGCGGGGTCCCAATGGTTGAACGTCCCGAAGACTGAGACCTGCTCGGCTTCCGGCGCCCACACCGCAAAGTGCGTGCCCTCGACACCCTGCAAGGTCGCGGGATGCGCGCCGAGTTTGTCGTAGAGGTGGAAATGAGAGCCTTCATTAAAGAGGTAGAGATCGTCCGCGGTGAGCAGACTATGTTTCTCGCCCGTAGATTTCATTCCTGGCGAGATGGAATCGAGCTGTTCGCCGGGGCGATGATTGACGAGTGGATCCACAGGTGCAGAGTACTGTGGTTGAGGGCAGATCGTCAATTGGCCGGCGGCTCGGTCGGTCGGCAATATTTTCGATTGCGAGACTCTTCGGGATCTTGCTCCAGACTAGTGACACTTCTCGATCAAGTATGGTATGAATCAACCCGCTCATACGGAATTCTCTTCGTCCCCATCGTCTAGCCTGGCCTAGGACATTGCCCTTTCAAGGCAGTAACACGGGTTCAAATCCCGTTGGGGACACCACACTTCTCCCGGTTATTCGTTGGCTCAGCCTTGTCGGGAACATTCTTCTCGGACAGTACAGCCATTTCACATATATAGCTTCTTGCGGCTTCATGGAGGATGGTTTCTGTCGTGGGAGAGGATCGCTGTAGGGCCGGCAGGTAGGATCCTCACTGCCGTCGGGATCTCGACCACGAAGCTGCTTCTGTGCCCCGCCTCATGATCCGGTGTCGTTACGCGTGAGTAACGTACAGAGTCGTTCAGTGATGAATCGAGCCGCTCACTGGGTTCGCCACATACAGACCCTGCTGTCCGAAGGCATTACTGGCGGGCGGTGGTATGCCCTCTGTGCGGTGATCATGGCCGCCACGGCGGTCGTTGATGTATACACCCCGCTGGGGCTCGCCGACGGCGCGGGATATCTGGTGGCCGTCGTGGTCGCCGGGATGGCGCCAGTCCAGCGATTCCCATACATCGTGGCGGCTATGTCGACCGGGCTTATTCTTCTCGGCGGCTATTGGTCTCAATCTGGGGACATTCCCTGGATCGGGGTTACGAATCGGGCCATCTCCATCGGCGCCATCTGGCTGATCGCCTGGGTTGTTCTGCAATGGAGAACGGCCGCCCGCAGCCGTGCTCATGACCTCTCTGTCCGATTGCGATCCATCCTAACCCACAGCCAGACGAATATCTTTGTCAAAGATCTCCAGGGGCGATACCTCGAGGTGAATGAACAGTTTCTGTTTCTGACCGGTCACTCGGCCGTAGCGGTGATCGGGAAAACGGATTCGGACCTCTTTCCGCCTGAGACAGCCGCCCTCTATCGTGAGCACGACGGCCAGGTCATCGAAGCCGGAGCGCCCATGAATTTCGAAGAGACGTGGGTGCTCAATGATGGTCTGCGCCTCTATATGGTCTCCAAGTTTCCCTTGCGCGATGAGCACGGCGCTATTGTGGCCATCGGCGGGATTGCCACGGATATCACCGCTCGGTTGCAAGCTGAGGCGGCCCGGAGTGAAGCCCAGGAACGGTTCGATTTGGTGGCGACCGCCACGCAGACCGGCATCTGGGACTGGGATCTGCTAACGAACCACATGTATTACTGCCCGCTGTGGAAAGCGAGTCTGGGATATCAGGAACATGAGATTTCCAACTCACCGACGGAGTGGGAGTCTCGATTGCATCCCGATGACAACGCTCGCGCAGTTGCGCTTGTTGACGACTATCTGTCCGGACGCATTCTCTCCTACGAACTCGAACACCGACTGCGTCACAGGGACGGCAGCTACCGCTGGATTCAGACCTGTGCCCTGTTGCAGCGGGATGCTGACGGGAGACCCCGTCGGATGATCGGGTCGCACGTGGATATTACGGAACGGAAGCGAGCGGAACACGCGTTGGCTCAGAGTGAGTCTACGTTAAGGAGCTTCTTCAATAGCGGCGCGATGATGATGGGGATTGTGGAACTGCTCGACGGGGATATTGTGCACGTCTCGGACAATCGCCGCGCCGCGAGTTTCTTCGGGACGACACCGGAGTCGATGCAGGGAAAGCGCGCCTCTGAGCTGGGTGCGCCCACTGACATTATCGCGCACTGGATTCGATATTACGAAGAGACGGAACGGACGAAACAACCGGTGCGATTCGAGTATGTCCACTCACAGAGAGGCAGCGGTGTCGAGTTGTGTTTGTCCGCCACTGTCTGCTGGATCGGTACAGGACCAAGCGGTCGGTCGCGGTACTCCTACGTGGTGGACGATGTCACGGAAGCACGATGCTTGGCGGAGGCGCTGGGACAGACGGCCGAGCGGTATCACGGTGTGGTCACCGCCCTTGCAGAAGGAGTCCTGCTACATGATGAGCAGGGGAGGATTGTCGCCTGCAATCCGAGCGCGGAGCAGATTCTTGGGCTTACGGCCGACCAACTGATGGGGCGAACGCCGGTCGATCCGGTATGGCAGGCGATTCATGAAGATGGGAGCCACTTTGCTCCTGACCAACGCCCGCCGGTGGTCACGCTTCGGACCGGTCGCCCCTGCTCGAATGTCATCATGGGTCTCTCCAGGCCGAGCGGGGAACGGCGATGGATTTCAATCAATACGCAGGCCCTCCGGAGGCCCGGCGAGGAGCGCCCTTATGCCGTCGTGGGCTCTTTTCATGACATTACCGAACGCCGTCGGGCGGAACAGGCGTTGTTGGAGGTGCAAGACAAGCTCGAGCACCGGGTGCGAGAGCGAACTGCACGGATTCACGAACTCGAATCCCAACGGTCTCAGGCGGAAAAACTCGCGGCGCTCGGGCACCTGGCGGCGGATATCGCGCATGAAGTGAACAACCCACTGGCAGGAATTACGAATGCGTTCCACCTGGTCAAACAGGGAATCGGAAGCGATCATCGACACTATCGATTCGTAGAACTCATCGATCGTGAGATTGAACGCCTCGCTATCATTGTCAAAAAAATGTACAGCCTGTATCAGGGCGCGCCGGCGACCGAACGACAAGCCACGAACATCGACGAATTGCTCCAGGACGTGGCGACGCTGGTGGGGCACAAGCTCACATCCAAACGCCTCCGGTTACGCACGGATGTCGTGACCCGCCGGCAGGTTGTGGATGCGCCGCGTTCCGATCTGTTTCAGGTGTTGCTCAATCTCGTTCAGAATGCCATTGATGCCTCCCCGGCTGACAGTGAAGTGGGGCTGAGCGTTGCCGAGCGTGACGGCCAGCTGCGATGGAGCGTGACTGATCGAGGGACGGGGATTGCTACTGATATTCTCCCACGAATTTTTGAGCCATTTTTTACCACGAAGTCCGGCGCCGGCTGGCAGGGCCTCGGCCTCGGGTTATCTGTCTCCCGTGGTTTGGTTCATGCCATGGGAGGGCGGATCGAAGTGGAGACACAACCGGAACATGGTTCAACGTTTACGGTAGTCCATCCGTTGGGACGGCCGGGTCCGGGGGAGGGCGTATGTGCACCATCGGCCGAAAGAAAGGAGCAGAAGGATGATGACTATGCCGCAACGCATACTCATTGCTGATGACGAAGAAACGTTTCGGGAATCGACCGTGGAAATTCTTGCTGAGGCAGGTTACGCGTGCAGTGCTGCCAGGGATGCGGCTGAGGCTGAAAGCCTGCTGGAAAACGGCTACGACTTGCTGCTGGCCGATGTCCGGATGCCGGGGAACGCGCACCTTGAGTTTCTTGAGAACGTTTCCAGACGACATCCCGAGCTTCCCGTGCTGGTGATTACGGGGTTCCCCACAGTCGGGACCGCCATCGAGTCGTTTCGCCTCTCGATTGTGGACTATCTGATCAAACCGGTCGGTGTGGACGATCTGAAGCGGGCGGTGGAGCGCGGGCTTCGGCGAAGGACCCTTGCCCGTGCGGTGAAGGAGGCTATGACTGAAACGGCCAAGGTGGCTGGAATTTTCGATCAATTGGGCCAGTCGATGAGAGAGTTCGGGCAGGGGGAGCCACTGGTGGAATGGAGCGCCCATGAGTATATAGCCCAGGCTATGAGGCACATTGCGCAGTTGTCGACAGTCGTCGGTCAAACGTTGGAGGCCTCCCGTGGGAGCAATCCCCACGCTCCCACGGACCTCTGTGCGTTAATGCCGTGCCCCAGGCTGGACCGGTATGAGGCGGCTATTCAGGACGCCGTCGAGGTCATGGAGCGTACGCGAAGCTCGTTCAAGTCGAAGGAGATCGGCGCATTGCGGCAGCGGTTGGAAACCCTCTTGCGCGAGGGACGCCGGCAGAGATGACTCTGTGTGGCAAGTGCGAGGCCAGCCTTCTCGTTGCAGCCGTGGTCATCAGGGCGGCCGGCACGCTTCATGATGTTGGTCGGCGTGTGCGAATGAGATCTGTGGTTGGAAAGCCGAGGCGTTTGGCTTGCTCGACTAGGCGCTGATAGGTAGCCTCTTCCAGCTGAGGTGCTCGCGAGAGAATCCAGAGGAACCGACGATCAGGTGTGCCGACCATCGCGGCTCGGTATTCCGGATCAAGCGCAAGAATCCAATAGTTCCCATCCCGTGATGAACCGAAGAGCCGCGCGAAGAAGTTATCGAAGACCACGGTGAGCCGGGCATTCGTTTTAGGGTCGATCACTGTCGCCACACCCTCCGCCTGGTCAACTCCGCCACTGTCGGTGAGACACTCATTGTGAACTCCGATGCTGCCGTCCGGACGGCTGGTATAAATGGCTTTCGAGTCAACGCAGTGCCGCTGAAACCACATCGGTAGCCGGGCGATCTCGTACCACGTCCCCGCGTAACGGGCGAGATCTACCGAAGCCACTGTCGGCAATGTGTCCTTGTGCTCCACGCCCGCACAGGCTGTGACGGTAAGGCAGAATGCCCAAACCGCCAACGGCGTGCTCAATCGGATCCAGTGATCTACCACGCCTTGCATCAGCAATTTATGAATCGGTGTGTACATAGCGTGCACTTCGGGTGTGTTGTAAAGATCCGGTGCTTGCGGTCGTCAGCACAGGCCAGAATAACCATAATTTTATCATAACAAGTACCAATGCCGCTGCGTAGCGGGGGGGGGCAACCCCGGGTGCAGGGAGCTGTGTCGAGTGAAGAACCGACGCCGTGCTTACCCCGCAAGCTCTTGGCACTGTTTCGGTTCGCTGTGTGCAATCGGTGTGAGCGGAACCTCCACCCATTTTTCTCCGTCTTGGCGCTCGAGTTTCTGAATGCAGGTCGGGTTAAAGCCGATTCGTCCATGGGTAGGCTCGGGCGCAGACTTCCGGATCATCACGCACCCGTCTTTTGTCAGGCCCACGGTTCCAACGTGCCAGCCTGGCAGGAGTTCCGCCGACTCAAAGCAAACCAACATCCCCTCGGCAAGGTCGTGTGCAGAAATCTGAGCGGGAAAGTGGAGCAGAATCGAAAGCATAGTCGGCAAGACGAGAACGCTGGGTGCATGGCACCTCCTTTCTCGGCGAATTTGTGAAGCCAGTCTGGGGGGATCTGAAAAAGATGTCAATGCTGGGAGGAAAAACCGGGAACGGTCGACCTCGACAATTACGCCGCGAACGAAGGATTGTGTCAGGGTTGGAGCATGTGAGGAGGGAACTGATGAAAACACTACAGGAAGTCCGCGAACGGGGCGGTAGGGTAAGCCCGTAGCCTGAGGACGTGAGTGCGTTCCCGTGGAGTCTAGGCGCGGGTAGATGGAACGCCCTGGCAGTGACGAGAGCCGGTCCGCCGCTGATACTGATTGTAGGGGAGAATGGCGATATTCATGTGGTGCCAAGCCCCATAATCTGCGACATGGTGGCATATGCATGTCTGCATCTTCTCCGAACCAGCGGGTGATAATGGCACGTTCTGAATCGGAGAATTGGCGCAGTGTCACTCCTGGCGAGCCCGCATTGGCCCTGCACGTTTCGGATTGTTCAGCCCTGCATTCTAACCTTCATATACCTAGGTGAATTTCTTGGCCTACCAAAGTTTTTGCCTCTGCCCAACCTCCGGGGAATAGTGCGTCGGGCAGTCTCGCCATAACATCGCCTCTGTCCTACCCGAGTCCGGGCGACTTGCGAAGATTGCCTCACCCTTAGTGAAACAAAGGAGGAAGAGCATGGCAGAAAGTCATCATCCTATGCAGCGTGGGGATAAATCGGTGGCCGTGAATGTTCGTCTTAAACCCGTTTCTGCATCGGATCAGCCGATTCTCGTGAACTACACCCATGTTGGTCTCTCGGACGGACTGGCATATGTCGATTTTGGGTTTCTAGAGCCTGCTTTGTTGAGCGCCGTCGCCATACACGCGAAGCAAGGCGACGTCACACCGAAACAGGTCGAAGGAATCAGCAGGGCACGTGTTGCGTTACCTCTCGATTCCGCGGTGCGTCTTTATCAGCAACTTCAGCGGGTGTTGGTCAGTCTCCAACCTCCTAAGACCAAACAATCCTAACCTGTCTGACCGACATCTTTTCCATGGATACATTGACATCCAATCCCGCGGATTGCTCCGTGCCAAGTCCCATAACAGATACGGGCTTGTTATGCCTGCTCATGGCCGCCAAGTTCCATGACCTACCTGTGGATGGGGGACAGATTCAGCATCAGTTCGGGCAGTCGGGCAAGGTACTGACGACGCAGGAGTTGCTACGCGCAGCCAAGCACATTGGGTTTCGAGTCGGACTTGTGACTGCTCGATGGGAGGGGCTGGCGACAACGCCATTGCCGGCCATTGTCGAACGAATCGACGGGAAATACGTCGTCCTGGCCAAAGTACAGGACGACAAGGTGCTCATCCACGATCCATTGGAGGCGCGATCGCTGGTTCAATCGAGAGAGACGTTCGTCACAACTTGGAGCGGCAGGTTGCTACTCTGTGCGAAACGCGCGGGCCTCCGAGCGCAGGATCTTGCGTTCGACATCACCTGGTTCATTCCAGCGGTACTCAAGTATCGACGGCTGCTGGGCGAAGTGTTGTTGGCGTCCTTTTTTCTGCAGCTCTTTGCATTGCTCACTCCCTTGTTCACCCAGGTCATTATCGATAAAGTTTTAGTGCACAAGGGCTTCACGACGTTGCATGTTGTAGCCATCGGTATGCTGGCGCTGGCACTGTTCGACGGATTTCTTGGCGGGTTGCGTACCTATCTGTTTGCTCACACCACGAACCGGATCGATGTGAGTTTGGGGGCGCAACTGTTCCGGCATCTTTTGGCCCTCCCTCTCGCCTACTTTGAATCACGCCGGGTCGGCGATACGGTCGCACGCGTGCGCGAACTCGAACATATCCGTCAATTTCTCACCAGTAATTCGGTGACAGTCCTGCTGGATGGCGTGTTCATCGTCGTGTTTCTCGCTGTGATGTGGCTCTATAGTTCGATGTTGACGTTGGTGGTGATGGCATCACTGCCGCTCTATGCCATTCTCTCGATCGCCATTACGCCGACGATTCGCACCAGGCTCAATGAGAAGTTTAACCGCGGAGCGGAGAACCAATCATTTCTAGTCGAGACCGTAGGCGGTATTCAGACCGTGAAGGCTCTGGCCGTCGAGCCACCGTTGCAGCGCCGCTGGGACGAACAATTGGCCGGATACGTGCAGGCCAGTTTCCGTGCGACCAGTCTGATCACCATAGCCGGCCAGCTGGCTACGTTCATCCAGAAAACTACGACTATTGCCGTGATGTGGGTTGGTGCGTATCAGGTCATCGAGGGGGTGCTCAGTATCGGCGAACTGATCGCCTTTAACATGATCTCCGGGCAGGTGACCGGGCCCTTGTTGCGTATGGTGAACCTCTGGCAGGAGTTTCAACAGGTCGGCATCTCAATACAACGCCTGGGCGATGTGTTGAACACTAGGCCAGAACCTACATATAGCCCGGCCCGCACAACGTTGCCGCAGATTGCCGGGCAGATTACGTTCGACGACGTCACCTTTCGCTATCGTCCGGATGGCCGGCCGGTGCTCCAGCAGGTTTCCTTCTCCCTCCAGCCGGGCCAGGTTATTGGGATGGTGGGACGATCCGGGTCGGGCAAAAGCACCATCGCGAAGCTGATGCAACGGTTGTATGTGCCGGAACGCGGCCGTGTGCTGGTTGATGGGGTAGATCTTGCGCAGGTCGATCCGGCCTGGTTGCGTCGGCAAGTTGGCGTGGTACTGCAGGAGAACTTTCTTTTCAATCGCTCCGTCCGGGACAACATCGCATTGACCGACCCAGGGCTCTCAATGGACCGTGTGATGCATGCGTCCAAACTGGCCGGTGCCCACGAGTTTATCCTGGAGCTTCCGGACGGATATGACACGATTGTGGGAGAGCATGGCTGCGCCCTCTCCGGCGGGCAACGTCAGCGTATCGCCATTGCTCGTGCTCTCGTTGCGAATCCTCGCATTCTGATCTTCGACGAAGCCACTAGCGCTCTGGATTATGAATCCGAAGCAATCATTCAACGGAACATGGCGCAGATCTGCAAGGGGCGCACCGTCATCGTCATTGCACATCGCCTGAGCACGGTTCGCCCTGCCCATCGGATTTACGTCCTCGACAAGGGGCAGATTTTCGAGGACGGGACGCACGATGATCTGATCAAGCGCAACGGGATGTATGCGCGACTTTATCGATATCAGGACGGGCGATCCGCAGCAGCGTAACGGAGAGGCAGATGAGGAAGAGAGGATGAAGAGGTTATTGCGACATCTGGCGGTGTGGCGTGCGGCATGGCAAATTGAACAAGCCATGCCCTCGGCGGTTGTTTCCGGCGGGAGTGCGGTGGAGTTTCTTCCTGCTGTGCTTGAAATTCAACATGCGCCGCCTTCGCCGATCGGCCGTGCCATTCTCTGGACCATCATGCTGGTGTTCACGACGGCGGTGACCTGGTCCTCGCTCAGTCACATCGATATCGTCGCCGTGGCGCCTGGCAAGATTATTCCCAGTGGTCATTCCAAAACCATCCAGCCATTCGAAACCGGTGTCATTGCTTCCATTCACGTACAAGACGGTCAAACCGTTCGTCAGGGAGAGGTGCTGATTGAGCTGGATGCGACGCAAAACGGCGCTGATCGGGATCGGGCGCTCAACGAATATCGAGCCGCGCTGATCGAGGCGGCCCGATTGCGCGCGTTGATTGCGGGGCACTCCACTTTCGAGGTTCCGGAAGAAGCCGATCCGCAATTCACATTGCTTCAGCAACAACTCTTGCGGGATCAAGTCGCGGAATTTTCCGCCCGGGTTGATGCATCCCGGCATCTCATTGGACAACGCCGGGCGGCGTTGGATGCGACGAAGGATAATCTCCGGAGGCTGGAGGCAACTGTTCCGATCGAAGCTGAGCGTGCCAAGGCCTATCGGTCCCTGTTGGCGCAACAGTATGTGTCGAAGATGGACTATCTCCAATTCGAGCAGCAACGCATCGACAAGGCTCAGGAGTGGGCTGGGCAGAAGAGCAAGTTGCGGCAGGATCAGGCTGCACTGGCTGAGGCCGAGCAAAACTACCACGCGCTCCTCTCGGAGTTTCAGCAGAGCAAACAGGCCGAGCTCTCGACCACGGAAACGAAGACAGCCTCGCTGCTTCAAGAAGTGCGCAAGGCTGGACAGAAAATCCACTTGCAGAAGCTGGTGTCGCCGATCGACGGGGTAGTGCAACAGCTGGCGGTGCATACGGTGGGCGGTGTCGTCACGCCCGCCCAGCCATTGCTCATCGTCGTGCCTCAAGACCATCCCGTGGAAGTTGAAGCACAGTTCGAGAACAAGGACATCGGCTTTGTGAAGGAAGAGCAGCCGGTTGAAATCAAAGTCGAGACGTTTCCGTTCACCTTATATGGCACCATTCCGGGAAAGGTTTTGAGTGTCTCGGATGATGCGGTACCGTTGGATAAAGATAAGGGCGGCCTGATCTATGCCGGTCGTATCAGCATGGATTGCGCGACGATGCAGGTGGAAGGAAAACGTATTCATCTCTCGCCCGGGATGGCCGTCATTGTTGAAGTTAAGACCGGCCAGCGTCGGGTGATTGAATACCTGCTGAGTCCCTTACTGAAGTTTAAGCGGGAGAGTTTGAGGGAGCGTTAGGAAATATCTGAATTGGAACTATGTTGCGCAACAAACCTCAGGAAGAGGGTTGGCCATGAAGATGAGGTCTGATCAAATTGTCAGGGGTATTATCCTCGTAGGGTTGTTGCTCGTCCCGATGATTGTATCCAGCGAGGCAGGCATCTTGGGGAAAGAGGAGACACCCGGAGAACGGTTTCGGAAAGGCATTGAGAAAATCAGGCAGGCCTGTGAAAGCCGGAAACTTGATCCTGGGGAAGTGTGTGGGGAGGTAGCCAAGCTCAAGCCAGCTGATCCCTTGGCGACCGAGGAAGGTCGCTTCGCCCATTCAATCAAGATCCCTAATCCGGTTTCGGAAGATAGCGGCTACAAGCCGGAGATGACGAGTCAGGAATACTTTGATCATTTGTGCAAGACCGAGGCGGGGGAGTTCATCTACAGGACAGTGGAGAATGTGGAAGGCATCTACATGATGCGGCCGAGGAAAGAGGCTACAGATGAGGAATTAGAACATCTCTATGCGTTGGAGGATCCGTATGGGTACACAACTGGGACTTCAGCTGAACAGGCTTTTGGATTCATTCGTCCAGATGGCTATCGCTATGTGGAGACTCCGTTGTTGGAAGTGAGGGTGCCGTCCTGGAAGAAGCGATACAGAGATTCCTCACTGTTTGCCCATCCGCCCGCAAAAGCGAAATATGCGCGTTATTTTGGATTCGATGCTCGCAACATGAAGAGTATGAAAATGGAATATGACAGATCCTTGAGGAGTCGATACGGATTCACATGGAGGGGTATCTCTCGGCCGCATGATCGGGAAATGGGGATTGTTGGAGGCGAATTAATCATCCTCGAGCTTGCAAGCAACGAAGTGGTGGCAGTCCGACGGGGGTTCATCAAGAGCAGTAATGTGAAGAACCTGACAGGTATTTGGTGGCTAAAGGGGCAAGTTTGCCCTGGCGGATTAGGACGTGCTGAGCATGGTGGCGATAACTTTGTTCTGAAAGTAGTTAAACCTGTGCCTTCTAAAGGGGAGCACTATGGCTCAAGGTGAGATGGGTACCTGGCTCCGTTTCGCACTACAGCAGATTGCCGCTGAGAGCTATTTTGACTGGATTGATCTATCAAATCCTCAACGGGTAATCGGCCAACTTCAACTTGGAAACAACAATGTAACTGGCGATGATCCGACGGCACCCGTGTTGCCTGGTAAAATCCGGATGACGACGCTGCAGGCTGAGCAATTTGTCCAACGCTATCAGATCGTCGATCATCACGCCAACGATGCAACTGGGTTTAGTGCCACACTGCTATTCGATACCGAGACCAATAGCTACACGCTTTCATTTCGAAGCAGTGAGTATGCCGCTGACGTCAATGGTGGTGATCGTTCACGCGATATTTTTGGGGCGGATGCAGAACTCAAGAATTCCGGCTTTGCGTTTGCCCAACTTGTCAGCATGACGCGATACTTTGAGGGCTTGCAACAGGGCAAGAGGAGCGATGGGACGATCGATCCGTCATTGGCTGCCTTCTTTGGCAATTCTCAGAACCAACTTAACGTCACTGGCTATTCCCTCGGAGGGCACCTAGCGACCGTATTCACAGAACTCTATGCGGATCGCGTGGCTCAAACGTATACATTCAACGGAGCCGGGCGAGGTGAATTTGGTGGTGTGCAGCTCAATGGCGAGGCGCAAGAGGCAGAGCGCATACGGGAGATGCTTGCGAACCTTGATTCGCGATTACGGACAACTGATCCGTTGGGATCGCTGTTCGTCAGTGGGGCGACGGGTGACATTTATACTGATGAGCGGTATGTGGTCGCCCTCGATGCTACCCAAACTTTATATCCGACGAGTGGAACTCAAATTCTGCCTGGCCTGACAGGAGGGATAACGAGAACCGATGGAGCTTTTGGGAAAATACAGCAGATCTTTGGTCATGCCGATACCGGTCAGGATGTTGAGGTGGTGGCCAATTCTGGGGTCCACGCAAAGGCGATTCAGGTTCTAATCGAAGGGCAGCCACTAGTCGAAGATGTGAATATCCAGAATCCGTGGGAATCGCAGTATGGCAATAGCCACAGTATTGCCCTCATCGTGGATTCGCTTGCCATTCAGGAACTGTTTCAAAAAGCGGATCCACAGCTGCAGCAAGCCCAGATAGAAAGCATCTTGAAGGCGTCATCAGGTCAGGTTGCCACTCCTTATCCAGAACAGGGAATGCCTGTGCCCCTTGCCGAGGGGGACACTCTTGAAAAAGCGCTCGATGCCTTAGCAAGGGTGTTCCATGTCGATGGAGTTGCTACTCCCTTCGGGCGTCTGCCCGGCGACTTCGGCAGCTTAACATATCGACAGCCGTTTTATGAGCGACTTGAGGCAGTTCGAACTGCGATTGGTCATCAGGTGTTGAGCATTGTGCCATTGATGGGGAAGAGCGCTGAGGAGTTACAAGCCCTCGCCTTACTGGAGAGCTCGACGAGTCTTGCCTATCGGTTCGCATTAAGGGAGTTAACCCCTTTTGCGGTCCTCGGCGCTAGCGCTTCCTCGACAGAGGCGCTCTATGCTAGCCACAATGAGAGCGGAGAGTTGGCACTGCTCAGCTCTGAAAGCGGAATGGGAGAATTGTCTCCACAGTACTTGAAGGATCGCGCCGCATTTCTGATCGAGAAGATCAATGTCAACAGCAGCCCAATCGGTCTCCCCTCCGTCACTCATTTTAAAGATTTTCAATCATCATACGAGATTGGTTCGGCAACACTCCCGCTGCCCCAAGTTCTGTTTGGAGACGAAGTCGGCGAAACTCTCGATGGAAGTGTATTTCGGGGAGATCATCTCTACGGCGGTGATGGAAATGATCATCTATTTGGCTATGGAGGCAAAGACTATCTGGAGGGGAATCGCGGCAACGACATTCTGGATGGCGGAAGTGGCGCCGATACTATGCTGGGAGGAACGGGAGACGACACGTATCTCGTCGACGATTCTGGTGATATCGTTCGAGAGTATGCCAATAGCGGTGTTGACGAAGTGCGCAGTTCAGTCACCTTCACCCTGGACTCCCAGATCGAGTACCTCACGCTGACGGGCTCCAATGCCATTGATGGCATCGGCAACGAACTAGGCAATATTCTCATCGGCAACAGCGCCAAAAATGTGCTGAATGGTGGAGATGGGCAGGACTATCTCGTCGGCAACGAGGGAAATGACACACTCATCGGCGGTGCTGGCAACAGCGATCTCCTCGAAGGCGGCGTCGGATTAGATACGTACATCTACCGTTCTGGTGACGGGGTGGATCGAATTGAAGACAGCGATGCGCAGGGGCAGATCATTTTCGATGACCAATTGTTGCAAGGCGGGATTCGTCGCGCTGGTGATGCCGCCAACAGTTATACAAGCCTGGATGGCCGAACCACTTACATGATGTCCGGGACCGATCTCATCGTGAACGGGGTCCTCATCGTGAATGAGAATTTCCAGAGTGGTCAAATGGGGATTCAATTGCGCGATGTCTCCCCTATTCCGACTGATACGGGACTTCCTGCAGGACCTTTTGGGCATGTGCTGGAGGGAGGGAGTGGGGATGAGACGCTCATTGCCACCAATCCGTATTCGTACGCCATGTATGGCAACGAAGGAGATGATGTCCTCACCTCTCAAGTGTCGTCCATACATGACTCGTTCTCTGATCTTCGTGATGGTGGGGCCGGTGATGACATCTTAGTTGGTGCTGGAGGGAATGATTATCTCGTTGGGGGTAGCGGTGATGATTATGCTGATGTCTCCGATGGGGATATCTTTTTCGGTGGAGATGGCAATGACATTGCTGTGACTGATACCCAGATAGCCAACTACGCATGGACCCATATCGGCAGCGGCACACACTATATTGACGGGGGCGCCGGCAATGACGTGTTATTGGGCGCCCTTGGCGTTGATGTGCTGCTTGGTGGGGAGGGTGAGGATGTTCTTAGGGGGGAGAACCGTCCTGCGGGTTGGATTGCGAAAGTATACGACGTTGATCTTATTCCACAAAGTTTTCCTATGCCGGCATTTTCCTCGGCTCTAGGTGCAGACGACTATCTCGATGGAGGCGCAGGTAAGGACCTGCTTGTCGGCGATGGAGGAAACGACATTCTCATCGGCGGGGTGGGCGACGACTTGCTGTATGGTGAGTCTGATTTCACCCAGACTATTCCTGGCGATGATTGGTTGGATGGTGGTGAGGGCAATGACCGGCTATTCGGCGGCGCAGGAGCTGACTCTCTTTCCGGTGGGGATGGCGACGATCTTTTGATCGGGGATTTTTCAGAGGATCCCGGGTCTGCGGATATTCTCGATGGCGGTGCCGGAGCCGACGAACTGCAGGGTGGAGGGGGCGACGATATTCTGTATGGTGGCATCGGAATGGATCGGCTCGCTGGGTTCGCCGGGAACGATGTGCTCGATGGGGGGGCGGACAGCGATGAGCTACAGGGCGGGGCGGGCGACGACTCATTGTGGGGCGGACTTGGTCATGATCTTCTGACCGGGCAGGAGGGAGATGACGAGCTCTTCGGGGATGATGGAAACGATGAGCTGCATGGAGAGACTGGCAACGATACGCTTTTGGGTGGCGTCGGCAATGATGCGCTCTTTGGTCAGGATGATGACGACTTCCTTTCCGGCGATGCCGGTGATGATGTATTGAATGGCGGACTCGGTAATGATCAGCTTGATGGCGGCGATGGGATCGACGATATGCAGGGCCGAGAGGGAGACGATCTCATTGTTGGCGGCACCGGCGACGACTTCCTCTACGGTGATGGCAACAACCCCACTGTCCTGAATCTTCTCGGTGGCAACGATACTCTGGATGGCGAGGAGGGGGATGATCAGTTGTGGGGTGGTGCGGGACAGGATCAACTGTTCGGTGGCGAGGGAACCGACCAGTTGGTGGGTGATGTGGGAGATGATGCCTTGTTCGGGGATGCCGGTGATGACTCTCTCTTTGGAGACTCGCCGCTATTTTCGGGACAGGCAGGGAATGATGTGCTCGATGGCGGTGATGGCAATGACGTCCTTCATGCAGGTGGCGGGGAGGATGATCTGCATGGCGGGGCAGGAAATGATCGGCTGATCGGCGGGGCTGGGAGTGACACATATCGATTTAACCTGGGGGACGGTGTTGACTCTATCGAGGATGATGCAACGCAGAGCAATCGATTGGTCTTTGGCGCTGGTATTACCGCTGAATCCCTGAGTTTGGACGTGGCACCCAATGATTCCCTTGTCGTCCGTGTCGGTAACAGTGAGGACGCGGTTCAAATCGCGGGCTTTGGGCTGAATTCACCCTCCGAGTTTCACACCATTAATCAGTTCGAGTTTGCCGATGGCACGGTGCTGACGGACGCCGGATTGCTCGCGCGCGGGTTTAACTTGTCCGCATCAGTGGACGGAGGAACGATGATCGGCACGTCCTTTGCCGACCATATGCAAGGCAGTCAGGCTGCTGATTGGCTCCACGGACGTGATGGAAACGATGTCCTCATTGGCGGCGAGGGCGCTGATGTGTTGGAGGGTGAGGAGGGCGACGATCTACTGGATGGTGGGGCAGGAAGCGATCGGTTGTATGGTGGGGCAGGCGTCAATGTCCTACGCGGTGGTGCCGGAAGCGACCTGTTGGTGTCGAACGCGGTCGACGATCAGTTAATCGGTGGGACCGGTGACGATATCTATCACCTTGCCTCAGTACTTACCACCGTGTCAGAGGATGCGAATGCGGGCGTTGATACCATCCACCTGGCGCCCAGTGCTTCTCTTGTATTTCAAGCGCCTGACCAGGTGGAGAATGTTCAGATCCTGGACGATTTTTATTTGGAGTCGACCCAGCGAGTGGACCTGGTAGGAAATGTGTTGGATAACCAATTGTCCGGTCCCAACCAGCTTGACGGCCAGGGAGGAAACGACATTCTCATCGGGGTGGGCGACAATACGTTCTTGTTTGACCGTGGGTACGGGCAAGACATCGTACGGATGGGCATGCAGACGTATGCCCACTCAGGGCTCGATCAGGTATTGTTCGGAGCGGAGATCGCGCCGGGCGATCTTATGCTCGAAAATCATGCCAACGATCTAATCGTTAAGGTCAATGGGAGCACAGACCAATTGACGGTGGAGTCCTTTTTTGTCTACTCAAGCAATCACGTGGACCAATTTGCGTTTCTCGATGGGACCGTGTGGGATCTGAGCGCGATTGAGAGTAGGGTGTTGACGTTTGTCGGCAGTGACACCGACGACACGTTCTATGGCAATGACGGGGACAATCTCATTCGTGGGTTGGGGGGGAATGATCAAATCCGGGCTTCGCTCGGTGACGATACTTTGGATGGTGGAGCCGGAGACGATTTTCTGGAGGGCTATGTTGGTAATGACATCTATCTATTTGGTCGAGGATATGGGCAAGACTCCATCGACGATCAAGGCGATTCATCGGATGTCGACACGCTGCAACTCTTGGAAGGGGTCGGCCCTGGGGATCTCACATTGCGTGCGACCCCTGATTTCGGTACCGGTGTAATTCTGACTATAACGAATACCGCCGATCAGCTCATGCTCGGCGGATTTTTCGCGTCTGCGTCACTCCGTGTTGATCTGATCAAATTCGCAGACGGCACTCTTTGGGATTACAACGCAATGCTGGCTCAGACTGAAGGCGTGAATCTCGTCGGCGGTGAGGATGTCGATTACCTCTACGGCAATGTCACGAACGACATTCTTTCAGGATTGGGTGGAGATGACAGCCTCTATGGTGGGGCCGGCAACGACTTGTTGGACGGGGGGATTGGTGCGGATGGCATGATCGGCGGATCAGGGAATGATCTTTATACGGTCGATGAGGTTGGCGATGGCGTCACGGAACAGGCAGGACAAGGAACGGATACGGTTCAGAGCAGCGTCACGTATGCGCTGGGTGCGAACGTCGAAAATCTTACGCTTATCGGCAATGCGGCCATTAACGGCAGTGGAAACTCCCTCAACAATATCTTGGCCGGCAATGGTGCGGTCAATGTTCTCACTGGGGGTGCAGGAAATGATACGTATGTCGTGGGGGCGGGGGATACGATTGTCGAAGCCGCAGGCTCAGGGACTGACATCATCCGAGCCGATATCAGCTGGACATTGGGAACCAATGTAGAAAACCTTGTCTTGACGGGAACTGCCGCAGTCAATGGAACCGGCAACAGCCTCGCCAACACACTAACCGGGAACAGCGCCGCTAATATTCTCAATGGCGGAGCCGGTGCGGATAGGTTGATCGGCGGACACGGCGACGACACCTATGTTGTGGACAACGTCAGCGATCAGATTACTGAGTCGGCTAATGAAGGTCTCGACACCGTTCAGAGTTCGGTGACGTATACCTTGGCGGCCAATGTGGAGAACCTCACGCTGACCGGGAGCGGTTCCATCAATGGGACCGGAAACGGATTGGACAATATTCTGGTCGGTAACAGTGCGGCCAATCGACTCACTGGCGGTGCCGGGAACGACACCTATGTGATCGGGACCGGCGACAGTATCGTTGAATCGGTGAATGCCGGTATTGACTCAGTCCAGAGTAGTGTCACGCACACGCTTGCCGCAAATGTCGAGAATCTGACGCTTACGGGAAGTGCTACCATCAACGGTACTGGGAATGGGCTCAATAACATCTTGATCGGCAATAGTGCAGTCAACACGCTGACCGGTGGGGCGGGGAACGACACATATATTGTGGGAGCAGGAGATACTGTGGTGGAGGCATCGAATGCCGGCACCGACACGGTTCAGAGCGCCGTAACCTGGAGTTTAGGAGCCAATGTGGAAAATCTGGCGCTGGTCGGATCTGCGGCGGTCAACGGGACGGGCAATACTCTGGCCAATGTGCTCACCGGCAATGCCGGTAATAATGCACTGATCGGCGGTGACGGCAACGATACCATGGCAGGTGGACAAGGAAACGATGTGCTCAATGGCGGGACTGGAAATGATGTCTTTCAATTCGCTCGCGGCGATGGACAGGATACTGTCTCTGACACGAGCGGGAGCAGCGATCGGCTTAACTTCGGTTCCGGAATCAATCCTCTGGACATTATGTTGAGTCAAAGTGCCAATGATTTGCGCATCGCGCTCTACGGTTCGACCGATCAGGTGACGATTGCCAACTGGTACGGGGGCGCTACTAATCAGATCGAGACAGTCCAAGCCGGTAACGGTCAACAATTGATGAGCACTCAGGTGAACCAATTGATCCAGGCGATGGCAGGATTCACGCAACAGACCGGGTTGAGTTGGGAGCAAGCCGTGGCCCAGCGTCCCCAGGATGTGCAGCAGGTCCTGGCTGCAAATTGGCACTAGCGGTATGTTTCGGGCGCCCCGCCTGTCCGGCGCGGCGCCCCCCTCTTGACCGACTCGTTTTTCCTGTTCTGCCTTAGCCTCGTCAGGGCCGGTTTTCGGCAGATCCTCCCTTTGCCTCCCGATTGTCTATGAATAGCCCGATATTGCGGAGAGTTGTGGTGTGTCGTTGGTTAGTACCGAAGAGGTACAGCCTCCGTGGAATGGCCGGACCCGGTTTGGATGGTACAGTCAGGACATCACCGCGAGGCGTGAAATCCCAGTCAATGCAGGACGCCAACTTATCCGCGCTTGCTAGGAGGTCATTGATGTCGCACCGAAAAGTTCTTTTTCTCGCCCTGATGACAGTTCTTGTAGCGGGGGTGGAAGGATGTACGACGATGAGTCAGCCCGGCTCTTCCACGACGTTACCGAGCAGTGCGTTCTTCCCCATCGAGGCCAATGAGTTGAAGTCGCTTCAAGCGATTGCCCACGCGCAAGACTCCCGTATGAAGAATTGTCACAAAGGTCCCGCTTGTGAGGATGCCTATTACACGCGTGGCTTGGTCGCGCTCTTCGAGAATCGAGCCGATGCGATTACGGTGTTTCAGGAGCTGCACACAACCATGCCGAACAGCCGCTATGAGGCGGCGACGACGGGCTGGCTAAATCTCTTGCAGGATACGGCGCCATCTTCCAAGCACCATCAGGCGTTAATGGTTCAGTTGAAGCAGGAAGTGCTGCATAATCTTCTGGAGCGTTCTGAGTCGACGGCGCTGCGGACTGTGAAGGATCACGACCGAAGGGTTGCAGAGCTCAAGTAGTGAACCATTTATAGCTATCAGCCTGGCGTCTCGTCCGGCCGGCATGCGTCGCATGCCGGCCGAATCTGTCTCTCATCTGTCCCTCCATTGCTCGCCTCAGCCAGTTGACTAGATCCCTCTCTAATCCACTCTCTTTTACATATAGTTGAGTTTGCACAGACTCGCGGCTACACTTTGCCTGGGTAGATTCAGGTTGCGTCTAGGTGTATCCGTGGGTGAGAGGTGCATATGCGTCTGTTCATTATGACCTTCGCGGTATCCGTCATTCTGTTTGCCGGAGTCTGGTCGGTGCGAGCGGCCGAGCCACAGTCTGGGGCGGATGGCCAGGCGGGCGGGGCTGAGGCAATCACAGGGCAGGATGGTGCGCCGATGGTGTTGGTTCCAGCCGGGCCTTTTACGATGGGGAACAACGATGGGCTTCCCGCCGAACGCCCCGAACATGTGGTGACCCTCGACGCGTACGCCATCGATCGATATGAAGTGTCGCTGCAACTCTATCGAAAATTTCTTCAGGCTGCGAGATATGATGCGCCGCCGACCTGGGATGATGAAGCGGCGGAGACGGTCGGTGATCGTCCAGCTGTCGGAATGAGTTGGGAGGATGCGGCGGCCTATTGTGCCTGGGCGGGGAAGCGACTCCCGACGGAAGCTGAATGGGAGAAGGCTGCGCGTGGAACGGATGGCCGTCGGTACCCCTGGGGCCCCATGCAGCCGTTTGTGGACATTGCCAACTACAATCGTGGTGTGTGGGTCAGCGAAGCTATTACGTTGGTGAGTGTGGCCGGTGGGGTGGAAGGGATGAGCGTCCGCCACGGCCTGAAAGCCGGAGGTCGTAGTCCGTACGGCCTCCATCACATGGCGGGGAATGCAGCCGAGTGGGTAGCCGATTGGTACGATCGCACCTACTACGGCAAGAGTCCCGACAAAAATCCGATGGGTCCTGCCAATGGTGAGAAGCGGGTGATTCGCGGCGGGTCGTGGGCCGATTTGCCTGTGGCGTTAAGTGCGTCTTCGCGGGTCTCGGCGGAGCCTGGTTTTCAGGACCGCACCATTGGATTTCGCTGCGCGATGGATGCCAAGAAATAGAGCCTGGGGGGGGCGAGCTCCAAGGCTTTCGTAAGTTTCTTAATTCGTGGTTATGCCTGATTCAGGTGCCGCATCGTCTGTGTCACTGCCGAACCGAAAGCATAAGGCCGTCGCCGCGTTCGCGGCAGGGCTTGTGTTCCTGGTTGCGCTGGCGGGGATCCGCCATATCTCCCCTCCGTCTGACTCAACGCCTGCTGTCCAGAATATTGACCCGAACATGGTGCCGTTGGTGACGGGGGATGAACCGATTCAGGAACTCTTTGTCCGCGCCGGCTGTCCGGTTTGCCATCAGATTCCCGGCATTGCGGGCGCGAAGGGCCAGGTCGGTCCGCCACTGTGGCTGGGGAAAACCGGAGCAAGTCGCCTGGCCGATCCGGAGTATAAGGGCCAGGCGCAGACGGTTCGTGAGTATATTGTGGAATCCGTGGTCTCCCCGGGGACTTATGTGGTGCCCGGGTTTCCGTCGGATACGATGCCGACGTGGTACGGAAGGAAGCTGAGCGGGGCTGCGTTGAATAAGATCGCGTCGTATCTGGAACAGGCGGTGGAGGAGCCGCCTTCGGGACGCCCTTAAGCGGGTATGCCGATCATTTGCGTGGTGTGCGCTCGCGTAGGAATAGCCCTTAAGGATTAGAGTTCAGCAACGTCTGCCCCTCAACGTTTTTTCCCCCCGGCCTGCCCCATTTGGCCTTGAATCTGGAACCCCTTTTCATCCCGGTCGTTCTTGTCCAGAAGAGCCGCCACGGCATCGTCGCCTTTCAGTCCCGCCAGTTTAATTTTCAGGCGAAGGTTGTTGGCGCTGTCGGCATTGATCAACGCTTGTTCAATACTGATTTTTCCGGCCTTATAGAGTTGCAATAGCACGTGGTCGAATGTCTGGCAGCCTTCGTCGATGCCCTGTTCCATCGCCTCTTTCAAGGTATCGATTTCAGAACGTTTGATGAGGTCTTTGATGCGCGGCGTATCCAGCATGATTTCGAGCGCAGGCACGCGGCGACCGTCGAGGGAGGGAATCAACCGTTGAGAGATGATGGCCCGCAGGTTCAATGAGAGCTGCAGATAGATCTGCGCGTGCCGTTCGACCGGGAAGAAGTTCATGATGCGTTCGATCGATTGATTCGCATTGTTCGAGTGCAACGTTCCGAGGCAGAGGTGTCCGGTTTCAGCGAAAGTGATCGCGGCTTCCATAGTCTCCGTGTCCCGGATTTCACCGATGAGAATGACGTCCGGTGCCTGGCGCAGGGTATTTTTCAAGGCGTGTCCGAAGGAATGGGTATCGAAGCCGACTTCGCGCTGGGTGACGATCGATTTCTTGTGGTGATGGACGAATTCGATCGGGTCTTCCACACTGATGATGTGGCCGGCATGCACGGTATTGCGGTGGTCGATCATTGCGGCGAGGGAAGTGGATTTTCCGGAGCCGGTTGCACCGACCACCAGTACCAGCCCCCGCTTGGTCATAGCGATGTCTTTGACGATGGGCGGTAGATCAAGCTGCTCGACGGTCATGATCTCCGCTTTGATATGTCGAAACACCAGCCCGACGTTGCCCTTCTGCCGGAAGATGTTCACGCGAAAGCGGCCGAGGTCTTTGTAATACAGGGCAAGGTTCATCTCCATCTTCTCTTCAAACTCGCCTCGCTGCTGGCCTCGCATGAGGGCCAGCGCCAGCGATTCGAGTTGCTCGTTCGTGAACGGCGGCGCATCGGTCCGATGTGTCGAGCCATGGATGCGATAAATGGGGGGCGCATCGACGGTGAGATACAGGTCGGACGATTCCTGCTTGACCATCACTTCGAGAAGCGTGCGAACATCCATGAAATGCCTCTTTCCAATGCCGTGGGAAACCTGTGTCGGTTGCGCTGAGTGCCCGTTTATGCCGCGCCTCCGGCCGCGGCGCTAAAGAGATTGGGATTCATGCTGCGGGATTGAGCCTCGGCTTTTGTCACCAGCCCCCGTGTGGCCAGATCAACCAGGGCCATGTCCATCGTCTGCATGCCGTCTTTTTGGCTGGCCTGCATGATGCCTGGAATTTGGTGGAGTTTGCCTTCGCGGATGAGGTTCCGCACCGCTGTGGTACCGACCATGATTTCCACCGCCGCAATCCGGCCGCCACTCTTTTTCTTCAGGAGCGTCTGGGTCAGGACTGCCTCCAGCGTTTCCGAGAGCTGTGCGCGGACTTGAGCCTGTTGGTTCGGAGGGAAGGCGTCGATGATACGGTCGATGGTCTTTGGGGCACTGGATGTGTGCAGGGTCGCGAAGACCAAGTGTCCGGTTTCGGCAGCGGTCAACGCCAGCTGGATCGTATCCAGGTCCCGCATTTCGCCGACGAGAATGATATCGGGGTCTTCGCGGAGTGCGGCACGGAGGGCGTTGGCGAACGACAGCGTGTGGACGCCCAGTTCCCGCTGGTTGACCAGGCATTTTTTCGATTTGTGAACAAACTCGACCGGATCTTCGATCGTGAGAATGTGTCCTTCAAAGGTGTTGTTGAGATAGTCGATCATGCCCGCGAGTGTGGTGGATTTCCCGGACCCGGTTGGGCCGGTCACCAGGATCAGGCCTTTTTCGCGGTCGCAGAGCTGACGCAGGATCGGCGGCATGCCGAGTTTTTCCAGAGGAAGAATCTCCGTCGGAATGGTCCGGAACACGGCGCCCAATCCACGCCCTTGCACAAAGACGTTGACGCGGAATCGGGCGATGTCGCCCAGGTCGAAGGAGAAGTCACACTCCCGGTGTTCTTCGAAATTCTTCCGCTGCGCGTCACTCATCATGTCGTAGATAAGCGCGTGAGTTTCATCCTGGGTCAGGGGAGGGTGGTCGAGCTTCTTGAGATCGCCATGCAGGCGGATCATCGGCGGTTCACCGGCGCTGATGTGGCAGTCCGAGGCGCCCTGTTGGACGCCAAAGGTTAACAGTTTGGAGATGTCAATCATCGGATCACTCCATGCAGTGAGAAAATGTATGGATAAACGAGCGTCGTTATGAGTAGAGGATCATGGCTCGTCAGGCTGATTCGATCATGCCACAGGAAGGTGAGAAAGCAAGAAAATACCCAGAAGAGACGAGGCCGAAATGGTCGTCGTCGGCCGCTCTGTGAAGGGCGATAGTTGCTTAGATCATGTTGAGCGCACGACCTGCCTGCGCCAGTGCTGCCAGCGCCTGGTCGATATGCTCATCAGTGTGATCGGCCGTGATCGTGAAGCGAATCCGGCTCGTGGATGCCGGCACGGTTGGTGGGCGAATTGCGGGGGCATAGACTCCCAGTGTGAGCAGTGTGTGGGCGAGGCTCATCGCGCGATCGGGATCGCCGACGATGACCGGAAGAATGGGACTCTCCGAAGCGGCGAGCCGGAAGCCGAGGCTGGTGAGTCCTTGCGCAAGGTGATGGCGATTCCGCCACAATCTGGCGCGCCGCTCAGGCTCCTGCCGGATCACGCGGAGCGCCGCCGTGGCGGCCGCGGCGGCGGCCGGTGTGGGGGCGGTTGTATAGGTGAAGGCGCGGCAGGTATTCACGAGATAGGCCACGAATTCCGCTGATCCAGCCAGGTAACCCCCGGTGCTCCCGATCGCTTTGCTCAAGGTGCCCATGTGATAGGGGATGCGCGTTTCGACATCGCAATGCTCGAGGGTGCCTCGCCCTGTTTCTCCCAGGATTCCCGTGCCGTGCGCATCGTCGACATAGACGGCGGCGCCATACCGTTCCGCCAATAGGGCGATGTCCTTCATCGGTGCGATGTCCCCATCCATACTGAAAATTCCATCGGTGACGATGAGGGTTGGTTTGCCGGGGAGGCGACGGGTGAGCAGTTGCTCCAGGTGATTCATGTCCCGGTGGTGGTAGACGCGAAATGTGGCGCCGCTCAAGCGGCAGCCGTCGATCAGACTTGCGTGGCAGAGGCGGTCGGCGAGGATGAGTCCGTCTTTACCGATCAGCCCCGGAACGGCGCTGATATTGGCCAGATAACCGGCTGCGAAGGTGAGCGCGGCGTCCGTGTCTTTGAACCGGGCGAGTGCCGTTTCGAGTTCCTCGTGGGGCGTAAGGGTGCCGCAGACGAGACGCGAGGCCCCGGATCCCGCTCCGTATTGGCGCGTCGCTTCGACGGCCGCTTCTATGACGGCCGGGTGCGTGGCCAGGCCCAGATAATTGTTGGAGGAAAGCAGGATCACGGTGTGCCCGTCGAGCCTGACCGTCGGCCCCGTGGATGAGGCGATGGTGCGCAGCCGGCGGAGTAGATGCTGGTCCTGCAATTTTTGAAGATATTCCTTGAACATGGTGTCCCGTTCCCGCGAAGGGCTTGAATATTTGACAAGCCTGACTGCTCCCTAGTATAAGGCGCGAGGCGTTCGGAAACGACCGCTTCTTTTATTGTGCCGATAGAATGATCGAGAGAGCATGAGTTATCGAATTAAGGTTCCCGCCAAGGTCGATCCGCTCGATGAAGCGCATCTGTTGACCGGAGTTGAGCGGTTTCTGCTCGTGTTGCAGGAACAGCGGCGGGCGGTTCTGGTCGGGTTGGGAGTCTTGCTCGTTGCCGCGGCGGTGGTTGCCGGGGTCATTTGGTATGACTACCAGGCCACGCTAAAGGCGCGTGAACTCGATCAGGAAGCGACGCTGCACTATGTCAATCGGCCGGTTGACGATCCGAAAAAATCTCACGAACAGCTTGCGCAGGCCATCAATCTCTACAAGCAGGTAGTGGATCAATATCCACGAAGCCCCGTTGCTCCCCTGGCCCTGTTCCATTTAGGGAATGCTCAGGTGTTGGCGAATGAGGTTGACGCAGGGATCGAAACCTACAAACGATTCATGTTGCTCCATGGTTCCAATACCTCGCTCCTGGGGCTTGTCCAGCAGCGGATGGCCTACGCCTATTTGGTGAAGGGGGATCGTGATCAGGCGGTGAAGGCGTTTACCGGCATCCTTGAAATTCCCGGTGCGCTGAATAAAGACCACGTGCTCTTCGAGCTGGCAAAATTGGAAGAGTCACAGTCCCGTCCTGAGGGGGCCCTCGCGCATTATCAGGACTTGATGAAGAACTATCCCAACTCGCCCTTCACCAGTGAAGCGGCCGTTCGAGTGAAGGTGCTGGAAGTGAAGAAGTCTCCGGAGAGTCCGGCGGCGGCTGCCACACCTGCGCCGGCCGTGACTGTGCCCGCTCCCCAGCCTGAGGCGCCTGCTAAGTCTTCAGGCAAGTCTGCCGCGGCGTCCTCCAAGAAGAAGCAGTAACGGTTCCCTTAGAATGACCCGCTGAAGCGCGGCCGCGTTAATTCGCAATGACCAGACGGCTTCCTGCCCTGATGGTGGGACCTGTGAGGTTATTGTTGGACTTAAGGGTCTTGACGGAGATGTTGAATCGCTTGGCGATTTTCTCCAGAGAATCGCCTACGCGGACCCGATACCAATGGCCGGATTCCGGCTCAGGCTTGACGTGCCGGACCCTGACGGGAATCGGGAGCGGCGCGAATTTGTGCGTCGGGGCCCGATCCAATAATTGTTCGACCTTCGCTCTGGTGCCGACCGGAACCTTCAGGTGATATTCGGCATCGTCCGGGGGCGTGGCATCGCGCCGTAGCTCCGGGTTGAGCACCTTCAGTTCCTGGTACGAAATGCCCGTCACATTCGCAATCGCTTTGAAGTGGATGGGGCGCTTCACGACCACTTCCTCGAATTGGTGAGGCTGCACGTCGTTCTGCGGAAAGCCGTAGCGGTCCGGATTCTTGGCGATGATGGTGGCGGCCATGAATCGGGGAACGTATTCTTTAGTTTCCCGCCGGATCAGCCGTGTTTTTGCAATGTCTGAAAAGCTCTCCGCTTGCGCCGTATGGAGCGCTCTCATCACCTTGCCCTCTCCGGCATTGTAGGCAGCCATGGCCAGAGGCCAGGTGCCGAATAAGTCGTACAGGTCCCGCAGGTAGCGGGCCGCCGCGACGGTCGATTTCACAGGGTCCCGTCGTTCATCCACATAACTGTCGACACGCAACCCATACACCTTGGCGGTCCCCTTCATGAATTGCCACGGACCGGCCGCGCGGGCGCGGGAATAGGCGTGGGGGTTAAATCCGCTTTCAACCAGAGACAGATAGATGAGATCGCTCGGGAGTTGGAATTCGGAGAAGATGCTGTCCACGAGCGGGCGATAGTGGCTCAGGCGAATGAGCCATTGCTCAAAGCGGTTGCGAATAGAGACGTTAAAAAAGCGAATATGACCTTGAACGGATGGGTCGAGCACGATCGGCACGTTGTAGGCCGTAGCTTCCTCTGATTCCTGCCCCTGCGCCGCCGCTTCCTCCTGAGCGACCTCTGCGGGCGGTGTCAGCAGGTCCGTAAATCGAGCGGTGGTGCCATTGAGGGGCTTGAGTTGAAGGAGCGCCTCGGCCGGCGGAACTTCGGTCGAGGGTTCGCTGGCGATGGGGGCCGGGGGCTCAACGGCTTCGAGTTCCGCGGCAGTGGCGTGATCTTCCTCGTCCAGCGAGTATTCCGGTTCCTGAATGGAAGGTTGAGCGTCCTCCGGTATGGGTTCCGCGGTCGCGGGTGCCTCAGCCTGGGGCGGGGTCGGCAACTCCGTCCCTGCGAGAGCCGGCCACGAGAGAGAGACCAGGCAGAAAGAAAGAATCGGCAGCGCGCGAACACTTGTGTCCAGGAAACGTGCATGCATAAGGGTACCCACCAGACTGTTCAGGGAGTGTGAGATCACTGACTTTCGAAGGGTAGCCTATCGATGAGGTCACAACTTGTCAAGAAATTGAGGGAGTTGAGTCGTCACAAAGTGTGTGGTGAAAATAATCGCGTGGGGAATCGCCCCGCGTGCCTGAAATAAATCTTGCAGGATGTAGTGAAGTCGCTGAAAAGATAAGCATCTTCACGCTCTGTTACCTTGACACCTCAGGGGGGCTATGGTAGCGTACGCCCCTTCTAAATCCCTGACATCGTTCGTTCTGCACAGTGAGGAGGATCGTCCCATGTTGAAACGGTATTTGCTAGCTCCCGGACCCACCCCCGTTCCTCCGGAGGTGTTACTGGCGATGGCCAGACCGATGATTCATCACCGGGCGCCTGAATTCGATAAACTCTTTGCCGAGGTTCGTGAGGACTTGAAGTGGCTCTTTCAAACCAGGAACGATGTCTTGATTCTTGCGGCATCCGGCACCGGAGGCATGGAGGGGTCGGTCTCGAATTTCTTGTCCCCTGGAGATAAGGCCCTCACGGTCAACGGCGGCAAGTTCGGCGAGCGCTGGACCAAGCTGTGTAAGACGTTCGGAGCGCAGGTCACTGAGTTGAAGGTCGAGTGGGGGCGCGCGGTGGATCCGCAGGCCGTCGCTGATGCCTTGAAGAAAGATCCGTCGATCAAAGCCGTCTATGTGCAAGCGAGCGAAACGTCCACGGCTGTGGCGCATGACGTCAAAGCACTGGCCGATATCGTCAAAGGGTATGAGGAGACGATTCTGGTCGTTGATGCCATTACCGCGCTGGGAGTCCTCGATCTCAAGACCGATGCCTGGGGCCTCGACGTGGTTATTACCGGTTCGCAGAAGGCGTTGATGTTGCCGCCGGGGCTTGCCTTCGCCAGCGTGAGTGAGAAAGCCTGGCGATTGGCCGACAAGGCCAAGAACGCGGCGTTCTATTTCAATTTCAAGCGCGAGCGGGAGAATCAACAGAAGAGTACGACGGCCTATACGCCGGCAGTGTCCCTCATTCTCGGCCTGAAGGAAGTGATGAACATTCTGAAAGCCGAGGGCCTCGAAGCCGTCTTTGCCCGTCACGCGATGTTGGCGACGGCGATGCGGGAGGGTGTCAAGGCCGCCGGGCTTTCCATCTTCCCTCAAGAGCGTCCGAGCGATGCGTTAACCGCGATTTCGGCGCCCGAAGGCGTGGACGGCCAAGCAGTCTACAAGAATTTGAGGACCCAGTACGGGATGACGGCGGCAGGCGGCCAGGATCATCTGAAGGGTAAGATCTTCCGTATTTCGCACATGGGGTACATCGATAGTTTTGACGTCATCACGGCCCTCGCGGCGGTGGAGATGGTCATCAAGGGGCTGGGCTATCCCATAAAACTCGGTAGCGGGGTGGCAAAGGCTCAGGAAATTATTATGGGCAAGTCTTAGACTCACCGTCAGGTAAGGCGTCACGACAATGAAAATTTTGGTCAGCGATAGTCTCTCGAAGCAGGGTGTCGAAGTATTGGAGAAGGCCGGCTTTACGGTGGTGGTGAAAACCAAACTGCCGAAAGAAGAGCTGCTGAAGGAAATCAAGGACGCGGACGGACTGATCGTCCGCTCCGGGACGAAAGTCACGGCGGAAGTCATCGCAGCAGCGAGTCAGCTGAAGGTCGTCGGGCGAGCCGGTTCCGGCTTGGACAATGTCGATACCCCTGCCGCCACCCGCCGCGGCATCGTCGTCATGAATACACCCGGTGGCAACACCGTGACGACTGCCGAGCATACGATGGCCATGATTTTCTCGATGTCGCGCCGTATCCCGCAAGCTACCGCCTCGACGAAGGGTGGCAAGTGGGAAAAAGAAAAATTCATGGGCGTGGAGCTGTACAACAAGGTGCTCGGGATTGTCGGCGTGGGCCAAATCGGCGGGTATCTTACCAAGCTTGCTCAGGGAGTGGGGATGCAGGTGATGGCCTACGATCCCTATCTGGCTCCGGAGCGTGCGGAGAAAATGGGTGTAACGATCGTCGAGTTGGACGAGCTGTTCCGCCGAGCCGACGTCATCTCCGTGCACACTCCGCTGACCCCGGAAACCAAAGCCCTGATCAATGCGCAAGCCATTGCGAAGATGAAAACGGGCGTCATGATTGCCAACTGTGCGCGTGGCGGAATCGTGCATGAGGGAGATTTGTGCGAGGCACTCAAATCCAAGAAGGTTGCCGCAGCGGCATTCGATGTGTTCGAGGATGAGCCGGTCAAGCCGGACAATCCGCTCTTGGCGTTAGACAATTTTATCTGTTCCCCGCACATCGGCGCCTCTACTACAGAAGCGCAGGAAAATGTGGCGATCGGTATTGCCGAGCAGATCGTGGAATACTTCACCAAAGGGATTGCCCGAGGCGCGGTCAATATTCCCTCGGTCTCGCCGGAGCTTTTGCCGAAACTCCAGCCGTATCTCTCGCTGGGGGAGCGAGTCGGCCTCTTGCAGGCGCAGTTGTTGGAGGGTGGGCTGGAGCGCTTGACCGTTGAATACAGCGGAGAAGTTGCCGGGCTGAACGTGGCGCCATTGACGATTGCGGTCCTGAAGGGGCTCCTGACCCCCATTCTCGAAGACCCGGTCAACTATGTGAACGCGCCGGTCGTCGCCAAGGAACGTGGCATCGAAGTCAAAGAGGTGAAGATCAGCGATGCCGGAGACTTTGCCAGCGTGATCCGGGTACGGGTCGAGGGCGGGAAAAAATCTCATCAGGTCGCCGGGACCCTCTACCACCGCAAGGACCCGCGCATCATTGAGATTGACCAGTTCAAGGTGGAAGTGGTGCCGGATAATCATCTTCTGCTGATCCAAAACGAGGATCGTCCCGGGGTGATCGGCACGGTGGGGCATATCCTTGGTGATCACAACATCAATATCGCGCGCATGCAATGTTCACGGGAAGAGCGTGGCGGCAAAGCCCTGCAAATTTTCGGGCTCGATGCGCCGCTTCCTAAGTCAGTCCTCGATCAGATTACGAACAGCAAGCACATCCTTTCCGTGAAGGTCGCCGACCTGTCGAAAGGGTTGTAGATTGCCCGGCAGTCGACCATGGGCGCTCTTTCGTTGAAGGCTTCCTCTTTCTCCTCGCCTCTGGTGGCAGGTCAGGAACGGTCGCTCATTCCGGTTGGAATGAGCACCATTCTTCCTGACGCCGCTCGACGTATTCGACAGCTCGAGCAGACCCTCCTGGCCGTGCTTGCCCGCGGGGGTTACGAAGAAATCATCCTGCCGATGTTCGAGTATCTGGACGTGCTTGCGCCGGGCCTGGAGTCTGAACTTATCGAGAAATGTTATCAGCTGGTCGATCGGACGACGGGCCGGTTGATGCTGCTGCGTCCGGATGCCACGGCACAGATTGCCAGAACGGTCGCCATGGGGATGATGGGTGAGGGGCTTCCGCTTCGGTTATGTTATCGCACCTCCGTGTTCCGCTATGAGCGTGAGCATGCAGGCCGCGACCGCGAGATTTTTCAAGTCGGAGCAGAACTTATCGGCGTGGACGGGGTTGCCGGAGATGCCGAGGTGCTGACACTTCTGCTGGAATGTTTGGCACAGGTCGGATTGTCTTCATTCAAGGTTGCGGTCGGCCACGTCGGATTTTTTACGGCGTTGCTGGCCAAGTCCGGCCTATCACTCGAGGGGCAGAAGCGTGTGGAGCAGGCTGCCGCGCGGAAAGACATGCCGCTGCTTGAGGAACTGCTGGCACGTGAGGGGATTCCTCGGTCGACGGGGCGGGTTATTCTTGAAGTGCTGGAATTGTGCGGTGGGCCTGAGGTCTTGGCACGTGGGCGAAAATTGGTCGGGCGTGACAGGACTCTCTTGAAACCGCTCGATCGCCTCGCGCAGGTCCACGAGCGATTAGTGTCGCCCGGGCAGCAGGCGGTGCTGATCGATCTGGGCGAGTTTCGAGGGTTTGAATATTATGACGGGATAGTCTTCGACGTCTTTGCGCCGGGAATCGGGGCGGAGTTGGGAGGCGGGGGGCGATACGACCATTTGATGGGTCGGTTCGGTCGTACCGCGGCTTCCACCGGGTTTGGCCTCGACGTGGATCGCCTGTTTCGAGCCCTCGATGCGTCCGGTGTGGTGACGCCAGCTCACTCCAATCCCTCTACAAGCGCCGGCTCCAAGCAGGTTGCTGCCGAACGGCGGCAACGCAGGAGCCGGGTATGAAGTCGCTCTCCGCGGTTGATCTCACCTCTCCCAAATTGCCGCCGCAGAACGTCGAGGCCGAACAGTCGGTGCTCGGCGCGATCCTGTTGGATAACACGGCGATGGCCAAGGTGATGGAGCTGCTGACGGACGAGGAGTTTTACCGGACTGCGCATCGCAAGATTTATCAGGCCATGCTGGAGCTGTCCGATCGCGGCGAAGTCATCGACCAGATTACGCTCACGGAATGCTTGAAGGCGCGCTCTGAGCTCGAAGCGGTCGGAGGATCCGCCTATCTAGCCGAGCTCGTTCAGGTGGTGCCGACGGCCGCCAATATCCGCTATCACAGTAAGATCGTACGGGACAAAGCGCTGCTGCGAGGGCTCATTCAGACTTCGACAGAGGTCGTCACGCGCGGGTACGACGGGACAGTGGCTGTCGATGAGCTGTTGGATTTTGCCGAGCGTTCGGTCTTCAGCCTTGCCCAGGGAAAGCTGGATCGTTCCTTCACGCCGGTCAATCAGATCATCAAGGAAAGTCTCGATGTCGTCGACAAGCTGTCCAAGCGCAAGGAACGTGTCACGGGTGTGCCGACAGGCTTCATCGATCTGGACGACCTGACCGCGGGATTGCAGCCGTCGGACTTGATCGTCATTGCCGGCCGCCCAAGTATGGGCAAGACCAGTCTGGCGCTTGGGATGGCGCAGCATGCCGCGCTGCATGCCGGGACCGTCGTCGGCATTTTCAGCCTCGAAATGTCGAAGCCGCAGCTCGTGCTCCGCATGTTGAGTTCCGAGGCTCGCGTCGATTCGCATGCACTCCGGACCGGTCGGTTGCAAAAGGAAGACTGGTGGCGCCTCGCGGAAGCGGCCGGGAAGCTGGAGCAGGCGCCGATCTATATCGACGACTCCGGCGCCGTGACGGTGCAGCAGATGCGCGGGAAAGCGAGGCGGCTCAAGGCTGAGCGTGGCCTCGATCTGTTGATTGTCGACTATCTCCAGCTCATGCAAGGGAAGAGCGACTCCGAGTCACGACAACAGGAAATTTCAGATATCTCCCGTTCCTTAAAGACCCTGGCGAAAGAGCTGAACGTGCCGGTCATCGCGCTATCACAGTTGAGTCGCGCAGTGGAAGCCCGGAAGCCCCCGGTTCCCATGTTGGCCGACCTGCGGGAAAGCGGCGCGATCGAGCAGGACGCCGATGTCGTGATGTTTATCTATCGCGAAGAAGTCTACGAACCCGCGACGGAGAGAAAAGGCATCGCCGAAATTCTGGTCAGTAAGCATCGTAACGGACCGATCGGGAAACGGGACTTATTCTTTCACGACCGGTTTGCCAAGTTCGAGAATCTCGAGAGTCGCGAGGTCGTTTGACGCGTTCTTTCTCGGGCCGGTATAATTTCCATCGGCTACTGTCCTTCGAATATTTCCCCTGCAAGTTGAGCGGATGATTGTGCAACGATTGTGTGAAGCGTGTCGGCAGCCACCTGTCCGAAGAGGTTCTGTGAACGTCAGAACGGTAGCTCTTTTACTGGCGGCTATGTCCTGTGTCACCGCCGCCTGCCACAGCACGCCGCCTACCCGTCCCGCTCCTGCTGCGGTCCCATCCACCGTGCCGGTGGCTCCTCGTACCATGCCCTCATCCTCAGATTCTCGCGCGTCCTATCACTTTCTCCTCGGGTACCAGGCCGAGTTGGATCAGGAGACGGAACTGGCGATCAAGGAATATCAACTCGCCCTGCAAACGGATCCCGCTTCGAATTACCTCAAAGCCAGGTTGGCCGTGCTCTACTTCACCGCTGGGGATGTGCCGTCGGCGGTGCGCTTCGCGGATGAAGTGGCCGATGTGCCGGGGCTGGATGCGCAGATGCTGGGGCAAATCGGTGGCATGTATGCGGCCGCAGGCAAGCCAGAGAAGGCGTTGAGACTATTCAATCGTGCCATTGAGCAGGAACCTCAGCGAAGCGAGCATTTCTTTGCCAAGGGGCTGCTGCAAGCCAATCAGAAACAATATGTTGAAGCCGAAGACACGATTCGCGCTGGAATCAAGATCAGCCCGGACTCGGCAGTCGGGTACTACTATTTGGGGCGGATCGGGGTCGAAGCCAGAGATTTTGACAAGGCGACGACTCACTTCGAGCAGGCGGTGGCACTGAATCCAGCCTTCGAACCCGCCTACGTGGCTCTAGGGTCTGTGTATGAAGCCAAACAGGATCGGGATAAGGCGATCGGCATCTATCGTCGCTACCTGCAGGGTGTGAATCCGAAAAATCGGGACATCCGGCATCACCTCATTCGCCTGCAAGTCTCCGCGAAGCAGTACGACGATGCACTGCGGGAATTGCAGGAGATGCTGGCGGAAGATCCATCGGACCTCGATGCGCAGCTCCGGATGGGGCTGGTCTATGGGGAGCAGAAAGACTACCCCAAAGCCATTCAGCAGTTGAAACAAATCCTCACGGTGCGGCCGACGGAACTGAAGGTTCGTGACTACCTGGGGTATTTGTATGAAGAGACCAAGGATTACGCCAATGCGATGGAGGCCTATCGGTACAATCTGACGCTGGAGCCTTCGTACTTCGAGGGGCATCTGCATCTGGGCGTGCTGCAGTACCGGACCAAGCAGTATGCCGAAGCCATTCAGCACCTTCGCGAAGCCAGCCGGTTGAATCCCAAGCAGCCGGAGGCCCATATCGTCCTGGGGTTGTCGCATTTTCAAGTCGAACAGTATGAGCCTTCCCTTCAGGCGTTTCAGGAAGGGATTCGCCACAATCCGGATAATGCGGACCTGCATTTCAACGCTGGAACCGCGTATGACAAGCTGAATCGATTCGACGAGGTCGTGAAGTCCATGCAGACGACGCTCGCCCTGGATCCCCACCACGCCGATGCCATGAACTATCTGGGGTACAGTTATGCAGAGCGCGGTGTGAAGATCGAAGAGGCGATTGCGCTGACCAAGCAGGCCGTCGCACTTCGACCGACCAACGGGTATTACGTCGATAGTCTGGCCTGGGCCTTTTTCAAGAAGGGCCTGCTGGCTGAAGCGATGGCGGAGATGAAGCGGGCGGTCGCACTGGTCGGCGACGATCCCGTGATTTATGAACATCTCGGCGAAATCTACTTAAAGCAGCAACACCTCTCCGATGGTCGGGAAGCGCTCCTGCATTCGCTGGAACTGGATCCTTCCAATGACAAACTGATGCAGAGATTCCGTGAACTGGGTTTGGGTGATCCCGCAAAAGAAGAACGCATTCGCCAGGCGCTCCGGCGCGTCTCAGATCGAAAAAGCGCCACGCCGGCTCCCGCTCAGCAGTAATCCCTCTCTTTTTTTCGCTTCATCGGGCATCCGCGAACCAAGCGGCATCGGCTGCGGCCTTTCCACACCCCTAACAGATCTTTCCGTCGGGTTTCACTCCACCAGCCATGAATTGCCCGGATCGGCTATTCCCCATTCCTAGAGAGTGGGAGCCGTGACTGTTCGATTCCGTCAATTTTTGGCACTTTCTCTTATGAATTCAGGCCCGCGAGGGATTGTCGGGCGGCAATCGCCGGAAGATCGGTAAGAAAAGATCAATATTGACGTGACCTTATCAATCTGACCGGCACTCGGCGGTTTCGTGGCATAAGGCCTGCTTACAGAGTCCACGTCTGCAGGGCGTCTGTGGCGAGGGAGTATGTAAATGGGTTTCCAAGATTTCTGTGCCCAAATCCCATGGTGACTACATCGAAGCAACAAGGGTTCACGCTGATCGAATTGATGGTTGTGGTGGTGATTGTGGGAATTCTTGCTGCGTTTGCCATCCCCAATTTTCTTCGATACCGGGCGCAGGCGATGCAGGCTGAGGCACGATCGAATTTGGCGGGTATCTTCGTGGCCGAGACCTCGTTCTTCAGTGAGCGGAAAGAATATGGGAATTTTACAGATGTGGGCTTTGCTATCGCCGAAGGCGGGACGAACCGCTACACCTATCGGTCCGGTCTGGGAATTGGATCGGGGATGGGGCCGAACGGGGGCAATCTCTGCGGACCGTCCAGCAGCTGTGACACGATTCAGACGGCGTCTCCGATGGCAGGGGCAATGACATATACGGGAGCCGTAGGTAACGCGACGACATCCCCCTCTGGATTTACGGCCACCGCCGCGGCGGATCTCGATGGAGATGCCACGCATGACGGCTGGTACGTGAACGATGCGAAGCAGGGATTGAATGGGGCGGAGCCCAATGATGTATCGAGTTAGTGAGAGCGCAAAACTTGTCAGAAGATGACGGAAAACGGAATGGGGTTCAGGCGGCGAGGTCAGGGGGTACGGACGGAATGGATCTAAGTAACCGAAATATAGAAGAAATGATAAGGAACTACAGGAAGGAGGTGTTGGGCATAGAATCTGCTATTCCCAAGATCTGCTAGGCTTGAAAAAAGCTGTGTCGTGCGAAGAGGCAAGAGAGAAGAACGTGTCGGACGAAGTGGCAACATTAGGAAAGGGAGGAAGTATGTTGAAGCAAATCAAGGGTCAAAAAGGTTTTACGTTGATCGAGTTGATGATCGTCGTGGCGATCATCGGTATCTTGGCGGCCATCGCCATTCCGAACTTCTTGCGGTATCAGGCGAAGTCCCGGCAGTCTGAAGCCAAGACTAACCTGGGCGCGATCTTCGTGGCAGAGACGGCCTACCTCAGCGAAAACTCGCGTTACGGAAGCTTCTCTGAGATCGGATATGCTCTGGCCGGAACATCAAACCGATATTCGTATCGTAGCCCAAACGCTGGGGCTAGTGGTGGAACGGCTGGCTCGAGCGGAACGGCTGGTGTAGATTTGATCGCGTGTGGAACCCCGGCCACTTGCACGGCTGCAACTACGGCTGAGGGCGCTAACGGGCAAATCCCCTCGGCCGCCCAAATTTCCCCAACGGTGGCTTTTACAGCTTCGGCAGTAGCCAATATTGATAATGACACCCTGCTCGATGGGTGGTCAGTCAATGATATCAAGGGCGGTTTGGACCGTGCGCTCCCTGATGACGTCACCATGGGCTAAGTCTACTGAGAGTATCTGCAAGGCGGGGGAGGAACCAGGTTCCTCCCCCGGTTTCATTCCGGCCGACCTATCCAAAAACTTCTCAATCAGCGGTTTAAGATTCGCTTCTGCGATTCGTGGCCTGCCATGCCGTAGTTTTCAATTTTCCTTTGCCAAATTGTTCGTGTCTGATAAAGCAGGGGATATCAGTCTCGACAAGTGACCAAGGCAACCCTATGAACATTCTGCCTTCCATTTCGCTGCTGGTGATCAGCGCACTCGTGCTCTTCTCTCTTCTGCAGGAGGGCGGCACGACTCATCCGGCGCAAATGATCATTAGGTTGTTGATTGTGACGTGGCTGGGAATTGTGCTGGCGGCCGGCATTCGCGCGAAGCGGCTAGCCGTTCCTGTGCTGACGATGAGGTACGTCGTGCTGGCGTTTGTCGGACTGGCTCTGGTGGCGACCATCTTTTCGCCCTACGCTCATCCGAGCCGTCAGTGGTTGATTGTGATCGTGGGGTACGCGGCGTTGTTCTATTTGCTCGTCTCGTTTGCCGAGCGGTGGGAGCATATTCGCAGGCTGACCGTCGTGATCGTGCTGATGGGCGTGGGCGAAGCTGGCTGGGCCATCATGCAAGGTGTGGCATGGAATGTGTTGAGACCCACAGGCACGTTCTTCAATCCCAATTTTCTTGCCGGATATCTCACGGTGGCCTGGACGATTCTGTTCAGTGTTGCCATCTATGGCTATCGACAGGTCCCGGCATGTTCGCGGCGGTGGATGTCTCCCGTTCTGTGGTGGGTAGGGCTGGGGACGGCGTTGGGCGGCCTGTTCCTTGCTGTTCTGTTGACCCAGTCGCGGGGGGGCATGGTCGTATTCCTCGTCGGGTCGATCTTTGTGCTGACGGCCCGGTATCGCTGGAAAGTGGCCGGCGGCTGTGCGGCGGTGGTGGTGTTACTCGGGCTGGTTGTTCCGACGCCGATCCGTGATCGAGTGTTGGCGGAGCATCAACAGAATCCTGTCTCCTATGCTCGCTGGCAGATGTGGCAGGGAGCGGTCGCACAGATGGTCGACCATCCGTTGGGCATCGGGTTAGGGCTGTATCAATACACCTTTCCGCTCTATGCGTTTCCGGTTGATGGTGAAATTTCCCGGTTTGGAAAAGTGGCGCAGACCCCGCACAACGATTATCTCCAAATGGGCGTCGAGATGGGGCCGGGAGCGATCCTCGTGTTTGGAATCGGGATTGTCTTGCTCCTCCGCGAGCTGCGGCAGGTGCTTCAGTCTCGACTGCGGCGTTGGCAGAGAAGTCTGATAGTGGGTGCAGGGGGTGGAGCCATCGCACTCCTGATTCATGCCATGCTCGACTCGAGTTTGCGCGAGTCGGCCCTCGCAACCCTGCTGGTGCTCTGTGGCGCATTGATTGTGTCGGCCGCACGGCTGGCCCAGCGGAGAACCGACAACGTGTCCGTCATACCGATCCATTCACGATGGGCGTGGGGAATCGGGGCGGCGTGTCTGGTGCTGGTTGCCGGGGCAGAAGTGACGCGAATGGGTGTGGCCTGGATGAAGTTTGATAGGGCTTCGCGTCAGGCCATGGCAGGTGAGACGGATGCGGCGATCGAGGGATTGAAGACCGCGGTAGCATTGGATCCAAGTAAGGCGCTGTACCATCACGGCCTGGGATCAGTCTATGCGAGGGCCTTCGAAGCCTCTCGCGACAAGCAGGCGTTCCAGCTGGCCTATGCGGAGTTTAAGCGCGCGATCGAACTGAATCCACTCGATAGCCGCCTGCTCGGGCTCCTGGGGCAACTCTATGTATCCGCGGCGCAAGTTTCCGCTGCTCCGGCGGCATCCGACGATCAGCAAAACGTCTGGTTGCGTGCTGCGGTTCAAGTCTACGAACGGGCCATCCGGCTCGCGCCGTTCTCCGCGATGTATCGATATGAACAGGCCCGACTTTACTGGATGCTGGGTGAGCGGAGCGACGCTGAACGTCGAGCAGCAGAGGCGGAAAATCTGGAGCCGAATTTTCTGCCGGCTCGGGCGTTGCTGGCTCGCCTGTGGATTGAAAAAGGGCAGGTTGACCAAGCCAGAGGGCAGTTGCGTGAAATTTTGGCACGACAGGCGCGCTACAAGGAGTGGAGCAAGACTAGTCTCGACCAGGCATTTTTGAATGTCGACGTCGCCCCGCTTCGTGCTGCAATCGGAGAAAAGGGGGTCGCCGGATGAAGGGCGAGACCTTGAAGCAGGGACTGATTCAGGCAGCCTTGGGATTGATTCTGCTCGCAGGTTCCTCGGTGCTGCTCCATCTTCTGGATGGTCAACGGACTGCGATTGCGCGAGCCGAGCAGTTGGCCTATCTCCCGAAGGGGGAATATTTGAAATTGGCGGTGCTCGGCTATCGGCAGGTCGTTGCGGATCTGATCTGGCTGCAGGCGGTCCAACACATCGGCGCAAAACGGGACACGCAGCTGGGCTATACCTGGACCTATCACGCCGTGGATGTTTTGACGGACCTAGATCCCACATTTGTTCCGCCCTATCAGGCGACTGGGCTTTTTCTCGGAGTGCTGGTTGGTCGTCATGAGGAGGGCATTGATATCCTTCGGAAAGGGTTCCTGCACAATCCTGGAGTTTGGCAGCTTCCGTTCTTGGCCGGCTATATCTCCTATTACGAGCAGTGCAATCCGGTTGCAGGCGGGGAATACCTTCGCATTGCGGCACGTGTCCCAGGCTCCCCTGCCTACCTTCCTCGATTGGCTGCGCGCATGACCGTGGAGAGTGGTGACCCGACAGCGGCGCTTGAATTTCTGGACCGGTTCTCCCGGAGCGTGGCCGACGAACGGGTTCGCGAGACCCTTGTGCAGCGTATGAAAGAAATTGTTCAGGAAAAGGACCTGCGTTTCCTGGAGGAGAGCATTCGCCGCTATCGCGAGAAGTATGGGCGGGTTCCGTCGAAGCTGGAAGATTTGATGCTGCACGGGATTATTCAGCAAATGCCGTCCGATCCGTTAGGCGGGGAGTATGAGGTCGATACTTTCAGCGGAGTTGTGCGAGCGACGTCAAAGCGTGACCGGCTTCGCATTCATGAAAAGGTAGCCTGTCAGGCAAAAGCCGGCGACGTGAGGCCTCAGGCGTGGGCCAATCCCCTTCCGGCTCTGGAATAAGGTTGGAGGCGTTTCGTGGACGATATTGTCACCGAAGATCTATGTAAATCGTACCAGTCCGGTTGGCCTGGTAGGCCGCCATTTGTTGCCTTGGATGGATTGTCACTGACGGTTCGGCGGGGAGAAATCTTCGGGTTTCTCGGCCCGAACGGTGCCGGAAAAACCACCACTCTAAAAATTCTTCTCGGACTCGTTCGTGCGAGCAGCGGACGCGCACTGCTGTTGGGCGAACCTGCGGGCAATGTGGCGACTCGACGCCGGATCGGTTTTCTTCCGGAGTCGCCCTATTTTTATGACTATTTGACCGCGGAAGAGTTTCTCGGCTTTTACGGGCAATTGGCCGGCTTGAGCCGTGCAATCACCACACAGCGGGTCGACGACCTCTTGCGTCTCGTGGGGCTGAGCGAGGCGCGCACGAGGCAATTGCGAAAATTTTCCAAAGGCATGCTGCAACGTATCGGGCTTGCCCAGTCGCTCATCCACGATCCCGAACTGGTCATTCTCGACGAGCCGATGACCGGCTTAGACCCGGTCGGCAGAAAGCAGGTTCGTGACCTGATTCTGAGTTTGCGGGATCAGGGGAAAACGGTGTTTTTCAGCACACACATTTTGCACGATGTCGAAATGATCTGCGACCGCGTCGGTCTCGTCATGAAGGGACGGCTGGTGGCCAGCGGGCGGGTCGATGAACTGGTCCGACAGGACCATACGAAATCGGTCGAGGTCGTTTGCCAGCAAATCAAGACCGATGGCAATGCTCTCATCAACTCGCTCGCCACGCGGGTGCTGCAGCAGGGCCAGCAGTGTTTGATCGTGCTGCCCAGCCCTGATGCGGTGGATGTCTTGGTGGGTGAGATCCGTCGTCAGGGGGGGCGGCTGCTCTCGGTGACTCCTCATAAGGCATCCCTGGAAGATTTGTTTTTCCATGAGGCCACGCTAGAGACCTCGCGAGTACCGGCGCATATGACGAGTGGGAGGGCGTCCTGATATGGGTGCGATCGGCGTCATTGCATTGAACGCGTTTCGTGAAAGCCTGAGAGATAAGATCCTCTACAATTTGGTGTTATTCGCCGGATTGCTCATCGGACTGTCGGTGTTGCTCGCGGACCTCTCCATTACCGAACATCACAAGGTGATCGCGGATATGGGCTTGGCGGCAATCAATTTGATCGGCGTGATTATCGCCATGTTCGTCGGTATCAGTTTGGTCAATAAGGAAATCGAGCGACGCACGATCTATACGATCATGGCCCGACCCATCAGCCGCACCTTGTTCATTATGGGGAAATATTTCGGCCTGGCGCTGACGTTGTCGGTGAATATGGCCGTCATGCTGGCCGTTTTCCTGCTCACCCTCTGGCTCTACCACGTCCCGATCGAGCGCTCTCTCTTCCAAGCTGTGCAATTGATGTTCGTTGAAATTCTGGTTGTGACTGCGATCGCGCTCTTTTTTTCGACCTTCACCTCCTCGACTCTTAGCGCTATTTTTACCTTGGGGCTGTATGTCATCGGGCATCTGACTGCGGATCTGAGAACGATGGTGGCGAACAGTGCAGGCGGGGTCGGAAAGATAGTGGTAACCCTGCTGTATTATCTCTGCCCCAATCTCGAAATGCTCAATATCAAAGGCCAGGCGGCTGTGGGCGTTGCGGCGGCACCGGATTACATGCTGCTCGCGTCCCTCTACGGGTTGCTGTACGCGGGGGTGTTGGTGACGGGAGCCTGTCTGGTGTTTCAGCGGCGAGATTTCTGATCCACGGTCCTGCTGCATCGGTGCACTGAAGCGGCGCGACGAGTCTCATCACTGATAGGGCGTCACGCGCATCATTCCTGCCCAGGCCAGACAGCCGGGCGGCGGGGGTTCTCAGCCAAAGGCTACGAAATGGCGTCGCGGCAATACGGCCTCTCTCCCCTCATGGTCTTCACCAGTATGTCCTCGCATTGGAACCTGCTCTGTCTATTGACCAAGCGCGAAATCGTCAGCCGTTATCGAGGGTCGCTGCTGGGCGTGGTATGGGCATTTCTACATCCGACGGTCATGCTGGCCGTGTATACGATTGTGTTCAGGGGCGCGTTCGGTATGCGGTGGGGGCGGGACGGCGAGAGTGCCCTGGATTTCGGCCTCCTGCTGTTCTCGGGGCTGATCATTCATGCCTTGTTTGCTGAGAGTATTCATCGGGCGCCATACCTGATCGTGAATCATAGCAACTACGTCAAAAAGATTGTCTTTCCGCTGGAAATTCTCGCCTGGACTTCCCTCGGCGCGGCGCTCTTCCACGCGGCCGTCAGTGCACTTGTGTTGATCGTCTTTTACGGTATCCTCCACCATTCGCTGCATTGGACGATGTTGTTGATGCCTGTCCTGCTCCTGCCGCTGGCCCTGGTGACGATCGGAATCTCCTGGTTTCTCGCGTCCGCCGGTGTGTTCCTGAGGGATCTGGGCCACGCGAGCGGACCGGTCACCACGGTGATGTTGTTTCTGTCGCCGGTGTTCTATCCGGCCTCGGCATTGCCTGAACCCTATCGGGTGCTGCTCCATGCGAATCCGCTCACCTTTCTCATCACTCAAGCGCAGGATGTGCTGATCTGGGGAAAAGCTCCGTCCTGGGTCGGCATCGCCTTCTATGGTGTGTGCAGCTACCTGGTTGCATGGGCCGGGCTCCTGTGGTTTCAGAAGACACGGAAGGCGTTTGCCGATGTCCTCTGAGTGGGCCATCCGCGTTCACAATCTGTCCAAAACCTACCGCCTGTATGATCGCCCGAGCGACAGAGGGAAGCAGTGGATTCTGCCTGCGGTGCAGAAGTGCCTGGGGCGTAAACCCGAGCAGTATTACCGGGAGGTGCATGCCGTCAAAAGCGTGTCTTTCGAGGTGAAGAGGGGGGAGCCGCTTGGCATCATCGGTCGAAACGGGTCCGGTAAGTCCACACTCTTACAGTTGATCGTGGGAACCCTCAGTCCGACGAAAGGCTCTGTCGAGACCAATGGTCGTGTGGCCGCGTTGTTGGAGCTTGGTGCTGGATTTCACCCCGAGTTCACGGGGCGCGAGAACGTGTACCTCAATGCGGCCTTGCTCGGACTGTCGCGTGAGGATGTTGATGTGCAGTTGGATGACATCCTTGCGTTTGCTGACATCGGGATCGCGGCCGATCAGCCTGTCAAAACCTACTCTAGTGGCATGATCGTCAGGCTGGCTTTCGCGGTGATTGCACATGTTAAGGCGGATATTCTCATTATTGACGAAGCGTTGGCTGTTGGAGATGCGTTCTTCGTTCAAAAATGCATGCGCTTTCTGAGGGCATTCATGGAACATGGCACGGTATTGTTTGTGAGCCATGATTCAGCGGCAGTGCTCAGTCTCTGTCGTAACGCTCTGTGGCTCGATCATGGACGGGTCGCTGATATGGGTGAAGCGAAGAGCGTGTGTGATCGTTACCTGAATCCGCAGGCGTCACATGGGAACGTGCCGCGTGGCGCTATGTTCGGGGAGAGCGAGACTCGCGCTGTTTCCGACGATGGTGCAGGTGCGCAATGGCTGGAGACGTCTGGGTTGTTCGGCGAGCGTCGGGCGTGCATAGAAAAGGTGGCATTCAGGGATGCCTCAGGCCGAGTGCTTCATACGGTTCAGGCAAGCGCGCGCGTATCTCTCCTAGTGTGGTGCCAAACCTCGATACAGTTGTTCAGCCCAATTGTGGGTTTTGTCGTAAGGGATCGACTTGGTCAGTCGCTTTTCGGTGGCAATGTTTGCGTGGCAGGCCAAGGGTCGTCCTCAAGTACAATTGTGCCAGGTACACGATTTGTCGCCGAGCTGGAATTTATGATGCCGGTACTTCACGCTGGTGATTACTCATTGAGCGTTGCACTCGCCGAAGGCACACAGGAGCATCACGTTCAGTACCATTGGATTCATGATGCCCTGACCTTTAGCTCAAATCCTTCAGAGTTGTGTTTTGGGCTGATTGCCGTTGAGCTGCTGCATGTGGAGTTGCATCGGCTTGTTACGCAGAACTCGCACAATGAAAACGCCAATGATTCTGTCGCCCTGTAGAGTGTGTGGCGGAGAGCGCTTTGCTCACCACGACGTGTTGTGGGGCAATCTTATTAGTCAGTGGGAACTGTCGCAGGAAGAGGCCGCCTATATCAATGTTCAGCAAGGAACCGTCTGTGTGGGATGCGGTTCTAACGTGCGATCAATCGCCTTGGCCGATGCTTTCTTGCGCTACCATGAGTCACCAAGTCCACTAGTCGAGTGGGTGCATGCACCGCTCGCACAGTCTCTACAGACATTAGAGATTAATGAAGCCGGAACGTTGAGTGGCATCCTCAAAAATATTCCGCACCATCGATTGGTGCGCTACCCCGAATACGACATGATGGCGCTTGATCTCGAGAGTGAATCGTTCGACATTGTCCTCCACTCGGATACGTTTGAACATATTTCCGATCCCGTCAAAGGGCTCAAGGAGTGCCGTCGGGTGCTCCGTAGGGGCGGCGCGTGTGTGTTTACTGTTCCCATTATTGTCGGGCGGCTGTCGCGTGGACGACACGAGCGTTCCCCGAGTTATCATGGCCATCCCGGCTGCCTCGAAGAGGCGATGCGCGTGCACACCGAGTTCGGGGCGGACGTATGGGAGGTTGTTCTCAGTGCAGGCTTTTCCGAATGTCGCATTGTGTCCTATTGCTACCCTGCTGGTATTGCGTTAATTGCCGTGGCCTAATGCGCTACGCATCTATCCCCCTCACCTGTGTGTAGGAAGTTCGCTGTATATGATCGAAATGCGATTTACCGGTGAACGATATGTCCCAGCTTTGAGAGGCCAGATCAAGTACGAACATCTACACCGCTATTGCCTTGCCATGGATTGGGCTATGGGAAAGGTTGTACTGGACGTCGCATCGGGGGAGGGATACGGATCAGTGATTCTTGCGCAAGTGGCGACGAAGGTCGTGGGAATCGACCTCAGTGGGGAGTGTGTCCGCTATGCCACCCACCGTTATCGGGCGTCCAAGAATCTGTCTTTTGCGGCGGGAAGTTGTGGGGAATTGCCGATCCAAGACCATTCTGTGGATTTAGTCACCTCGTTCGAAACCATCGAGCATCATGATCGTCACCAGGAAATGTTGAATGAGGTCAAGCGTGTTCTGAAACCAGATGGGATCCTCATTCTGTCTTCCCCCAACCGACCGGTGTATTCGGAAGGGTCCACCCAGCCGAATCCGTTTCATGTGAAAGAATTGGACTGGAACGAACTGAATGAGCTGCTCACGGCAAGGTTTCGGTCCGTGGCGTACTATGGACAACGTTTAGCGACTGGATCCGTGGTGTTTCCGCTCAATGCGTCTGCAGGGGAGAATGGCTATGCGGCCTATAGCGATGTAGGCGGCAAAGACAGCTTTGGCGTTCCCTGTTTGGATGCCCCTATGTATTACATAGCTGTCTGTGGTGATCAGGACCTTTGCATTGATCGGCATCGAACCACGTCTGTGTATCTGGACCGGGAGTCCGATTTGTGGAAGGAGCAGCAGCAAATTGCTCACTGGGCGAATCGCCTCGCGAGTGAGTTGGAAGAGACAGGGGCTAGGCTCGTTGCGGTTGCGGGTGAGCTGCAGCAAATTAAGGCATCCAATGGATGGCGGTTTATCTGCCGGGCAAAGGAAGTTACCAATCGACTCTTCCCTGCCTACACGAAGCGGAGAGAAGTCTATGAGATCGGATTGCGGTTGCTCAAATGGCTGGTACGGGAGCGCGTGGCCAGGAGACCTCTCGGGACATGGTTACCTGTCAGTCGTATGGCGCGTAAAGTTCGATCATTACCGAATTTGATTCGGAAGGCGTGTTGCGTTTGGCGCGAACAGGGAACGATAGCCCTGGCTGGGAAAATTGCCGAGCGAGCGCAGCGGATGATGGGACGCCCGATACGGAAACGGAAGCAGCTGCACTTCTTCGCAAGGGTTTGGACCCCTCTAACCATCGGCTCATCATCCGAGCCGGTGGTGTCCGTTATCGTTCCTATTCACAATCATCCTCTCGTGACCTACACCTGCCTGAAATCAATCACTGCGGTCGAAACACGGATCCCTTTCGAAGTGATCGTCGTGGATGACTGTTCGGGTGATGAAACGCCTCACATGCTGGCGGACATCTCGGGCATTCGTGTGGTCAGAAACGAAACCAACCTAGGATTCATTGGCTCTTGTAATGCCGGCGCCAAGGTCGCTCAGGGCCAATATGTGCTTTTTCTGAATAATGACACCATTGTGCGGGCTCATTGGCTTGAGGAGTTGGTGCAAACATTTGAATTACACCCTAATGCGGGGCTCGTCGGCGCCAAACTGTTGTATCCGGATGAGAGCTTGCAGGAAGCGGGGTCGATTATCTGGAATGACGGATCGGCGTGGAATTATGGACGCTGTGATGATCCTGACAAGCCTGAATACTGTTATCTGCGGGAAGTGGATTATTGCTCAGGTGCGTGCATCTTACTCCCGAAGGATCTGTTCTCCCAACTGGGAGGTTTTGATGGTCACTATGCCCCGGCGTATGGCGAAGATTCCGATCTAGCGTTCAAGGTTCGGCAGGCCGGCAGGAAAGTTTTCTATCAGCCGATGGCGAAAATCATCCATTTCGAGGGCGCTAGCTCAGGAACGAAAGTCTCTCAGGGCGTCAAGAGACATCAGGTAGTCAATAAGGAAAAACTCTTTCACCGATGGGCCTCTGTTCTGATAGACCACGCCGCTCCTGGGGAACGTCCTGAACTAGAACGAGAACGAACCGTCACCAGGCGGATTTTGGTTGTGGATGCGTGCACTCCGACGCCGGACCAAGATGCCGGTTCTCTGAAGATCTATAACTTCATCAAGATCTTTCAGTCCCTTTCGTACCAGGTTACCTTTGTGCCAGATGACCTGACTTTCATTGATCGGTACACCGAGGACCTTCAGCGGCGTGGAGTGCAATGCCTGTATTGGCCCTATGTGGCGACGCTGGAGGAGCATTTGGCGCAAGAGGGAGGAAAGTATGACCTCATTCTTTCCTGCCGCCCCGACGTTACTGAAAAGCACCTGGTCAGTTACCGGAAGCATTGTCCCACAGCCAAAGTGCTGTACGATACTGCTGATATTCACTACCTCCGTGAGCAGCGGCAGGCGATGATCGAAGGAAATTCCCAATTGGCCAAGCAAGCGGAACGACGAAAGGCTCAGGAGTTGGCCTTGGTTGCACAGGTTGATTGCACCGTGGTCGTCAGTCAGCTGGAACAGGCCATCCTTCAGAAGGAAGTGCCGTGCGCAAAATTTTCTGTGATTTCGGCCGTGCATGAGCGTTATGTGCGCAGCGTTGAGTTCGAGGACACCAAGGACATTCTATTCTTAGGTGGATATCAACACCTCCCGAACGTGGACGCTGTTCAGTATTTTGTGACCGAGGTGTTTCCGATTCTGCGGGACGAGTTGCCCGGGGTCAAATTCTATATCGTCGGTAGTCGTCCTCCAGAGTCGGTTCAGCGGCTCGCCGGTAATGATGTGATTGTGACCGGCTATGTGCCTGATCTTGGGGAGCTCATGTCGAACATCCGACTGTCGGTTAATCCGCTACGATATGGCGCGGGTATCAAAGGCAAGATTGTGAGCTGTCTGGCATACGGGCTTCCCTGTGCTGGTACCAGTGTGGCGTTCGAGGGCATGGAGTTGGAAGATGGCCGCGATGTGGTCATCGCCGATACAGCCAACGATCTTGCCGCCAAAATTTCACAGCTGTATCGGGACAAGAATTTATGGCAGAAATTGTCGAACCGTGGATATGCGATCGTCAGAGATCGATACTCATTTGAAGCGGCGACAAAGTCCTACTCGGATCTGTTTGATAGTTTTCACATCCCCACGCGCTCGCGGCGGCTTCCTGCGACCTACTATGGGACCTGCAACGTTTGTGGGGAACACGTACATTTCAAGACGTTGGGATCCGAGAATCTTCGAGAGAGTTTGCTTTGTGATGTCTGTGGCGCAAGCTGCAGAAATCGATCCCTGGCCAGCGGGTTGCTCGATCAAATTGGAAACCACATGGTGCGGAGTATTGCCGAGCTCGCAGTTGCGCCATCGGGCCCCCGCATATTTGACACCGATGGATTTAGCCCCTTGTTCAAATTCTTGAAGGAGGCGGAGTTTTATACCTCATCGATTTATGACCCCACCCGGCCGTTCGGGGAGTTCATCAGGCCGAAAGTTATGAACATCGACCTTCAGGCAATGCCGTTTCAAGATGGGTTCTATGACATTATCATCACTTCGGATGTGATGGAACATGTGAGGAGGGATGAGGTTGCGCATAGGGAGATCTATCGCTGTCTCAGACCTGGTGGTTGCTATGTGTTTACGGTTCCCTATGTGCCGGGATGGCAATCCAATCAGGTTCGTATCGATAGCTCAGGAGTGGAAGATATCTATGTGATGGAAAAGCAATACCACGGTGACCCCATGAATAGTACAGGCATCCTGGTCTATCGGATTTATGGCCAGGAACTTGTTGCTCAATTGAGACATATTGGTTTCGAGGTTACGTTTATAAACAATCCGGAACCTTGCATCGGGGTGCTGACCAAGGACCTCTTTGTCTGCAAAAAAGTGTGAAGGAGATGCGCTGCGCCCACTCAATCAATGGTTCTGATGTCTGCGCTGAACTCAGAAGCAGCCTGACCCTTTTGGCGTGAGATCTTTTATGCTGAGGTCACTCCTCCGATGGCTGTTCGTGACTTTCTAAAACGTATCTCGGCATGGACCCGTAAGCCTGGGGCGACTGATGAGGTGCCCGCGGCCACGCCGCCGCATGTAACGCCTCGCCCTTCCTGGAGTGATGCGCGCGGCACTCCAACCTATGATGCGGATTTTCTGACCGTCTGGCACAAGAATCCAGACTTTCTCCAAGATCAGAAGTTCATGGCGGCCTATAAGGCCGGAATGAATTCCGGGCACAAAATTGCTCGTCCTGCAGGTTCGTCCGACGATATCCATATTGAATGGCGGATCCATATCTGTTGTTGGGCAGCGTGGCATGCCAAGCAGTTGCCTGGCGATTTTGTCGAATGTGGGACGAACACTGGTATCATGTCCCTGGCTGTGGCCAACTATATTGATTTCAACTCGACCGGGAAAACGTTTTTTCTCTTCGATACATTTCAGGGTATTCCGGAAGACCAGATCACACCCTACGAACGGTTGCTGGGCCGTGTACAGGAGAATGAACAGCAGTATGAAGATTGTTATGAGAGAGCAAAGATGAACTTTTCTCCATTCCCCATGGCCATGCTCGTGCGAGGAAAGGTCCCGGATACATTAGTTTCTGTGCCGATTGGCGACGTCTGTTACCTATGTTTAGATATGAACATCGTCGTGCCTGAACGGGCAGCCATCGAATACTTCTGGGATAAGCTGGTGCCTGGTGCCCCTATCATTCTTGATGACTACGGCTGGCTCAATTTTGGGAAACAAAAAGAGGCCATGGATGCCTTTGCGCTACAGAAAGGCGTCAAGATTGCCAATTTGCCGACTGGGCAAGGTCTCTTGTTCAAACCTTGAAGTTGGCCGAGCGGTCTTCCTCGCCGCAATGAGGCCATGGTGACCTGCCAGGCCTGATGCCCTTCATGTCGTGGTCGAACTTGTGAAATTCTATGGAGTCTGAGGGTGTTCTTGATATTCTAGAAGCACCGAATCCCCTCCTGTGCTCAGTCGGGTGCGGTCCATGCGTGGGCCGCTTGTGGCAACTTTGGAGTTGTGGCATGTCGAACTACCTTCCAACAATGAACAATATTTCCCGCGAGTTGAGAAATGGCCGAAGCATCTATGATGGATATATTCGGGGATGGGGTATCCAGTTTGGAGAGCTTCGAAAGCGGGTGAGTGAGGATCCGCTCTACAAGAAGGCTATCGCCCTGGCGCACGGCCGTACGGTCGTTGCAGAAGACAACCGCATCAACCTCTTTCTCATTGTCAAATTTTTTCTCGACAAGGTCGGTGCTGGCGATGTGATCGAGTTCGGATCTTATCGGGGAGGCAACGCGATTTTTTTGGCTCATCTCGTTGATCAGCTATATCCCGGCACCAGAGTGTACTCACTCGATACCTTCGCAGGCATGCCCGTGACCAATTCAGATATTGATGCGCACCAGAAGGGTGATTTCGGAGCGGTAGATCTGGACGAGTTACGCTGTTATGCGGCCATCAATGGATTGCACAACCTGGAGTTTGTCCAAGGCCTGTTTCAGGACACAGCTCCCGCTGTCTTGCGTCGCGCGAAAAACATTGTGCTCGCACACATTGATTGCGACATCTACTCCTCTGTTGCGTACTCCTATGAGATCGTGAAGCCCCATATGGCGGTCGGAGGGTATGTCGTGTTTGATGACGCGACGGTATCCAGTTGCCTGGGCGCCACAGAGGTCGTCGAGAGCACGCTTATTCGTCGAGACGGCCTCAACTCGGAGCAGATTTTTCCGCAATTCGTGTTCAGGGCAGGGCTTAATCAAGCAAGGCCATAGGTCGCTGTTGGAACGTTCATTGGCGCAAGGGCACATGTGTTAGCTGGGGCTCCAAATGTTTGATACCGGTCTCCTGCAGCGCGTGTGGCACATTTGGCGGAATGAAGGCCGAGCCGCGTTGATTGATCGGATGCGGCAAAGGTACCGTCGAACCAATGTCGGCATGCTGCTGCACCCTGCCATGCCTAAGCGATCTCCATGTGGATGCAGCGGATCTTCCGACCTCGAGTATGCTGATCGGCTGAAAGGGGAGCTCGCCAATTTTCGGAATGTCCAGAATGTTCATGATCTCCCTGACATTTTCCACTATTGGTCTCAAAAATACCTGCTGCCGAAGTTTGTGGCGCTCAATATCCCTGGTGTCACGGAGTTATTCGTCAGATATGTTGCGGACGCGTGTCGCGTTAAGCCGGGAGAGATGTGCCATGTGGCGAGTCTTGGTACGGGAAATTGCGAGGCCGAAGTTGCGATGGCTGAGCAACTGGTGGCGAGCGGCATCACAAGGTTTCAACTGGATTGTATTGAAGTGAATCCGCAGATGCTAGCACGTGGGAGGGCGTTGGCGGCATCGAAACAGATGCTGCCCTATCTCAAATTTGTAGAGTCAGATGTGAAACATTGGGAGTGTGACAAACAGTATTCGGTGATCGTTGCAAATCAGTCGCTGCACCACTTTCAAGACCTCGAAGTCCTTTTCGGAAAAGTTCGACTTGCTATCGGCCACTCTGGAGTCTTTGTTGTCTCCGATGTTATCGGCCGAAACGGGCACATGCGATGGCCTGAAGCCCTTGAGGTTGTTCAGGAGGTCTGGAGAACCATGCCAGACCGGTACAAGTACAATCATTTGCTCAGCCGGTATGAGCCTATGTATGAAAATTGGGATTGTTCCGTAGGGGGATTTGAAGGCATTCGCGCGCAAGATATTTTGCCGCTCTTGACGCACACCTTCAAGTTCGAGATGTTCCTTGCCTACGGAAACATTATTGATATTTTCATCGATCGAGCGTTTGGGCATAACTTTGATGCACAGGTTGATGTCGACAGGGCGTTCATTGACCGAATCGCCCAGTTGGATGAGGAGCTGTTGGCGGCAGGTACGATCAAACCCACGCATCTCATTGCCAGTATGCGAAATAGTTCTACAATGAATAGGCAAGTGTATCGTCATTTCACGCCGGACTTCTGCCTTCGGCTTGAGGACTCGGCCGGCTCAATCATGAAGATGGGATAGGTGTCTCGATGGAGTGCTCCGCAGGTGTTGGTTTATGAAAGAGTGTAGTAAGTCTATTGCCCGGCGTTTGAGCGATCCCAATTTTAGTAATCGGTATTTTGTCGGCAGGGGACTCGATATTGGGGGAAAGCCGGATCCATTGGCGTTGTATGCTGAATTGTTTTCACGGATTGAACATGTTCAAACCTGGGATCGTGAAGACGGCGACGCGCAGTTTCTCTCTGAGATTCGCGATGAACAGTACGACTTCGTTCATAGCAGCCATTGTCTGGAACACTTGATCGATCCTAGCCAGGGGCTCAAGAATTGGTTTCGAGTGGTGAAACCGGGAGGCTATCTGGTCATTCTGGTTCCCGATGAAGACTTGTATGAACAAGGAGTATTTCCCAGTGCATATAACCAGGATCACAAGTGGACTTTTGCCATTTATAAAGAGAAGTCCTGGAGTCAAAAATCGGTAAATATGTTGCCGCTGCTTATGGAGTTGGGTAGCAACGCTGAGGTTGTCAAAGTGGAGCTTCTCTCAGCAACCTACCGGTACAAGTTGCCGAAATACGACCAGACCAGGTCCCCTGTCGGAGAGTGTGGGATCGAGGTCGTAGTTCGAAAACGTGTAACGAGCGAAGTTGCAGAAGGTGGTCGCCTGCCAACGCGGGCTCCTGTCGAAAACCGTGAGATGCGGGTTCACCTCAATCAATACCTCAATGATGCTGATACGCTTAGGCAAGCGAATAAGACGGTGCCGCCCTTTAAGAATGATACCGATCTATGATCCTTCCCGAGCGCTCATGGATGTGCAGTGGGCAGCACCGACTATTGGTTGCCGCTCGGCGTGCCTGGTTGAAACAGGACATTTTGTCCTGAGGAGGTTATAGCGTGATTGTACGCGCGAGGGCGCCGTTACGACTGGGTCTTGCAGGGGGAGGAACCGATGTTCCTCCCTTCTGCGATCTTTACGGCGGGGTGGTTTTGAATGCCACCATCGATAGATATGCCTATGCCACGATTGAGACCGTCAATTCGAGCAGGGTGAAGTTTGTTGCCACGGACCAAAATATCAACTATGAAGCGGAGGCAAGCCATTATCTTCCTCATGACGGAGTTCTGGACCTGCATAAGGGGGTGTATAACCGTATCATGAAGGAGTTTCACCATGGGACACCGGTTCCACTGACCTTGACCACCTATTGCGATGCTCCGGCTGGATCAGGCCTGGGGTCATCCTCCACGCTGGTAGTGACGATGATCAAGGTGTTTGTTGAACTTCTCAACCTTCCGCTGGGCGAATACGACATTGCGCATCTTGCCTACGAGATCGAACGACATGATGTAGGCCTTCATGGTGGGAAGCAAGACCAGTATGCTGCGACGTTTGGAGGGTTTAATTTCATCGAGTTCTATGCCAAGGACCGTGTGATTGTGAACCCGCTCAGGGTAAAAAACTGGATCATTTCAGAACTGGAAGCGTCATTAGTGCTGTTCTACACGGGAGTATCTCGATCTTCTGCGGTCATCATTGAGAAACAACGCCAGAATGTGGCGAGCCGGGAGGAGGCTCCCCTTGCGGCGCTCCATCAATTGAAGCAAGAAGCTGTGCTTATGAAGGAGAGCGTGCTCAAGGGAGATTTTGCTGGGTTTGCGCGGTCAATGGAAATGTCTTGGCATTCTAAGAAGCAGACTGCCACCCTCATATCCAATCCACATATTGATGAAATCTATGCACTCGCCAAGAAAGCCGGCGCTCGAGCAGGTAAAGTGTCTGGTGCTGGTGGCGGCGGGTACATGATGTTTATCGTCGATCCTGCCCGCAAGATGGATGTGGTGCGAGCGCTCCGCTCTGTAGGCCCCGATGTGTTTAACTGCCAATTCACCAAGCATGGGACGCAAGGATGGCGAGTTGAGTGATTGTCGACAATTCTCCATCCATCCATTAGGCGGCCTGACGATACGGCACGCCATCGATTACCAGCCTCAACAGCAAGTGTCCATACTTGCACGATTCAGCCTTACCCTGATCACCAGGGGGGTGTTCCGCTACACGCTGCTGTGGCCCAAGAGGTTCTACCGTGGAAGCCATCATCCTTGCTGGAGGACTTGGCCGACGTTTACGGCCTAGCGTGTCGACAGTGCCAAAACCATTGGCACCGATACGTTCGCGCCCCTTTTTGGAATACCTATTCGACTATCTCCTCACGGAGGGAATTCGATCGATTACAGTCGCCGTGGGTTATGGCGCAGACTCCATAGTAAATCACTTCAAGAGCCAGTATCGCGGTCTGACGATTCAATACTCGACCGAAACGGAGCCATTAGGAACCGGTGGCGCACTCAAACAGGCATTGAGAATGGTGACGTCGGATCGAGTTTTTGTCATCAACGGAGACACTTTTTCGCAGGTTGACTATCGACGTATGGCTAGCGAGTTCGATGGGGGATCCACGTCCATGGCCATGGCTGTCACCTACCTGAACGATATTTCGCGGTATGGGAAGGTCAACATTCAATCGGGTGTGGTCTGTTCCTTTGAGTCGGGAGAGCGGGGAGGCGGTGGGCATATTAATACCGGTGTGTACCTGATTCCCAGAAATCTGCTTGAACACTCGGAGCTTCCGGAAAAGTTTTCATTCGAGAGGGGGTTTCTTGCACAAAAGGTTCGCAAGCTTCGTCCGCAGGCATTCTTCGCCGACGGGTATTTTATTGATATTGGCATACCTGCAGACTATGAGCGTGCCCAAATAGAACTGCCAGAGTGGGAGTAGTGTCATGGCTCGGGATCGCGGGAGGTGCACTCCTGGTTTAGGGGACGGCGTACGTTGGGTGATCGAGCGAATTGTGCACGTCTCAAGACATGAGGGACTGGGAAGTCTTAGGCGGAAAGTAGTGGGTGTTGCCACGAAGCTCTATCGAGAGTGGAGCCGCGGTTGGCCTATCTCTTCGAGGTCGCTCGAAGAACAGTATCGAGTCTGGATTGAGCGACACCATCAAGATTCCGGCCCTCCTGCGCTGAGTGATGCGGATACTTCTCGCGCCTCTCTGATCAGTCTTATCGTGTCTATTGTCGGCAGTCCCCTTGCTGAGCTGAAAGCTACTATCGAGTCTATCGCGCGGCAGACCTATCCCAACTGGGAACTTATTTTGGTCTGTGAACCTTCTCAGGCGCATGCCATCCGGGGGCTCTTTGAGTTTATTGCTGTGGCGGATAAAGAGTCGCTGCATGTTCTGGAAGTCGAGACGAGCGAGTTCGAGTCGTTGCTTTTGGGAGTCGCGGCTTCATCCGGAGAGTTTGTCTGGTTCTTGAAATGTGGCGATCTGCTGGCTGCTCAGGCGCTTCACTCGGTTGTCCTTGCGTTGAATGAAGGGGGAGACATAGATCTTTGCTATTGCGATGAAGATCAGCTTCCGCCGGATGGCTGTGCCCCGAAACCATTTTTTAAGCCGTCATGGAGCCCCGAGCTGCTTCTCTCGATGAACTATCTGTCCTATTCCACTGTATTTCGAAAAACCTTGTTAGACGACATCGATCAACTTAACAAGCGGGAACACAGCTCCTGTCTCTATGATTGTCTTCTGTGGGCATCCGAAAAGGCCACTCATATCGTTCATCTTCCAAGCGTGCTCTACCATTCGCGGAGAGGATCAAATCCCAAGACTACCCATGCGGGCAGCTCAACACAATCTGCGTCTGAGGAAAAACTAGCGCTCGAGCGTGCCCTTCATCGAAGGGGCATCGAGGGCAGGGTCGAGGAGCTCGTACCTGGGCGTTTCCGCATCCGCTATCGGCTTGACCACCAACCACTCGTTTCGATTCTTATTCCCACCAAAGATCGGGTCTCTCTATTATCGCGGTGCGTTGCCAGCATCGAAAAGTGCACGACCTATACGTCCTATGAAATTCTCATTCTCGACAATGGGAGTGTGTCGGAGGATACTGGAAAATATTTCGATGAGATCGGAAAGAAATGGCGCATCGTATCCTGCCCTGGTCCGTTTAACTTTTCAGCCATTAATAATCGAGGAGCGTGTGAGGCGAACGGGGAGTACCTCCTCTTTCTCAATGATGATACGGAAGTCCTGACTCCAGAATGGCTTACGATCATGATGGAGCAGGCCTCCCGACCAGGGATTGGTGCGGTTGGAGCCAAACTTCTTTACCCCAACGGGAGAATGCAGCATGGGGGCGTCGTGCTTGGGGTAGGAGGTGTGGCTGGCCATGCGTTCCGGCACATTCCCAACCACGAATGGGGATACCATGGACTTGCCCATGTAACGCGTAACTGCAGCGCTGTTACGGCGGCCTGCCTGCTGGTGTCTCGCACTCTTTTCCGACAGATTCAGGGGTTTGATCCCACACTCCCGGTCGAATACAACGATGTGGATCTCTGTCTTCGGATCAGGCGAGCTGGACAGCGTATCGTGTACGCTCCGGAAGCCGTGTTGTATCACTATGAATCGGCAACAAGGAAAGGGACTCGTTGTCGAGCCGACGAGGAACGAGTCTGGCAGACCTGGGGCGACGTCATTCGGGCCGGGGATCCCTATTACCATGTGAATTTAACCACCGACCGAGAGGATTGGAGTCTCCGGTTGTGAGAATACAATCGAGTCTTCCTTCGCGATACACCACAGGCCTATAGGCCCAGGAAAGAGTAGGCGTATAGAGTCTTCTGCAGGTCCACCTCTCCAGGGGCAATCCTAGACGAGGTCTTCGTCGCGCTGGTTGATCGCGGTTGCCCAGTTTCTGGTTGGCGCCATCAATACTTAAATCCTGTCTCGCTGGCCGGCACGTCCTCAAGATGTGTCATGTTTCATGCCGTTGTTTCGTCCGTGATTAGGAGCAAAAACAGCGAAAAACCTATCCTTGCCTGAGAACTCCGGTACTATTTGAGCAGTCGGTCGTGTGCGCGCAACCGGCGGATATTTCAACACAACAGGGCAGAAACACGTGCAATGACGGTCACGTATTTCTCGAAAAGCTCGATCATCGGCCCCAGCAGTCGTTATCGCATCTTTCAATTCCTGCCCCATTTGCAGGCGGCCGGGATTGACTGTCGTGTGGCCCCCTTGTTCGGGGAAATGTATTTCTCGATCCTCGCGGTGCAGTCGTCTGCGTTGCGGGCGCTTCTCAAAATTCCCTATGTGTTCGCCTGTTTTCTCAAACGACTCTGGGCGCTGCTGGTGATGGGAAAACGGGACCTGATCGTGATCGAGGGGCAGCTCTTTCCTTATGCGCCTCCTCTCGCTGAACGGCTGCTGCGCTGGTGCCGATATCGAGTGGCGATCGAAATGGATGATGCGATCTATCTGACTCCCGGGCATGAGCGGAAGATGCCTGCGTTGCTCTCAATGGCGACAGGCGCCATCGTCGGGAATGACCGGCTGGCCGCCTATGCGAATCAGTTTTCGTCGCGAGTCTGTGTCGTTCCCACAGTCGTCGATACAGAACGATTCAAGCCGGATTCGACGAGATCCACCGGCTCCTCTGCACAGAACTCCGAGGCCATCACGATCGTGTGGATCGGCCTGGCGTATAACCTGAAATATCTGAATGTGCTGGCGCCGGCCCTCCGCGCGTTGCAACCAACGTTTCACCTGACACTCCGTGTGGTCTGTTCACAGCCGCCGTACATGCCGGGTGTCGAGATTGATTTCAGGACCTGGGATTTTCAGCGGGAGGTGGCAGATCTGCAAGATGCCACGGTCGGCGTGATGCCGCTTGAGGATACCGAGTGGGCCCGGGGCAAGTGCGGCTTGAAGCTCCTTCAGTACCTTGCGGTGGGGATTCCAGCGGTGGCCTCACCCGTCGGAGTGAATCGCGACATCATTGTGGACGGAGAGAGCGGATTTCTGGCCGCCACCGAGCAAGACTGGTATGAGCGCCTCGACGCACTCTGCCGGCAACCGCAGTTGCGCGCTCGAATGGGGCAGGCCGGACGTCGGACCGTGGAGGAGCGGTACTCACTCGCGGTGTGGGGACCCCGGCTAGCCGGCGTGTACCGGACATTGACAGAGAATGAGCATGTGAATGTGGTGCACCGGGCGGTTCACAGCCCTGTGTCCGGCCACCATCGCTCGACAGGAACTCGATGATTCTGCTCATACTGACCTTTGTGGTCGCGATGCTCCTCTCGATCTATGGCGTGCCGATCGCGCGTCGCGCGGCCCTGAAATTCGGAATCGTCGACAACCCGGATGGCCGGCTGAAGCATCAGCGCGAGCCGGTTCCTTATCTAGGTGGATTGGCGATCTATCTCGCGTTTCTCGTGAGCCTGGCCTTTACCTTCGAGTTCCGGCAGGACGTGCTGGGCATCGTGCTCTCCGGGACGCTGATCGTCATGCTGGGGCTGATCGACGATTTCGGGGTGTTGTCGCCGGGAACCAAACTCGCGGGTCAATTCCTGGCGGTGTTCGTGCTGATCAAGAGCGGCATTCGCATCGAAATCGCCTCCTTGCCCGATTGGGTCGATGTCGTGCTGACGGTGTTCTGGATGATCGGCATCATCAATGCGTTCAACCTGCTGGACATCATGGACGGGTTGTCGGCCGGTGTCGGCGTCATCAGTGCCGCATTTCTGTGCGTGGTGGCGATTCTCAATGGCGATCAGGCGATCGCGTTTATGCTGGCGGCGCTCATGGGGAGCCTGCTCGGCTTTCTTCGATACAACTGGCGACCGGCTTCGATTTATATGGGCGATTCCGGCGCGATGTTCATCGGTCTGATGCTGGGCGCCCTGTCGATGATCGGCAAATACACCACCGGCCATTCCGTCTCGCTGCTGACCCCGGTGTTGATCCTGGGGATGCCCATTTTCGATACCCTGTTCGTCATGTACATCCGGTTCTTGCGCGGACTGCCGGTGTTTTTAGGCAGTCCCGATCACCTTGCCATTCGTTTGCGGCATTGGGGGCTTTCGGTGACGCAAGTCGTCCTGCTCAGTTATCTCGGCGCGGCGTTATTGGGGGGGATCGGTCTGCTGGTCATGGCGGTGCCCCAGGATCTTGCCGTCGTGCTCAGCGGTGTCACGGTGTTGTGCCTGGCCGTGGCCGCCGTGGCCTTGACGCGTGTGAATGTCTCGACGGGAACCGTTGCCATGAGTACCGAGGCGGTCCCGGCACGTTCGACAGAAAGGACCGGCGTAGTATGATTTTAATCGTCGGGGCTGGATTGGCGGGGCTCAGCGCGGCCTATCACTTGCGCGGTGTGCCCTACAAGATTCTGGAGCGGGAACGCGAGGTCGGAGGGCTGTGCCGTTCGTACGTGAAAGACGGGTTCACCTTCGACTATACGGGGCACTTGCTTCATTTCCGGCAGACGGCAATCAAGGCGCTGGTCGAGAGCCTGCTCCCGGACCAACTTCAGCGGCATGCCCGTAAATCCTACATCTATTCCCATGACACCTACACCGAGTATCCGTTTCAAGTGAATACGCATGGCCTCCCGCCTGAAGTGGTGCGGGAATGTCTCTTGGGATTTATCGCCACGCTGTCGAATCCGTCGTCCAAGCCTCCGGCGGAAAGCCGGTCGTTCAAACAATGGATCGTCGAGAGCCTGGGCGAGGGGATCGCGAAACATTTCATGGTGCCCTTCAACGAAAAGCTCTGGCAGGTGCCGCTGGAGGAGCTCACGTCCGACTGGGTGTCGTGGCTGGTGCCGAAGCCGGATGTGAAGGATGTCGTCAACGGCGCCTTGGGAATCAAGGACAAGGCCTTCGGCTACAACCCGTCGTTCCAGTATCCCGCCAGCGGCGGCATCAAAGTTCTGCCGGAAGCCTTTCTCCCGTCGGTCGAGAACTTGTCGTACGATTCGGAGTTGGTGGAGATCGAGACGGGCAGTCGGCGGGCGGTATTTCGCAGCGCACAGGGCGAACGGACGGAGCTGTACGATCGGATCGTGTCGACGATCCCCCTGCCTGATCTGGTGCGGCGTTGTGTGGATCTTCCGGCGTCGCTCCGGGAATTGGCTGCGTCGCTGCGATGGGTCTCCGTGTATAACGTGAATCTGGCCGTCGCCCGGGAGTGCATTTCCGACAAGCATTGGATCTATTTTCCCGAGCACCGGTATCCGTTCTATCGCGCCGGGTTTCCGATGAATTTTTCTCCGTCCATGGGGCAACCCGGCTGCAGTTCCCTTTATGTGGAAATCTCGCACCAGCCGGTTGAGCGGGAATCCGACGCGGTGCTCATCGAGCGAGTCCGGCGGGGGCTGGAGCAGGCGGGGGTGCTCCAGCGGAGCGACGAGTTGGTGATGTCGGATGTGAAGGATCTGTATTACGCCTATGTCTTGTTCGACCGGTATCGTGGCCGTGCGGTGCAAGAGCTGCTGACCGAGTTGGAGCGGCGCGGGATCTCATCGATCGGGCGGTACGGATTGTGGGAACACACGTCGATGGAGGACGCGATTGCCCAGGGGCAGCAGGCGGCGGCGCGATTGCGGATGAAGGCTGCGGCCTGAGCGGGTGAATGGCATGCATGTAGTCTGTCACGTGATTACGAAACTGGAGTTGGGCGGCGCGCAGGAAGTGGCGATGCAGGTCGTGGCGGGTTTGGACCGCAGACGATTTCGCCCGGTGCTTCTCGCAGGGCCAGGGGGGCAGTTGATCGCCGACGCGCATGCGCTGGAAGGTGTTGAGGTTGGGACGATCCCGTCGCTCGTTCGTGAGATCCGTCCCCTCCAAGACCTACGCGCATTGTGGGAGCTGGTCGGCGCGTTTCGACGACTCCGGCCAAAGATTGTGCACACCCACAGTTCAAAAGCTGGTATCCTAGGGCGATTAGCCGCCTGGCTCGCCGGTGTCCCCTGTATCTTGCACACGATACACGGATACGGCGTGACGCCCGCGCAGCCGTTCTGGCAACAAAAAGCATTGATTGCGCTGGAATGGATGGTCGGCCGGATCACCACCCATTGGATTGCGGTGTCGCAGGCCGACCGCCGGCAGGGCATCGAGTGGGGGCTCTTTACCGCGTCCAAGGTGTCCGTGGTGAGGCCGGGAATCGATCCGACGGCCTTTGCGGCTCGTATTGAGTCGCCGGAACGTGACCGTCTTCGGGCCATGCTGGGAGTGGCCCCTGATCAGCTGCTGGTGGGAACGGTCTCGTGCTTGAAACCGCAAAAATCTCCCGAAGATTTTGTCCGCGTCGCCGCGCTCGTATGTCAGCGTGTTCCCGCAGCCCGTTGTGTGCTCGTCGGCGACGGAGCGTTGCGGCCGAAAGTCGAAGCATTGTTGCTCGCGCAGGGGCTTCAGGATCGTGTGACCCTGCTCGGCTGGCGCCGCGATGTGGCTGCGTTGCTGAAAGCCTTCGATGTGTTCGTTCTGACGTCCCAGTGGGAAGGCTTGCCCTGCGCTATTTTGGAAGCCAGAGCCAGCCGGATCCCGATTGTGGCCACGCGCGTGGGCGGCGCTGCCGAAGCGATCGTGGAGGGCATTCAAGGCACGCTCTGTCCGGCCGGCGACGTACGAGCTATGGCGGAGCGAGTCTGTCAGATTTTGGAAGATGAGCGTTTTCGCGCGGACCTTCGGGCGGGCACGCAGGAACTCCCGGAGGAGTTTACGATTCAGGAGACGCTCAAACAGTACCAGTCGCTCTATGCCTATCTTCTGCATGCCACGCGTCCGAGTGAAGATGTCATGAAGTTGCAGCCCAATCGACTGTAGAAAGGGGAACCGGGGGATACGATGAACATTCCGCTGCTTGATCTCAAAGCCCAATATCAATCGATGCGCAGTGAAATCCTGGCTGCGATTGAGGCCACCTGTGACGAACAGGGCTTTATTCTCGGCCCGCGGGTGGTGGCGCTGGAACAGGCGGTAGCGACCTATACCGGCAGTGCCCATGGCATCGGAGTTGCCTCCGGCAGCGACGCGCTGTTGCTGGCGCTGATGGCGTTGGGCGTGAAAGCCGGAGATGAAGTGGTCACGGTGCCGTTTACCTTCTTTGCGACGGCCGGGGCGATTTCCCGACTGGGAGCCAAGCCGGTCTTCATCGACATTCGGCCTGACGATTTCAACATGGATCCCGCGCTGTTGGAGCGGGCCATTACGAAGCGGACCAAGGCGATCATTCCCGTGCACCTCTTCGGTCAATGCGCCGATATGGATGCGATCAACGCCATTGCCCGGCGGCACAACATCGGCGTGATCGAGGATGCTTGCCAGGCGATCGGGGCCCGTCAGAAAGGACGGCATGCCGGTGTGTTGGGCGATGTGGCCTGCTTCAGCTTTTTCCCGTCAAAGAACCTCGGAGGGTTCGGAGATGCCGGCATGGTGACCACGAATGACAAGGCGCTGGCGGAGTCCATCGCCATGTTGCGGGTTCACGGGAGCCGGGTGCGCTACGTCCATGAGGCGATCGGGATCAACAGCCGGTTGGATGCGTTGCAAGCGGCGGTATTGTTAGTGAAGTTGAAACATCTCGATCAGTGGGCGGAAGGCCGCCGCCGGAATGCCGCGCGGTATGTGCAGTTGTTCGCGGAGGCCAAACTGGCAGATCGTCTTACCCTGCCTGCGGTGGGTCCCGATAACTTTCACGTCTTTAATCAATTCACGATTCGAGTGCAGAAGCGTGATGAGCTGCGGAGTTATCTGAAAGACCAGGGCGTGGGGTCGGAAGTCTATTACCCCCTGCCCCTGCATTTGCAAAATTGCTATCGTGATCTGGGTTATCAGAAAGGTGCGTTCCCACAATCGGAACGTGCGGCCGAAGAAGTGCTCTCGCTTCCCATCTACGCGGAACTTTCCGACGAACAGCTTCAATACGTCGTGCAGACGATCGCCTCGTTCTATCGTAAGCGCTAGCCCTCGCGTGGCCGCCCGGCGCCGGTGCCCTTCCGGGGCCGGACGGTTCATTCCCACATCCTCACAGCCGACAGTTTCACAGTTGTTCGCCGGAGCCAGCAGCGCCTCCTGGCCTCTTGCGTTATGACGCGGTTGCCTGGCGTGCCTCACCCGGCATGGTGGACGTCGCGTATGTCTCGCTTCCGGTCGTCGAATCGACGACAAGCACTGAGATAGACCGGCGTTCAACTCTGAACAACGACGAGGCGGTGACGTACACCGGTGGCCGCTGTGGGGCATAGGCTTGCGCTGAATGGGATTCCCACGACGCCAACGATCGGCCGGATATTGGTATCGGTCGCTACCAGGGCAATCCTGGCAAGCGGCACCGGTCAAGGTTTGGCCGCCTTCCTCATATCTTGCGTACCCCGTCAGGCCTGTTTTCTGTCGCGATTGAGGGGTAAATGCGGCGCGGAGGCATAGGGATTGCTCCTAAGCAGGAAAGGGAGAGACACCGCGTCGTTGTACGTATGACAAGACCTTCATCATCCTTTCTCGGCATGTCCCGTAGCAGCTACTCTCGCTTGGGAGTGGCCCTGGCGCTGATCGCGGGGATCGGCGCCATCGATTGGTGGTTGCCTCTGGGCCTGACCATCACGACTCTCTACGTAGTACCGGTTCTCATCGCGTCACGGATCCCTCACCCTCGTCTCACGTTCTGGGTGGCCGCCCTGGCGTCTCTGGTGACGATTCTGGATATGTTCGATCAGCCGTTCTTTGCATTGACCTGGGTCAGTGCCGTGAATCGGGCCTTTGCGCTCATGGTGATTTGGGTGACCGCGCTGTTGTGCTTGCGGCGGCAGCGTGACGAGGCCGAACTGTTGCGTATCAACGAAGATATCGAGCAACAGGTGCAGGAGCGTACGGCGGATCTGGCTGCCGCCAACCAGGAACTCGAGGTGCTGCGCGCGGAAGCGGTGTCCGAGTTGGTTGCGATCGTCAAATCATCGGACGATGCCATTGTGGGCATGACGCTGAACGGCATGATTCAAAGTTGGAATCGCGGCGCGGAACGGGTCTACGGGTATCGCGCCGAGGAGGTGCTCGGCAGGCCTATCTCTGTGCTGTCTCCCCCGAATCGATTGGATGAAGTGCCGACGATGCTCGACCGGATCGCCCGAGGAGAGCACGTGCGCAATGTGGAGATGGTGCAGCGCCGGAAACAGGGGGAGCGCATCGATGTGTCGCTGACCATCTCGCCGGTGAAGGACGCGGATGGGTGCGTCATGGGCGCGTCGGCCATCGCGCGTGATGTCACGGTGAAGCGGCGCATCGAAGCGGCTTTGCGGGAAAGCGAGGCCCGGTTTCGCATGATGGCGGACACAGCGCCGGTGATGGTGTGGATGGCGGGACCGGACACGCACATTACCTTTATCAACAAACGCTGGCTGGAATTTACCGGGCGCACCGTGCAGGAGGAGATCGGCGACAACTGGTTTACGGGCATTCACGCCGATGATCTGGATCGCTGCCGGAAGTCTTATCTGGAGGCGTTCAAGTCGGAGCAGCCGTTTTTTCTGGAATACCGGCTGCGGCGTCACGACGGCGAGTACCGGTGGATCATGGACACGGGTGTTCCGTTGTTTGACGAGGAGGGGCGGTTCGGTGGGTACATCGGTACCTGCATGGATCTGACCGAGCGCAAGGACATGGAAGATCAGCTTCGCCGGATGTTGAAAGAAAAAGAAAGTCTGCTGCGGGAAGTACATCACCGGGTGAAGAACAACCTGCAGGTCATCTCCAGCCTGCTGAATTTACAATCGGCCTCCATCAAGGACCCGGTCGTCAACCAGCTGTTCCGCGAATGTCAGGTGCGTATCACCTCGATTGCGCTGCTTCACGAGACATTGCACCGCTCGCATGATCTTTCGCGAATTAAAATGGGCGACTACATCCGCACGTTGACCGGCCATCTCTTCCGATCATATGGGGTCGATCCGAGCGTCATTTCGCTGGAACTGAATGTGGACGATGTCGAGTTCGATATCGACACGGGGTTGACCTGCGGGTTGATCATCGATGAGCTGGTCTCCAATTGTTTGAAACACGCGTTTATCGACGACAGCGGCGGAACGGTGCACATCGATCTGCTCGATCATGTCGACGGCACGTTTACCCTGTGCGTGAGCGACAACGGGATCGGAATTCCCAAGGACGGTGTCCTGAACAATCCCGATTCACTGGGGTTGGAACTTGTGACGCTGCTGGCGGAGAAGCTGGACGGCAGCACGGAACTCCGCAGTGGAGCCGGCACAGAATGGCAGATCCGCTTTCAGCAACTGCAATATTCAGAAAGGGTGTGAACGCCATGGAACCAGCCAGCATCTTGATCGTGGAAGATGAGCCCGTTGTGGCAAAGGACATTCAGCTGAGTCTGCAACGCTTAGGGTATCGCGTGCCGGCTACGGCAACCTCGGGAGAGGAAGCGATCCGAAAAGCCGACGATATGCACCCGGACCTGATTCTGATGGATATCGTGTTAAAGGGGAAAATGGATGGGGTGGAAACGGCGCTGCAGATTCAGCGTAAGCAGGATGTGCCGGTCATCTACCTGACTGCCTACGCCGACAACCATACGCTGGAGCGGGCCAAAGTGACGTCTCCGGCCGGCTACATGTTGAAGCCGTATCAAGCACACGAACTGAGGCCCACGATTGAGCTGGCGCTGCATCGTGCTCAGCATGAGCGGCATATGCGCGAGCGCTTGCGGTGGATTGCCACGACCATGCGTTGCATCGGCGACGGCATCGTGACGACCGATCGCGGCGGGCGAGTGGCCTATATGAATCCCGCCGCCGAGAGCCTGACGGGCTGGAGTCAGGACGATGCGGCAGGCATGGGCGTGACGGCGCTCCTGGGTTTTCACGAGGCCGGGCCGGGATATGAATCGGAGAGTCCGGTACAGCAAGCGATGACGCAAGTGCGCATTGTGGCGATCGAGGACGCCCTGCTGATCTCCAAGCAGGGTGGACGTCGTGCCATTCGCGGCAGCGTCGCGCCGGTCGCCGACGACGGAGGGAGTGTGCTTGGCGCCGTGCTGGTGTTTCACGAGACCGCATCCGGTGAACGGGCCCTCCAGGCCTCTGGGCAGCAGGGGGACAGGCTCTGGAAGATGGATGCGCGCCTCGGGCGTCCGCAGGGAATTATCAATTTGTGTTCCTGGTGCAAGCGTGTGCCGGACGAGTCCGGCGAGTGGTATGACCTGGCTACGTTTATCGCTGAGCGATCGGCGATCCAGTTCAACGGCGGGCTCTGCCCGGAATGCATGGATCAATGTTTTCCCTGCGACGGCAGGCATAAGTAGTTCGAGACGTGTGCGAGGGACCTGTTCCCCGAGGTCCCTCGCACGTTTCGCCCATTGCCGCAGTCTTCCTCCCTGCGCTAATTTTCGAGAAGGCTTCAAGAATGCGTGAGAATAGACTATAGTAGCCCTGCACACTCACGCAGGACTTGTGACCAACTCTACGCTGACAACTCCAGACTCGCGCCCGTTACGGATCGCGCTCATCGGTGCAGGCCGTCATGCCCAGCATCATGCCCGCGCTATTTTGCGCTGCCCCGGCGTGCAACTGGTGGCGGTGGCCGACCCCTCCGATTCGGCTCAAGCGGCGATGCGCGATATTGTTCCGGGCATCGGCTGTTTCAAGACGCCGGAGGAGCTGTTTGCCTCTGAACGTCTCAATGTGGTGCACATCATTACCCCGCCGGCCACCCATGCTCCGTTGGCCCGCATGGCGATCAAGGCCGGATGCCACATCTATGTAGAGAAGCCCTTCACCGAGTCGGTGGAGGACGCGCAACAGATCCTGGATGAGGCGAGCGCAAAAGGCCTTCGTGTCTGTGCCGGCCATCAGCTGTTGTATGAGCCGCCCACCCGGGTATTAACCCAGTACTTGCCCTCAATTGGGCGCGTCGTGCACGTCGAGAGCTACTTTTCCTTCCGGACCGTGCGTCATGCGCCGGGCGGCCGCAAGGTGCTACGCGCCGACCACCAGTTGCTCGATATTCTGCCGCATCCGGTCTATCTGTTGCTCCAGGTGTTGGAGCAAGCCGGGGAGGGCCGTACCGAGCTGTTATCCTTGGAAGTGAGTCAGGCCGGGACCGTGCACGCGTTGGTGCGGCGCGGCGGCGTGACCGGCACGTTGATCGTGACGCTCGAAGGGCGCCCGGTGGAGAGTTATCTGCGGGTCGTCGGAAAGAACGGGTCGTTGTTTGCCGACTATGTTCGCAGTACCACTCAGCGCGCCATCGGTCCCGGGTCGTCCGGTATCGATAAGTTATTCGCGCCCTATCGGCAAGCCTGGCAATTGCTGATCGGCACAACCTCCGCGATGGCGAACCGGTTTCTGAAGAGTCAGCGGAGTTATCCCGGGCTGGCCGAACTGTTTACCGCGTTCTATGAGTCCGCACGGACGGGCGGGCCGTCGCCTTTGTCGCCGGACAGTTTATTGGAGACGGTGCGTATCTGTGAGCGCGTGGCGAAGGCCCTGAAGGTCGGCGAGGCCAAGGCCCTGGCTGCCGCTGCACCGAAGCCGGTCGAGAGCCGGGGCGTGCTGGTTACCGGTGGAACCGGGTTTTTGGGAAAAGAGATCGTGCGAACGCTGCTGTCGCGCGGCCGCCCTGTTCGTGTGGTGGCGCGGCGTGAGCCGTCTCCCTGGGAGCGGATTGCCGGTGCCGAATATGTGGTGGCCGATGTGGCCACGGGAGCGGCTGCACAGCTCTTCAAGGGGGTGGATACCGTCATTCATGCCGCGGCAGAAACCGCCGGTGGGTGGCCGGAGCATCAGCGTAACTCGTTGGATGCCACCGAGCAGATGGTTCGCGGTGCCGATGCGGCGGGGATTACGCATTTCGTTCATGTCAGCAGTCTTGCCGTATTGGCGCAGGGCAACGGCCGGCCCATCGGCGACGACCATCCGTTGGAGCCGGACAGCAAGGGGTCCGGTCCCTATGTCTGGGGAAAGTTGGAGTCCGAACGGTTGGCGGTCCAACTCGGCAGGGAACTCGGTCTCTCCGTGAAAGTGATTCGTCCCGGGGCATTGGTCGACTATCGCGATTTCGACCCGCCCGGCCGGCTTGGTAAGCGGTTGGGAAATATCTTCGTGGCCGTCGGTTCGCCGGGCGATCGTCTGGGTGTGGTGGATGTTGGTTTTGCCGGCCGCTTCCTTGGCTGGATGACGGACGCGTGGGACAACGTGCCGAGCCCCTTGAACCTCCTCGATCCTGTTTCTCCGACTAAGCAGGAACTGCTGGATCGTCTCCGGCAAGCCAATCCGGATCTCACCGTGGTCTGGCTGCCGAGATTTGTCTTGGTTCCCCTCTCCTGGCTGGCGACGCTTGCGCAGAAAATCCTGCGGCCCGGGAAGCCGGCTATCGATGTCGCCAAGGTGTTCAGCGTCCTTCCCTACGATACCTCCGGGATTGCAAAGCTTGCCCCTCAGGTCGATCACGCCTCCGAAAAACGGTAACCGTCTCTCCCGCATGGTCCGTTTCCTTGTTGATGATCGGCATGGGGCCGATTCATCCTCCATGATCGAAATGAGTGCATTCTTGGAAGTGGTTGAAAAATATAGCGATGCCGGATGGATCGAAAAAGATGTCCTCGCGGGGTTGATTTGAGGCTTCAGAGGGGGTAAGTCTAAGGAGTATTCCACAAGTAAAGTCAGTCCCCTAACGGCAACCGCCTCACCACCGAAGAGTTGATCATCATGAACATTGGATTGAATGCGCGCGCGCTTACCATCGGTCTGGCCTTTCTGGGTGTTGTCTCAGGATGTGCGGTGGACCAGCGCTGGCGTTCAGCCATGCAGGAAGGGAATCACGCCCTGCGTTCCGGCGATTACACACATGCGGAGGAATCCTTCGTGGCCGCTCGCAAGGAAGCAGAGGTCATCGATCCGCAAGGGAAACGGTTGGCCGACACGTTGAGTCAGCTGGGCGAAGTGAATCGTGAGTTGGGGCGGTTTCCACGCGCCGAGGCACTTTTTCAGGAGGCCCTGGCGATCAGGGAGCGCGTATATGGGCCGGCCCATGCCGAGACGGCTGCCAGCCTGACCGACTTGGGCGAACTCTACCGCCTGCAGGGACTCTATACACAGTCCGAAGCGCTTCATCAGCGGGCACGGGAAATCCGCGAACAGGTGTTCGGCGCGGATCATAGCAAGACAGCCGAGAGTTTGAACAATATTGCCGTGGTCTATCAGGATCAACGACGATTCGCTGATGCCGAACCCGTCTTGCAGCGCGCACTCGCGATTCTTGAAAAGCAACTCGGGCCCGAGCACAGTACGACAGCCATTACGCGCGACAACCTGGCGAAGATGTATCAGGCGCAGGGACAGCATGCTCGCGCCATGCCGCTGTATCAGCGGGCCTTGACGATTCATGAAAAGGCCTTCGGTCCCAACCACCCGATCGTGGCCAGGAATCTTGAAAATCTGGCGGATACGTATCGAGCCCAAAATCAATACCCTCAGGCGGAAGTGCTGTATCAACGAGCGGTCAGTATTTTTAGAAAGTCTCTCGGCAACGATCATGTCGACACTGCCGAGGCGATGAGTCGCTTGGGACAACTCTATGAATTGCAGGGTCTGTATTCCCAGGCCGAGCCGCTCTTTCAGCAGGCGATTGCTATCCGGGAAAAGCAGCAGGGCGCGGAAAGCCCTCACGTCGCGGGTGAACTCAAAAATCTGGCGGGACTCTATCAATCGCAGAATAAGCTGGAACAGTCCGAGGATCTGTATAAGCAGTCGCTGGTCATCTATGAACAGTCCGTCGGTTATGATCGCGAGGCCTACGTGAAGGCCTTGAAGAGTTATGCGTCCTTGTTGAGGCGCAGGCAGCGGTCCGGCGAAGCCGAGCGTCTGGAGGAGCGAGCCAAGGCGGTCTTGAAGCGCCTCTCACTGGAGAGTCAGAGTCAGGGAAAGACTGCTGCGGATGTTCCGCTTGCTCCGGTTGCGCCGGTGCCATAGGGTAGCCACTGTGCCGCCCGTTTCTCCCGTCACCCACGACTGACACATCTGCTCCATTCGCATCCCTTGCCTGTACGCTCAGCACTGCACCTATCGCCCGTCTCCCGCATGGAGGATCGGTTCGAGGCTGATACCCGCCGGAAGTATTGCTTGAGGCACTACACCCAATCCCCTAGACTGTGACCGCGAACCGCTCAGTTAATCCACCCAGAGGGACCTCTATGAATCGAACGGTGATTGCGCTGCTGACCCTGCTCGTTCTGACCACCGGGGCCTGTGCCAGTAAGCCTCCGAAGAAGCAGTTTCAGCGCTTGGCGGGTGAATTCGTCTCGCCGGTTCACATTACGAAGCCGGTCGATCAGCAGAGTGCGGTCATCGGGATCACAATCAAGAGTCCGGCCTGGGTGCCCAACACCGAAGATCGTTTGTATTTGGTGAGGGTCGAGAACGAGCGCGATCTCTTCGAAGGCTCCAAGTTGATCCCTACCAGCATTCTGGCTCCGCCTCCCGGGGCCGGAGGAGGCGGCACGGTCTATGTGCAGAACGTCCCGCCCGGGCGGTATGCGGCCGTAGCGTTCAGCACTTCGGAGAAGGGATTCGGCAAGGTACGCGAAGTCACGTTATTCCTGTTACCCAAGGCGGTTGTGAAGCAAAGCGATACGACCGTGGCTCCCGGCAGCATCAGTTTCATGGGAGAGTACGAGGTCGGCACGTCGACGATGGTCCTGCAGGAGAAGGCAGCCGATCCGGTGCAGGAGCATTACTTCGAATCATTTTGGGGCAAGCCGCTGGCCCAGGTCATAGCTGATCTCCAGATGATCGGCACGCCGGCCTATTTTGCCGTGCACACGGTCAGTGTGAAGCAGGGGAGTCGGGACGCCGCCGCCGAAGAGCGGTTCCTGGCTGCCGCCAAGCGCGACCTTGAACCGTCCTGGGCGCCGGTGATCGAACGGCGCCGAACTGCGGCGAAGTAGGGCGTGCTGACGCAGGCATCTCATGCAACGCCTCACCGGTGTTATCTAAGCCCTGATCCTGTGATTGTCTGAATCGATGCCCTGCGCAGGGGCATCGATTCAGCCGACTAGAACCCTCTCCTGCAGCGTTCTCGCCTGTTAACGAAAAATTTACCTTGCCCGGACGCGCTTGTGACCCTAGATCCGTAGACTGATAGTGAGAAGTCCACTATCCAGCACAGGAGGGGAGCATGCGACTCGTAACACAAGGCGTGCAGATGTTTCGGTCTCGTCCGCGCCGCCAGGATATTTTATCGCTCCGTCATACCAGGCCGAGGATCAACGGCCTGTGTCTCGAGTGCCGGAAGGAGATTCCCTTCATCCAGCTGCGGCACCGGCCGCACGCGACTCTTTGCACGAGCTGCGTTCAAGAACGTCTCGACTGTCTGTCTGCGGATGCGCTCTAGGACGGACTATTCATGAATACCTACTGCGTCGTCCGATCCTCTCGCCAGGCGGGGCTGTTCTCGTTCGGCCTCCTCGACGGACTGCACGTACGTCTGCGTCGGCCTCACGTGCGAGAAGCCCCGCCGGGATTCGGTCTCGAACGTCTCGCGACGGCATTCATGCATAGTCCGGGCTAGTCGCGAGGGCATCCGCTCGCCTGAATAATGGTTGCGTGCGGCCGGGGTCGCGCAGCGGCATCGTGCCGGGATAGGACGCGTCAGGCGTCCATGCCGAGGTGTGCGATCCGGTTGACGCGCGTTGTGCCGGAGGCACTGGTGATGGCGGATGTCATGCGGTCATCGTCAGAGACCCTTGCCTTGCGACTCACCACTCCCCGGATACTCCGCTCTACCCGTCCTGACTGCTTCTCTCTATTGATGATCGGGCGATCAGGCTGGCTTGGACCTGCATAGGACCGGGGGTGCGCCCTCGTGGGCGCTTGGTGCCGAGTCAAAATGGGTGGGCTGTTCCGCTCCGGCTCAGAAGAGGGGAACAGCCCGGGAGAGAGGTGCGGAGAGGTGGACGCAGCTCAACTCCCAATCAATAGCTTCATCTTAGGGGCGGTAGACTTCCTCGGCGGGCTTGTCGGGTCTCCATGCCGTGTTTCGCAGCGAAGCACGTTCTTCAGACAGGCTTTTACACGTGACGCAGAGCATCGCATCGGGCTGCGCCCGGAGTCGTGACAGGGGGATCTCCGCTCGGCAGCGATGGCAGATGCCGTACGAGGTGTCGAGCATGCGGTTGAGGGCGCGTTCGATCTGCCGCAGTTTGGCATAGGCCCGTTGTGCGATGAGGTCGTCGATCATCCGCTCCTGTTCGCAGGCGGCCAGATCGAGGACATCTGCAGGGAGGCCTTGTTCTGTTTGGGGCAGAGGCCGGGACATGACCTGTGCGAAGAGCGTGCGGCGGCTTCGAAGCAGGTGCGTGCGCAACGACGCAAAGGCTCGGTGGCGCGGCTGGAGTCGGACGACCTGCGTGACACTCATGGGGCTTCCCTCCTCGTGGTCCTGCCCGCAGCATAGGTGGCCGAAGTGACAACCGTATAAGCGAGCGGTTAAGGAGGGGTTAATAACGACGAGCGGCTGCGCCGGCAGGAGAAATTAGGTGACGAGCTTGTTCATGAGCCACTGCTGGGAGGAACGAGCGGCCCTGCGTCCTGGCGTCTGCCGCTTGTAGGTTCCGTCTCGATGGAGAATCCATGCGTGGGTATTGTCTTCGAGGTAGGGACGAAGGCCTTCGTCGATCACGCGCTGACGTAATGTTTTATCCAGCACAGGAAACGCCACTTCGATGCGCCGGAAGAAATTGCGATCCATCCAATCCGCACTCGAGAGAAAGACCCGGTCGTCGCCGTCGTTCAGAAAATAGAAGATCCGGCTATGTTCGAGAAACCGCCCGATGATCGAACGTACCCGAATGTGTTCCGAGAGACCCGCGATGCCGGGTCGTAAGGCGCAGGGACCCCGGACGATCAAGTCGATCTTCACCCCGGCTTGAGAGGCCTTGTAGAGAGCCCGGATGATTTGGGGCTCCAGGAGGGCATTCATCTTCGCGATGATGTGGGCCGGCCGGCCCTGCTTAGCCCTGTCGGTTTCGCGCCCGATCCATTTCAACAGCGTGGCATGCAGGGTAAAGGGCGATTGGAGAAGATGTTTGAGCCGCCCCGGCCGCCCCAGGGAGGTTAGTTGTTGAAACACCGTCCGGACGTCCCGCCCGATCGCCGCATCGCAGGTGAGTAATCCAAAGTCGGTATAGAGCCGCGCATTGCGGGCGTGATAGTTGCCGGTTCCGAGGTGGGTATAGCTCCGCAGCATTCGGCCTTCCCGTCGGAGCACGAGACTCATTTTTGCGTGGGTCTTGTGACCGACCACGCCGTATACCACATGGGCGCCGGCCTCTTCCAAATCGTGTGCCAGCTCGATGTTGGCCTCCTCGTCGAAACGGGCGCGCAGCTCAATCACCACGGTCACTTCTTTTCCGCCTCGCGCCGCATCCACCAGGGATTGCACAATGGCTGAATCCGCCCCGGTGCGATAGAGAGTTTGCTTGATGGTGAGGACGTGCGGGTCTGTGGCCGCCTGCCGGAGAAACTCGGTGACCGGCGCGAAGGACTGATAGGGGTGATGCAGCAGGATGTCGCCCTGCCTGATGGCGTCGAACCAGTCTTCGCTCGGCACAGGCGTCGTGGGAATACCGGGGGTGAAGGGTTGGAATTTCAGATCAGGCCGGTCCACCAGGTCGGGCACGGCCATCAGTCGATGCAGATTGACCGGGCCGTGGCACTGATACACGTCGCGTGCATCCAGATGGAACTGTTCCCGCAGAAAATAGACTAGATCGGGCGGGCAGTTGTCCGCCACTTCCAGCCGCACTTCATCGCCGAAACGCCGCTCGGGCAGTTGACCTTCCAGCGCGCGACGAAGGTCGTCCACGTCTTCTTCGTCCACGAAGAGGTTGCTGTTGCGTGTGACGCGGAATTGATAACACCCGGTGACGTGCATGCCGGGAAAGAGCTGGTGAACGAACGCATGGATCACCGACGACAAAAAGGCAAAGTCGTGAGGCCAGGCGACATTGCGCACCGGCAGGTGAATCACGCGCGGCAGCGACCGCGGGACTTGGACGATGGCGGTTCCGTTGGGCCGACCGAAGGCATCGGTTCCTTCCAGCGTCACCAGAAAATTGAGACTCTTGTTGAGCAGTTTCGGAAAAGGATGCGCGGGATCCAGGCCCACCGGACTCAGAAGCGGGAGCAGTTCGCGTGAAAAAAAACGGCGCATCCAGCGAATGTGCGACGGCATCCAATCGGCGCGCTTGAGAAACCGGATGCGTTGGTCGGCCAGCTGTGGAATCAGCGATTGATTCAGGACGACGTATTGCTCGTGCACCAGCTGGTGCGTCAGCATGGCAATGCGGGCCAGCAGTTCGGAGGGGGTCAGTCCGTCGGCGCCTCGTTGTTCGACTCCATGGGTCACCTGTTCCTTGAGCCCCGCCACACGGACTTCGAAGAACTCATCGAGATTGGAGCTCACGATGCAGAGGAACTTCAATCGTTCCAGCAACGGAACCTTCTGATCTTTCGCCAGATCGAGGACGCGCCGGTTGAATTCCAGGAGGCTGAGCTCGCGATTCAGGTACCATTCCGGCCGGGAGAGGTCCCGCGTAGCCGGCCGGTTCGCCCTCGTCTTCGGCGTCGATGCGTGGGGTTGAGTCTCTGAAGGTGTCTGCGTCGATGACATAACCAGTGGGTCGGCAGTGTATCTCAGCCGCGCGAAACGGCGGATCAAGAAACGGTTAAATTTTTACCATGCTGCCCGGACTGTCCATACGGCAGCCGGTATCACAGGGCGCATCCGATGCGAGCGGTGGAGACCACGAAGTTGTCGAAGTATCGCTGTTGACGTTGAGCAAACGGGACCGAGGTCCAATACTGCTCCAGGTACACCGCATTGATGCCGTAGTCGTTGTAGCTGCCGATCCAATCGATTTCCGTTCGTTGTGCTTCGAGTCGATCGTTGATCCAATATTCCAACATGCCGTCGCCCGCATCGACGTTGTTCAGCTTCATGTGGACCTCGATGCAAAACCACTTCCCGATGCTGGGCGGGTTGAACAGCGGAGTCTGCCCGCCGGCCGCTCCGAGCCAACGCAGGCGCGGGAAATCATTGTATGTGGTCGTGCGCAACACACCGAATTCGTCGGTTCCTGACGCCGGGTCGAGATAGAGACGCTCTGGGTCTGAATCGGGCAGCGCTCCGCTCCACAGGTGGCCGATAGCGGCTTGCGCAAACCGGTCGCTGGAGAGAATCGTAGCTCTGGTGAGTTTGTCGGCGCCACCGCCGGTCCAGCCGGGCTGGAGTCGAAGATCGAACCGCCAATAGATGTCGCGATACTTGGCGGTCCCGGCATCGACGGGCTTCATATAGTCGCTAGGGGTCTTGCCGAACGCCAGGTGGAGGGAGCCGCCGTGGGGATCGCCGGGAAGGTATTCGGCGCGCATGCCGATTGAGTCGTCGACCCCTGCTCCGGCTTCGCGGACGAACCGACCGTGGCGGATGTCGTACTCGAAATAGTGGCTTAAACGGTCGGTCTCGAAATCATCGCACCAGATCCATCCGGGATGACGACCCTGCCAGTCTGTGCACAGGGCCTGGTGTGGCTCACCGGCGTCGCTACGGCTCAGCCCGAGGAGGCAGGCGGCGGCGCAGAGCGCCGCCGCGAGACTCCATCGAGACCGAGTTGCCATGGCTAGGTCGTCACCGCGCCTTCCGATGCGGAGGAGACATGGCGGGCGTACTTGCCCATCACGCCAGAGATGTAGCGCGGCGCCGGGTGTTTGACCTTCTTCAGGCGAGCGGTCAGTTCCTTCTGCGTCACGTTGACATCCAACCGTCGTTTCGCAATATCGAACGTGATGACATCGCCGGTCTTGACGGCCGCGATCGGACCGCCCCTGACGGCTTCCGGTGCAACATGCCCAGCCATCAAACCGTGCGTGGCTCCGGAAAAGCGTCCGTCGGTGAGCAGAGCGACGGAATCACCGAGTCCCGCTCCCACGATGGCAGCCGTGACGCCGAGCATTTCTCGCATGCCCGGGCCGCCGGAAGGCCCCTCGTATCGAATGACGACGACATCACCGGCTTTGATCTTGCCGGCCTGCACCGCCTTGAAGGCATCTTCCTCGCGCTCGTACACCTTGGCCGGTCCGCTGAAATGCATGATGGAATGGCCGGCGACTTTGACGACGCAGCCTTCCGGGGCCAGATTGCCCTTGAGAATGACCAGGCCGCCTGTCGGCTTGATGGGCTTGGACACTGGCCGCAATACTTCCTGTCCGGGCCTTTCCGTCGCGGCCTTGGCTTCTTCCCCGATCGTGCGTCCACTGACGGTGATCTGGTCGGGATGCAAAATCTTGGCATCGATCAACCGTTTGGCTACCAGCGTGGTGCCTCCGGCTGCATAGAGATCCGCGGCGGTATAATGACCGCCCGGCTTTAGGTCGGCCAGCAGCGGCACCTTCCGGTTGATCTTGTCGAAATCGTCGATCGTGAGCCGCACACCCATTTCGCGCGCCACAGCCAGCAGATGCAGGACGGCGTTCGTGGATCCGCCCGTCGTTGCGACCGCAGCGATGGCATTTTCAATGGAGCGGCGGGTGATGATCTGCTTGGGACGAATGTCTTTCTTGAGCAGGTCCATGATGAGCGTGCCGCATTCGAACGCCACATCGTCCTTACGCTGATCCATGGCCGGGACGCCGTTTCGTCCCATTGGGGAAATTCCGAGGAATTCAAAGGCGATGGCCATCGTGTTGGCCGTGAACTGGCCGCCACAGGCTCCAGGACCGGGGCAGGCGTGGTCTTCCAGGTCTTTTAGTTCCGCATTCGTCATTTTGCCGCAGGCATGTTTCCCCACTGCCTCGAAGACGTCCTGAATGGTCACGTCGTGCCCCTGGAACTGGCCCGGCATGATCGATCCGCCGTAGAGCATGAGCGAGGGCACGTTCAGCCGGCAGAGTGCCATGACGGTGCCTGGGATGGTCTTATCGCATCCCGAGAGGGCGACCACGCCGTCGAACAGGTGTCCGCGCGCGACGAGCTCGATGGAGTCGGCGATGACCTCCCGGCTGATGAGCGAGGCCTTCATGCCCTCGGTCCCCATGGAAATGCCGTCCGACACCGCGATCGTGTTGTATTCGATCGGTGTACCGCCTGCTGCGCGGATGCCTGCCTTGACCCGTTCCGATAACCGGCGCAGGTGAAAGTTGCAGGGCATGACTTCAATCCAGGTGTTGGCGACACCGATCAGCGGGCGTTCGAGGTCGGCATCGGTAAACCCGACGGCTTTCAGCATGGCGCGGGCCGGTGCGCGGCCTGGTCCGTCGAGCAAGTTGTGGCTTTTGTGTCGCGGGTCGATCGTCATGGGAACTCCTTCATTTACGGGAACGGGGGATTACCGCTTCGCACAGCGCACGTTCTGATGGATCGCAAACTTTCGCATAGATGAGCGCAAAGGGTCAATCCGCCGGCGCCTTAGCGTAATGAGCGCATTCAGTTCTCATGCATTGAAGGGAAGTCGATCTGACAGACTCGCCCATGCGAAGAGTTGACGTGTTCCCAGGCTATGCCTTTGTACGAGTCTGAGCTGCAGGTAGTACGCCGAGGAGAGGACCTGTGGTTTGTACTATAGACAATTTTGTGCAGTGGAAATAGAAGTATTTTGTTGGGTGAAAATCGTCGGAAAAGCTCTCCCAGCAAGGGTTTCAGCGACAAATCACTTGATAGTTTGTGTGGGAATGTAGTAACCATTCGCGCATCTGTAGAAATTGATAGGACATAGCAGGAGGTGATCGATGCGCGATACTCTGTTCTTCTCGAAGCTTCGCGTATTCCTCGCCGGTTGGCGGTTGCGTGTACGACGGTTTCGTCCCAGTCAGTGGCATCGCTGGCAACGCGCGCATCGCACCTCTTATCAGCAACGCATCGGAACTCCCTTCTCGCTGGAACCCCTGGAATCCCGTCTTCTGCTCGCCGCCGATTTATCAGGAGTGATCACTGCGACGACTCAGTTGGACCCAGGTGTTCCGACCACCGCGGCCACCGCGACCGTGCAGGTGCGCAATCAGGGAGATGCGCAGGCCAACGCGACCACGCAAGTAGCAATATATGCATCCGCGGATGCGACTCTTGATTCGAGCGATGTGCTCCTGGGGACCGCTAATACCGCCTCGCTGAACGTCGGACAGTCCCGCAACGTTACCGTCAATTTTGGCATTCCGAATTCCCTCACGCCAGGTAGCTATAATCTGCTGGCGCGAGTGGATGCGACGAATATCATTGCCGAAGGGCCGGCCGGTGAAGCCAACAATATTTCTGTGCGGACGACCGCCTTCACCGTGGCCTGGCAATTCGGGAACGTACCTGGGCGGAGCGGGAACACGACCTTAACGCTCCGTGACGCGGATGGCACCAGAGTCACGTTCCGTTTGACCGGTCCTGGCCTAGGCGAAGTGATTCGTGATGGCGCCGCCTGGGACGTGAAAGTTACGGGCACGAGTACGTCATCGAATCTCACGATCTCCACAAATACTGGAGGAAACGACCGGGTTTTGATCAACGATGTGCATGTGTTTGGTCCGATCGGCTCCTTCACAGCTCCCAGACTTGACCTGAGCGGTACCCTCGCGATCGACGGCACAGCCAATACGCTGGCCATTGGCGATGCCACTGGAGGCGTCATCGCGGCGCAGTCGATCACTTCGTTTTCCGCCCGCAATCTCATCAGCACAAACATCTACATCGGCACGACCCTTGGGCAGGACGGAAAGCTCGGTGGCCTGGGAACGGCTGCGGACACGTATGGCCAAGGTCGCCTGCAGGAGTTCGTGCTCACCGGTTCGATGGTCGGGAGCACGGTGCGGGTGGGGGTGAATCCGGTCGACGGCAATTTCGGTAACGGGAATGATGCGTTCTTCCGGAACGGACCCACGGGGATCAACAGCGTGACGATCGGTGAGTCGATCAGTAGTGATAGTCGGTTTATTGCTCGAAATCTGCCGGAATTCTATCAGTTCGCCGGTAGACGACTTTTGACGAACGGGGATAACCATTTCAGTACAGACCCCAACACTGCTGGCGGTCCTCGGCTGATAGCGACATTACAACAGGACACGGGGGTGTCCGCCACAGATCGGTTGACCAATAATCCCACCGTGGTAGGCACGGTGACCGACCCACAGCGGATCAGGACCTTCACGGCCGGGTTCGGCGCCACGCCGACATTCAATATCCGCGGGGATCGGCAATCCAACGGGACCTTTACCCTTTCCACCGCTCGTCTTGAGCAAATCAATGGAGGTCTGCTAACGGACGGCGTGCACACGTTGATCTTGCACGCCACTGACACGCGGAATAATGCCACGCAGATTGCGTTGACGTTTAGGTTGGATCGAACCGCTCCTACGACGCTCACCCTCGACTTGGATGCCGCTTCGGACACGCCTCCCCTGGGAGATCATCAGACCACCGCGGGTGTGGTAACCCTTGCCGGACAGACTGAAGCGAATGCCTTGGTCGAACTGGTCGGGCTGGGACGCACGGCCACGGCAAGTGGAGACGGGTTCTTCAGTGTTGCCAATGTGTCGCTGGCGCTGGGCGCCAATGCGTTCACCGTTCGTGCGACCGATCTAGCAGGGAATATCCGTACGATCCCGCAGACGATCACGCGGGTATCCTCCGTGGCGAACCAGTTTCCGCTACTGAATACGATCGGCAACCGGGCGATCGGCGAGGGCCAGCCGCTGAGCTTCACCGCGACGGCGAGTGACCCCGATGCGGGGCAGACGCTGACGTTCAGTCTGGACAACGGGACGAGTGGGCTGGTGCCGGCGGGGGCGAGCATTAATCCCACCACGGGCGTGTTCACGTGGACGCCGAGCGAAGTGCAAGGCCCAGGCACGGTTGCCTTCGATGTGGTGGTGACGGACAACGGCAGCCCGAATCTGAGCGACCGCGAGACGATCACCGTGACAGTGGGCGAGGTCAATCAGCAGCCGACGTTGGATCCGATTACCGCGCAGACGGTCACGGCGGGGCAACTCCTCAGCTTCACGGCCGTCGGTAGTGATGGGGATGTGCCCGCGAATACGCTGACCTACAGTCTCCAGGGCACGGTGCCGGCGGGGGCGTCGATTAATCCCACAACTGGGGCCTTCACCTGGACCCCGACGGCAGGTCAAGTGGGTCCCCACAGTCTCACCCTGCGCGTGACGGATAACGGCAGCCCGACGCTCTTCGCCGAGCAGACGGTCAGTATCACGGTGTCATCAGTCAACCAGGCACCGATCGCCGTCAACGACACCTTCACGATGACCGAAGGCGGGGTGCTGTCAGGAACTCCCTTCCTGGTCAAGGACATCAATCCAGGGACGGGCAATTCCAACCCTACCAATCTGGTGAACGTGAATGGCACGCTGTTCTTCACAGCCTCGACACCCGGTCTAGGCGTCGAACTCTGGAGGAGCGACGGGACAGCGGCGGGGACGGTCCTGGTCAAGGATGTGGTGGCGGGCACCGGCAGCTCGAACCCCGCTCAGCTCACCAACGTCAATGGCACCCTCTTCTTCACGGTGGATGATGGCGTCAATGGCCGGGAGTTGTGGAAGAGCGACGGGACGGCGGCGGGCACCGTCATGGTCAAGGATATCAATCCCGGCAGCGGGTCCGGCTTTTCCTTCTTACTCACGGATACGCTTCTCAACCTGAATGGGACCCTCTTCTTCACCGCGAACGATGGCGTCAATGGCGTGGAACTGTGGAAGAGCGACGGGACGGCGGCGGGGACGGTCATGGTGAGGGATATCCGCGCCGGTGCCAATAGTTCTTCTCCGGCCGAACTGACGGAAATGAACGGCACGCTGTTCTTTACGGCCAGCGATGGCATCTCAGGGACGGAACTGTGGAAGAGCGACGGCACAGCAGCCGGAACCCTGTTGGTCAAGGACATTTCAAGCGGGGGTAGCACCGGGTTTATCCAGGCGGGAGGTTTGACCAACGTGAACGGCACGCTGTTCTTCGCGGCGGGCAATCCCGAGGTGGAGCTGTGGAAGAGCGACGGGACGGCCGCCGGAACGGTGCTGGTGGCTAATCTGAATGGCGCACTCAATTCATTCCCTCGCGAATTAACCAATGTGAACGGCACCCTCTTTTTCACGGCCGCGACCTTAACCAATGGGACTGAGTTGCTGAAAAGCGATGGGACCGCGGCGGGCACCGTGGTCGTGAAGGATATCGTCGCGGGCACTGGTGGCTCCAGTCCCGATAGTCTCACCTACGTGGGCGGGAAACTGTTTTTCAGAGTGTTTGATTCCGTCATTGGCCAAACGCTTTGGGTCAGCGACGGCACCGCAGCCGGTACCCTCCAGCTGGCGCCCGGTGGTCTGGCGCTACCCGGTGCCGCCAATGGGAGCCCGTTGATTACGGATGTCAACGGCACGGCCTTCTTCAGGGCGGGCGGAACCGGCAACGACCTTTGGAAGAGTGATGGCACGCTGGTGGGCACTGTACCGGTCGGGGCCGGGCTTGCCCCGCAGGGCCTGACCAGCGTGAATGGCACGCTGTTCTTCACCGGCACGCCAGGCGGGGTTGGGCGAGAACTCATGAAGGTCAATGGCGAGGGCAACGTGCTCGCGAATGACAGCGATCCCAACGGCGATCCGTTGACGGCGATCTTGGTCAGTGGCCCGACAAATGGGACGCTCACGCTCAATCCCAACGGCATGTTCAATTACACCCCGAACAGCGGCTTCACCGGGACGGATACGTTTACCTACAAGGCCAACGACGGCAGCCTCGATTCCAACGTCGCCACGGTCACGATCACGGTGACGGCGGCGCCGGTGGTGAATCAGGCGCCGACGTTGAATGCCATCGGTACCCAAACGGTGGACGAGGGCCAGCCGCTGAGCTTCACGGCGACGGCGAGTGATCCCAATGCTGGGCAGACGCTCACGTTTAGCCTGGCCAACGGCACGAGCGGCCTGGTGCCGGCTGGAGCGAGCATCAACCCGACCACGGGGGCGTTCACCTGGACGCCGACCGAAGCGCAAGGCCCGGGCCCGTTCACCTTCGATGTGGTGGTGACGGATAACGGCAGCCCCTCGTTGAGTGATCGCGAGACGATTACCGTGACGGTGGGTGAAGTGAACCAAGCGCCGACGCTCGATCCGATTGCCGCGCAGACGGTCACAGCGGGCCAAGTGCTGAGCTTCACGGCCGTCGGGAGTGACAACGATGTCCCGGCCAATACGTTGACCTACAGTCTCGAAGGTACCATCCCGACAGGGGCGAGCCTCGATCCCAACACCGGTGCGTTCACCTGGACGCCGACGGTGGGCCAAGTGGGGCCCCACAGCGTCACCCTGCGCGTGACGGATAACGGCAGCCCGAATTTATTCGCCGAGCAGGTGGTCAGCGTCACGGTGGAGGCGATCCCGAATCAGGCGCCCACGCTAACTGCCATCGGCAACCAGACGATCAGCGAACATCTCCCCTTCACGTTCACGGCCACGGCGACGGATGCCGATGCGGGTCAAACACTCACGTTCAGCTTGGCCAACGGCACGAGCGGCCAAGTGCCGGCGGGGGCGAGCATTAATCCCACGACCGGCCTGTTCAGTTGGACGCCGACCGAGGCGCAGGGGCCGAGCACGTTCACCTTCGACGTGGTGGTGACGGACAACGGCAACCCAGCCTTGAGCGACCGGGAGACCATCACGATCACCGTCACGGAAGCCAATGCGGCCCCCGTGCTGCTCACGGGTTCGGTGCCGGTTGGGCAGGTGGATAGCCCCCTGACGCCGGTGGGGCCGGTCGGGAACCTCGTTCGCGACATTCTGAAGCTCGCACCGGGATCGGGCCCCGGCACGTTTAACGTCAGCGACAGTGATGCGGGCGCGGTGACGGGCATGGCGATCTCGACGCAGGGGACGTTGCCCCTCTGGTACTCCCTCGATAATGGCACCACCTGGACGCCGTTCTCCTCGAACCTCGGCAATGTGCGGTTGCTGGCTGCCGATGCGAACACGCGGCTGTTTGTGTCCCCGCCCTCCATCGACTTTGCGGGGACGCGGGTCAATGAATTCCTATTCCAAGCCTGGGACCGGACAGTTGGCACCAACGGCGGCGTGATCACGACGGGGACACTCACCGGCCCGACCGGCGCCTTCTCCACAACGTTCGCCCAAGCCACCGTCATTTTTATCGAGGATCAAGTCACGAACCAGGCGCCGGTGCTGGCCGCGATTGGCAATCGAACGGTGGACGAAGGCCAGGCGCTGAGCTTCACGGCCACGGCCAATGATCCCAACGCGGGCCAAACCCTCACGTTCAGCCTGGCCAACGGCACCAACGGCCTAGTCCCGGCGGGCGCAAGCATCAATCCGACGACTGGCGTGTTCAGTTGGACGCCAACCGAAGTGCAAGGGCCCGGGACGTTCACGTTTGATGTGGTGGTGACGGACAACGGCAGCCCGACGCTCTCCGATCGCGAGACGCTCACGGTGACGGTGGGCGAAGTCAATCAACAGCCGACGCTCGAGCCCATCACGGCGCAGACGGTGACGGCGGGGCAACTGTTGAGCTTCACGGCGGTGGGGAGTGACAACAATGTCCCGGCGAACAGCTTGACCTATAGTCTCCAAGGCACGGTGCCGGTTGGCGCGAGCCTCGATCCCAATACCGGCGCCTTTACCTGGACGCCGACGGCGGGCCAAGTGGGGCCGCACAGCCTCACCTTGCGGGTGACGGATAATGGCAGCCCGAATCTCTTCGCCGAGCAGGTGGTGAGCATCACAGTGGAGGCGATCCCGAACCAAGCGCCGACATTGAATGCCATCGGTAACCAGACGATCAGTGAGCATCTCCCCTTTACCTTCACCGCGACCGCGACGGATGCCGATGCGGGTCAAACACTCACGTTCAGTTTGGCCAACGGCACGAGCGGGCTGGTGCCGGCGGGGGCGAGTATTAATCCCACGACCGGCCTGTTCAGTTGGACCCCGACCGAATCGCAAGGGCCGGGGACGTTTACGTTTGATGTGGTGGTGACGGATAACGGCAGCCCGACGCTCTCCGACCGAGAGACGCTCACGGTCACGGTCAATGAAGCCAACGCCGCACCGGTGTTGCTCCGGAGCTCGGTGCCGATCGGCCAGGTCGACAGCCCGCTGACGCCGGTGGGAGCAGTCGGGACGCTGGTGTCCGCGATCGCGGACCTGCTGCCGCCGGCGGGCGGCGCCGATAGCGTGAGCGACAGTGATGCCGGGGCCGTGACCGGGATTGCCGTGTCCACACAGGCGGGGCTGCCGCTCTGGTACTCCCTCGATAATGGCGCGACCTGGACGCCGTTCTCCTCGAACCTCAGCAATGTCCGTTTACTCGCTGCCGATGCGAACACGCGGCTGTTTGTGTCCCCGCCCTCCATCGACTTTGCGGGTTCGCGGGCGAACGAGTTTCTGTTCCAAGCCTGGGATCAAACGGTCGGCACGAATGGCGGCGTGATTACGACCGGGACACTCACCGGCCCGACCGGCGCCTTCTCCGCCACGTTCGCCCAAGCCACCGTCATTTTCATCGAGGATCAGGTAACGAACCAAGCACCGGTGCTGGCCGCCATCGGCAACCAGAGCATCGACGAAGGCCAGCCGCTGACGTTCACGGCGACCGCGACGGACGCCAATGCGGGGCAAACACTCACCTTCAGTCTGGACAACGGGACCAGTGGGCAGGTGCCGGCGGGCGCCACGATCAATGCGACGACGGGCGTCTTTACCTGGACGCCGACGGAAGCGCAAGGGCCGGGCACGTTCACCTTCGATGTGGTGGTGACCGACAACGGCAGCCCGGCGTTGAGTGACCGCGAGACGATCACGGTGACGGTGGGCGAGGTCAATCAAGCGCCGACCTTGGCGCCGATCTCAGATCAAACCGTCACAGCCGGCCAACTGCTCAGCTTCACGGCGGTGGGCAGTGATCTCGATCTCCCGGCCAATGCGTTGATCTACAGCTTGCAAGGCACGGTGCCGGCGGGGGCGAGCATCGATCCCAATACCGGTGTCTTTACCTGGACGCCGACGGCAGACCAAGTCGGCTCACACAGCCTCACCCTGCGCGTCACGGATAACGGCAGTCCGACGCTCTTCGCCGAGCAGGTGGTCAGCATTGCGGTAGCTTCGTCGAATCAAGCCCCGACCGCGGGGGACGACGCATTTACCGTCCAAGAGGGTTCAAATCTGGTCGTGGGCACAACGTTGGTAAAGGATATTTTCCCCGGTAGCATTGGCTCCTCATTGACCAATCTCACCAACGTAAATGGCACCGTGTTTTTTGTTGCAAATGACGGAAGCACTGGCCGCGAACTGTGGACGAGTGATGGGACGGCACAGGGCACCGCGTTGGTGAAGGAAATCAATACCAACCCGGGTGGCTTTGATTCGCATCCCGAGAAGTTGACCAATGTGAACGGGACCGTATTTTTCATGGCGGATGATGGAGTCCATGGAAACGAGCTGTGGAAGAGCGACGGGACGGCGGCGGGCACCGTCTTGGTCAAAGACATCCGTTCAGGAACTGCAAGCTCGATGGATATCAACCTTACCGAACTGGTGAACGTGAACGGTACGCTCTTTTTCACCGCCGGCGACGGCGTGACAAGCATTGAGCTGTGGAAGAGCGATGGCACGGAGGCCGGCACGGTGCTCGTGAAAGACATCTGGGTCGGCAATGGTTCGCTCCCGCGGTTCCTTACCAATGTGAACGGAACCCTGTTCTTTGAGGCCAATGATGGCATCAATGGCCGGGAGCTGTGGAAGAGCGATGGGACGGCGGCGGGCACGGTGTTGGTGAAGGACATCAATCCGGGGAGCGCGGATTCGAGAAATAACAACCTCACTGCCATGGCCAACGTGAATGGAACCTTGTTCTTCAGTGCAGACAACGGAGTTAATGGCATCGAGCTCTGGAAGAGTGATGGCACCCAAACAGGGACGGTTCTTGTCAAGGACATCGTGAACGGCGGAGGCACACCAGGCGTCGACTACTTGACGGCCGTTAACGCCACGCTATTCTTCCAGGCCGATGACGGGGTGAACGGGCGCGAGCTCTGGAAGAGCGATGGGACAGCAGCGGGGACGGTCCTGGTGAAGGACATCAATCCGAGTGGTAGCGGCCTGACAACCTTCCGCGCCTCAATGATAAGTGTGGGCGGTGTTCTCTATTTGCCCGCGGATGACGGCGTTGTAGGCACTGAGCTGTGGAAGAGCGACGGGACGGAGGCGGGCACAGTGCTGGTGAAGGACATCAATGTCGGTATTGGAGCCTCCCTGAATGGGAGTGACGGCGTGGTTATGGCCAATGTGAACGGCACGCTGTTCCTCTCCGCCGCCGATGGAATAGTTGTCGGCAATACTCTCTGGAAGAGTGATGGAATCGCAGCGGGGACGGTGCGGGTTGAGGTGAGCGGACCAGGTAGCTTCGTTTCAGCAGGGACGCCTCTGGTGAATGTCGATGGGACTCTCTTCTTCCCCGGTTTCGACTTCACGCACGGCCTCGAGCTTTGGAAGAGCGGCGGCAGTCAGAGGGTGCTGGCGAACGACACGGACCCCAACAATGACCCCTTAACCGCGATTCTCGTCAGCGGTCCGTCGAACGGCACGCTCACGCTGAATGCCGATGGCACGTTCAACTACCAGCCCAACAGTGGCTTCACCGGCACGGATACGTTCACCTACAAGGCCAACGACGGCAGCCTGGATTCCAACGTGGCCACGGTGACGATTACGGTCACGGCGGCCCCCGTGGTGAATCAAGCGCCCACGCTGAACGCCATCGGCAACCAAACGGTGGATGAGGGCCAACCCCTGAACTTCACCGCCACGGCGAGTGATCCCGATGCGGGGCAGACGCTGACGTTTAGTTTGGAGAATGGGGCAAGCGGATCAGTCCCGGCGGGGGCGTCGATCAATCCCACGATCGGGGCGTTCAGTTGGACCCCCACCGACGCGCAAGGCCCCGGTTCGTTCACGTTCGATGTCGTGGTCACGGACAACGGCAGCCCGGCGCTGAGCGATCGCGAGACGATCACGGTCACGGTGGGCGAGGTCAACCAACAGCCGACGCTCGATCCGATTGCCGCGCAGACGGTCACGGCGGGCCAGCTGCTCACCTTTACGGCCGTCGGCAGTGATGGGGATGTTCCGGCGAACAGCTTGACCTACAGTCTGCAAGGCACGGTGCCGGTGGGCGCCACAATCAATTCGACCACCGGCGCGTTCAGCTGGACCCCGACGGCGGGTCAAGTGGGCCCACACAGCCTGACGGTGCGGGTTACGGATAACGGGACCCCAGCGGTTTTCGCGGAACAGGTTGTGAACATCACAGTGGCGGCGGCCAACCAGGCGCCGACGGCCGTGGACGACAGCTTCACCGTCACCGAAGGCGGCTCCCTGTCGGGCGTACCTCTGCTCGTGAAGGATATCAATCCTGGGAGTCCGGGCGCCTTCCCCACCTCTGGCAGTACGTTGGTCAACGTCAACGGCACGGTCTACTTTGCCGCACTGGTGAACGGGCAGGGCACGGAACTCTGGAAGAGCGACGGGACGGCGGCGGGTACCGTCTTGGTCAAGGATATGGTGGCGGGCACCGGCAGCTCGAGCCCTGCTCAGCTCACCAACGTCAATGGCACCCTGTTCTTCACGGTGGATGATGGCGTCAATGGCCGGGAGTTGTGGAAGAGCGACGGGACGGCGGCGGGCACCGTCATGGTCAAGGATATCAATCCCGGCAGTGGGTACGGCTTTTCCTTCTTGCTTACGGATACGCTCATCAACCTGAACGGGACCCTCTTCTTCACCGCGAACGATGGCGCCAATGGCGTGGAACTGTGGAAGAGCGACGGGACGGCGGCGGGGACGGTCATGGTGAGGGATATCCGTGCCGGTGCCAATAGTTCTTCTCCGGCCGAACTGACGGAAATGAACGGCACGCTCTTCTTTACGGCCAGCGATGGCATCTCAGGAACGGAACTGTGGAAGAGCGATGGGACGGCAGCGGGAACGGTTTTGGTGAAGGATATTTCAACGGGCGGCTTCAGTGCCTCTCCTGATGCCCTCACCAACGTGAACGGCAGCCTGTTCTTCTCGGCCACGGACGGATTTGAGCGGGAACTCTGGAAGAGTAATGGGACGGCGGCGGGGACGGTGCTGGTGAAGAATCTGAACGGCGGCGGGAACTCCAACCCCGCTGGGCTCACCAATGTGAACGGCACGTTGTTTTTCCAAGCGGTGGACGTCGGCATCGGCGTCGAACTCTTTAAGAGCGACGGGACGGCGGCAGGCACGGTCTTGGTCAAAGACATCACCCCAGGCACCGGGTCTTCGACCCTCACCGACCTCACGAATGTCGGCGGCACGCTGTTCTTCCGGGGACCAAAGACGGGAGGTGGCTTGGCCCTTTGGGTCAGTGACGGCACGGCGGCGGGAACGATCGAACTCGCGCCGGGTGGCTTGGCGTTGCCGGGCCTCGCCAACGTGGGGCCATTCCTGACGGAAGTGAATGGCATGGCCTTCTTCAGCGCAGGTGGAACCGGCAACGACCTTTGGAAGAGTGATGGCACAGTGGCGGGCACCGTGCCGGTTGGGACGGGGCTTGCCCCGCAGGGCCTCACAACAGTGGGGGGCACACTGTTCTTTACCGGTACCCCAGGCGGAGTTGGGCGAGAACTGATGAAGGTCGACGGCGAGGCCAATGTGCTCGGCAACGACAGCGATCCGGATGGCAATCCACTCACCGCGATTCTCGTGAGTGGGCCTACGAACGGGGCGCTTACGCTCAATGCCGACGGCACGGTTAGCTATACCCCCAACGCCGGCTTCAGTGGAACGGATACGTTCACCTACAAGGCGAACGACGGGGCGCTCGATTCCAACGTCGCGACGGTGACGATCACGGTCACGGCGGCGCCGGTGACGAACCAGGCTCCGACGTTGAACGCGGTTGGTAATCAAACGGTGGATGAAGGGCAGCAATTGAGCTTCACGGCGACGGCGAGTGATCCCAATGCTGGCCAGACGCTCACGTTCAGTTTGGACAACGGAACCAGCGGGCTGGTCCCGGCAGGCGCAAGCATCAACCCGACCACGGGCGTCTTTAGCTGGACACCGACGGAGGCGCAAGGCCCCGGCACGTTCACTTTCGATGTGGTGGTGACCGACAACGGCAGCCCCGCGCTGAGCGATCGCGAGACGATCACGGTGACGGTGAATGAGGTGAATCAAGCGCCGGTGCTCAATGCCATTGGGAATCAGGCGGTGAATGAAGGAGCGTTGCTGAGTTTCACGGCGCCGGCGAGTGACGGCGATCTGCCGGCTAACGCATTGATCTACAGCTTGCAGGGCACAGTCCCAGCCGGGGCGAGCATCGATCCGAATACAGGTGCCTTTACCTGGACGCCGACGGCGGGACAGATCGGGCCACATAGCCTCACCGTGCGCGTGACGGACAATGGCAGCCCTGCGCTGTTCGATGAAGAGACCATCACCATCACGGTCAACGATGTGAACGTGACGCCGACCGCCACGAATGACAGCTATACGGTCCAGCAGGGTTCGGCATTGGTTGCAGGGACCCTGATGGTAAAGAACATTGCCCCAAGCAATGGCAATTCGGCTCCGTCTCTACTGACGAACGTGGACGGGACGTTGTTCTTTCAAGCTCAAGATGGAGTGACGGGCGCGGAGCTTTGGAAGAGCGATGGAACGGCAACAGGGACCGTGCTGGTGAAAGACATCAACACTCCTAATGTCATTGGCGGCAGCCACTCGTTGCCCCAAAACCTACTGGGCGTAAATGAGACGCTGTTCTTTACGGCAACCGACCCCGTGAATGGCCGTGAATTGTGGAAGAGCGATGGGACGGCAACAGGGACCGCGCTGGTGAAAGACATCGGGCCTGGAAGCAATACCTCAGACCCTATTTTCCTGACGAACGTAAACGGGACGCTATTTTTTACAGCCAGTGATGGGGTAAACGGGCGCGAGCTGTGGAAGAGCGATGGGACGGAGGCGGGGACCATGCTGGTGAAGGACATTAGGGCCGGTGGCAGTTCGGATCCACAACACCTGACGAACGTGAACGGGACGCTATTCTTTACGGCCAGCGATGGGGTAAGCGGCCAGGAACTGTGGAAGAGTGACGGGACGGCAGCGGGCACTGTGCTGGTCAAGGACATCAATCCTGGTACCGGCGATTCAGCTCCTATCAATCTAACCAACGTCAACGGCACGCTGTTTTTCCGCGCGTTTGAAAATGTGAGTGGGCCGGAATTGTGGAAGAGCGATGGAACCGCCGCTGGGACGGTGCTGGTCAAGGACATCAATCCTGGCACCGGCGGCTCGGCCTCCGTCAACCTGACGAATGTCAATGGCACACTGTTCTTTATGGCAGGTGACGGTGTGAATGGGTTCGAGCTCTGGAAGAGCGACGGGACGGCTGCTGGGACGGTCCTCGTTAAGGATGTCAATACTGGACCAAACAACAGCAGCCCCGATAGGCTCGTCAACGTCAACGGCACCCTGTTCTTTGCCGCTGATGATGGCACAAGCGGGCGGGAACTTTGGAAGAGCGACGGGACGGCAACGGGGACTATGCTGGTGAAGGACATCAATCCAGGCACCCCCAGCGCGTTTCCGAGCTCCGGGTTCACCTTGCTCAACGTCAACGGTACCCTGTTCTTTGCCGCTAATGATGGCGTAAGTGGGCGGGAACTTTGGAAGAGCGATGGGTCTGCGGCGGGAACTATTCTTGTCAAGGACATTTTCCCTGGTTCAGGAAATTCAGTTACGGCGTTTGTGACGAACACAAATATAAACGGAACTCTCTTCTTCATGGCCACTGATGGAACAAATGGACAGGAACTCTGGGCCAGCGGTCTTCAGGACACCTTGCTCTCCAACGATACCGACCCAGACAGCCCGACGCTGACGGCCACGCTGGGGACCGGCCCCTCGAACGGCTCATTGATACTCAACCCCGACGGCACCTTTACCTATCGACCGAACGTGGGCTACACGGGCACGGATACGTTTACTTATACCGTCTCCGACGGCACGACCACATCCAACGTGGCGACGGTGACGATCACGGTGACATGAGCGACTGATGCGGTGGAGGGCCGGTGATGGTGTTTCACAGATCGAGATCTCGCTTCCAGGTGGGGTTGATTCGGACGCGGGGCTTTGTACATTTCACAAGGGGGTGCCTTATGCAGATCCAGATCGAGCGGTTTAACCGGTTCTGCGGGGGACGAATGCTCTCGCTATTGGCGATGTTCTTTTTGTCCGCTGCCTCCATTTCGTGGGCTGCCGATGTTAAACGGACCATTGGCCTCAGTCCGCTCGTGAGCAACGTAGCGGACATTCCAGCCGAAGCGGCTCAGGAACTCTTCATCAATGCGCTCATGCAGACGAATCGGTTTATGATCGGTCCGCCGGAGGCTAACGGTTCCTTCGTCGGTGCGGAATATGTTCTGGAGCCGACGGTCAATCAGGGGAAGAGTAAGTCGAATGTCCTGGGTTTTCTCAAGGATACCGTGACGTCGAAGGCTCCGATCAGCCTGGATATCCGGGTGTTCGATGCCCGGTCCAATGCCCTCGTGACGTTGGTGACGGTGCAGAGCTCGGAGGTCAAGTCCGGGAAGGTGACGCTTGGGGACATTCAATCGGTGATGGGCGCCGCAGGGGCCGGCGGGGAACAACCCTCCGATGCGGCCAAGCTTGAGGAGCGAATCGGTGGTGTCATGCTCCAGGCGGCCAACCGGTTGGCCGCCCAATTGATTCCTCAGTTGGGGAGCGTCGGGAGCGGGCCGCGCGTGGGGACGCCCCGATCGCCTGTGACACGGTGATGGTGTTTTGGTCGGCAGGCGGGTTTGGGATAGAGAAGCGCATGGGTGGGGCCTTCTGGTTGTGCCTTGGGGCAGGCTTCGCGTCGGCCCTACTCCTGTTGCCGAACCATGCGTCGGCTGGCTACTCGGATGCGCTGGTCGGGAGGAAGAACCCGCCCGGCGCTTCGTCCCCGGCTCCGTCATCCACGGAGAGCACGCCGGCGACTGGCGAGCCTGGACGGCTTGCAGCGCCCGTGCCGTTTGACGTGGTCGGACTTCGACTCGGGATGTCGCATGCAGATGCGCTGGCCCTGGTGCGCGCGAGGTCGCTCGACGCGAACGGCAAGCCCGCGCCGTTTGAGCTGGTCCGTGCGCGGAGGCATCAGCCGATGGTTCAGGGACAAGAACCTCCCCCGCTGTTTCTTAATTTATCGAATGCCAAGGCCGTACTGGCGGCATTCGATCTTTCGGAAGAAACCCTGCAATCGCCGGCCGCGGCCCAGGATGTACGTGTGCAGCGGTTCCTGGCGAACGGCCAATTCGAGTCGATTGTCTTGCAATTTCCCAATGTGCCGAACGAGCTGCGGGTCTCCGCGATAGCCCGGTTTCAACGGGTGGCCCCCCCGGCGCATCCCGACACCGTGCGACGCGCTTTGATCGAAAAGTACGGGGCTCCGACGATCGATGAGACATCTGCGTTGATCTGGTTGACGGACGATGCGGGAGGCCTGGTTCCCGCAACCGGCAAGAGCCGGATGCACTGCCGGGGTCCGGTGGCCCTGGGCGGGGACCATGTCCATGAGTACGACCACACCATCGCGGCCAGGCCTGGGTGCCGAGGACAATTGACGGTATTTCTACAGGGAACCCAGCAAGCCGTCGTTGCGATCCATACGGTGCTGTTCGATCATCAACAGTTGATCGACGAGCGCGAGGCGGTGAAGAACACGGCGTTGAGCCAGTTTGGGTTGACGCCGGAGCAAACCCAGCGTGTACCCGCACCGCAGTTCTGAAGAGGGGAATACTGCACAATAAGTGGAGGGGCTGATGACACACTCACAAGCGGGTAGCAGCGACCAGGCGCAGGCAAAAGCCGATCAACGACGCATTCTGGTCGATAGCGCCGGCGCGGCGACGAATTATTCCAATAGCTGCCATGTGGCGAGCACGAAGGAAGAGATCGTGCTCAACTTCGGCTTGAACCAGGCTTGGGATCAGGGGCAGGCGGACTTGCGGGTGCAGGTGACGAATCGCATCATCCTCAGCCCCTTCGCCGCCAAGCGGCTGGCGCTGTTGCTGGGGGCGGTGGTGCAGCAGTACGAACGGCAGTACGGCGCGCTGGACCACACAGCACCGGCAGCGGCTTCGTCCTCTTCGTCCGGGGCAGGAAGTGCGCGTACGACGGCTCACGATGGGGACTCCGCGTCATGATGTTGCCGACTGCATTGGTGATGGAGAAGTTCGGGAGCGAGGTCGGGAGCGCGCGGGGCCCTAAACCGCGCGTTTGCGCCGTGCCGTGGTCGATGTCCTTATGCCGGACGAGGGGATGAATAGCGCCGGGGAGATGCCGAAGCGAGCCGACACCTTGGCGATTTGTCGGACGTTGAGGTCGCGTTTGCCAGACAGGACTTCCGACACCACGCCTTGGCTGCCGATCTCGGGGAGGTCCGATTGAGAGAGGCCATGTTCTTCCATCAAGGCGCGGAGGATCGCCGGGCCGGTGCTCTCAGGGATCGGGACGTGGAGGTCCTCATAGGCCTCGATCGCAAGTGCGAGCATTTCGGCCAAGTCGGCCAGGGGATGCGCCTCTCGCTCACCGATCTCATCGACGAGGTCGTCGAGCACTGCCACGGCCCGGTCATATTCGGTCCGGTTCCGCAACGGCCCGAGTGGAATCCGGCGGCGCATGCGACGGTATTCAACGTTGGCTTCATGCAGATAGTTCGTGCGCATGGGTTACGTCCTCCAGTTGTCCCGGTCGTACTCGGCATGGGTGAGTACATACCGGACGTACACTTTCTTGCGGTTGTAATGGATCGCGGCAATCAATCGGAACTTGTTGCCTGCGATGTTGAACACGGTGAACCCGCCGACCTGGTCGGCCGAAGGGAATGTCCGTCGCAGGGCGACAAAAGAGTCATAGTCGGACTTGCGCACGATGGTAAACCAGTGTGCTAAGGGTACGCGCGCCTCGGGGTGGATGCGCCAGAATGCCGCCAGCCGCTTCCGCGTAATAATGTGCACCGGGTCAAACTATCTCACAATGAGATTGTGAGTCAAGTGGAGATGAAACCGATGACGAGTCCGAGGCATGACAGTGTTCCGCCGATGAAGGTTGCGAGTTTGTCTTGGCTAGAGATGCCGGAGCCGAAGCATGATGGCGCCTGAGTCTACGTCTCGGCTCGAACAGACGTTGTCGAGCGACGTGCTGGCACAGTTGACGGCGAAGGCCCAGAGCGCGGATCGGCTTCAGCTCTTGTTCGATCTACTCTCACCGGCGCTCGGGCAGGCGGGGTATGAGGCTGTGGCCAGAGCGTTTGTGACGGAGGTCGCGACCCGATTGCAGAGCGATCGCGTCAGCCTCGGCACGGTGTCGAACGGTCGTGTCACGCTCACGGCCCTTTCCCATAACAGTACGTTCAGCGCAAAGACCACGCTTGTCCAAGCCATCACCGCTGCAATGGAGGAAGCGCTCGACCAGCGACAGACCATCTTGCTGCCGCCGTTGAGGACGACCCCGGCCCAGATCCGTCGCGCGCACGACGAGTTGGTACGACAGTTTCACACGGCCGCGGTCTGCTCCGTGCCTTTGCTGTGCGACGGGCGCGTGACCGGCGTGCTGACGGTGGAGCGAGGGGCGGAGCCGTCGTTCGATCGCACGACGCTCGACCTGCTCGAAGCCTTGAGTGCGGTGACCGGCCCGCTCTTCGAGATGCAACGGCGGGACGCGCGCTGGCTCGGCCGGAAAATCTGGGAGTCGGTCCGATCGCAACTGGCCAAGCTTATGGGGCCGCGCCACGTGGGGTTCAAGCTGGCGACGCTTGCTGCGGCCGGGCTTGCCGCCTTCCTCTGTTTCGCCACCGGCGACTACCGCGTGACGGCGAAGACGGTGCTGGAGGGGTCGGTTCAACAGGCGGCGGTCGCTCCATTCCAGGGTTTTCTCGAAACCGCGCCGGTGCGGGCCGGTGACCTCGTTCAGGCGGGACAAGTCCTCGCCACGCTCCAGGAGCATGATTTGAAGCTGGAACGGCTACGCTGGTCGAGCCAACGGGATCAGTTGGCTAAGGAGTATCGGCAGGTCCTGGCCGAACGGGATGCCGCCAAGGTTGAAATCAAGGCGGCGGAGGTCGCGCAGGCCGAGGTGCAGATGGCGCTTGCGGCCGACAAACTCGCGCGCACCAGGATCACGGCGCCCTTTGCCGGCGTCGTTGTGAGTGGTGATTGGAGCCAGCGGCTTGGATCGCCGGTCGAAGAGGGGCAGGTGCTCTTTGAGGTCGCGCCACTACGTGAGTATCGGGTCGTGCTGCAGGTGGACGATCGCGACATGGCTGGGTTGCGCGTCGGCCAGGGTGGGACGCTCGTGCTCTCCTCGTTACCGCATGATGAGCTGTCGTTTTCAGTGACCAAGATTACACCGGTCTCGACCGCCAAGGACGGCCGTAACTATTTTCGGATCGAAGCCAAACTGACGACTCCACCATCAGACCGGCTCCGTCCGGCCATGGAGGGGGTGGGTAAGATTGCGGTGGACGAACGGTCATTGGTCTGGATCTGGACCCACGACCTCGTCGATTGGGCGAGTTTGAAGCTCTGGGCCTGGCTGCCGTGAGGGCATCCTCTTGTATGAGAACGAGGAACAGCGCAGAGCTATGAACGTCAACGTCGAGACTGGACATCTATGGTCGGATGGCTGCGGGAAGCCGATCGAGGGGGAGGGTGACGACCTGTCGCGCCCAGGCCAGAATCTGCACGGTTTCTACCTGGGAGGGAACGTGGGAGTCGCCGGGATAACGGAATTCCCAGGCGAACACGGTGAGATCTCTGGCCTCGTGGAGCATGGTCTTCAGCGTGGGATCGATTGTCTCGCAGGCGCGGGCGAGCTCGTCCAAATCATGCGTTTTTCTAAAGACTCGCTCATGCGCCGTCAGGTAGCCTTTCATAGCCTTTTCGGCTGCCTGCTGACAATGAAACAAGGCATCTTCGACCAGCGGTGGAACAGCGGCCAGGTCGATATCGGCTCCTCGAAGATCGTTCGTGGCTTTCTGAAACCACGCCCGTGTTTCTACGGCAGTTTCAGGCTGCATAGAGCAGAATGCCTTCCCGCTCGACGGCAGCCGGGAGGGATGACACGACGGTTCGCTTTCGGTCGAATTCCTCACGCGTCAACACCAGAATATCCTTTGGGGCTCCGACACCTATCAAGGTGCGGAACGCCTCTTGTTCGCGTCGATACCGTGGTAGCCCAGACTCTTTCACAACCATCAACAGGTCGTAATCGCTGTCAGGGCCGGCTTCTCCGCGAGCCCGAGAGCCGAATAGATAGACTCGCTTAGGCTGGAAGGCACCGGTTAAGCGGCGCAAGATCTCTTCGAGGATCGGATCCTCAGGTTTCCGGTGGTTTTGGGCGTGACGTTGGTGTTGCATGACTGGAGCCTAGCACAGGGCGTGCAGCTGCGCAATTTTATGGTGGTGTCCTCGTACTGAGTCGCTGGTCACCAGTAGTGTTTTGGTGAGACATGGCCGGAGAATTCTTTAGCGCGTCCTGGTATCGCGTCGAACGGCTGAAGCCGCGACTGCGCAGTCACGTGGAACTGACGCGACACCAGTATCGCGGTCGGACCTCGTACGTCTTGCAGGATCGCGCGTCTGAGCGGTTCCACCGATTCACCCCTGCGGCGTATCGATTGATCGGCCTGATGGATGGCCGGCACACGGTGCGGGCCATCTGGGAATCGGCCACGGCGGAACTCGGGGATGAGGCTCCGAGTCAGGACGACGTGATTCAGCTGCTGGCTCAACTCCACAGTTCGGATCTCATCGTCTGCGACGTCCTGCCCGATACCGGAGAATTGACCGAGCGCGCCGACAGGATTGCGCGACGGCAATGGGCGAGCCGTTGGTCCAATCTGTTTGCGTGGCGCCGGCCCCTCTGTGACCCTGACCGATTCCTTTCCGCGCTCATGCTGGTGGTTCGACCGTTCTTCGGTTGGGCCGGTTTGTTGCTGTGGTTGTGCCTGGCCGGTTTGGGCGTTGCATTGGGCGGATTGTACTGGTCGGAGTTGACCCATGATGTGTTCGCGCAGCTGTCCACGCCCTATTCCTTGGTGGCGCTCTGGCTGCTCTTTCCCGTGATCAAGCTACTTCATGAGTTGGGGCATGGAGTGGTGACCAAGGCCTTTGGCGGTGAGGTGCATGAATTAGGGGTCATGCTGCTGGTTCTGACGCCTGTACCCTATTGCGAGGCCTCTGCCGCCTGGGCGTTCCGCGACAAGTGGCAGAGGGTCCTGGTCGGCGCTGCCGGAATGATGGTCGAGGTGGCCTTGGCATCCCTAGCCCTGGTGATCTGGATCAATGCGGAACCCGGATTGATCCGTGTGCTGGCCTACAACACGATCGTTCTCGCGGGGGTGAGCACACTGCTGTTCAACCTCAATCCGTTGCTCCGCTTTGACGGGTACTACATATTGATGGACTGGCTGGAGATGCCGAATCTTCGGGCGCGGGCGACGGCGTATCTCCGTTACCTCTGTGAGCGGTACCTGTTTGGGGCGCGAGAGGTCAGCCGGCCTGATGCCACGGCTGGAGAGCGGGCCTGGTTCATCGGATACGGGGTGGCGTCGACCCTGTACCGGTTCATGGTGACGGTGGCAATTCTCCTGTTTCTGGGTGAACTCTCTCCTTTGCTGGGAATCTTATTCGCTGTGATGACGGCGGTGGGGATGCTCCTGGTGCCGCTGGGCAAGGGTCTATCGTATCTGTTCACGAGTCCCTCGATCCGTCTGGTGCGTGGCCGTGCCGTGGCCATCACCGTCGGTAGCGTGGCCTTGCTGATCGGCGGTGTATGCGTAGCCCCGGTGCCGTTCCATACGCTCGCGGAGGGCGTCGTCTGGGTTCCCGATGAATCGGTGGTGCGTGCCGGTACCGATGGGTTTGTCCGGCAGATTGTCGCCCAGCCGGATAGCCTGGTACAGCCGGGTGAGGTGCTGTTCATCACTGAGCATCCGCGGATTCAGGCTGAAACGCGTGTGCTGGTTGCGCGAGTCAAAGAATTACAAGCCCGTTTTGCCGAGCAACGTCCGACCGACCTCGTCAAGGCGGCCATCATCGAAGAAGAACTGGCCTATGCGCGGGATCAACTGGCTCGAATGCAACGGCGGCTGGATGACCTCGCCGTTCGAAGTCGCGCAGCCGGGCAGTTCGTGGTGACGGCTCCGCAGGACTTGCCCGGCCGATTTGTGAAACAAGGCGACGTATTAGCCCACGTGGTGGAACGTCGACATCTGACGGTGCGCACCGTCGTCCCGCAGGCGGATATTGATCTCGTGCGCACGCAGGCGGCTGCCGTGGAAGTTCGGCTGGCTGACCGGGTGCATGCGCGCTACCGGGCGGCCGTTACGCGACTGGTTCCTTCCGCTGTGACTGAATTGCCGCATGCGGCGCTTGGCACCGAAGGGGGAGGCGCGATAGTGACCGACCCGACCGATACGCAGGGTGTCCGGACAGTGCAGCGGGTGTTTCAGGTGGACTTAGCGGTTCCCGAGGAGGTCGGGCTCGTCCACGCGGGCGAGCGGGTGCATGTCCGATTTGCGCATGGCTGGGTGCCGCTCGCGGACCAATGGCATCGGCACATTCGTCAACTGTTCCTGTCACGTTTCAATGCGTAACAGCGTCCTACCAGAGGTGGTACAGGGTTCGGTATACCCCGAGCGGGCGATGCCGACATTGCCCTGGCTCGATGCCTTTGCACAACGTACGGTTGGGCCGATCGCGCGGCGCTGGCGGAGCCGCCTCTGGTCGAGTCAGGAATTTTTGGCGCGCGTATCCGGACTTGCGATCACATATGAACGCCTGAAAGAACCTGACTTTCAACCGGCCGCGGAGCGTTTGCGCGTGGCGTTGGCCCGGCAGGGATTGACGGATGCCCTGGTCGCCGAATCGTTCGCACTGGTGCGAGAGGTGGCCACCCGATTCCTCGGCCAGCGGCATTTCGATGTTCAGATCACCGGGGGGTATGCCCTGCTCCAGGGACTGGTGGCCGAGATGCACACCGGCGAGGGAAAAACGCTCACGGCTACGCTTCCGGCCTGTACCGCCGCGTTGGCTGGTTTGCCGGTGCACATCGTGACGGTCAACGACTATCTGGCGACGCGGGACGCAGAGCTGATGGGACCGGTCTATCGAGGACTGGGCTTGTCGGTGGGAGTGGTCGTGCATGGCTTGACTCCCGAAGCCAGGCGCCAAGCCTATGCCTGCGACGTCACCTACTGCACGAACAAGGAGTTGGTGTTCGACTATCTCAAAGACCGCTTGGCCGTCGGTCGGCAGTCCAACGGCATTCAGCGGCGGTTTCGGAAGGTGGCGTCGTCCGATCAGGGAGACGGCTTGCTGCTCCGCGGCCTCTACTATGCCATTGTCGATGAGGCCGACAGCGTGCTGGTGGACGAAGCGCGAACGCCCCTCATCATCGCCGGGCGTGGGAATGACGCGGAGGAACGGCTGGTGTACGAACAAGCGCTGGCGGTGGCCAGGCAATTGCATCTCGGTCCAGAAGCGCGCATTGATGTCCGTGCGCGGCATGTCACGTTGACCGAGGCCGGGTCGGCTCGTGTAGCGGAGCTGACGCGGCAGTTGGGCGGAGTGTGGCGCGGGCGGGGCAGACGTGCACACCTCATTGAGCAGGCGCTGTCGGCCCTGCACTTGTTCGAACCGGACAAGCATTACGTCGTCCATGATGCGAAAGTGCAGATCGTCGATGAATATACGGGGCGGGTCATGGCGGATCGGTCCTGGGAACGCGGCCTGCATCAGATGATCGAGGTGAAGGAGTCTTGTCCGCTCAGTGATCGACAGGAAACACTGGCGCGCATCAGCTATCAGCGCTTCTTTCGCCGCTATCTCCGGCTGTCCGGCATGACCGGAACCGCACGCGAGGTGGCCGGCGAACTCTGGTCGGTGTATCGGTTGGGGGTGGCAACCATTCCGACGCATCGGTCCATCCAGCGAGTCGCTAGGCGGGATCGGGTGTTTGACACATCCGAATCGCGATGGGCGGCGGTGGTCCAGTCAGTAGCACAGTTGCACAGCCAGCGGCGGCCGGTCTTGATCGGTACCCGGTCGGTAGTGGCGTCGGAGCGGCTCAGTCGATTGTTGTTTGAGGCAGGGTTGCCCCATCGAGTCCTGAACGCAAGGCAGGATCGGGAGGAAGCCGAGATTGTGGCCAAGGCAGGCGAGCCGGGGCAAATCACAGTGGCCACCAATATGGCCGGACGTGGCACGGATATTCACTTGGGCGCCGGTGTGGCGGAAGGGGGAGGGGTGCATGTTCTGGCGACGGAGCGCCACGACGCGGGCCGTATCGATCGTCAGTTGTTCGGACGGTGCGGTCGTCAGGGTGATCCGGGATCGTGCCAGGCGCTGCTGTCGCTAGAGGACGACCTGGTGGCGACGCATGGGACTTGGTTCGGACGATGGTTCGCCGCGCTGACGCTCCGATGGGGATGGGAAGGCCCGTCGCTTTGGCTGATGCGGCGGGCGCAACGGGCTGCTGAGCGGATGCATGCCCGTATGCGTAGGGCTGTGTTGAAAGTCGATGACCAATTGGAATCCGCGCTGGCCTTTGCCGGACGGGCGGAATAGTGGGGATTGCGTTCGAGGGAGTCTGTCATGAGGATCGTTGTGTGTGTCGGCTTGTTCATGGGGGCGTTGCTGGTGGCCGGCGGGTCAGACGCTCAAGCTGCCGACCTGACCTGTCTCATCCATCCGTATCAGACGATCACCATGACCTCGCCCGTGGCGGGAGTTTTAGAGAGCATCACCGTGGATCGCGGCGACGTCGTGAAGGAAGGGCAGTTGCTCGCGATGCTCGATACCAGCGTGGCGCGGGGGACCGGCGCTGTGTCGCATGCCCATGCCGAATTGAGCAATCGACGATTGGCTGACCTGGAGTTGAACCGCACCACCGCGGAAATTGCCCTCCGCACGTTGAGGAGCCCGATCAACGGTGTCGTCGTCGAACGCTACATGCATCCGGGGGAATTTCCCAAACAGGAACGCATCCTTAAACTCGCGCAAATTGATCCGTTGCGGGTCGAGGCCTATGCGCCCGTGTCGCTGCTCGGCAAGATCAGTGTCGGCATGCAGGCGGTGGTGAAACCGGAGGAGCCCGTGAAGGGTGAGTTCCCGGCCAAAGTGACCGTGGTGGACAAAGTCGTTGATGCGGCCAGCGGCACCTTCGGTGTGCGCCTGGAACTGCCTAATCCGGACTTGAAGTTGCCGGCCGGCCTCAAATGCGCGGTTCGCTTCAATCGCAACAATCAGTGAGGGACAGTTCCTCTCACTCGATCATCCTAGCCGGCAGCCTGGCCCTGCTCTGCACCTTGGGGCCGTCGGTCTGGGCTGCCGATATTCCGTGCCTGATCAAGCCCTCCGCTGAGGTCGCGTTCGGGTCGCCCGTCGACGGTGTGATTGCCATCCTGTTGGTAGAGTAAGGGGATGTCCTGACGGAGGGGCAGAGCATGGCGACATTGGAGTCCAGCCGGGAGCAGGCGGCCGTGGCGGCCGCCAAAGGCAATGCGGATCTCCAAGCGCCGCTCAAAGCGAGTCAGGAGAAGGCTGAGTTCGGTAAACGTAAGTTGCTGCGCGTTCAGGAGTTGGGAAAGTCCGCGGCCATCGGCCAGCAGGAATTGGATGAAGCGGAAACCGAGCAGCGGTTGGCGGACGTGTTCTTTCTCGAGGCTCTGGAAACGCAACGCGTGCGCCAGCTCGAATATCAGTTTGCCGCCGCCGAACTGGCTCTCCGCACCATTCGCAGTCCAATCGCCGGGTTTGTCGTCGAACGTCTTCTCTCTCCCGGCGAATTGATCAGACAGAAGCCCTTAGTGAAGGTGGCTCAGCTCCCATCCCCTGCGCATCGAGACATTTGTTCCTATTGGTTGGGTGGGGAACATTGCTCCCGCTATGCTTGCCCAAGTACAGCCGGCGGTGGAGGAGGCTCCGATGTACGACGCGCGAGTTGAAACGGTAGGGTTAATCGTCGACAACGCGACTGCAACGTTCGGTATGCGGCTCACCTTGCCCAATTCTGCCTGTCGCCTGCCGGCCGGACTCGCCTGTACGGTCCCGCTTCCCCTCCAGTAGCACTTTCATATGCATCGCTATTGTGTCGAGGATTTCCAGCCCCGCGCCCTTGATGCGCGTCGGCGGTGTTGCAGGAAGAAGAATCGCATGAGGATGGGGACAGGCTGGTTGGTGGGACTTTTGGTGCTAGGGTGCGGTACGTGCACGATCCACCTCGGAGATGCGTGCGGGGAAGAGCTGCAGTCCGCAGGGGGTGATCGGCCGGAGTTACGGCTGACACTGAAGGATGCGATGGACGCAGCGATGGACAACAGCCCGAACGTCAAACTGTTCAAAGAACGTATTGCGGCGGCTCGGGCCGTAGTGTCGACTCAACTTGGTGCCATGCTGCCTAACCTCTCCAGTAACGTGCGGCAAACTCGCCAGATATTGTTTCTTGGCACGTTAGGATTGGTACCACAGGTGACAAATCCGTTTTCCATTTTTGACGCACGTGCCAACCTCACGCAGGATCTCTTCAGTATGAGCTTGATCGATCGGTGGCGGGCATCTCGCTCAGCGCTCCAGGTGGCGGAACTGGAGTCCGACGCCACTCGGTTTGACACGATGGCAGAAGTGGCGCTGGCCTACATGGAAGTGCTTCGCGCGGAAGCGGCGCTGAAAGCGCGAGAAACTAATGTGAAGTTGTTCAGTGAGTTGACGGCTTTGGCTCGCAGCCGACGCGGAGGTGGGATGGGAGGTGGACTTGATGCGGCTCGTGCCCAAGCCCAATTAGAAAACGAGCGGCATCAGGTGGTGATCTTGCGGAACGAGGTTCAGCGGCATCGATTGAATTTGCTATACGTGCTCGGAATCACCGATGAGGTGACGCTGATACTCCTGGATGAGTTGAAGTCGGATGCGGTGGCCATTCCTTCGGCACAGGAGGCGTTGATGTCCGCACTGCGGGACCGGATGGAAGTGAAAGCACAACAGCAGCGTATTCGCACGGCGGAACTTGCGTTACACTCGACGGTCATGGAACGGCTACCATCCCTGTCAGCCCAGGGCGACTATGGTCTGATCGGCAATCGCATGCACAATACCGCGGATACTTACAACGTCGGGGTGTTCCTGTCTGTCCCTCTCTTCGACGGTGGTTAACGGGAAGGGCGAATCAGTGAGTCACGTAGCCTGGCCCAACAAGAGTTGCTGAAATTTGTGGTCATACGAAATAAGGTGACCGTAGAGGTTCGTGAGGCGGTCGCGACGTTACAGTCTTCGCAGGAGCAACTGATGATCGCTCGAGTTGGATTGGAGTCTGCGATTCAGGAGCAAGAGATCGCGCGCGAACGGTTTACGGTCCTAACTTCGGCGAGCAATCTCGAACTGACGAACGCCCTATTCTCAATCGCACGGGCCAGAGAGAATGTGGTGGATGCGTTGTTTCGGCTGAATGCCTCGCGAGTGAATCTCGCGCGGGCTACCGGACATCTGGAGCGATTGTATGAGTGAGGTGCTTGTGCAGGTGAGACTTCGAGGATGGGGGAAAACCGACATGGGCTAAAAACGGACGGCCGAGCAGGATCGCCGGATCCTACTCGGCCGCAGAAGGTTAGTGCTTCTCTTTCTTGCCCTTCTTCTCGTGCTTCGCTTGTTTGTCTTCCTTATCGATGATGGTGCCGGTGCCCGCGTCGATATGGACTTCCGTCATTTTGCCGTCGGCTCCCAGCACTTCGACTTCCCAGACCGTCTTGTCGTGCTTCTTTTCGAGCTCGGCTTCGACGGCCGTGCCGGGAACCGCATCCAGCGCGGTCTTAATGGCCTGGTCGATGGTGACCTTGGCATCCTTCACCAACTCGGCGGCGTCACACTTCTCATCCTTGCCTTTGTGTCCCTTGTCACTCCAGGCAGGAGTGCTCGTGAAACAGAGTGCCGCGACCATCAGGGCGGGTACTGCAACGTGCTTGATCATGTGTGACCTCCGGTTCTATGCAGGGTGTAGGGTTATTGGGGCTTTGCCTCGCCGTGCGGGTTGGATCCGTGCGGATTGCTCCCATGTGGGTTGCTGCTGTGCGGATTCTTGCCGTGGGGAGCTGCCTGGCCCGCGCCCTTGTGCTGCTGCATCATCTTCTCGTGCTCGGCCTGTTCCTTCGCGCGTTGTTCCGGGGTCAGCAGTGCGAGGGCTTCCCGTCTGGTCTTGATCGACAGGACGCGGAGCCCGATCTGCACGTCGGCGCTTTGCTTGAGCTTGGCTTCGATGGCGGACAAATCCGACTTCTCGTTGTCGTTGAGTGCCTTCACTTCCCGTTCGGCGACCTGGATGTCGGCTTCCATCTTGATCCGGTTCTTATCGAGATTGAGCTGGAGGTCCTTGAGCTTGGTGACCTGGTCGGCGCTCAATCCGATGTCCTTTTCATGCTTCAGGAGGTGACGGATGAGGTGGCCTGCGCCGCCGTGCATCATCATTTCCATCATCGCGGCGCCCATGCCGTGCTGGCCCTTCTCGTAGCCGCCGCCGTGTCCGCCATATCCACCTTCGGGGTTCGCCCAGGCGGGGGAGATCGTCAGCGCGCAGGCGATGGCCGAAGCGGTGGCAAATGTGAACAGTTTCGTCGTCATTCATTCCTCCTTCAGTTGAGAGCGATTAATGTCCGGTCAACCCGCGTAACAGCCCTTGGTCTCCGGTGAGGGCGTTCACCATAAATTGAACGGCCAGCGCGGCGAGCAACAGGCCCATCAGCCGGGAAATAATTTTCTCGGCAATGGGATTGAGCCACTTCGCGCTGCGTGCGCCGATCGCTAATATACTGTAACTCGCCAACCCGATCAGTACAAGGCATCCCAACAATACGGCCTGCAACATCCATGTGGTGGCCTGTGTCTCCAGCAGGATGACCGTCGAGATTGCGGCCGGCCCTGCCAGCATGGGGATGGCGAGCGGGGTGACGGCGATGTCGTCTTTGTTGGTGCCGGCCGCCGTTTCCGCCGCCGTTTCCTGCACCGTGGACCGTTGCGCCCGCAACATGTCCAGCGCGACGAGCAATAAGATCAGCCCGCCGGCGATCTGCACCGCGGGCAGGGTAATGCCTAATAATTTGAGAACGGTTTGTCCGAACAGGGCGAATCCCGTGAGGAGAGCGACGCTGACCAGGCAGGCGACGCGCGCAGTCCGGAGCCGCTGCGCCACGGAATCCCGCGGGGTCATGGCGAGGAAGGCCGGGACCACGGCGATGGGATCGACGATCACGAAAAGCGAACTGAACGCGAGGAGCGCGTATTCGGCGATAGTCATAGACGGGATCGGCTCGGGGTTGCGCGACTCAGGATGAACTGCGTCTCGATGCGGCGATGATTTCGGCCCGGGGATCGCTGTGGCGGGCGCGGCTCAATTGTTCGTAAAGCGCCCGCTCTTCGTCGGAAATGGCGGTGGGCATGACGATTTTTAGCTTCAGGAAGAGATCGCCCTGTTCACCGGTGGATGTCGGGAGTCCCTTGCCCTTCAGCCGAAGCTTGCTATCGGCTTTGCTGCCCGGGGGAATTTTCACCTTCACCGGTTCCGTCAGGGTCGGAGCCATCACTTCAGCGCCTAACGCCGCTTCCCATGGCCAGACCGGCAAGGTGACCTGAATATCGAATCCCTTTTGCCGGAAGACGCCGTTGGCCTGGATATGGACGCGCAAGTAGAGATCGCCTGGCTTGCCTCCATTGATGCCGGGCTGGCCTTTGCCGGCCAAGCGGACGCGCGTATCATGTTGCACGCCGGCCGGAATGCGGACTTCAATCGTGCGTTTTTCAGCTTGGGTGCCGGCGCCGCCGCACACGACACAGGGACGGCCACGCACGATGGCACTGCCGCCGCAAGCCTTGCAGGTGACGCGTTCGGTGAGATCGATGCGCCGGCTGACCCCGGTCAGGACGTCGCGGATGGTGAGATGGACATCGGTTTCCAGATCTTCCCCATCGACGGCAAATCCCGGTGAGGTTCCCCCGCCGCGGCCCCGTCCGCCGAAAAAGGTCTCGAAGATATCGCCGAAGTCGCCGCTGAATCCGCCGGCCTGGCCGCCGCGTCCCGCTTGGGCGCCGGCCTGTTGGCGCGCCTGTTCATAGGCTTCCGCCTGTTCCCAGTTCGAGCCGTACTGATCGTATTTTTTTCGCTTGTCCGGGTCCGACAGCACCTCGTGCGCTTCGTTCAATTCCTTGAACTTCTTTTCCATCTCCGTTTTTTTTGTGCCGGTATGGAGATCGGGATGGATTTCACGGGCGCGGCGGCGAAAGGCCTTCTTGATGTCGTCGGCCGTCGCGTTCCGTGGCACACCGAGGATGTCGTAATAACCGCGTTGAGATGTGGCCATCAGGGTCTATCCGTGGAGAATCATTCGATGCGCACAGACGAAGAGTGCAATCCTTTCCGGAGCTTACGAGGTCTCCGGACGCATTGCAAGCGAACACACGGTTTTTCTCTTCGGCCGCCATTGTCCTTATGAAAGAGATAAGAGAGCCCAGAGCACAGTCAAGTGGCAGAGGTGAAGGGCGGGTCGAAACGGCGGTGGTTAATGAAGAGATGCAATTTATCGACAGGGAAAAAGAGTGTCACTGCCTGTCCTTGAATGCTGTCAGTGCGGCGGGCTGTGCGGACTACGAGGCGAAGCTCACCGACCCGGCAATGCAGAAGTAGGTCCGCTCCGAGATCCTCCACCAGCTCCACCATTCCCGCTACCTGCACGGCTTCCGGCGACTCTCTGAGCGTGATGTCTTCCGGGCGGATGCCGACTGTCACGGCGGAGTGTTGTGTTGGTTGAGGTGGGGCCAGGCTTGCCGGCAACGGGAGCGTCAGCCCATGACTGTGAAAGACGTGCCCGCCGTTTTCCCTCGTGAGTGTGCCTTCCCAGAGGTTCATCGGCGGGGTGCCGATGAAGGAGGCGACGAAGGGATCGGCCGGGGCGGTGTAGGTGCGTTGAGGATCATCCGTCTGTCGAATACGCCCACCCTCGATGACGACGATGCGATCCCCCAGCGTCATCGCTTCCACTTGGTCGTGGGTGACATAGATCATGGTGGCCTGCAGGCGCTGCTGCAGCTTTTTGAGTTCGATACGCATCGAGGTGCGCAGTTGCGCATCCAGGTTGGAGAGCGGTTCATCAAACAAGAAGAGCTTGGGCTTACGCACGATGGCCCGCCCCATCGCGACGCGCTGCCGCTGTCCTCCCGACAGGTCTTTGGGTTTGCGATCCAGCAGCGGCTGGATGTCCAGCAACTGCGCGGCTTCGGCGATGCGGGTTTCAATCGTGTCGCGCGGGACTCGGCGCATCTTCAGCGCGAAGGCGAGGTTCTCGCGAACGGAGAGGTGCGGGTAGAGGGCGTACTGCTGAAACACCATTGCGATGTCGCGCTCCGCGGGCGGCAGGTGATCGACCTCCTTCCCGTCGATGAGCACCTGCCCCGACGTCTGGGATTCGAGCCCGGCGATGATGCGGAGGAGCGTCGATTTGCCGCAACCGGAAGGTCCGAGCAGAATCGTGAAGCTTCCATCCGGAACCTGCAGCGAGATATCGCGCAGCACGGGCTGGTCACGAAACGATTTTGAAATGGTACGCAGTTCCAGTTCAGCCACAGAGACTCCTGCAAAATAACGGTGTGCACAGAAGGTTCAAAAAGGCTATCCAGCAAGGCCAAACGAAGCACGTCGACTGAGGCGTACCCTTGCAGTACGTCGCAGGGAGGCGTGCACAGGAGAACGCCGCTGGCAGCCCTTTTTCAACATTCTGCTAACCTTTCACGGCGCCGGCGGACAATCCGCTCACAATCCATCGTTGGCATAACAGCACGACCACGATCAAGGGAAGGGTCGCCACCACGGAGGCTGCGGCCAGCTCTCCCCAGGGCATGGTGAATTCTCCCTGGAAGAGGGCGATGCCCACGGGCAATGTCTGTTGCTCCGGTTGGGTGAGAATCAAAAGGGCAAAGAAGAATTCGTTCCAGGCATAGATCAGGATCAGAATCGAGGCGGTGAAAATCCCCGGCGTTGCCAACGGCAGTGTGATGCGAAGCAGGGTGCCCCAAGGACCACATCCGTCAACGCGTGCGGCATCTTCGAGCTCGGGCGGCAATTCTTTGAAGAAGCTGGCTAGAATCCAGATCGCCAATGGCAGGGTGAGGGCCACATAGGGCAACACGACGCCCCAACGGTGGTTGAGGCCGCCGATTGCGTCGAGCAGTCGCCAGACGGGCCCGGCGATGGCCATCTGGGGAAACATCGAAACGCAGAGCAACACGGCCAGAATCCCTTGTTTGCCGGGGATGGTCAGCCGGGCCAGCGCGTAGGCTGCCGGGATGGCGAGCAAAAGGGCGAGCAGCGTGGTGGAGCCGGCAACCACGACGCTGTTCAGCACGTAGTCGAAGAGATGGTGGTCGAAGAGGGCGGAGCGATAGAATCCCAGGCTGCCTGATGGCCACCAGGCGGGAGGAGCGGCTTCGATCTCATCTTGCGACTTGAACGACGTGAGGACAAACCAGAGGAACGGCAGCAGACTCAGTCCCACCGTAGCGATGATGCCCAGCGCGAGGAGGAGCCGCCGATTCATGGTTGTCTGCGCTCCAGGAGACTCGACCCGATGGCGCGCAGGTAGGTCAACGACAACGCCAGGATCATCAGGAACACGGCCACGGAGACGGCAGAGCCATATCCGATCCGGCCTTCCGTGAACAGGGTTTGGTAGCCATAGAACTGCAGCACCTGCGTGGCGTCGCCAGGGCCGCCTTGGGTCATCACAAACACCAGATCGAAGACACGAAACGCGTCCATGGTCCGAAATAAGAGCGCGAGCAACAGCGCCGGTTTCAGCAGGGGCAGGGTGATGTGCCAAAACCGCTGCCAGGCGGTAGCGCCATCGACACGTGCGGCGTCGTAGAGATCGTCTGGAATGACCTGGAGGCCGGCCAGGATCAGCAACGCGGCGAAGGAAGATGTCTTCCAGACATCCGCCAGCACCACGATGCCGAACGCCACGCCCGGATAGGCCAGCCACGGGACGTAGTCGGTGACGTGTTCGCCGAACACCAATAAGTTTGCGAACCCGTATTGGTCATTGAAGATATAGCGCCACAGTTGCGACGCGACGACCGTCGGAATGGCCCAGGGAATCAGGATGGCCGCCCGCACGAGACCGCGTCCACGAAATCGCTCATGAATCACCAGCGCGATGATCAGCCCGCAGGCCAACTCCAGCAGCGTCGAGAGAACGACGAAGGCAAGGGTGACGGCCAGCGCCTGGTGCGCGACCGGATCGCGCACCAGCGTCAGATAGTTGTCCGGGCCGACGAACGGACTGCCGAGTTGCGGTAGCCCGATGTAGATGTTGTGCAGGCTGAGCCAGAGCGAATCCATCACGGGGTACAGTGCGAAGAGCATGGTCACGAGCAGCGCCGGGGCGACCATGGTCCAGGCCGCGAGTTTCTCGCGATGTCGCAGGATCAAGGAGGCGTGGTTCATGGGACAGGCTCCGTCAGGGACAACAACCGATTGATCTGGGCATCGGCCATTGTTGCTTCGTGCACAAGATCGAGGTCGTCGATGGCAAGGGCGCGGCTGAAATATCGTTGCAGTGCATGCGAGATGGCGGGATACAGGGGGGAACGCGGCCGGGCCGTTGCGGACCGGAGGACGGCGAAGTGGTTACGGAGTTGCGGTGCTGCCGCCAGCAGGTCGGGATCGGAAAACAGCGACTGACGGGAGGGCGCGATGCCGGCCTCTTGTGTGAATTTCTTTTGCATGGCCTGGCTCGACAGAAACTCGATGAGCGCCCAGGCTTCGTCTGGATGCTGCGAGTAGGCGCTGATGCCGTAAAGCCAGCCGCCGAGTGCTGCGGTCGTGCGTCCCGGAGTGAACCCGGGAAGCGGCATCACAGCGACCTGCCCGGCGACGGTGGAGCGAGTCTGGTTGTTGGCCAGTTCCCAGGCGTAAGGCCAGTTCCGGTGAAAGACCGCATGGCCCTGGAGAAAAACGGAGAGGGATTCCGGTTCTTGATAGGTCAATGCCGCGCGTGAGGCGAGCCGGCCGATCACCCGGTCACGAACGAACTGCACGGCGGCCATCGCTTCAGGTTTAGCCAGAGCCGAATGTGTTCCGTCCGCGGTCAGCAGGCTCCCGCCGTGGCTGTCGATGAACTCCACCATGTTACAGACGAGGCCTTCGTACTGCTTGAATTGGGCCGTGTACCCGCGTAGCGTCGGATTGCGCGGTTGCTCCCCCTCAACGATGGTCTCAGCCTGCCGGGCCAGTTCGTCCCAGGTCGTCGGCGGGGCGAAGCCATACTTGGTCAGCAAATCCGATCGGTAGTAGAGCAGCCCGGCATCAATGCGGCTCGGAACGCCGTAAAGATGGTCGGCATATCGGCCGACTTCGATAGTGGCGGGGAGAAACTCCTCGCGCATGGCCGGAGGGAATCGCTCATCGAGCCGACGGGCCCAACCGGCTTCCGCAAACTCCGGCACCCAGATCACATCCATGAAAAAGACATCGACCGTGGCGTCGCGATTTTTCAACTTCTGCGTCAGGAGATCGTGATAGGCGGTGGAGCTGTGCGGGGCCAGTTCGCGCACGACCGAAATATCAGGATGGGTTTTGGTGAACTCGGCGAGGGCTTCGTCCCACACGCGAGGGTGATCAGGTTTCCAGGAGACGAAGCGTAGCGTAATGGAGGCCGTCTGCCCCTTGGGCGGCGCTGCAGGCTCGCCGGCGATCGAATCGTTGAGTGGTGGACCGAAGAGAACCAACCAGGCAAGGAGTAGGGCCGCACGGCGGTGACGTTGATGACTGCCACGCGACGGATGGCGTGGTACGGACTGAAGACACGAGTATGTGAAAAAGGCGCGCACAATGCGACGCATGACAACTCTAGCTTATACACAGTCCATCCGGTCTGTGCAAAGGCGCAGGGCTTCAGCTGTCGAGGAGATGCGGCGGCGTGGCTTTCGCGGCACGTGTCCGGAGGTCGCACTGCGCTCAGATCCGAACTGCAGACACAGTACAGTCGGGCCCGTCCTGGCGTCTTGACTGAATGGAATCTTATCCCCGAGATCATCGGCCGGAACCTGAGCGTCAGGTATTTGGCCTCTGGAACCGGGTGCACATTCTCTACCATTCCTGAAGTCTCAACCCTACACCGGCCGCCGAAGCCGTGGTGGAGGTACACGTAAATCCTCATGAGATAGCACGATTTCTTCACGCACTTCTGTTTGGCATGATCACTGCTCTTAATGAGTCCGGCCGGGACGGTGGTTCATGTCACGAGATGCCCTGTGAGCCGCTTTGCGATTGGCGAAAATGGTATTCCCTTACGTCGCACGTGGGAGGTCATATGAAACGAGGTCTGCGCCAGTGGTTTTCTTTACCTGTGGGTGTCCTACCTCGGATGCTGGTGACTCTTGCCGTGATGCTGATCGGAAGCCTGATGCTGCTTTCCGAAGCCCAGGCCTTACAAGCCAGTCCGACTAGTTTGACCTTTCAGGCCGTACAGGGTGGTCCCAATCCACCCAGTAAGACGGTGAAGGTCTATAAGAGCAGCAGTCGAAAGGTCAGTTGGAGCGGGAAGGACAATGCCGGTTGGCTGAGTCTTTCTCCTACGTCCGGCACTCTGGGAAGTTCCACGCAGGTGACGGTGTCCGTCAATATCCGCGGGCTGGCCGCCGGGACCTATTCCGGAACGGTGACGATCACGACCAGCAGGGGAAGCACCGTGGCGATACCCGTGACGCTCAAGCTCTCAGCCGCGACTTCTTCAACCACCACCGGCACGACAGCCGCTCTGGCGTGGAATGCCAATGCTGAAAGCGACTTAGCCGGATACAAAGTCTATTCCGGGACCTCTTCCGGTCAGTATGGGGCATCGGTTGACGTGGGGAAGGCCACGTCCTATCAGTTTTCGAACCTGAAACTCGGAACGACCTACTACTTTGCCGTCACGGCGTACGATGTGAACGGGAATGAGAGCCTCCGTTCCAGTGAAGTGAGCAAGAGCATCTATTGACGGGAGCCTCGCCGGACGATCACCCGGCGTTCAGGCCGAGCCTAACGCGGGGTCGCGGTCTTGGCTTTTGCCATCATCTTGCAGTAGGAGCAGGTGTCGGCGGTGGTGGGTTGTCCGCAGGATTGGCAGGGGTGGAGCGTTCGCTGATCCTTCTCGGCCATGGATTCCGTGGCGGGCTCCGGCTTGGTTTGTTTCTCTAGGAACCCCCAGTAAAAACGTTGCTTCGTGCCGGGCGATTCCGTTTCCAGCCGGTTGAGGACCTCTTTATAGAGGATCATTTTGGATCCCTTAGCCATCGGGCATTCTTCGACGATGTAGTCGATGCGATTGACGACCGCGTAGGCGGCGATTTCCCGTTCCGACAGGCGGCAAAGCGGTTTCACCTTCTTGGCGAACCCTTCGACGGAGGCCGGCAAGGTGGGGCTTTGCTTGTCCAGATATTCATCCTGCCAGTGCAACACGTTGCCTAACAGGCGGGCAGCTTCGTCGTCGAGATTGTGGCCTGTGGCCATCACGTCGTAGTCCTGTTCTACCGCGGCGCGATTGAATTGGTACCGTTTGATGGTCCCGCAGGTTGAACAGGTGGGACGATGAAGAATGGTGGCCAATTCACGAATGCCGGCGCCGGCTTCCTGCTCAACGACATGCACGATCAGTTTGGCGCCATGGGCGGCGGCCACGGTGTCGGCATAGTGGCGCACCTTCCGGTTCGACTCCTCGGAGTAGCCGCCGATGCCGAGATTCACATACAGCGCGTCGGCGCGGTAGCCGAGGGTCAGCAGGATATGCCACAGAGCGAGGCTGTCTTTACCGCCGGAGACGGCCACAAGGATGCGGTCCTCGGGCGTAAACATCTTGAACGACTTGATCGCGCGTGCGACCTGCTCGTGCACAAAGGTCGTAAAGCAGCCTTTGCAGAAGGCGGCATTGTGCCGGGGTAGGCTGATGACCGCTCTCATACTCGTGGGGCATTTTGTGCAGTTCATGGGTACAACAGTGTTGAGCGGTTAGTTGTGAGTATTGAGTTGAATGGAACCAGAGACCGAACACTCACAACTCAGCACTCATGACTCAGACTGAGCCGCCGGAAATGACCGGCCGGATTTCAATCTGATCGGCGTCGGCGAGCATTTCATCTTCCGTGACGAGTTCATCGCCCCTGATGACGAGATGCGCCTCAATCACCAGATTGAGTTCGCGTAACAACTCCTTGGTGCGTTTGGGCCCTTTGATTTCAACCTGGCGTTGTGGGTGGCTGAGATGAACAAGCATGCGCGATGATACGGCTGAGTTGTGCGGGATTGCAATCCGGTCGGGATGCGGTTGCCTGGATGTACGCTGGTGCGGTAGGACAACAGCGGTTGGAAGGGGACGGGCACATGGTGTGCGACGAGCTGCCGTCGGCTACTTGATGCCCGCGATGATCTGGTAAATCAGCAAGCAGACCACGCTGAGGAAGAGGAGGGCGGACCCGATTGCGAGACGCTTATATTTTTGATTTTGGAGATCCAGCTCGCTGAACGTTTCGTCTTTCCATTCGAGGTTCTGCACTTTCACGAGACCTCCCTACCTTCCTGGTGGTTGCTGCCTTCCCATCCCGTTACATGCGGATGAATGTATGAGTGTGTCGAAAGTGAGCGTTCGCCTTCAGGCGGTCCCCAATACCCTGAAACGATTACGTGAAATTTATACTTTGTCGTACTTGCGAATAGCAAGGAAAGATACTGGACAAAACTCACGTGTCACCGGAGATTTGTCCAGTACGTTGTTCTTGAAGTATCGCTCCCCCGGAGGAACGTGAGGAACTGAGCGTATGCGGTGCTGCCGCGCGATTTCCCTGAGGCGCTCCGGCGGGGTGCTAGATTTCCGCGTCGCGCAGGGCCTTCGCCGCTTCTTCCGGGGAGACCGGGTTGATGTAAAATCCGGTGCCCCATTCAAATCCGGCCACCTGGGTGAGTTTGGGGATGATCTCAATGTGCCAGTGATAGTAGTCCCCGGTTTTTTCGTGCAGCGGCGAGCTGTGCAGGATGAAGTTATAGGCCGGTCGAGCCAGCACGGCGTCCATTCGCCGTAGCGCTTCGCCCAGCATGGGCGCCAGAAATTCAAACTGCGTGCGCTGACATTCTTCGAAATATCCCGCGTGACGCTTGGGGAGGATCCACATCTCAAACGGAAAGCGCGGCGCGTAGGGGGTCAGACAGACAAATTCTGGGTTCTCCAATACCACGCGGGTGCCTTCCGTCGATTCCTGTCGCAGGATGTCACAATAGATGCAACGTTCTTTCTGCTGGAAATGCTGCCGGCAGCCGTCGATTTCCTCCAGGACGCTGGTGGGCACGACGGGCAGGGCGATGAGCTGAGAGTGGCTATGCTCCAACGTGGCACCCGCCGTGGCGCCCTGATTTTTAAAGATCAGAATATATCGCAGCCGCAGATCCTTCTTAAGGTCGAGAATCCGGTCGCGATAGGCCCAGAGCACATCCTCCACCCGGTTTGCCGGCAGGTCGGCGAGGTGTTCCTTGTGATTGGGGGTTTCGATGATGACTTCATGGGCGCCGATCCCGTTCATGCGGTCGTAGAGGCCGAGGCCTTCGCGTCCCATATCGCCTTCGACATGCAGCGCGGGAAACTTATTGGGGATGACCCGCACGGTCCAATTCGGGCTGTCCGGTTCCGACGCATGGGGCCGATAGGCGAGAATCTCCTTCGGCGTCAGACGTTCCTGCCCCGGGCAAAACGGACACATGGACGCAGAGGGAAGCGGCGCCGACGGCATAGACACGTCCTGAGGGCGTCCGCCCCGTTCGGTTGAAATGATGACCCAGCGGCCGACGATCGGGTCTCTTCTCAGTTCAGGCATCTCGACTCCTCTAGTTGTCAATGGTCACTGCACAATGCTCGATGTCCAATGATGGGGCGGATGGTGACGACCTCATTGAACAGGGAGCAGTGAATCCTGTCGTTCAGACGCGCCACATGGTGGCTTCAAAGTCGTCTCCCGGCCGGTTGAAGGTGGCCGGGCTGTGGTGAGGATAGCGCGCGATTTCCATCCCGTGCTCCGACACCGTCAGGGTCAACCGCAATTCTGTACCGATCTCGATGCCCAGTTCTTTGAACGGTATGCCCAGCTCCAGAATTTTTCGCCGGCAGATCGTGTTGTAGGAGCCCCTGTCTCGATAGAGACCGGACTCGTCAGCCCGGGAGAGCAGAAGGGTGTCGGCGCCTTCGACTGCGAGAGCAAACGACACCTTATATTGCTGGATGCCCGAGCCGATGAACAAGTCTGCGGTGCAGTGCTCCTGGCGTGTCTGGGATCGTTCATCGAGATCCAGCCGGAGGTAGAGATGTTCGCGGTCGAACCCGAAGAAAATGGAGGTGAAGAGTCCCTCGGACTTCCACATCGCTCCCAACGGCGGCGTCGGGTTGATGGTGCCGGCCCCGCGCCATTCGAAAAAATTGGAGACCATGCCGTCGAGGGTCGGGGTGATGAGCGCCAGCGGGAGTTGCACCAGGTCCAGGCCTTGCGGCGTGCGGGCCTCGACCAGGGGCTGATTCAAGATGTCGGGTGGCGTCACCCCGGCATAGGTCCAGACGTTGCGCAGGTGTGTGCGGAACAGGCGGTCGAATTCCTGCTTGTAGTCGGTATCGAAATCGTCGCCGTACCACCAGAACCAGTCGCTGCCTTCGGCGGCGTAGAGTTCGTTCCAGGCAGCGCGGGCCTTGTCCGGCGCCAACGAGGGTGTGAGGTCCACGAGACGGGCCCGCGTGTGCTGCAGGAGGTCCCAGCCGCGATTGTCTTCCTGGTGGCCGATCCAGATCTTAAAGTCCTGGTTGATCCAGGAGCCGGAATGTAACTGCTCGAGGCGTTGAGGCGGCGGCACGGCCTCCAGGGCCTTGCTCACGGTGTTCAATTGCACGCGGATGCCGTGGCCGATAGGCAGCCCGTCCTGTTCGAAGGCGCGGAACAGCAGGGAGAGAAAGCGTTCACCGCCGTCGTGATAATGCTCCCAGGGATTCTCGCCGTCGAGAATGACGGCGAGGAGCCCGTTCTCCAGCGGAATGTCGTAGGCAAGGCCGCGGATTCGCCGGAGTACATCGTCGGCGGCCGACTCAGGGGTCGTCTTGTGATAGACGAAGCCGAAGGCATCGGAAATATCCCGGTCGCGGAACACCATGGTGAGCGGCTGCTCCGCGGTCCCGACTGCGTACGGCTGATAGAGATGATAATGACGATTCCAGGCCTGGTCGGCCATCTGGAGCGACCGGTAGAGGATACCTTCGTCCGTCGCCAGCCAGCGGATCCCGGCTTTGCCCAGGATGGGCAACAACTCAGGACAGACCGATCCTTCAGAGGGCCAGAGCCCGGCCGGTGCACGGCCGAACGTGTGCGTATGGTAATCGATTGCCCGCCGCACCTGAGCGTCGGCATCGGCCGGAGCATGGAATCGAGCGGGCAGCGGCAGGTCCGGCCTGGCGCGGCGAGTGAATTCCGAGTCGATCACGAGGGGAAGAATCGGGTGAAAAAACGGTGTGGTGGTCAATTCGATCTGTCCACGCTCCTGGAGCGCCGTATACATCGGGACAATCTGCCGGATCGCGGTCTGTTGCAGCGCCAGCACTTCCTGCTTGTCTTCTTCCGTGAAGCCCCGATTCTTCGCGCGCAATTCCGCCAGACGCGGGAAGCGCTGGAGGCTGCCGTAGCCGAACCAGGCGAGATTGTGCCAGACCTGAAGGTCCAGAAATTCCTGTGTCGAAAACTGCCTGGCCAGACGATCGAGGTCTTGTCCCTGGACGTCGACGCCACGTTTCACCAGCAGTTCCTGATACCGGGGAAAGGGGCGTACCATGGTGGCCCAATTGGCGGAAAAGAAATGGCGGATCAGGAAGGCCTTTTCAGTCGGGGTCAGATCGGCCGCCGGGCGCTGGGCATATTCCAGGAAGAGATCGCGGACGCGGCCGGTTGAGAACTCTTCCAGTTGCAGCAGCAGCGACGGAGTGAAGTTAAAGGTCGAGCGAGCCTCCGGAAACCGCTCCAGCAGGAAGGCCATGTCGAAGTAGGCCTTGGTGGCGTGCAGACGCACCCAGGGCATACTCGCGGACCCCGTGAGCGGGTCCGTGTAATACGGCTGGTGCATATGCCAGAGGAAGCAGAGTTGAATGGTTTTCATCGGGAAGTTTCTTGCAGACTCCCGGGCAGTATGTCATAGGGGTAGGAGGGTTGCAATGAAAGGGCGGGATTGAGGAGCGCCTGTGTTCTTTCCGCCCGAGTGAGAGCGATCATGCGGTATGGGACCGGCCGTGGTGCGAAACGGGGAGCCAGGCAGAATGGAATCGAATCAGATGGTTTCGAGCGAGATACGTACAGCGCCGCTGATATCCCCTTTTTCAATCCTGCGGTATTGGGGACCGGTCTGTATGTATGCCGGACTCATTTTCTTCGGGTCTTCGGTTTCCCATCCACCGGAATCCGTTTCGTCGCTAGTGGAAAAGATCTCCGACAAGATCTTGCATCTCTGCGAATACGGGGTGCTGGGGGCCTTAGCCTATCGGGCCTGTCGGCATGGAGCGGGCGCCCGGGTGGCCCGACATGCCGTCATCGTGGCGGTGGCCGGTTGTTCGCTCTACGGCCTGAGTGACGAGATCCATCAATTGTTCGTGCCGCTTCGTCAGGGAGATCCGTTGGATCTGGTGGCCGATACCGTGGGTGCCACGCTCGGGGCCTGGACCTGGCGTCTCATGGAGCGGCGCGCCGCCCCGTCACCCCTGTAGCCTCGACGCGTCGCGCCCGATCCTGTCCCATCGATTCTTGCCGCGGTGTTTCTCCGATCCTCGCCCCTTTCCCTGCCTGATGACGGTGCAGATGGTCCGTTGGGTTTGCCTTCCGTCTTTAGCTTCTACCAGGCGTAGGCCTCTGGGGCGGCGCCGCCCGGGCCGGGGAAGATTGCGTCCAATGTCTTGAGGTGTTCCGGAGTCAGCGTCAACTCCAACGCCGCGAGTGCGGATGTCAGCTGTTCCATGGTGCGTGGACCGATGATGGGAGCGGTCACGGCCGGTTGATGAAGAAGCCAGGTGAGGGCGACCGCGGCCGGCGTGGCCTGCAGTGTCCGGCAGAACTGTTCATAGGCGTCCAGTTTTGTGCGATAGGTCTCGATGTCTTTCCGGACGTCTTCGTCTGCCCGCCGCCCGGTTGTGTATGTGCTGAGCGCCCCTCCCAGCAGCCCTCGCGCCAGGGGACTCCAGGGAATGATGCCGAGCCCATAGGCCTGACAGGCCGGGATGACCTCCAACTCGACGCTTCGCTCCAGGAGATTGTAGAGACTTTGTTCGGAGATGAGCCCGAGAAAGTGGCGCGACTTCGCCAGTTCCTGAGCCTGCGCGATGTGCCAGCCGGCGAAATTGCTGCTGCCGACGTAGAGCACCTTTCCTTCGCGGCAGAGTTGTTCCATCGCCTGCCAGACTTCCTCCCAGGGACATTCGCGGTCGATGTGGTGCATCTGGTAGAGGTCGATGTGATCTGTCTGCAGTCGCCGGAGACTCTCTTCGCACGCGCGTTTGATATGCAAGGCGGACAGGCGCGACTGGTTGGGCCAGTCGCCCATGCGGCCATAGACCTTTGTGGCCAGCACAATTTTCTCCCGTCGCCCGCCGCCTTGGGCGAGCCAACGGCCGACGATCTGCTCCGTCACCCCTTCGCCGACTTTCCATCCATAGACGTTGGCGCTGTCGAAAAAGTTGATGCCCCGTTCGAGCGCCTGGTCCATGATCGCAAAGCTGTCGGTTTCAGAGGTCTGCGGCCCGAAGTTCATAGTGCCGAGACAGAGGCGGCTGACCCGCACGCCAGCGCGCCCGAGATGAACGTAGTGCATGTGCGCCTCCTTCGTGTGAGAGGACAGGATACCGGCCGGTAGGGGAGGCTGACAACCGACCGTGGTCGAGGGGGCCTGCAGCAGGTGAGTTTCTGCTGGCAGTTCAGCAAGGTTTGGCTATAATGCCGATCGTATGACAACGACAAATCCAGCCGCTCCCGCGGCACCGCTCGCCCCCCCGGATCCTGCACGCATCGCCAAGACCGTCGCCACCAAGATGCCGTTTCGCGGCGACATGACGGGGCTGACCCCGCTCGCCGGTGATGCATCGAATCGCCGGTATTTCCGGATCGCCTTGAAGGGGACGCCTTCGGCATTGATCCTCATGCAATTGGCCGATCCGGAGGGTTTCAAAAAGTCTGAAGAAGCCGTTAGCGGCGCGTCCGCTCAGATTGCGGAACTGCCCTTTACCAACGTGCTCGCGCATCTGCAGCGTACCGGTGTCACCGTCCCGCAGTTGCACTATTATGATCGGGAAGCCGGCCTTTTATACCTGGAGGATTTCGGGGATCTGACGCTGGCAGAGGCCTGCCGTGATGCGGATCACGCCCGGTTGGTTGCGCTCTATCGTCAGGCGATCGATCAATTGGTGCTGCTTCAGGTGAAGGGGACGCAACCGCCCGCCCCCGGCTGTATCGCCTTTCACCGGCGATTCGATGTGCCGCTGTTGATGTGGGAGTTCGACCACTTTCTCGAATATGGGATTGTCGCCCGCCTTGGGCAGCCTATGAAACCGGCCGATGACAAGGCGGTCCGCGCCGAGTTTCAACGTATCGCCGAATTGCTGGCCGGGCAGTCGCAGGTGTTCGTCCATCGCGATTACCATTCACGCAATCTCATGGTCGACGGATCGCGCATCGGCATTATCGATTTTCAGGATGCCCTCTTGGGCCCGGCAACCTACGATCTGGCCTCGTTATTGAAAGATGCCTACATCGAGTTGGATGATGCGGTGGTGGACGGGCTGGTCGATCATTTTCTCGACGGCCTTGCCGCCCACGGGCAGGGGTGGGCGGATCGGGCGGCGTTTCGTCGCCTGTTCGATTTCACCAGTATCCAACGCAACCTCAAGGCCGCCGGCCGGTTTGTCTACATCGATCGGGTCAAACACAACCCGAAATTTCTCGCCGACATCCCTCGCGTGCTTGGCTACGTGAAACGGAATTTGTCCAAATACCCAGAGTTGGCCACATTACGTCAGCACTTGGCGCCCTACGTCGCCGAGCTGCAATAGCCGTGAAACGGGTGATTGGAGAACGATTCCGTGTCACGACGCTTCACGCTTCACGAACCACGCTTCACGGTTGGTTCACATGAAGGCTATGATCCTCGCCGCGGGCCTCGGTACTCGCCTCAGGCCCCTCACCGACGTGACGCCGAAGCCGCTCCTTCCGGTTGCCGGCACGCCGATGATCGTCTGGAATCTGCTCCTCTTGAAGCGGCATGGCATTCGCGAGGTGGTGATCAACCTGCATCATCTGGGTGCGATGATCCCGCAGGCGCTGGGCGACGGCTCGGCCTTCGGGATGAGACTCATCTATTCGCATGAGCCGGTGATTCTCGGCACCGGCGGCGGGATCAAGCAGGCGGAGCCGCATTTTCACGGTGAGCCCGTGTTGATTCTCAACGGCGACACGTTGTTCGAACTGGATCTCGGCGCATTGATCGCGTTTCATGTGGCGCAACAGGCTGCGGCGACCCTGGTGCTGCGGCAGGACTCTGAAGCCGCACGGTGGGGGTTGGTCGAGGTGACGGACCGGGGTGAAGTGGTTCGGATTACCGGGCGCGGCCGTACGGAGACGATATCGACGACCGGTCGCATGTTTGCCGGTATCCATATTCTGCATCCGCGTCTGTTGCGTGATGTGCCGGTCGGGAAGGACTCCTCAATCATCGACGCCTATGTGCGCGGCATTCAAGCAGGGGAACGGATCGTCGGGTACGATTTCAGCGGCTATTGGAGCGATGTCGGCACACCGGAACGGTATGCGCAAGCAGAGCGGGATGCGGCAGGCGGGTTGCTCAGATTGTCAGCACGAAAGTCGTAAGCCAGACCTAATGGGCTAGAGAGCTTCGCTTTGGTGGTCACTAGATTAGGTCGGCAGTCCGCCGGACTCAAATTGAGCATGTTCATGCAGGATGGTCAAACCGGCGGTTCAGCAGGGCCGCAGCGAGGTCCACGGCGCGAAGCGTAATGAGCGCCACGCTTGTGGACGCCGGCGAGATGGTGAGCCGGCGGTGTCTTAGGGCCGTGGCGTCACGTTCTTACCCGCCCACCCCACGCCTGCCGGGACAGGCTCTTTCTTCGTAAGGTATGTTGAGGGTCTGAACGAAGCGAGAACGAAGCTGGCGCGCTTGTTCAGCCTCCGGTCCGGTTACTCGTCGGCTGTGGATTTCCGCTGCTTGATCAGCCGCGCAAGATAGGTTCGCTGCAGGTCTAGAAACTCTGCCGCTTTCGTCTGGTTTCCCGCCGCTTTTTCCAATGCCCGCTCAATGATGTAGGCACTGTGCGCTTCCATGGACTCATGGTACGTGAGGTTCAGGTAGGAGAGCCCGTGCTCTGAACTGCCTTTCCCGGCTGCGTCGTCGGGCGACAGGGCCAGAAATTCTGGTTCGATGACGTCGCTGGGACTGAGCACCACGGCGCGTGAGAGGACGTTATCGAGTTCGCGAATGTTGCCGGGCCAGGGATAGTGGGTCAGCGCGGCGCGTGCCGCCTGGCTCAAGGAGACTCCGGGGCGTTTGGCTTCACAAGCATGGCGCTTGAGGAAGAACTCGGCCAGCCGCACGATGTCCTCGCTCCGTTCCCGTAACGGCGGCAGTGTAAAGCTGACGACGTTGAGCCGGAAAAAGAGGTCTTCCCGGAACTGCCCCGCCTTGACGGCCTGCTTGAGGTCCTTGTTGGTCGCTGCGACAAACCGGATGTTGACGGAGACCGAGCGTGTGCCGCCGACTCGCTGAAATTCCTTGTCTTGCAGCACGCGCAGGAGCTTGGCCTGCAGCGGCAACGGCATGTCCCCGATTTCGTCGAGAAACACCGTTCCCCCCTCCGCCATTTCGAGCTTGCCCTTTTGAAGCCGGTCCGCGCCGGTGAAGGCGCCGCGCTCGTGACCGAACAATTCGTTTTCGAGCAGCGTTTCCGTGAGCGCCACACAATTGATGACGACCATGGGCATGCTCTGACGCGGACTCCATTGGTGGATGGAGCGCGCGAAGAGTTCCTTGCCGGTGCCGCTTTCCCCGAGGAGGAGAATGCTGGCGTCCGAGTTGGCGGCCCGGCGCGCGGATTCGATGATGGTCTTGATCTTCGGGCTGTCGCCGACGATGGTGGCATACCGGTTCTGCACGTCCGATTGAAGGGCGGCCACCTGCCGTTTCAGGGAGTCCCGTTCCAGCGCTTTTTGAATCACGATCAGGAGATGGTCTTTTTCGAGCGGCTTCGTCAGGAAGTCGTAGGCCCCGTGGCGCATGGCTTCCACGGCGTCGGGGATCGTGCCGGCGGCGGTCATGACGATGACGGGGATGTCCTCGGACTGCTTGTTCTGGGCCATGCGTTTGAGCACGTCCATGCCCTTGAGGCGGGGCAGATAGAGGTCCAGCAGCACCAGGTTCGGGGATTCCTGCTCGATGAGCTCGATGCCGCGCAGGCCGTCGGAGGCCGTCAGCGTTTTATAGCCGCCCGCGTCCAGACGATCCTGCAACATCGTGACGATGTCCTGGTCGTCGTCGACTATGAGAACCTTGGCCTTCATCGGTATCGTGACTTGCTAGCGGTGATCAGCCGTTCGCTCGTCCCAGTTACCCTTCCATTACATTCATGACCAAACCGGTGAGCGGTTTGGGGAAGAAGTAGGTCGACTTGTGCGGCATCCGCTCGCCCGCCGAGGCTACGGCCTTCACTTCGGCGACCTTGGTCGGGTTCAGCAGCAATGCGGCGGTGCCGGTCCCCTGGCGCACCCAATTCAGAGCTTCGTGATCGTCTTTCGAATACAGCATGGCTTCCTGCTCCTGCTGGGTTGGGCAGAGCGTGGCGACCACATGCTGCTGGAGTAGCGACACATCGAGCCGGTCGCGCGGTGAGGCGGAGGCCGTCGGGCGATGTGCGGCTCGCAGGGTCAACAGGTAGTACTGCGGATCGTTTTTCAGTGCCAGCCCGAACATCGGGACGGACTGCCCACGACTGCGCAGGGTTTCGATAAATTGTCCCCGCACCTGTGCTTCATTGTCGGCCTGAAAGGGCAGCGTCGACACTTCGAAGACAGGATCAAGCATGCGCAACAACTCTTTCGGGGCCGGGACCGCCGTCGTGAGCACACGGTGCGTCGGCAGGACGGTCAGGCCCTTGTCTTCAAGGCTGGCGAACAGCATCAGGACATTGTCGTAGGGCTGAGGCCCCGAGGGTGCGCCCGCCTGCTGGCGTCGCGCGCGGCGATAATTGAGCGCCGTTTCATAACGATGGTGTCCGTCCGCAATGAAGAGTTGTTTCGTGTGCATGATCTCGACGACCTTGGCAAGCACAGCGGGATCGGTCACGCTCCACAGCCGCTGGCGGAAGCCCACATCGTCTTGAAAGTCGATGCGTGGTTTGTCGGAGGCGATGGATTGCTCGATCAACGTGAGTACGTCGTTCTGCGGATCAGAATAGAGCGAAATGATCGCACTGAAGTTTGCGCGGCAGGCTTCGAGCAGATTGAGCCGGTCTGTTTTGGCTGCGGCGCGTGTATTCTCGTGCGGGTAGATCTTGCCGGACCCGAACTCTTCCAGCTCGACTGTCGAGAGAAAACCTTTGAAGACTTTGGTCGGGGTGCCCGGCGCCGAGTAGGGCGGCTGGTATTCGATGGTGTGATAATAGATGGCCGGCTTGTCGTCCCGACGCAAGGCGCCGGACTTGAGCCACTCCGTGAGGGCGCCCGCGGCGCGAAGGTACTTGTTGTCGGCGGGGGTATCGCCCGGCTGTTCATAGCCGAGTTCCAGGCGGATGACGTTGTTGGGATGGCGATCGTGCAAGGTCTTCTGCAGGGTCGCGTCGATAATGTCGTATGGGGGTGCCACCACCTGGCGGACGTCGCCGACGGTCGCGGGATTATAAAGTGTACCGTGAAAGGGAATGACGTGTGCCATGCGGGTTCCTATCCTTTTCTCTCGTGGGTGCGGTGTGGTCCTGTTCGCCCGGCGGTGAGCCGGGGTTGTCGCTGAACGAGTACGCGCTGTCAGCAGAGCGTGGGCGTTGTGAAGCCGGGCGGCGGCAACTCAGCGGTCGCGAGTCACCATGTAATCGGCGGCGATGGCCAGGGCGCGCTTGGCGGTGTTGTCGTGGAACAGGTCGAGATCGCGTTTGGCGGCGGCGACGAACGCGTGTGCCCGCTCCATGGCGTAGGCGATGGACCCATACTCCTGCATCAAGCCGACGATGCGGCGGAGTTCCTCGTCCGTGAGGGTGCGAGTCTCCATGCGATCCTTGATCAGCTGCCGATCCGGCTCCGAGCAGTGCTGCAGGAGGTGCAGCAGCGGCAGGGTCGCTTTGCCTTGCCGCAGGTCCTGCCCGAGTGTTTTGCCCAGGTGTTCACCGTTGGCGGTATAGTCCAGTGTATCGTCCGCCAGTTGGAATGCAATGCCCAGCCGCTGCCCGAACCGGAACAGCGCTTCTTGTAACTCTTCCGTGGCGCCACCGACGATCGCGCCGATTTTACAGGATGCCGCAATCAGTCCGGCGGTCTTATGTTCGATGATGCGGAGATATTCCGACTCCGGCATCAGCGGATTGCCGTTGTAATACAGTTGCAGCACTTCGCCTTCGGCCATCTTGCGGCAGGCTTCCGAGAGCGCCTCGTTGATCCCTTGATTGCGGAAATCGACGATCTGACAGATGGCGCGCGAATAGAGATAATCGCCCACGAGAATACTGATTTGGTTGCCCCAGACTTTGCTCGCGGTCCGGCGACCCCGGCGCAGGTCGGCCTCATCGACGACGTCGTCGTGCAGCAGGGTGGCGGTATGGATGAATTCGACCAGGCTGCCAAGTGCTTGATGGTCCTGGCCGGCGTATCCGCAGAGATGGGCGCTGAGGAGCACGAAGAGAGGACGGACGCGTTTGCCGCCGCTGTTCAGGATGTGGGCGGCGACGGTGTTGACGAGGGCGACGCTGGAGTCGAGATTTTTCCGGATCTGTTCTTCGACCCCCTCCAGTTCTTCGCGATACACGTCCCACACATCGGCCATGCTGTGGAGCGTGAGGGTGGTCGGTCCGTTCGACATGGAGCGGATAGTAGGGCAGGAAAGTCCACTAAGTCAAGCTTCTGTCGATGCGTTTCTCGCCTCGATCGCGTCGTCGTTCTCTTGACAGTTTCCAGCCCCATCCAGTAAGGTGACTCCTCGCTGAATTCCCCGAATGAATGGTAGCAGTGACCGTGGTCGCGCGACAGCTTCAACGTCCCCGAGAGGGGAGTCTGTTCTCCAGGTAATTGCCTTCCAGCTTGACGAGAAAAACGTGTCATGAATGTACCAGGGCTTCCTCCCAAACAAGGGTTATATGATCCTCAGCACGAAAAAGATGCGTGCGGGGTCGGGTTTGTCGTCGATATCAAGGGCCAGCGCACACATCAGATTGTGCAACAGGGCCTGCAGGTCTTAGAGAGCCTGACTCATCGAGGGGCGCAAGGGTGCGATCCCTGCACCGGCGACGGCGCAGGCATTCTCCTTCAAGTGCCGCATGAGTTTTTCAAGCGTGCGGCAAAAGACTGCGGGATCAAGCTGCCCGGCGCTGGCGAATACGGCGTGGGTATGGTGTTCCTGCCGCCCGATGCCGACGCCCGTGCGCAGTGCGAGACGGTGTTCAACCGCGTCATCAAGGATGCCAACGCCAAGCTCCTCGGCTGGCGCGACGTGCCGGTCAAGAGCGACGCCATCGGCGAGCTGGCCCGCACGACCGAACCGTTCATGCGCCAGGTCTTCATCGCCCGCGGCATTTTCACGGATGAGGAATTTGAGCGGCGCTTGTACGTCATCCGCAAGTGCGCGGAACGGGCGGTGCGGGAATCCGCCATCGAAGGGCGTGAGTACTTCTATATCCCGAGCCTGTCCAGCAGCACGATTGTGTATAAAGGGCTGTTACTGCCCCATCAGATTCCGCAGTACTATCAAGACCTGACCGACAGCAGCGTGACGAGCGGCCTGGCCCTCGTGCATTCGCGGTTCAGCACGAATACCTTCCCGACCTGGCCGCTGGCCCATCCCTATCGCTACATTTGCCACAACGGTGAAATCAACACGTTGAAGGGCAATGTGAATTGGATGCGCGCACGGCAGGGGCGGCTGAATACCGAACTGTTCGGCGAGGACATGCAGAAACTGTTTCCCATCGTGTATGAGAACCAGAGCGATTCGGCCTGTTTGGACAACGCGCTCGAATTCCTGGTGCTCGGCGGTCGGTCGTTGCCGCACGCGATGATGATGTTGATTCCCGAACCCTGGGTCGCCAATCCGCAGATGGACCTGGATCGCCGTGGATTCTATGAGTACCACGCCGCCATGCAGGAACCCTGGGACGGACCGGCTGCCGTGTGTTTCACCGACGGGAAGCTGATCGGCGCCACGCTGGATCGGAACGGACTCCGTCCCTGTCGGTATCAGGTGACCACCGACGGTCTGGTGGTGCTGGCGTCCGAAGCGGGCGTGCTTCCCATGGACCCGCAGCGGATTCGGCAGAAGGGCCGTTTGATGCCGGGACGGATGTTCCTTGTGGACACCGTGCAAGGCCGCATCATCGACGACGAAGAAGTCAAAGCCGATATCGTGCGCCGCAAGCCCTATCGCTCCTGGGTGGCTCAGTATCGGATTTCGCTCGATGAGTTGCCGGATCCGATCAACGTGCCGCAGCCCGATCATGCCACGATCCGGCAGCGTCAGCAGGCGTTCGGCTACACCGTCGAAGAACTGAAAATGGTCATCACCCCTATGGTGGTCGAAGGGCAAGAAGCCATTTCCTCCATGGGCACCGACACGCCGCTGGCGGTGTTGTCGGATCGGCCGCAGCTCCTGTTCAAGTACTTCAAGCAACTCTTTGCGCAGGTCACGAATCCGCCGATCGATCCGATCCGCGAAGAACTCGTCATGTCGCTCACGACCAGCATCGGGCCCAAGCCTAATCTGATGGATGAACATCCGGAATCCTGCCGGCGCATCCGGGTGAAGCAGCCGATCCTGACGAACGCCGATCTGCAGAAGATCCGCGAGATTAACGACCCCAATTTCAAGAGCAAGACCCTGAAGATGTTGTTCCGCGTCGCCGAAGGCCCGGAAGGGCTGGGGGCGGCGGTGGACGATCTCTGCCGCCAGGCCTCGCAGGCGATTCGCGAAGGCTACAAGTTTCTCATCCTCAGCGACCGCGGGGTTAATGCGGACTACGCGCCGATTCCGAGTCTGCTCGGCGTCGCGGCGGTGCACCATCATCTGGTGCGGGAATGCACGAGAACCGAAGTGGGCCTGACGGTGGAAACCGGCGAGCCGCGCGATGTCCATCACTTCGCCTGCCTGATCGGGTTCGGAGCCGGGACGGTGAATCCTTATCTGGTGTTCGAGTCGCTGGTGGACCTGGAGCGTGACGGCTATTTCCCAGAGGGGCTCGACGCGCCGACCGCGGAAGGCAAGTTCATCAAAGCCATTAACAAAGGCTTGCTCAAGATCTTCTCGAAGATGGGCATCTCCACCGTTCAATCCTATTGCGGTGCCCAGATTTTTGAAGCGATCGGGCTCAATCACGAACTGATCGACCGCTATTTCACCGGTACGCCGTCGCGGATCGAAGGCATCAGCATCCGGGAAATCGGTGAAGAGACATTGCGCCGCCATCGCGTGGCCTACGAACCGGCCCCGATCCGGCAGTTGGATTTCGGCGGCGAGATTCACTATCGCATCCAGGGCGAGCACCACAACTGGAATCCCGACACCATCTATAAGCTGCAGCATGCGACCCGGAATAACGATGCCAAGACATTTGCCGAGTTTTCACAGCTGGTGAACGATGAGAGCAGACGCCGGTCGAATCTACGCGGCCTTCTGGAGTTCAAGTTCCAGCCCGAGGCGATTTCGCTCGACGAGGTAGAGCCGGCAAAGGAAATCGTAAAGCGCTTCACGACCGGTGCCATGTCGTTCGGGTCGATCAGCAAAGAGGCCCATGAGACGCTGGCGATCGCGATGAACCGGCTGGGCGCGAAGAGCAACACCGGCGAAGGCGGCGAAGATCCCGAGCGGTTCGCGCCGCTGCCGAACGGCGATTCCAGAAACAGCTACATCAAGCAGGTGGCGTCGGCGCGGTTCGGAGTCACGAGCCATTACCTCGTGAATGCCAAGGAACTGCAGATCAAGATGGCGCAGGGAGCCAAGCCGGGTGAAGGCGGACAGCTTCCCGGTCATAAGGTGGATGAGAACATTGCGCGTCTGCGATATTCGACGCCGGGCGTGCAGCTGATTTCTCCGCCGCCGCACCATGACATTTACTCCATCGAAGACCTGGCTCAGCTGATCTTCGACTTGAAGAATGCAAACTCCGAGGCCGCCGTCTCGGTCAAGCTGGTTTCCGAAGTCGGAGTCGGCACAGTAGCCGCCGGTGTGGCGAAGGCCCATGCGGATAAGGTCCTGATCAGCGGCGACTCCGGCGGAACCGGGGCTTCTCCGCTCTCGTCCATCAAGTATGCCGGTGTGCCCTGGGAGCTGGGATTGGCGGAAACGCATCAGACGCTGGTCCTCAACGACCTGCGCGGGCGGATTCGGGTCGAAACCGACGGCCAGATGAAGACCGGACGCGATGTGGCCATTGCCGCGCTCTTGGGGGCGGAAGAGTATGGATTTGCGACGGCGCCGCTCATCATCGAAGGCTGCATCATGATGCGGAAGTGCCACCTCAATACCTGCCCCGTCGGCATTGCGACCCAGGATCCGGTGTTGCGTAAAAAGTTTACCGGCCAGCCGGAACATGTCGTCAATTTCTTCTTCTTCATTGCGGAAGAGTTGCGGCAGATCATGGCCAAGCTGGGATTCCGGACCATCAACGAGATGGTCGGCCGCGTGGACAAGCTCAAGATTCACAAGGCCGTCGAACATTGGAAGGCCAAGGGCCTGGATCTGACGCCGCTGCTCAAGATGCCGGAAGTCGGTCCGGAGGTGTCTCGCTATTGTGTACAGAAGCAGGATCACGGCATTGCCGAGATTTTGGACCGGAAGCTCATCGAGCAATGCCGGCCGGCGATCGATCGCGGTGAAAAGGTCACGCTCGAACTGCCGATCAGGAATTTGAATCGCACCGTCGGGACGATGCTCTCCAGCCAGATTGCAAAGAAATACGGCTTGGACGGGTTGCCTGCCGATACGATCACGATCAAGTTCAACGGGTCAGCCGGACAATCGTTCGGAGCCTTTCTCTCGCGCGGCATCACGCTCGTGTTGGAAGGTGAGTCGAACGATTACATCGGCAAGGGCCTCTCAGGCGGCAAGATCATCGTCTTCCCGCCGAAGAACGCGATTTACACGCCGGAAGAAACGATTCTCGTCGGCAATACCTCGCTGTACGGTGGAACGCAGGGCGAAGCCTACTTCTACGGCATGGCCGGGGAGCGGTTCGCGGTGCGGAACAGCGGCGTGCGGGCCGTCGTCGAAGGCACCGGTGACCATGGCTGTGAATACATGACCGGCGGAGTGGTGGCGGTGCTGGGCCGCACGGGCAGAAATTTCGCCGCAGGTATGTCCGGCGGCGTGGCGTTTGTGCTGAACGAGCTGGATAAATTCCAGTCGCGCTGCAACCTGGGCATGGTGGAGTTGGAGCAGGTCACGAGCGACGACGACAAGAAGTTGTTGCACGACATGATCACCTCCCACTTCATGTATACCGGTAGCCGGAACGCCAAGCGTATCCTGGATGGCTGGGACGCGATTCTGCCGAAGTTCGTGAAGGTGATGCCGATCGACTACAAGCGTGTGCTGGCCGAACGGAAAGCGGCGGCGGCCAAGGTCGCGAAATAAGCGTGAAGCGCGTGCGTGACTAAGAAGTTTCGAACGAGATACGAGATACGAACCACGAAAGACGATTAAGCGATGGGTGATCCAAAGGGCTTTCTCAAATACGCGCGTGAGGGACCGAAGCGGAAACCGGTCGAGTTGCGTGTGCTCGATTGGAAGGAAATGTACGAGCCGATCGCCGAGGACAAGCTCAAGGTCCAGGGCGCCCGTTGCATGGATTGCGGTGTGCCGTTTTGTCAGGGCAATACCGGTTGTCCGGTCGTGAACCTGATTCCGGAGTGGAACGATCTCGTCTACCGCGGGCGCTGGAAAGACGCGCTCAAAGCCCTGCATACCACGAATAATTTCCCCGAGTTCACCGGTCGGCTCTGCCCCGCGCCTTGCGAAGGGGCCTGCGTATTGGGGATCAACAGTGATCCCGTGTCGATCCGTGTGCTCGAATGGAACATCATCGACCGTGGCTTCAACGAGGGTCTGGTCGAACCGGCCATGCCGGTCAGAAAAACGGGCAAGACCGTCGCGATCATCGGTTCAGGACCGGCTGGCCTGGCGGCGGCGCAACAGCTGGCGCGGGCGGGACATACCGTGACCGTGTTCGAAAAGTCCGATCGCATCGGCGGCTTGCTGCGGTACGGGATTCCCGATTTCAAAATGGAAAAGTGGGTGATCGACCGGCGGCTGGAGCAGATGAAAGCCGAAGGCGTCGAGTTCAAGACCGGCGTCACTGTGGGAAAAGATATCACCGGCGAGCAGTTGCGCCAGCAGTTCGATGCCGTCGGATTGACGATGGGCGCCGAGATGGCGCGTGACCTGCCGGTTCCCGGTCGGGACCTCAAGGGCATCCATTTCGCCATGGAGTACCTGACCCAACAAAACAAGCGGACGGCGGGCATTTCCGTGTCCGACGAACCGATCACCGCCAAGGGGAAACGGGTCATCATCATCGGCGGCGGCGATACCGGGTCCGATTGTGTGGGCACCGCGCATCGTCAGGGGTGCAGCGAAGTCCATCAGTTCGAAGTGTTGCCCGAGCCGCCTCCCACGCGCGCGAGTTCCACGCCTTGGCCGCTCTGGCCGATGCAACTCCGCACGTCGCATGCGCACGAAGAAGGCTGCGACCGCCAGTGGAGCGTCTCCACCACCAAGTTTACCGGCCACAACGGCCATGTCACCAAGCTGCATGCCAATCGGGTCAAGTTCGAAGGCGGCAAGTTCGTGCCGATGCCGAACACGGACTTTGAATTGGATGCGGACCTCGTGTTGCTCGCCATGGGCTTCACGGGCCCGGTCAGAAACGGATTCCTCGACAGCCTCGGCGTCACCTACGATGCGCGCGGTTGCGTCACGGTGGACGACAACTTCATGACCAACCTCGACGGCGTGTTTGCCGGCGGCGATACCAAGCGCGGCGCCTCCCTCATCGTCTGGGCCATCGCCGAAGGGCGCAAGATGGCGGCGGGCGTCGATAAGTATCTGCAAGCCAACAAGTCTGCCAAAACAGGCCGCTGAAAAAATCTTCTCGCTGACTCACCCCAGCGACGAAATGCGCTTCGGTGGTCTCATCAGACTTCCGCATGTCCAATCATTTCCATGCTTTGGGGTTCCCGGTCGATGAGGCCGATGACCTAGACAGTCTGATCCATCTGGCATCCGCCGAGGGCGATCGCTTTCCTAGCGAGCACGGAGAGTACTGCCTGTGGAGTCCCGGAGAGGGGGTTCAAATTTGGCTCCACTTCGTTGACACAGACCTCGTTAGTATTTCTCCCCACTATGCTGGCACCTCGAAACGAACAGTTGGGTTAATCGAACGGGTTCGTCAAGAAGAGGACAATCTGCTCGAAGGCGGGTTCTACGGCTGGGCAGATCCCGGGAGAAATCTAGACGATGGAGACTATCCCTTCCTCTTCTACGTGCCGGACTTTCATCGGTACGACGACCTTGTCCTCCTGCGGCGAGCCTCTATCCAGCTAACTGCGTTTGCCCACGTCCTCACCTGCTACCCCACCGAAGCGGATTTTAAGGCCTCCCAAGTCCAGAGCGAAATCCAATACGCTGCTAATTATTTCCTGCCTAACGGCCTATTCGGTGAGGGCCCTCCAGAACCTGAGGCGTGCTTTGCAGGCAGACTGCTATCGGCAACCCTACAAACCAATCCCTACTCGAGGCACACTTTCTACGCTTTAAAGATAGCTACCCTTGGTGGAGACGTCGATGTGGTGGCGGCTCCAGAAACAGTAGATGGCCAACTGTTAGTGGGCGCCATAGTGCATGGAGAGTACTGGCTGTCAGGGAGAGTTCTACCGGAGCGGCCAATGGACCCTACAGCATGACCTTTTCTGGACATTATCAACCTGGACCGCAAAGGCATGCACAGGATTGTAGGTCTTCGATTGACCAACCTCGGAAGGATGATTCCGTGGTTGGAAGCAATGAGCGGGAGCAGCGCGTACCATCTCTCCTAGACTTCTCTTGCCCTCGTATGGATGTGCTTTAATTCACTATTCCGTAGAATTAATAATGACTCAGGAAACCTATTCCCATAGCCCCAAAGTCCTCCTCGGCGGTATCGCCCAGCTTGGGCGCTTCATCGATAACGTGCGCCTGTGCATTGCCGGAACGATTCAGGACTGCAACTACATCACGGTCGGGCTTAACAAGTATTGATTGGCCTACTGCAGATCTTTGCTGGGAGGGCGCGTCTTCCTGGCAAGCCCGACTCTTCTCCCCTTGCTCTTGAAATGTGTGTGTACTATTATGAAAATCGTACACATGCTGAGGCGGAGGCGTTATGCGCACCAACATCGTAATCGACAATGGTTTGATGCAGCGAGCCATCAAGGCCACTGGGCTTTCGACGAAGAAAGCCGTAGTAGAGGAGGGCCTCCGATTATTAATAAAGGTGAAGGAGCAAGAAGGCATTCGGCGTTTGCGTGGCAAGATTGAGTGGGAAGGAAATCTCAGCACCATGCGTGAAAGCCGTATCAAAGCTGCTTCATGATTATCGTCGATACGACGATATGGGTAGATTATCTGCGAGGCACACGCAGTGCTCATGCCGAATGGCTGGACTCTCGGTTGGCGAGCGAGCGCGTCGGCCTCACCGATTTGATCCTCTGCGAAGTATTGCAGGGGATCAGCAATACGAAACAGTTTCAGTCGGTTCAGAGAGAGTTGCTGAACTTTGCCGTGTTCGAAACAGGGAAGGTTGAGCTTGCTATCGAGGCAGCATTGAACTACCGGCGGCTCCGTGCGGCCGGGCGAACAGTTCGCAAGACAATTGATTCCCTCATTGCAACATTTTGCCTGATGGAGGGGCACTCCCTGCTTCACAATGATCGCGACTACGATTCATTCGAAGATGTGCTTGGATTGAAAGTTATTCATCCTTAGGAAGGATAAAGTTCCATGGCCCAACCCCAGTATCCCCGCAGCCCCAAAGTGCTCCTCGGTGGCATTGCCCACTTGGGGCGGTTTATCGACAAAGTTCGCCTGCGGCATGCAGGCAAGATTCAGGACTACAACTACATCACCGTCGGGTTCGATAAGTACCTAATCGACTTTCTGCAGATCGACCCGAAAGCTTTCGAGCAGCAGGTGCTGGCGGGTGGAAGCGATGAGTCTTTATTGGCCTGGGTTAAAACCAACGGTCGCACACATTCCGATCAAGAGATCGCCGAGTGGTCGAAGGGCATTCTCACCGGAGGACCGAAGGACGATGCGGCGAAGCAGCGTTATCAGGGTCGTTTGCAGGACATCGCCACGAAGCGTGGCGTACCGGTAACGGCGCTGCCTCCGGCCACTACCTGGGTCGATGCGATCGAGCTGGACGAAGGGCGGATGTAGCCTGGCAACCGGGGCGCGTAGCGACCGCTACCGTGCCTCGGTCCATCCGGTGGATTGTGACTTGAAGATGACGGTGCGGGACGAGGTGCGGACGACCATGCCGTTCTGACTGCCGTCGACCGACAGGACCCGTTCTTCAGGCGTCCAGGCGATGGTGAAGAAGCCGCCGGTGTAGGTCGAAAATCCCAGCGCGCGTTCGTTGGTGATGGCGACGGCCACGTGCCCGTGCCCCCGTAGCTGGACGACTTTCTCGTTTGGCCCCAGCGATAGCGCCGTCCAGTGCCCCCGCGTTTCTTGAAATCCATACACCTGTTGATTGCTGTGGGCGAGAATCAGAAACGGCAGCAGTTGGTGCCGTCCGATCCGCTCTTCGACTCCCAGCGACACTTCACGCCATTGCCGCAGGCCGGCAGAAAATCCTAACAGCCTGGTCGAGGTCTGGACGAAGCCTGTATGACCCCGCGCCCCGGAGGTGATCACGGACTCGCCCGGTTGCAACGATTCCTCGATGCCGCCGCCGGCCGCAGACCAGGCAATGACCTTGTCGGCAGTCGGCGTGACGGTCACCTGGCCACCTCCGCCCTGGCTCTGCGAAAGAGGCGGTGTGAGTAGAAGGACGGCGATGAAGACCATGATCATGGCCGGCACGAGAGCGATCGATCGAGGCATGGATGTTCTCCCTGCTGCTCAACCTACCACAGCTCTCCCTGAAGGCGAAGGTTGAATCATTCGGTCCGTCCGCGTTGTGTCAGATCTATACAGTGATGGTAGGTTGCTTCATGGTGCGGTCATGGTAGAAATGGTCGTCGCTCATAGGCAGAGAAGAGGCGATCAGGTGAGATCCCGTTGGGTCATCCTCTCATCGGCCCTGGCACTCGGTGCGGGATTGCCGCTGCTCGGTGTCTGGCTTGCGGGTAAGCCCGTTGCGGCGTATCTCGAATTTCCACCGACGACGCAGGGCGTTGCCCACGAGCCTTTTTCCTGGCCGGTCTTCATAGGGCTAGCAGTCGTGATCGTCGGAATGCTTGCGCCGTTTGTCATGTGCATGCGTCGAGCTTCGTCGCTTGCTGCAGGCTCAACGGCTGATCCGAACCACGCTGCACGTCTTGCGCTTCACGAGCGCCGCGCGTCCCTGGGCCGTTTTCCCTGGTGGGGCTGGCTCGCGCTGTTCTGGACAATGGGCTGGTGGTTCCTGGCCTGGACGCGCTTCGAGTGGATGCACCCGCTGCAGCCCCATACCTTCGCTCCGCTCTGGTTCGGTTACATCGTGCTGGTGAATGCGTTGACGTGTCGCCGCACCGGCCATTGCATGCTGTTGCATCGTCCGCGCTATTTTCTGTCGCTCTTTCCGCTCAGCGCCGCCTTCTGGTGGTTCTTCGAATATCTGAATCGCTTCGTTCAGAACTGGCACTACGCCGGTGGAGGAGAGTTGACCGAATGGGAATATCTGGTGCGCGCGACGTTGCCGTTTGCGACGGTGTTGCCCGCGGTGCTTGGTACGGCAGAATGCTTGACCGCTTCGCCTCGATGTTCTGCCGGGTTGGATCGGTTTGTGATGATCGAATTCAAGAACCGTATGACCTGGGGATGGGCGATCTTGACCGGTTCGGCCGTCGGTCTGGTCGGTCTCGGTCTGTGGCCTGATTATCTCTTTTCACTGGTGTGGGTGGCGCCGTTGCTGCTGATCACGTCGCTGCAATTGATTCGTGATGAGCCGACGATTTTCAGCGAAACGGTGTACGGCGATTGGCGAACTCTTTCCACCGCGGCTCTTGCGGCACTGATCTGCGGATGCTTCTGGGAGATGTGGAACTTCTACAGCCTGGCCCGCTGGGAGTACGCGGTGCCGTTTGTGCAAGGATTCAAACTGTTCGAGATGCCCCTGCTCGGGTATGCCGGGTACCTGCCGTTTGGGCTGGAGTGCCTGGCTGTGGCGGACTTGTGCCTGTCCAGAAAGTTTTCGGGAGGCGTGGCCTATTACCGTGCGGTGGAAGGGGCCACCGATTTGGCGCAGCGAAAGCCGACGGTGGCGGAGCGCTGATCGGCCGGCGCACCGCTGCGGGTAGCGGTCCTGAGCATGATCGGGTTGCTCTTCCACGATCCGCCGCGCAGGCTCTTATAGCGGCCGCTGGTCGGTCCGGGTGGATTTCGTTCCGGCATGTAAGCGTAATAGTCGAAGCCGAACCAGTCGTTGACCCATTCGGCGACATTGCCCGCCATGTGGTGAACGCCATAGTAACTTTTCCCCGCCTCACCGCTGCTCACCGGCGCCAGGATCGGAATTTCATGCACATGATGTTGCCCGAACATGGCGAGTGAGCTGTCGGGAAGGGTGTCCCCCCAGGGGAAGCGATTTCCGTCCGGCCCGCGCGCGGCTTTTTCCCATTCCGCTTCGGTCGGCAGGCGTTTGCCCAGTGATCGGCAGAGGCTATCGGCTTCTTTCCAGGTCACGTATAACGCGGGCCACTGGGCCAGCGTCTCATCGGTGACGGAATGTACCGTGATCACGTGCCAGATGAGATGCTGCAGATCTTTCGACGGGTGGAGCTTGTGTGCATACAGATAGGAGAGATATTCGCCGAGGCTGATTTCGTCGCGGTCGATTTCGTAGGCGTCCATCCAGACGCGGTGCTGCGGGAGTTCCGTATCGTCGAACTGCGTGCCCATCCCATAGGGATCGTCATCCACCCGGACGCTGCCCAGCAGAAACGGCCCTTCGGGAATGTGGATTGTCGGCGAACCAGCCGTGAGTTTGGCGATGGATGTCAGGTGTTTGCCCAGTTCGGCGGAAGGCGGCGGACTGGGGGCGCGGGCCGCGAGCGTGCTGTCCGGGTGAAAGCAGACTGAGGCGAGGAACAGGATTGCGAGGCTTATGCGGCGGGGAATGGAGGCCATTCCCGATAGGGCGGACCGGGCAGACATTACAGTTTACTCGGCGAGGCGACGGCTTTTCCGATTTCGGCGATGAGCCGGCGTTCGATCTCTGCGGTTTCCTCCGCATCCACCGCCAGGATGCGACCGCCCTGCGCCAGCCGTTCAAAGTCGGCTTTCACGCTCAGGCGGGTGACGTTGGACGGCATGGCTTGGAGCGACACCACATACTGATTGCGGGAGCCTGAGGTCTCCAGCGAGGTCGGGGTGGTGACTTTGCGTTCGGTGACGTAGATCGTTTTCTGGTCGGTCTTGACGCTGACTTTCACGCGATAGCCATTGCGCGCCAAGGCCTCCTCGGCGGCTTTTCCGACTGCGGAGAGCGGGCGTGGGAGGTCCTCGATTTGTGCTCCCTTCTCTTCGACGCGGATGTTATCCGTGGCCTGGGCCGCCTTCGCGGCCGTTCGCTGAATCTCTCCCGACAGTTTTTTCGACTCGGCCAGTTGGGAGTCCAGTTTCGTCCCGAGCGCCTTGGCTTCCGTCTGCAGCGCCTTCGCCTCGGCTTGAGCATGCTCCGCCTGTTTCTTGGCGTCACGCAATTCCTGGTTCAGCAGATCGATCTGCTGCTGCATGACCTTGTTGCCGTCCTGCAGTGAATTCAAGACCGACTCCTGCTTCGCCAGTTGCTTGCGGAGGTTTTCGTTTTCCTGGCGAAACGGAGACTCATCGGGTGCGCATCCGACACACCACGATAGCACTGCGAGGCTGAAGAGAGGTGCGAGCGATCGCTGGGGAGGCTTGATCATAGTTTGGGTCAGACCTTCAGACCAATACCAGAGTTTGGCCCCCCTTGTCCATCTTCATTCATGTTCCCGCCGGTTTGACCCGTCACGAAACAAGCGGCTATTCTGTGATCATGGCGTGCTGGTGCAAGGTCATTCTATTCATTGGTCTGGTGCTGCTGCGGCCGGAGACGGCGATCGTTTTTTCCGCCACCACACCGGAGCCGGAGCAGCCGCAGTCTGTACCGGCCGAGGAGTATCCGTTCTATGACCTCGCCGTCGAGGCGAAGTTTCTGACCTCCCGCACCAGGCTGGTGATCATTGAACGTATGACGGCGACCCGCCTGCATCCGGAGGAGCCGCAGTTGCCGACGGCGGCCTGGTTTGCCGAACAGGAATTTTTTGACGGTCGCCTGCCCAAGGATCTCATTCGGGATTTCGTGACCAAGGCACAGCGACCCGCTCGATTGGATGCCCGTTTTACCTTCGGTGTGCGTTACCGGTTCGTCTCCGGTGAGGGCGTCCCGGACACGGAAGCTGCGGTGCCGGTTCTTCCCGTTGCCTGGCCGGTTGAGGAGGAGGGTGAGGGGGATGCTCTCGAAATTCTCGACCGGCTGGCCTTCTCCCGTGTGGGGCTGACCTTGCGAGGCGACCAGGCTCTGCTCTATGTCGCGAATCAGCGCCCCAATGCGACCGGTGCCGGATTCTTGTTCTGGTTCGTGCGCCGACAGGGGCGTTGGGAGATTTACGATACCGAAGTGTTGTGGGTTGCGCAGCCGGAACAGAATCCGTCAGGTCGCCGATAGCAGGGGTTGGTGCGTTGTAGTACTCGTTTGGTTCATTGAGGAGTGTGCATGATTCGCAAAACCTTTTCCGTTCCACCGCTCGGTTGTAACTGTTCGATCATCGGAGACCCGATCACCAAACAGGCGATTGTGGTCGATCCGGGCGGGGCGCCGGAGCGCATTCTGCAGGAAGTCCGCACGATGGGGTTGACGGTGGTGAGCATTGTGCACACCCATGCGCATTTCGATCACTTTCTCGCATCGGGAGCGATGAAGCAGGCCACAGGCGCGGCGCTCTGCCTGCATCCCGATGATCTTCCTCTCTGGGACATTCTGGAGATGCAGTGCCGCATGTTCGGTGTGCCCTATGTCCCCGCGCCGCCGCCGGATTATTGGTTGAAGGATGAAGAGCGGTTGGCGATCGGCGAGTTGGAAGGGATCGCGTTGCACACCCCGGGGCATACGCCGGGCTCCATGTGTTTTCACTTTCCTGCCGCGAAGGTGGTACTGGCGGGGGATACCTTGTTTCGCGGCGGCATCGGTCGCACTGATTTGTGGGGTGGCGATTTCGACGCCATCGAACAATCGATCCGGGAACGACTGTACACACTCGATGAACAGACCGCCGTGGTGACCGGGCACGGACCCGAGACGGAGATCGGCAGGGAGCGGGAGACCAATTCATTTGTGCGAGTGTAGCAGGATGCGGAAAAATCCCGCCAGCGGCGTTCTCGCTTCATTCAGAGGCTCACCGTACGGCGCAGAGTACGATTCGCCTCTTCACTCGCTCAGGCCTTGCCGGCCGGCCATTTTGCGTATCCTGCGGACGATTCTGACGTCGCCATGGCATGTGAGCTGCCCGCCATGTATGACGCAAAATTTGAGTTACCAACAGTCTGTTGGCAGCGGGGGCTCATAGCGGCTCCCATGTGAACCACAGGAGGGAACCATGAGTGCCATGACACGGTGCTGGTTGGTGTGTCCACTCCTCTCACTGGTATTGGCGCTGCCCGTTTCAGATCCCCGAGCCGGTGCCGGCGAGGCCGGCGGTTCTTCCACTGTGACTATCAGCGATGTGCGTGTCCGGCTCTCCGACCATGGCCCCGTGATCCTGCTCTCGGCGGACGGGAAGAGCATCCCCATCTTTGTCGATCACACGGTTGCCGCCTCCATCCAGGCGGCCTTGACCGGTGAGAAATTGCCCCGCCCGCTTTCCCACGACCTGATGCATACCATTCTCGAGTCGCTCGGCGGTCGTGTGGTCCGGACTGTGATTACGCTCAAAGCGGGAACGTATTACGGCAGTTTGACCGTGGCGTTTCAGGGACAGGAAAAAGTCTTCGACAGCCGGTCCTCAGATTCGATTGCCTTGGCGATTCACTTCCAGGCGCCCATTCTCGTGGGCCGCGACATGTTGGATGCGGTCGGCACGTCGAGAGGGGAACCCAAGCCTGAAGCCTTATAGTGTCGCGAGCCCTGCCTGTCCGATGTGCGGAGTTCGCCCCGCTCTTCGTAGGGCCCCTTTTGCCAAGAAATAGGCAGTGCTGGCCTTTTAACGGGTTCTGGCCTATCGTTACGGGTGATGCGACGCAGCCCGTTGCTCGACGGGCACGGAGGCCGAATTCAACATGAAGAATCAACGCAAGCATGAACGGGTTCACGTTCAGTTTCGCAGCCATTTTTCGATGAAAGGGAAGATGCTGGCCGGAGACGGGGATCTGACCGACCTGTCTCCAGGCGGCTGTCGAATTCTCAGCCCGGTGCAGGTTCTGGTCGGTGCCGAGGTGGAACTGTGCATTTTCCCGGGGGACAGCGCCAACCCCATTCTCATCGATGGGGCCACCGTGCGCTGGTGTCGGCCGAACGAATTCGGTCTCTCGTTCACAAAGATTCGAGTGCCTGTGCAGCGCCAACTGACCGATGTCTGGCGCAAACTTGCCAAACCCGCCTAGCAGGTTGTCTTTCCAGCGAGCGTCCTCGCCGGCGCCCGATCACTTAGATTTTCATGGCGTCGCGCACTTCGGCCATGGTCTGCGATGAGACGGCCGTGGCGCGGCGGCGTCCGTCTTCGGCGATCTCGTCCAAGCGCGACGGATGTTGAGTGAGGGTGGCGCGGGCTTCCCACATCGGCGCCAGGCGCTCCACCACGCGATCGGCCACCAGCTTCTTGCAATCGATGCAACCGATAGCCGCCTTGCGACAGTCTTGATTGATCTGCTCGATCACCGGCAGCGGGGAGAAAATCTTGTGAAAGTCGTAGACGGGGCAGACATCCGGGTTGCCGGGGTCGTGGCGTCGCACGCGCGCCGGATCGGTAATCATGGTTTTGATCTTCTGCCGGACGACGGGCTCCTGATCGGAGAGGTTGATGGCGTTGCCGTAGCTCTTACTCATCTTGCGCCCGTCCGTGCCCAGGACCTTCGCGAACTTGGTGAGGTGTTCCTGCGGGTCTGGAAACACCGGACGATAGAGGCTGTTGAAACGGCGCGCCAGTTCGCGAGTGAGTTCGAGGTGCGGCAATTGGTCTTTGCCGACCGGCACGAAATCGGGCTTGTAGAGCAGGATGTCCGCGGCCTGCAGGACCGGGTAGCCCAGAAAGCCGTAGGTGCTCAGGTCGCGCTCCTTGATCTCTTCCTGTTTCTCCTTGTAGGTCGGGTTCCGTTCCAGCCAGGAGACCGGAATGATCATGGAGAACAGCAAATGGAGAATGGCATGGTCCGGCACCTGGGACTGGACGAAGACGGTGGCGCGCTTCGGGTCGATGCCGGCGGCCAGCCAATCGATCAGCAGTTCCCGCACGTATTCTCTGATGCGGCTGGTGTCGGCGTAGTTGGAGGACAGGGCATGCCAATCCGCCACGAAGAAGAAGCACTCATACTGCTCCTGTAGCGCGTTCCAATTCTCCAGCGCACCCAACCAATTGCCAAGATGGAGCAGGCCGCTTGGCTGCATCCCGCTGAGTACCCGTTTCTGACCCGTCGTCATGCCATCACTCCTGTGTTCTTGCAGGATGCTGAAACAGTCCGCTGCCGGCGTGCTCGCGTCGTTCAGATTCTCAACGTGCCCCGAGTATACGCTGAGGCTCTTCGCTTGTTGCGGTCTTGCCGGACGGCCCTTTGGAGCATCCTGAGTCGCTGGTCGATCTCGTCGGAAATTTCACTGGTTCGATTTTCTCAGCACCGGCGCTGCACCCGTCAGTCCAGTGGGACGAACTTTCCCTGTTTGACTTGAATCAGAAAGACCCGGCGATTGAGGGTGCCATCGGGGTTAAACCCGCTGGGGCCGCTCAAGGTCGGCAGGTCATGCTGCATCATCAAAAAGTCGCGGACGGCCTCTCCGGAGGTCGCACCTCGCCGGATGGCTTCCACGGCCAATCGCGCGGCGTCATAGCCCTGAGCGGCGAAGAGCGAGGGCGTGGCCTGAAACCGCCTGCGATACCGCTCCACAAATTCCTGCACCACCGGACTGCTGCTATCGGCGAAAAATCCGTCGGCAAAGACGCCTCCCTCGACGGTTCGATCGGCGACCCGCGCGAAATCCGGAGTGTTCCATCCGTTGGCCCCAAGCAACGGAACCGCGATGTCAAAAAACGCCAATTGGGCTGCCAGCAGTCCCACATCCAGCGAACGTCCGGGGATGAACACGGCGTCGAACCCCGGTGAGTAGAGCAGGCGCTTGCCTTTCTTGCCTCCCTGCCTGATCCCGGTTTTGGCCGGATCGTTGTCGACTTGCACTTCCACGCCGTATTTCTTCAGATCCTCGGCTTTGAGCTTGCCGATCACGGCGCGAAAGTCGCTGTCGCCTTCCTTGTAGGGCTCGCTCACGATCAGTTCTCCGTCCTGTTGCCGGATTTCTTGCGCGAACAAGCGGGCCAGGTCGCGGCCGTAGGGGGTGTCGGGATAGAGGATGGCAAAGCGTTTGAACTGTTGCTCCTTGACCGCGTAGTCCGCCACGCGTTTGGCCTGGTGACCATACGTAAGCGCCGTGCTGAAGACGTAGTTGCCGAACCGTCGCAGGTTCGGGGCGGTGGCGCTGGGCGTGATCAGCGGAATGCGTGTCCGTTCGGCCATCTCTGCCATCACGGGCAGGTTCTTGGACAGGAGCGGGCCGATCACGGCGAGCGGGCGATCGTCGGACAATACGCCGGAGAGTTCATCCAGAAAGGCCGCCCGGTCGGATTCCGTATCCTTCACGATCAGGCCGATGGACGGACTTTCACCGCCGTCCTTCGGTCGTTCCAGCGCGAGTTGAATCCCGTTCAAGACTTCGGTGCCGAACGGTGCCAGTTTTCCGGACATGGGAAAGATGGCGGCAATGGAGTAGGGATGTGATTTGAACTTTGTCCGCACCACCGCCTGGAGGTCGGCTGCTTTTGCGGCATAGGGATGGTTGGGGAAGCGGCTCAGGAAGAGGCGCAAATCCCGTTCGACCAGATGATCTTCTCCGGCGGCGGTATGGAGTTCGATGAGCTTGATCGAGGCCAGATCTCCTGGAAATGATTTCGGGTAGGCCTCCCGGACGCGCACGAGCGCCGGGGCGTCGAGTTGCTCATTGACGAGTTGCCGGATCTGGCCCTCGGTGTCGTGAGCCTGGTCGCCGGCATCCAGCGGAATTTCATCCAGCCAGGCTTGAATGGCTCGGAGATAATCTTTCTTCTGCGCCTGGAATTCGCCCGTGAGCCGCAGCGCATCGCGCTTGATGGCGGGATCGGCGGAAAGGCTGCGCACCTCGGAGAGTAGCGGGAGCGCCAGGTCGAGATTGCCCGCGCGGGCGTGAGTTTTGGCGAGCAGCAGTTTGGCTCGATCGACCAGGTCCGAGCTGGGAAATTCGCCGAGCAGCTGATTGACGTAGCGGACGGTTTCCGCATGTTCCTTCATGCCGAACATGGCGGCGGCCATCAATAAGTAGGCGTCGTCGAGGAGGTCCGGCACAGGTCCGCTTTCGATGAAGCGTCGCAGCGTAACCGCTGCGGCTTCCGGTTGTTCCGAGTCGATCAGACGTTTGGCCTGGTCGAGGATGGATTGGCCGGCCGCAGTCGGTGGTTTCGATTGCTCTGTGCGGGGCGGCGCTGGATTCTTTTTGGCCGGGGCCGCCTCACTGAGCGTGACGAGGCCCGCGAGGAGCGCCACCGCGAGGGCGACGCTGCACGCGCGGAGATGCGGGGCGCGGGGTACTGATCGAGGAACCATTGACTCCTGTGCATGGCGACGCTCTCGCCGCAAGTGAGGCTACTATAGGAAACAGGTGCGGGGGTGTCAAGGTAACTTGAGGACGATGCGTTGTGTTCGGCGGAAGGCTTGGCTATAGTCGGCGCAGCCTGTTCCTCGTCGCATCCAGCGAGGGTATTTGTCATGAGCCGTGAGTCGGAGGACCCGTCTGCGCCGGTCCCGGAGCGACTCCCGTTGGAGCCGTTCATCGAGCGCTACTGGGATCATGTGCGGATCGCGCGGGGCTTGTCGCGCAATACGTTGCTGGCATATCAGCGGGACGTCGCGAGCTTTCAGCACTACCTTCGCGATCAGCAGGTTTCTGATGTGCGCGAGATGTCGCCTCCGCTGCTGGCCGGATTTCTCGATCATCTCCATCAGTCCGGCCTCGCGTCGCCGTCCCGCGCGCGCGCGCTTGCCGCAGTCAGAAGTCTCTTCCGCTTTCTGAAGCAGGAGGGGATAATTTCCGCCAACCCGACCGTGAGTTTGCGCAGCGCCTCGCGCGCCCGACGGTTGCCGAAAACGCTCAGTCCCGAGGAGGTGACGCGTCTTCTCGAATTGCCGCCCCGTCCGTTGCCGGAAGATCATCGTGATCGCGCAATGGTGGAGGTGCTCTATGCCGCCGGCGTGCGTGTGTCCGAATTGATTTCGCTGCGGGTGGACCAGTGCAATCTGGACGTTGGCTATATCGGCATTACCGGCAAGGGCGAGAAGCAACGCATCGTGCCGATCGGGCGGCCGGCGATTGAGGCGGTGCAGGCCTATCTCCTCGCTGCGCGACCGGCGTTGCTGAAACAACGGTCGTCACGATTCGTGTTCGTGAGCCGTCGCGGTACGCCGCTCACGAGGCAGGCTTTTTGGAAATTGCTCCGCGCGCGTGCGCACCGGGCCGGCATCGCCAGGATTCCTTCACCTCATATGCTGCGACATTCCTTTGCCACGCACTTATTGCAACGGGGCGCTGACTTGCGATCCGTGCAGGCGATGTTGGGGCATGCCGACATTGCGACGACGCAAATTTATACGCATGTGGACTCGTCGCAGTTGAAAAAAATCCACACGGCGTGTTTCCCGCGCAACAGATCGCGTCGGTGAGTGTCGGTCTTCGCAACTTCTGCCGGCCGCCTCGCAGAGGAATTTGCATATTGCGAGAATGTTGCAAGAATAATGCATGATTCCTGGTTGACACTGCTTTGTGGAGTTGATAGCATCCCGAAAATCTGCCGAGAGCGAGAAAAATCGGGCGGATAGCTCAATTGGGAGAGCGCTGCCCTTACAAGGCAGAGGTCACAGGTTCGATCCCTGTTCCGCCTACCAATGAAGAAATACAGGGAATTGCGCGTAAGGCATTGCCTTATCCATTAGTAGTGATGTACAAGAGTACACTCTACCGTATTTAGACTGTTTGATTCTGAAGATCTGAACTCTTCTTCCGCCATCTTGGGTTGCGTGGGGCCGTCGTTCAGCCTGGTTAGGACGCCAGATTGTCAATCTGGAAGTCGCGGGTTCAAATCCCGTCGGCCCCGCCATTCCCCCAGCTTTTGGTACAATCCATGCTACCGTTTTCATGCGACGCCATGTGAAGGGAAAGGTCTAGGCTCATGTTCCAGTCAGGCGTAATGGGGTTGGTGGGCTCGCTGGGGGCGGTCTCGAAAATCGTTCTCCTGTTGCTCTTTGTCGCGTCGATCCTTTCCTGGGGCGTGATTTTCTACAAATGGCGGACTTTTAAAGCGGCGGATCGCGAAGATCAACGGTTTTTCAGCGCGTTCACGAAGATCCGCGACCTCGATGAATTGTATCGCCAGTCGAAGCGAGCCGACGGCAGCCCGAGCGCGCGTGTGTTTCAGGGCATTATGGATCGCGTTCTGACGGTGTCCGGGGATGGCACAGTGAGTGCGTCTCAATCTGCCGGTGCCGCGAAGGATCCGGTGGCTGCGATCGATCATCAATACATGGACAAAACGGTTGCCTATCTGGTTCAGAACCAAGTCTCGCATTTGGAATCGTACCTGCCCGTGCTGGCCACGACGGGGAACATTACCCCCTTCATCGGATTGTTGGGGACGGTGTTGGGCATCATCGACTCGTTTCGTGAGATCGGGACTCAGGGGACTGCAAGCATCGCGGCTGTAGCGCCTGGCGTGTCCGAAGCGTTGGTGGCGACGGCGGCCGGATTGTTTACCGCTATTCCTGCCGTGATCTTCTACAACTATTACCTGACCCGCATTCGTAAGACCGTCTTCCGGATCGAATCGTTTACGGTGGAGGCCATGCGTTCCTTGCAGACTCGGATGAAGCAGGCCGCGGTTGGAGGGCAGTTGTGACGTCGGAGACCAGGCACCGGCGGTTCATGGCGGAGATCAATGTGATCCCGCTGGTGGACGTGGTGTTGGTGCTGCTCGTGATTTTCATGGTCACCGCCCCCATGTTGTATCGCGGGATGGATATCAATCTTCCCAAGTCCGCCAGCAATACGATTAAGCCTGAAGCCAGAGCGGTTTTGTCCATTGAGCGCGATCAGCGTTTGTATTTGGATAAGGACGCGGTGAGTGTCGTGCAACTCGAGCGGAAACTGCGGGCCTTGAAAGATCAAAGTCCCGATGTCTCGCTCTATCTTCGCGCCGATCGGGACGTGCCCTACGGGATTGTGGTGCAGGTAATGGACAGTGTGAAGAAAGCCGGGATAGAGAAGCTTGGCATGGTGACGGAGCCTACAGGTGCCGAACGCGTGAGTGAGTCGGTCGCGACCCCCGCGCAGCCACGCAAAAGATAGCGGCGCCGCGACTCGCGCGCCACACGGTCGTATCGCAAGTCATGACGTTCCAAGCCCTGCCAAGACATACCGCGCTCTTTCTGGTCGGGGATATGGGGGAAGCCGGAAGCAGCCGTCTTCGCAAGACGGTTGTGGTCTCCCTGGTGCTCCACCTGTGTCTCCTATCCGTAATTATGGGTGCGAAGTTCTTTAAGAAAACAGAACGTCCGTTGTCGGCGGTGGAAGTCTCGTTGGTCACGTTGCCGCCCGTGGAAGCGAAGCCCGAACCAAAAGTTGAAAAAGTCGAGAAGGCGGTTCCGCATTCCACTCCCAAGCCGGTGCAGTCTGCTCCGATTCCCGTGCCTCCCAAGCCGGTGCAGGCCCCAACACCGCCTCCGATTCCGCCTCCGGTCCAAGCCGCCCCGGTAGCTAAGCCGGCGCCACCAGCTCCGGCACCGGCTCCTGCGCCTCGTTTGCAGGCTCCTGTGCTGGCGGCGCCACAACCGATTCCGCAGGCTGCGAAGTCGCCCTCGTCCGCCCCTGTCACGAATCGGGCGGATGTGCTTCGGGATGTGATGAAAGATATCGAGTTACCGCCGAATGCGCCCCAGTATGGCGATCTGGCCCCGATGAAACCGGCAGAGGTGAAAAAGTCTGCTCAGCCGAAAGTGGGTGGACCTGAGCGATCAGACCTGGATGCGATGCTGAAGAAATTGAATGTGCCTGAGATGGCCGCCGCCCAGCCCGCGCCTCCGCAGGAGCCTCCGAAGCCGGCCGTCACTCCCACGAAGCGCGCCTCTCTCTCTGAAGAGATGAATAACGACCTTGATCGTGAACTTCAGGATTTGAAAAAATTGCCATCACTCCCACCGGTCAAAGCGACCGAGCCGGTACGGGAGGTGAAGCCGATGTTCCGCGAACCGCAGCCGGTTGCGAGTGCTCCGCCGGTGACCGCGAGTGTGCCCCGCAGCAAGCCTGAAACCCGGTTGCGCGTGGCGGGGATGCCGGGATCGAATCAATACCTGGCCCGTGTGCAGGCACGAATCAGCGGTTTCTGGGCGGCGCCGCCGGTCGATATTTCAGGAAAGGCCCTAACCGTCACCGTGCGGTTCCGTTTGGAACGCGATGGCCGCGTGGGGTCGGTCATCATCGAACAGTCGTCCGGCAACGATTATTATGATATGGCTGCGCAACGGGCCGTGCAGAGCGCGATTCCGTTGCCACCCTTTCCGCCGGATTTGACGGATTCTTATTTTGATGCCCACTTTACTTTTGCCGTAGGCGAGGCTGCAGGATGAATCGTGTGATCATTGGTCTTATGATTGCGCTCTGTGTCGTGGTGGGAGCCGGTCTCTTCGGGATTCTGGACTCCCGTGCAACCGATGTGTTTCTGGAGGCGACCCGGCCGGACTTTCAAAAGATTCCCATTGGAGTATTCGGTTTTCAGAACGGCGGCGGTCCCGAATGGCTCGGGGGCCGGATCGAGGAAGTGCTGAAGGCGGATCTTCAACGGTCCTTGGTCTTTTCGCTGGTGGATCTACCTGCCATCGGGGTGAAGGCGCGTGAGGTATCGACCACCGACAAGGCAATCTTTAAGCAGGCGGCAGAGAACGGCGTCTCCGTGCTGGTCTGGGGGAAGTCGGGCCAAAAGAACGGCAGCAAAGAGAGTGAGCTGTTGATGGACGGCTTCGTCTACGACAGCGGCAGCGATGAAGTCGTCGGTGGAAAACGTTATGTGGGCTCGACCTCGGTCGTGCGGTTGATGGCGCACCGGTTTGCCGACGAATTGGTGTTTCGGTATACCGGCGAGCCGGGCATCGCCAGGACCAAAATTGTGTATGTCGCGGAACATGGGAACGCCCGTGAGTTGTTCGTGATGGACTACGACGGCTACGAGCCCAAGCAGATTACGGCGGATGGTTTTCTGAATCTGATGCCGCGCTGGTCGCCGGATCGGCGGTTCATTGTGTTCACAGCCTATCGGAGCCGGAATACGCAGGACATCGATATCCTGGAGCTGGCGACCGGCAAACGGTGGACGCTGGTCTCTATGGCGGGGCTCAACATTACGCCTGCCTTGTCGCCCGACGGGAATTTTCTGGCGTTTGCCAGCAGTCAGGACGGCAATTCCGAGATTTATAAACTCGATACGCGTACCAAGACTCCGCAGCGGCTGACGGTGAATCAGGGGGGCGATCTTTCGCCGACCTGGTCGCCCACCGGCCGCGAGATTGCGTTTACCTCGGACCGCGGAGGCGCTCCGCAAGTCTTCATCATGAGCGCAGATGGGTCCAACGTTCGTCGCCTGACCTACGAAGGCGACTACAATGCCGCTCCGGCCTGGTCGCCGCGCGGCAACTGGATTGCGTATGTCTGCCGGACCGCCCAGCGGTTGTATAAGATCTGTACCGTGTCCCCGGACGGACAGAAGCGGGTTCAGGTCACGACGGGGCCCGGGATCGATGACTCGCCGTCCTGGTCTCCCGACGGCCGGCATATCACGTTCAGTTCGACCGTCGACGGCAAAAGCCACATTTATATGGTGGATACGGACGGGAAGGGGTTGGAACGCATCACGTTCGGTGGTACGCACAATAGTTCGCCGTCCTGGTCCCCGGCGCTGTAGGTACGATTATTCAGGCCATGCAGAGTTTGTATAGATTAACCATTCACCAGTCATGAGGAGTCACGATATGAGGATACCGGTAGCGACAATGGGCCTGACACTGACAGTCGGGATGCTGTTGGTCATGCAGGGTGGGTGCTCGAAGAAGTCGATTCAGTCGGGTGGTGACGCGCAGTCTACAGAGCGCGGCATGGCCAAGTCGGGCGGGCCCGCGCCGAGTGCCATGGGGTCGACCGGAGGAGTGGGGGGAATGGAGCCACCGGCTGCCACGTTCCCGGACCTGTCTCTCTCCAGCAAGCCGGACGATTTGGAGACCGGCGGATTGCGCGGATTCGATTCGGTGTCGGGTGGAAAAGCCCCGTCCGAAGAACGTTTAGGCGGCGGGGGGACGATGTTGGCGAAGGTCGAGCCGTCGGAAAGCACGGCGCGCCAGATCGAAGATATTCGTCGCGAGCAAGCCAAGGAACAAGCGGCATCCGCGGAAGCCGGATTGCGCGACGTGTTCTTTGGTTATGACAGCTGGACCATCACCGAAGAGGGGCGGCAATCCTTGACGCAGGATGCGCAGTGGATCAAAGCGAATGCGGGTGCCCTCGTGAAGATCGAAGGCCATTGCGACGAACGCGGGACGCTGGCCTACAATCTGGTGTTGGGTGAAAAGCGCGCCAAGGCCGTTCGGAACTATCTGGTCGAGCTTGGTGTGGGTGCCAATCGGTTGGCGGTCGTGTCCTACGGCAAGGAACGGCCATTCTGCAACGAGCGGAGCGAAAGCTGCTATCAGCAGAACCGCCGCGGTCACGTGGTCGTCCGGTCGAAATAACTGTTCCGATCAGGGATGATGTGACATGATTCTCCGGAGCAACGCCGGTTAAGGGAGACCTGTCATGGACAGTGGATGCCCATATCGAAGTGAAATGGTAACGCACCCCTCACGTGGGCGCCTCGGGGCGGTCGGCGGCAATGCTGCGCCGGCCCGACTCGGCGTGCTTGTGCTGGTTGCGTCCGGGTTGGCCCTATTGTCGGGATGTGTGGCACAGCAGGCCGACCTGAAGCAGACGGAGCGTGAACTCCAGCGCCGAATCAAGCAACAGACGGAGGAGCAGGCTCAGACCAGGGCTCGTCAAAACCAGGAAATCGTGTCCCTGCGCGAGCAGGACATCCCTTCCCTGCGCGGCGATGTCGATAAGGCCATACACCGAACCCAGAGCCTGGAAGCGCGGCAGGATGATTTGCTGGCCAAGTTGGCCTCCCAGGATTCGAAGGTCAATCAACGACTCGGTGAAAGCGAGAAGCGCTTCGCTGAAGAAAGCAAGCGACTGGGTTGGGTCGAAAAGCAGCTGGTCGATCAGGATGCCTTGCTCAAAGGCGAGCGCGACCGGAACCGGGCGGAATTTGCAGCGGTGACGGCTCGGTTGGATCAAGTCACCGCTCACATGGACGCCATTCAGAAGAATGTTCTGGATGCCATGCAGAAGACCACGACGGTGCTTGCCCAAAAAGTCGATTCCCGTCTGGATGATCAGCAGAAGGTCTTGCACGGTCTCGAAACGCGGTCCCAAAATGTGGCGCAGCTCGATTCGCAGAACAAGGTGTTGGCCGACCAGGTCTCCAGGCTCAACCAGGCGTTAGTGGACTTCAAACAGGCGTTGGGGAACTTGGGGGAACGTGTGGTTCAGCAGGACCAGGCCGTCAAGCATCTGGCCGCTTCGCTGGAGCAGGACGCGGCGGCGTTGAACAAACGGACGGATGCGCTGGCTGGAAAAATCGAGGCGGACAACAAGGTGACGGCCGAACACTTGAACGAAGTGAACCGGAGCGTGGCCTCGGTGGCAAAGGCGTTGGAAAATGCCGGCGGAAAATTCGTGTCCCGCGAAGATGACCATGAGCGCCGTATCGATGAGACGACGCGCGAACTGGGTCATGTGCAGGCGCAAATCCAGACCCTGGATAAGAACTTGGAGAATCAACACGCGTTCTTGAAGCAGGTCGAGCAGCACCTGTCGGCTTTGCGCGTCAGCGCGTCGCAACGGGCCGAGCAGGCGCCGGCCGTTGCGGAAGTGGCGCCGCTTGCACAGTCGCAGGCTATGCCGCCGCCGGAACCCGTCTCGCCGCCGACGTCCTCTCCTGTCCCGTCAAGCGGGTCGATGTCTCGCTCGGAAAATCGTAGCGCAGCCCTGATGGCGGATCGTGAGTCGTATGAGCGGACGTTGACGCGGTTTAAGGACGGCGATTTGGACGGGGCGCGCCAGGGCTTCGCGGAATTTCTCCTGCAACATCCCCACTCGGACCTGGCGCCCAATGCGCGGTTCTGGCTGGGTGAGTCCTATTACGGGAAAAAAGATTTCTCGCGCGCCATCGATGCGTATGATCAAGTGCAATTGAATCATCCCGCCAGCGAAAAAGTGCCGGCCGCCCTCTTGAAGAAGGGCTATGCCTATCTGGCGCTCAAAGATCGAAAGAAGGCCGCCTCGGCGCTCAAGCAGGTTATCGACCTGTATCCGAAATCTCCGGAAGCCAATAAGGCGATGGACAAACTGAATCAACTAAAGGAGTTGCACTAACGATGAAGCTCCGATTCGTGGAGGCATTGCAGGTGGGGGCCGGGCTGACCTGCGGACTGGTGTTGGCAGGGTGCGCAAAACACGCCGATTTTCTGGAGATCCGTGATCAGGTCTCAATCATCGCCCGGACGCAGGATCAGGAACAGAAGCGATTCGAAGCCATGCAGCGACGCTTGGAATCGCTCGAACGGGTCCGCGAGCCGGAGGGCGGGAAGCTGCGGCTCGACGATGCGTTGGCCCGTCTTCAGAAGCTCGAAGGGCGTTTGGCCAAGATTGAAGAAACCCAACTGGCCCAAGCGGCTTCCATTCGATCGGACCTCGCCCTCGCCGAAGCCAATCGTCAGGCGCGTGTCTCGAAGCCGTCGGGGCCCATTGAGCCGGCGACCATCATGCCCGGGGTGCCGTCCATTACGCCGACGTCGGCCTTCAATCTCGCCTATAACGACTACCTCAACGGCAAGTTCGATCTCGCCGTGGGCGGGTTTCAGCGGTTCATCAAGGATTTCCCATCGACCTCGCTGACGCCGAACGCGCATTATTGGCTCGGAGAATCGTATTACGGCCAGAAGGATTACATTCGGGCCATGCAGTCGTTCGAGCATGTCGTGAACGAGTATGCGGGCAATGAGAAGGTTCCCGCCGCGCTCTTCAAGCTGGGCTTGTCGGCCGCCGAAACCGGCGACACCGCAAAATCGCGCAAATATCTGAAGCGGGTCATCGAGGAATATTCGACGTCGGATGAAGCCAAGCTCGCGAAAGCGAAGATGGCCGAAATTCGATGACCTTGGGCTTACTGCACGGTCCTCTCTCCATCCGCGCATCCTCGGTTCGAACCTCAGGGAGCGTTTCTTCCCATGGACATAGCGAGTAGTGTGGGAAAGATTCAGGTTCTGCCAAGCGATGTCATCGGCCGCATCGCGGCGGGGGAGGTGGTCGAGCGTCCGGCCGCGGTCGTGAAGGAACTGGTCGAAAACAGCCTGGACGCCGGCAGCAGCACGATCACTGTCGAGGTCAAAGACGGGGGCCTCGGGCTGATTCGCGTTACCGACGACGGCGAGGGGATGTCCCGCCGCGATGCCTCTCTCGCGTTTGAGCGGCATGCCACCAGCAAATTGCAGTCGGATCAGCAGCTCGGTGCCATTCGCACCATGGGCTTTCGCGGGGAGGCATTACCCAGCATCGCAGCCGTGTCGAAGGTCAGGCTCACGACACTGTCCCGGCAGGAACAGGTGGGCACGCAACTCTGGCTCACGGCTGGGACGATCACGCGGGTCGAGGATGCTGCGGCGATTCCCGGGACATCGATTGAGGTCTTGGAGCTCTTCTACAATACGCCCGCCCGCAGGAAATTTCTCAAATCGACCACGACAGAGTTCTCTCATATCAGCCATGTGGTGCAGCAGGCCGCGTTAGCGTCGCCGCAGGTACACATGCGGTTGATTCATAACGGCTATGAGGTCTTCGCGCTGCCTGCCGTGCCCTCGCCTCGCGATCGTGTGCTGCAAGTGTATCGCGCCGCATTCGGTGACCGGGCGCTGGCGGTCGATGTTCAGCAGAACGGCCTGTCCCTGAAGGGCTTCATCATCGATCCGGTGCGGGCACGCGCCGGGCGGACGCCGCAGGAACTCTTCGTCAATCGCCGGCCGATCAAAAACAGCACCGTGCAACATGCGGTTGTGGACGGATACAGCTCGTTTCTCGCGAAGGGCCATGCTCCGTTGTTTGTGCTCTTCCTCGATGTCGAGCCTCAACGGGTCGATGTGAATGTGCATCCGACGAAACGAGAAGTCCGGTTTGCCGATAACGAGCAGATCCACCAGCTGGTTCGTTCTGCTGTGCGCCATACCCTTGGTCGCGCCCACATCGAATCGTCGATGGCTGGGGCCGCTCACGCGCAACCGGACGGGAACGGAGTATCGCATGCCGCGACTTCCGTCGAGGAAGCTGGCGTCGAGCCGACAGGCCTGTCGTATCCACCGTTCGCACGCGTGAACGTGCCTGTTCCACCGACTCCCTCAGCTGAGAACCAAACCTCATTTGTCCGGGAGGGGGCCATGCCTTACCAAGCAGGTGAGGCCGTGGATATTGTTCCGCTCGGCCAGATGCATCGCACCTATGTGATTGCGCAAGTGGGCGATGAACTCCAGGTGATCGATCAACATACGGCGCACGAGCGGGTCTTATTTGAGCGACTGTTACGAGCCTGGCAGGGCAAGAGCTTGCCGTCCCAGCCGTTGTTGTTGCCGGAACCGTTGGAGTTGCCCGTTCAACAGGCTCTCATCCTTCAGCGCCATCTGGCGGAACTGGAACGACTCGGGCTGCTCATCGAACCATTCGGGCCCTCCTCTTTCTTAATCCGCAGTCTGCCGGTCATGTTGGGCCATCCTGACCTGGCCGCGCTGGTTCAAGATCTGATTGACGATCTTGAGCAGTGGGATTCGATTTCCTCGCTTGAAACGAAGGTGAAGCCCATCCTGGCGTCATTGGCTTGCCACGGGGCCGTTCGGGCGGGCCGGGCGATGGCGCTTCCCGAGATCAAGCAACTGGCGCAGGATTGGGTGGCCGAGGGGTCGATCATGACCTGCCCGCACGGCCGTCGTGTGGCCTTCCGTCTCTCGGGCGACGAACTGGCTCGTCTGTTCGATCGTGCATAGGAAAAGGGAGTCCGGGGATGGTGCGACTGTCGGAATCGCAGCGAGCGTCGCGGCCCCTGGTACTGCTGGTCGGGCCGACGGCGGTGGGAAAGAGCGAGATCGGCCTTCGACTGGCGCAAGCGCTGGGGACAGACCTGCTGACGGCAGATTCGCGCCAGGTCTATCGCGGAATGGACATTGCGACCGACAAGCCGACGCCGGAGCAGCGACAAGGGGTGCCGCATCGCCTCATCGATCTGGTCGATCCCGACGAGTCGTTTAACGCCGGTCAGTATCGCCGGTTGGCGCGACAAGAAATCGAGCGCCTGTATGGCGAGGGCCGGTTGCCGTTAATCGTCGGCGGCACAGGGTTATACGTTCGGACGTTGATTCATGGATTGTGTGATGCCCCGCGCGCAGATCACAGCTATCGAGAGTCGTTGTTGCAAGAGGCGCGCGCAAAGGGCGGCTATTTCCTGCACCGTGAATTGACGCGTGTCGATCCCGAATCGGCCGCGCGGCTTCATCCTCACGACGAAGTCAAAATTGTGCGGGCGCTCGAAGTCTACCATCTGTCGGGACAACGTCTGTCGGATGTGCAGCGGCAGCATCGTTTGGCCGAGCAGGAGTTTTCGGTGCTCCTTATCGGACTGAATCGGGATCGTGCGCAGCTTTATCGCCGAATCGACGAACGAGTCGAGTCGATGTTTGCGCGAGGCGTGGTGGAGGAAACCGAACGGCTTCTGGCCGACGGGTATGGGCGGGAGTTGGGGGCGATGAAGGGGTTGGGGTATCAGCAGGTTGCCGGCTATCTGGCCGGCGAATACGACCGGGCCGAGGCGCTCCGCCTGTTGAAACGCGATACCAGACATTTCGCCAAGCGTCAGTTGACATGGTTTCGGAAAGAACCCGGATTACGCTGGTATGAGCTCACTGAGCAGGATCGTTCGGAGGATGTGGCCGGGCGTCTGCTGGAGATGATTCGTTCATTTGTACAGGATCTAGCACCTCGACGGCCGGAGGGATTGCCGTACCCGTCGCTCACCATGGAACAGGAATCGACCGCATGACTGGATCAAAGAAGGCCGGGCAGGCCGCAATCGGTATTATCGGCGGCAGTGGGTTGTACGACATTGAAGGATTGGAGCGGGTTCGGGAGGTGCGCGTGCGAACCCCGTTCGGCGCGCCGTCCGATGCCATTCGGGTCGGGGTGCTGGGCGGCATCCGGGTGGCGTTTCTCTCCCGGCATGGGCGGGGGCACAGGCTCAGTCCAAGCAGCATCAACTATCGCGCCAATATCTATGCGTTGAAATCGCTCGGGGTGACACAAGTGATTTCGGTCAGCGCCGTCGGCAGCATGAAGGAATCCATCCGTCCCGGCGACGTCGTGCTGCCGGATCAGTTCATCGACCTCACCAAACGCAGAGTCTCGACGTTTTTCGACGAGGGCATTGTGGCGCATGTCGGGTTCGGGGAGCCGGTCTGTTCGTCGGTGGCGGATGTGTTGGAGCAGGCAGGGCGAGCCGTGGGGGCACGGCTTCAACGCGGTGGAACCTACGTATGTATGGAAGGTCCTCAGTTTTCTACCAAGGCGGAGTCCCGGTTGTATCGCCAGTGGGGGGTAGATGTCATCGGGATGACCAACATGCCGGAAGCCAAACTTGCCCGTGAAGCGGAGCTCTGTTACGCCACGGTTGCGTTGGCGACGGACTACGACTGCTGGCACGACACCGAAGAGGCGGTTACCGTCGAAGCTATTCTGGCCACGCTGCATAAGAATGTTGCGCTGGCTAAACAATTGTTGAAGGCGGCGGTGCCCAAGTTGGCGCCGGACCGGACTTGTGTCTGTCATGAAGCGCTTCGGACCGCCATCGTGACCGCGCCGGATTGCATCTCTGCCACGGCGAAGCGACGGCTCAACTTATTGATTGCTCCCTCTGTGCGGACGCGGAAAGGAAAACGGTGAAGCATGGGTAAATTATTGGTGGTGGGATCGGTGGCGCTGGATACCGTCAAAACGCCGTTCGGTGAGGTCACCGAAGTGCTCGGGGGATCGGCGACGTATTTTTCGACGGCCGCGAGTTACTTCACCTCGGTCGATCTGATTGCGGTCGTCGGGGAGGATTTTCCGGAGCAACACGTGGCGTTCCTGAAGAGCCGGAAGATCGATTTGGCCGGCTTGGAGCGGCGACCGGGTGCCACGTTCCGTTGGAAGGGAGCCTATTCGCATCAGTTGAACGAAGCGCAGACGCTCGATACCCGCTTGAACGTTTTTGAGACCTTCCGTCCGAAGATCCCCGCTCAGTACAGCTCGCCGGACGTGCTCTTTCTGGGCAACATCGATCCGAATTTGCAACTCGATGTGTTGCAGCAGGTGAAGCGGCCGGCCTTGGTCGCATGCGACACGATGAACTTTTGGATCAACGGCAAGCGCGACGCGCTCTGGAATGTGCTGCAACACATCGATATTCTCATCATCAACGATGGCGAGGCGCGGGCTCTGGGAGAGGACACGAATCTCGTCAAGGTGGCCAAGAAGATTCTCGCGCGAGGCCCCAAGCACCTGATCGTCAAGCGCGGTGAATATGGCGTCTTGATGTTCAACGACAAGCAAGTCTTCGGCGCGCCCGCCTTCCCGCTGGACGACGTGAGAGATCCTACCGGTGCGGGCGACACCTTTGCCGGAGGATTCCTCGGCTACCTGGCCGCGACGGGAAACCGTTCTCCCGAGGCAATGCGGCAAGCCATCATTTTCGGCAGCGTCATGGCCTCGTTTACAGTAGAAGCCTTTAGCCTTGACCGATTGAGGATCCTGGATTACAAAGAGATTGAGGCGCGTTTCAAAGAATTCAAGCGGCTCACTCACTTTGAGGACATTGAGGCATGACGACAACTCGCCGAGAGCAGGATCGCGCCGCGCACGCCGTTGGTATCGATACAAGGTCACGCTGGCTGGTGTTGCTTCTGGGCGTATGTGTGTTGAGCGGGTGCGCCAACGAGGAGAACCTTCGCAAATCGAAAGGGTTCTATCAGGAGGGGGTCGCCCGGTTGAGTTCCGATCAACAGCAGGCCTACGTGTCTTTCCAGAAGGCGGTGAAGCTCAACCCCGACAATAAGGAAGCGCACTACGGCCTGGGACATATTTATTCGTCGCAGGGGCGATTCAAGCTCGCCGAGGAATCGTTTCGTGAAGCGATTCGTATCGACGGCGACTATGCCGAGGCGAATACCTATCTCGGGCAGGTGCTGGCTAATCAGGACCGATGGAAAGAAGCGATCGCGGCCTATCGCCAAGCGCTCAGCAATCCGCTCTATCCGACGCCGGACCTGGCGCGATTCCACTTGGGGAAAGCCTTGATGCATGAAGGCGATCTACAGGGGGCCATGGAGGTATTGGAAGACGCGACGACCGTCACGCCGCCGAACGTCCCTCCCGCCATGCTTCAATTGGAGTTGGCGCGCGTGTACCACAAACTCGGATTCGATGTGCGTGCGCGTGAGGCTCTCGCAAAGGTCTCGAACTTGGACAAGGGCGGAGAACAGGCAGCCGCGGCGCAGGAACTTCTCGGTCAGCTCAAACCATAGGCGGATATCATGGAATCAGTGGGTGAATTTTTTCGGCAGGTGCGTGAGACGAAAGGCCTGACGGTCGATGAGGTGGCCTCGAAGACCAGGATTCGCACGGATTTCGTCAAAGCGCTCGAAGAGGGAAATTTCGCCAAGTTGCCCGACCAGGTCTTCGCGCGCGGCTTTGTGCGCTCCTATGCGCGATCGTTGGGGCTCGACGAAGAAGATGCCATCCATCGGTTTGTGCAGTCCGCCGGTGCATTCTATGAAAAACAGGGCGAGCGGGAGCGGCTGAGGCAGCGGCAGGTCGAAGAGGAACGGCGCCGGAAAGCCAATCGCAAAGCGGTGGGTATCGCCATTGCTGTCGCCATTGCAACGCTGGTGTTTCTGCTAAGTCGGGAACAGTCTTCGACATTGGTGCGACGTTCCACATCGGACCAGCCGCCGCCGAGTAAGAAGAGCGCGCCTTTTGCCAAGGATACACGCGAGGCGCCGCGTCAGGGCGTGGAACTTCCGCCTCCCATCGTGCCACCGGCGACGAAACCGGCTGAACCCGTGACCCTTCCCTCAAAGCCCGCGCAGGAAAAGGTGGTTGCCGCTGTCCCGACTCCTCCCGCTCCTCCGGTCAAGCCGGCGCCGGTTCAGTCTGAGCAGGTGGCCGCTCAACCCTCTTTCTCCGGATCCGATGGTCCCCTGGCAGGGCTGTCTGTTGATGGACCAGCCGGGCCTGATGGGCCGCTCGTGCTCGATCTTGATGCCACTGAGTTGAGTTGGGTGGTCGTGCAGGTTGATTCCGGCAGTCCCCAGGAGGCGTTGCTGCGCCCTGGTCAAAAGGCTCAATGGAAGGCTCAGGACCAGTTTACGGTGACGCTTGGGAATGCCGGCGGCGTCCGCGCAGAATTAAACGGGAAGCCGCAAAAGCCATTTGGGCCGAGCGGAAAGGTTGTGCGCGATGTCGTCCTGAAACGTTCTGGTCTGTGATCGGGTGGAGCTCTGGTATCTGCGGCCGGTTTGAGCGTTCGTGTGCACTCACCTGCGGTTCTTTCTCCATAAATCAGTGTCGCCGATCGACTTCTCCGGTTCCGTTCGCTTATACGAATGGGGCGAGCAGGGGATCTCTGGGGCGCAAAGGTGTCACGGTTGGATTGTGGTACGTACGAGCCCGTGTCTTGAGGGGGCAGAATCGCCACAATTTCAGCCTCTTTCCCCACTTCTCATCCTGGCACGCCCCTTGAGTTCCACGTAGGTCGGCATAGGCGAAGAGCGGGCAAGGAGGCTTCCAGTTCCCTTGACAAGACAGAAAACGCGTTGCTATAGTTCGCCTGTTTTGTCGTCCTTGTCATAGGCTTTTTTTATGCTGCCCAGGATAAGCGAGTCGTTGTTCACGCGGTTGGTTCAACACAAAGGAGGAGTTCTGATGGGGTATTTTTCTAAGTTAGTTGGAGTCTGTGCGGCCGTCACCTTGTTGTCCGTGGCGGTGGTGGGAGCCGAGGAAAAGGATCCGTTGAAGCCCCGTGTTGCACCGGATCAAATGGCGGATGCGAAGGCGATGAAGAACCCGGTTGCCTCAACCCCGGAAAGCATTGCCAAGGGCAAGGCACTGTATGAGGGCAAAGGCACCTGCTTCAATTGCCACGGGAAAGAAGGAAAGGGCGACGGCCCTGCCGGCGCGATCCTCAATCCGAGCCCGCGTAACTTCACCAACTGCAAGTTCCACAAGAAGCGGAAAGACGGCGAGCTGTTCTGGGTGATCAAGAATGGCAGCGCAGGCACCGGTATGGTGTCCCTGATCCCTGCGGCCATCAACGAAGAAGAAGCGTGGATGATCATCAACTACGAGCGCAGCTTCTGCAAGGGTGGAGAAGAGTAGTCTCGAGTTTCGGCCGATCGGCTGAACAAAAGGGGGCGTCGAGGGTATCCTCGACGCCCCCTTGCTTTTATGCGGTATGTGCTCGCATCCAGATCCGGGCAGGGAACGCACGCGGGACGGATGGTGTCTGTCCCGCCGGGATTGCGGCTGTGCGTGTTGTGGTTCGGGCGAGGCCGTCGGCGGAAACCGGATGGTGTTTCAGGGTTTGTCGGTCGCGGGTATCGTCGGTGGTCGTGTAAGTACCACGTCCATTCCCTTGTCGGGGGCTTGTCGTGCAGGGAACACTTGCGGTTGTTGTTCCTGCTTGAAGGTATGACGAGCTGCCGCCGGGACCTTTCGGTTGACGTAATCCGTGACCTCGCCGATCGTCACCTCCCCGTTCCGGTTGAGATCTGCTTCGCCACGAAGGGCTCGCAAGAGATAATAGGTGAACAAACCATGGCGCCACGTGTCGGACTCCAGGCTCTTTCCGAATCCCGTGGCGCCGGTCAGGTGCAGCACCTTGCCGCTCGTGCCCGTCCATTTCGGTGCCGCAACCTTCGAGCGCCCATCACCGCCGTTTTTGAGAACGGTCCCGTCGAATATGAACAGGACTTGCTTCGCCTTCAATCGTTCCAGCGCCGCCTCCAGATCCTTCAGCGGATACAGGCGGGAGGTTGATCCCAGGGAGCCATCGTAGGGAATCAGAAAGGTGTCTCCGGTCGGCGAGACGACAGCCTGCCCGGCGAAGTACACCGTGACGAGGGAGTCCTGTGTGAGTTTTGACGGAAGCCAATCGAGCAAAGCTTCCTCGATATCCGGGCGTAAGGCACTCCAGTCTTGCAACAACCGCACGTTATTCTTGGGCAACCCGCCCAGCGCCTGTACATAGGTTGCGACCATTTCGGCATCCAGGGCGGCGTATTTGCGTGCGCCGATATGCGGCTCGCGATAGCTGCTGATCCCAATGGACAACAGATAGTCGCCGGATCGCTGTCCCTCCGTCGTCGGAGCGGGAACGTGATCCACATCGTCGGTGGTGATGCCGGTCGGCCGTACCGAGGCCTGCAGGGTCTGAGGTGCGGGAACTGGTTGTCCGGTTCCGCTTGCCAGGGAGACCTGAAATTCCGCCTGCTGCGGGTTCAGCGATTGCGGCAGGGTGGCGATGAACTCGAGGGACTTGGAGCCGCCTGCCTCGATGGTGCCCGTGGATAATTTCGTCGCCGGGAATTGTGCAATCAACGCCGGTGGGCCGGCGAGTTGAACCGTCATGGGCTGCACCGCCTGGGAGCCGGTGTTGACGATGTCGACCCGTACGCGGATCCGTTCGCCGCCTTCGAGAAGTAAGTTGCTGTTTTCATCCAGAAGCGTGGCTTTAAATGACAGGGGGGATGCCATCGTGGTGGTCGAGTTGGCAGGGACGATGCCGGCCGGTTTCTGGGCGGCCTCAGTGGGCACGACGGAAGCGGGTGAGGCTGAGGCTGCGGCAGCATGTGTGGGATCCAGCAGCACACGGGCTTCCTGCATGAATTGCGTCGCCAGCACGGTGGACGCGTCCTGAAGCAGAGGATCAACGATGTAGTCACAGCGTTGCTGGGTGAGCTCAAGCTGCAGCCGCTCCTTGCGTGTGGATTGCAAGGGCCGCTCGGCCAGCGGTGCGCCGGCTGCATCAAAGAACTCTGCGAGGGCATCCAGGCTGAGCTCGGCGGGGGCACGGTCATAGAGCGCATCGGGTTGAATCTTGAATCGAGGGTCCAGCATGCGTATCCGCACCGTCACGTCCGGTTTTCCGGCGCTGGCATGACTGCCGGGAAGCACCACGGCGCGAAATGTCTGATGGGCGGCTTGTATCAGCATGTCTTCTACGGTCGGACCGATTGAAAACGGCCGGATCCGGCCGCAGCCGTCGATGTACTCGGTCTTGGCGGCGGACAGCGACGGGTCCACGTCCATTTGAATCGTGAGGGGAACCGGCGGGCCGAGATCCGGCAGCGTCTGCCGGGAAAACCGGGATTTGATACTTTCGCAGCCTGCGGAAGCCAGCACGGGGAGTAAGAGCATTCCAAGAATGAGTGCGCGGTGCGTCTTCAAGCCGAGGCCTCCTCTACGCCGTATTTTGAATCCGGAACGGTACAGGAAAGGAAGGGGCATTGCAACCGAATGCCGGCGCGGCTTGCGACGCGTACAGGCCTCGTTTATTCTACCGCCGCCTGTGTGTCGGATCATGACCGGAAGGGACGCGGATCCATCGTGTTGGTGTTGGGCCTTTCCAATATGAGAGATGCGGCGGCGGCGCTTGTTTCTGACGGTCGCATTGTGGCGGCGGCGGAAGAGGAGCGTTTCGTTCGTCGGAAGCACGTGACGGCGCTGCCGGTGCAGGCGATGCGGTATTGCCTGTATGAGGCTGGAGTCGCACTTCGCGATATCGAAGCCATTGCCGTCCCTTGGAAATATTGGCAGGTCGGGCGGCGCGCATGGCTCGCCCTGACGGCGATGATACGGTCCCCGCAACTGTTTCGAGTGAAAGGCGCTCGCTCAGTGGAGCGAGTCAGCCGGGAGTGGCTGGAACTGTTCCGCTTGCGGGAGGAACTGACGAGGCGCGTGGATGTCGGCGCAATCCAACCGGTCTTTCTCGATCACCATATGTGCCACGCCGCCAGTTCGTTTCTGGTGTCGCCTTTCGAGCGATCGGCGATTCTCGTGGTGGATGGCGCGTCTGAAGCCGATACCACCCTGATGGCGACGGGTGAGGGGAGTCGGATCACCGTGCTGGATCGCACCCCGCTTCCCCATTCGCTCGGGCAGTTCTATGCGGCGATGACGGCCTTTCTCGGGTTTCGCCCCGACCAGGATGAATACATTGTGATGGGCCTGGCGTCATCCGGGGAGCCGACGTTTGCTCCCGTCTTGCGTCAGAACATTGTGCGACTGCTGTCCCGAGGTCGATTTGAAGTGAATGTCCGATTGCTCGATTTTCATCTCGCCAGAGCCGGCTCCTTTGTGGAGGAATTCGTTCGGCTGTTCGGCTCGCCGCGGCGTTCGACCGATGACATCACCCAACGGCACCGCGATCTGGCTGCCAGTGCCCAGGCGGTTCTGGAGGAAACGTTGCTGCATCTCGGCCGCCACTTGCGCTCCCTCACGCGGGCTGAGTCGCTTTGTCTGGCAGGCGGGGTTGCCTATAACTGTGTGGCCAATGGGCGGCTGCGCGCCGAACTCGGGTTTAAGGAGGTCTATGTGCCGCCGGCCGCAGGCGATTCTGGTGCGGCGCTTGGGGCGGCCTTGTGGTGGACAGCGAGGCGTGAAGGAGCGGCGGGAAGGTGTCGCTTCCCCGATGCGTACCTGGGGCCACAATTCGATGAAGCTGCTTGTCGGGCAGCGCTGTCGCAAGCAGGCCTGGTGGCCGAGTCCCTGAGGGATGCGCAGCTGTACGAGCGGGTTGCCGCCGAGCTGACACGGGGGTGTCTCGTCTTCTGGTATCAAGGCCGGATGGAGTGGGGGCCTCGCGCGCTCGGCAATCGCAGTTTGCTGGCGGATCCGCGGCGGGAAGACATGCGGGAGTTGATCAACAGCAAAGTAAAATGCCGGGAGTCGTTTCGACCCTTCGCTCCCTCGGTGCTGGCTGATCGGGCGCAGGAATTTTTTGAGCTGCCGGCACCATCGCCCTACATGCAGTTCACTGTGCGGGTGAAGGCCTCGGCGAAAGGACTCCTTCCAGCCGTCACGCACGTGGATGGTACGGCCCGGGTTCAGACGGTGACGCGTGAAGCCAATCAGCGGTTTTATGATCTTCTGGCAGCGTTCGGACGACTCACGGGTGTCCCGGTGCTGCTGAATACGTCGTTCAATGTGCAGGAGCCGATCGTCTGTACGCCCGAAGATGCGGTGCGCTGTTTTCAGCGGACTCAGGTGGAGTGGTTAGTCCTCGGCAATCTACTGGTGGGCAGATCATCTCCACCGGCCATCCCGAATCATGCCTGCTGAACCGGTTCGTTTTTCAGGTCCTTCCCCTCATCGCCTGATCGTGCTCTTGTTCGATTGTCTTTTGGTCGGCTTCATTCTGAATCTTACGCTGCAGCCGCTGGTAGAGCCGGACCTGGGATGGCATCTGCGCGCCGGGCTGGATTTGATCGCCCAGGGCTGGCGGTTGCCGGAGACCGATCCCTACTCCCACACCATGCCGGATTGGCATTGGATCGAGCATGCCTGGTTGAGCGATGGCCTGCTGGCGGTGATCTACCGCGTGATGGACCCGTTGAGTGGTCTGGGTCTGATCCTGTTTTTTGGTGGCGTGACGGCGCTCGCCTGGTGGGTGGCAGCATCGCAGGCCGGAGTGCATCGGACGTATCGCTTGGTGGCCATGGTGGCGAGCCTTTGGGTGGCATTACCCTTTCTAGGCGCGCGCACGCAATTGGTCAGTCTGCTCGGCGTCGCGATTCTGTTGTGGGGATGGCGTCACATTCAAGATGGACGGCGGGCATGGGTCTGGGGATTGCCCCCGTTGTTCCTGCTCTGGGCGAACCTGCATGGCGGGTTTACGGCAGGACTGTTTCTGTCCGGTGTGTTGGTGTGCCTCTCGTTCATGTTGAAGCTCGGCGCCGCATGGCCGGCGGTCGCGGCCTCGCTCGATGAACCGGTGCTCAATTGGGAGGATCTTCGTCGCTGTGCGATCGCGCTGGGTATTGCGGTGGCGATCACCTTCCTGAATCCCTATGGATGGCGTCTGTATCAGGAGATTTATGCATCCCTGACCGATCAGTTCATGATCGAGACGTTACGGGAATGGCAGCCAGTGTCTTTCCAGGGGTGGGCGGGGAAGGCCTACGGGATGTATCTGGCCGGGCTGGCGTGCTTGATGGCCGGATGGTATCGCCGGGTGGAACCGGTTCGATGGGCCCTGCTGCTGCTCATGTTGGGGCTGTCGCTACGGCATTGGCGGAACGTCACGCTGTTCCTGATCGTGAGCCTCCCGCTGGTGGCGGAGTTGCTCGCACTTGCGGTGGCCTCGTGCGTTCGGTGGGTACCGATTCTGAAAACACAGGTTGCGACGGCTCTGCTCCTGTTGACCATTGGGACGGCCGGTGTCCTCTATGCGTTGGGGAGCGAACATCTGGAGCATGTCTGGTTATCGGGGAAGTCGCCTGACGTGTATCTGGAACAGACGGACTATCCGATTGAAGCGGTGCGATGGATCCGGAGCCATCGGCAGGATGCGGGAACCAGGCTGTATAACGACTACGGATACGGCGGGTTTCTGCTCTGGCACCTTCCCGGCGAGAAAATATTCATTGATGGTCGTATGCCGGCCTGGCGGATCGGCGACCGGCGCATCTTTCAGGATTATGCGGACCTGAATCGCGAGGACGCACCTCAATTGGCGGTGCTGGATCGGTACGCAGTCGATTGGGGGCTGATCCAGCGGGGCAGCGCGCTCGCGCTGGCCGTGGAGGCGCATCATGCCTGGAGGACGATCTATGCCGATGCCAAGGTGGTAATCGTGCGACGGAGGGGATGATTCGGGTGAACGGGGCTGCTAAGAATGGGTGGGTTCGACGGACGCTAAGGCCGGTTCGACGGCACTTGGTGCGGGACGGAGACGGGGCTCGTAGAGTCCTTGCGCGTCTCGCTTCCGGATGGCCAGGAGTTCTTGCAGCATGACGAACCCGTCGCGCCAGGGGCGGACTTTCGAGCCCGGCTGGTCGATCCAATTGATGGGGACTTCCGCAAGCCGGTAGCCACGCTGTCGCGCGACGTAGAGCAGTTCCAGGTCGAATGCATAGCCGTCGACGCAGGCGACCGAAAACAGGTCCTGCGCGATCGATCGACGAAACAGCTTGAATCCGCATTGAGTGTCGGCGATCTCGCGAAGACCCAGGCGCTGCACGATGTTATTGAAAACAGTTCCCAGCAGGCTTCGATGCCATCGTGCCCGGACGGTGAAGGTGGGATCGTGGGACGCCAGCGCCCGTGATCCGATGGCGAGATCCGCTCCGGCCAGGAGCGCCGATTCCAGCCGCGCCAGTTCCTCGATCGGTGCGGCCCCATCCGCGTCCGCAAACAATTGATAGGTGCCTCGGGCGGCCTGCATGCCACGGCGGACGGCGGCGCCCTTGCCCATGTTGCTGCTCAACCGAATGAGTCGCACCTGCGGGCAGCGATGGGCCACCGACTCGATGACCTGCGCGGTCTGGTCGTGGCTGCCGTCATCGACGACGAGGACTTCATAGGTCCGGCCGCGCTGATCGAGGTAGGCAATGACTCGTTCCAGGCAGAGTGGAAGGCGTCGCGCCTCGTTATAGGCCGGGATGATGATCGAAAGCGAAGGCGTCTGGGTCGAGCACGGTGTCACGTTGGGACAGCCTCGTGTCGGAGTGTGACGGGACCGATCCGTCTGTTGAAGGCGAATGGTGGCCCACGGTATCTGACCGAGGGGCGAAATGCAAGCCGTGGGTACAGGGCCTTGACAGAGCCATCGACCGGGGGTGATCGTAATCTCACAGACTGTAGGTGCCCAGGCGTAGCTCTCTGTCCAGGAGGTTGCGATGAGGCGGACACAGTACCGGTTCATGTGGTTGGTTGTGGCGCTGTTGCTTGCCGGGTGCGCCGTGGCGACTCCACCCAGCCGGTTAAGCCAGTATGTCACCCCTGTCGTGGCGGACAAATCAGCAAGCCCCGGACTTCCGGTGCAGCGCCCGCTTCGAACCGCGCTGGTCGTACTGGCCGATCGGTCGGCTCAGGAGGCCGCCCCGGGCTTGCCTGAAGAAGCTCAGGCAAGACTGGCCGAGGCACTCAGGGGGCAGGTCAATCGGGGTTTCCCCATTGTCATTGAACGAGTGGTGGATCTGGGTGAGATTCCGGTGGGAGCGCCTCCTCCGAATTGGATCGACCTCGCCGGGCAGCAGGGGGTGGATTATGTTCTGGTCGTGATACTTTCGAGTACGGAGCAGGAGTATCCGGTATCGCTGTTCCTCGGCTGGACGACCCACATGCAGCCGGGATTCCGTCGCGACAATTGGTCCCTCGCGGAGGCCGCCTTCCTTGATGGGCGAACAGGTCGGCAGCTTCTCCGTGCGGAGGGGCGAGCCATGGCGACGTTGGACAGCCCCGCGGTGCCTGGGATTTCGCAGTGGTATCCGGTGATTTATCTGAGACCGCAGAATCCGGAGCGACGCATCTGGCCGCCATCCCATGAAGGCGCCCCTGTGACGCTTCGTGTGGTGTCGATGGAGCAGGCGGCGACGCGATTGGCCGGGAATCTGGAGCGAGCCTGGGTCGAACAGCGGGAGCTGGAGTTGGCCGCCCTGCCCGGGTCATGACTCCTGTTCACCGGCGGAAGGGGCCCTGCTTTTTCCTCTTTGAAGGCGATTCTGTGATTAGTGTAGAATGATTCGTTCACGATGGCGCGGAGGATGGTCCCTCATTTTCAGGCTTCCAGAGGAGTACACATGACGTATCGACATCGGCGCAGGAAAGTGCTGTCCGTACTGGCAGGGATCCCTATGATTGCTGCCACGCTTTTAGTCGGCGGAATGCAGCCCGGGTCTCAGGCTCAGGCGGCGGGTGTCCCCCCGGCGTTTGCGCAGGGATTCTCAGAAATCGTCAAGGCGGTCACGCCTGCGGTCGTCAACATTGCCGTCACCGGTGGAGGGGAAGGTCGTCGTGAAGGCCGTCGTCAGCTTCCTCCGGGCGGACCATTCGGTGGCCCACCTCCCGGACCCGGTGATGAGCCGCCCGGCATGGAACCGCCAGGTGGTCCCGGTGGACCTCCCGGCCCTCCGGGTGGTGGCCCTCATCGCCCCGAGCAGAGTGCCGGATCCGGTGTGATCCTCGATCCGAACGGGTATATCGTCACCAATAACCACGTGGTTGAAGGCGCGACCCAAATCACCGTGACCCTGTCGGACCGTCGTGAATTTCCCGCCAAGATCATCGGAACCGATCCGAAGACGGATTTGGCCATCATCAAGATTGAAGCCAAAGATCTCGCGTCCATGAAGTGGGCCGATTATGATGAACTGCATGTCGGGGACCTGGTGCTTGCGGTGGGCAGCCCGTTCGGACTGAGTTCAACCGTGACCCTGGGCATTATCAGCGCCCTGGGACGCGGGAACGTGGGCATCGCCGATTACGAAGACTTTATTCAAACCGATGCGGCCATCAATCCTGGGAATTCCGGCGGCGCCCTGGTCAATATGGAGGGCAAGTTGATCGGCATTAACACGGCGATCTTCTCCCGCACCGGCGGATCCGAGGGCATCGGCTTTGCCATTCCGAGCAGCATCGCGACCGATATCGTTGAGAGTTTGACGAAGACCGGCAAAGTGGTGCGCGGATGGATGGGCGTGGCCATTCAGGAAATTACCCCGGCGCTGGCGAAGTCCTTCAAGTTGCCGGAGCAGCGCAAAGGCGTGCTCATCAGCGACGTGAACGAGAATGGGCCCTCCCATTCGGCCGGCATGCGGCGCGGCGATGTGGTCATTGCCTTTAATGGCAAAGAGGTACAGAGCGTCAGCCAATTGCGGAACCTGGTGGCACGCATGGGGGTCGGGAAAGACGCCGACATCAAGATTTTGCGCGAAGGCAAAGAGCAGATCTTGAAGGTCAAGGTGGCTGAGCGGCCATCGGATGAAGTGCTTGCCAAGAGGGAGCCGGGCCCTGCCGCTCCTCAGACTGAGACTGTGAAACCGCCGGACAATGTTCTGGCATCCTTGCGCGTCCAGATGCTTGATGCCGCGATGCAGAGCCAGTTGAATATTCCTGCAAAAACGAGCGGCGTGGTGGTCAGCTCGGTTGAGGCCGGCAGCGCTGCCGAGTCCGCCGGGTTACAGCGTGGCGACGTCATTCAAGAGGTCAACCACGAAGTGGTCAAGAGCCTTGAGGATTATCAAAAGGCGTCAGCCAAGGTGAAGAAAGACGAAATGGTTGTGCTCTTGCTGAGTCGGCAGGGGAACAATCTGTTCGTAGCCGTCAACCCGAAATAGAGAGCAACCAGCGGACAGCTTTCAGCTATCAGGCCAATTCCGGCTGATGGCTGAAGGCCTCCTGCTGAAAGCGATTGTGAATGGCTGACGGGTTCAAGTTTCAAGAGTGGCTGCAAGATACGGTCTTTAAGCCGCTTGAAGATAAAAAAATGCCGGTCATGGAGCACCTGGTGGAGCTCCAAGTCCGGTTGACCCGTGCGGTCATCGTGACGGCGATTATCTTTGTCGGCACGTTTTTTTATGCTGATACGTTAGTGAAGTGGATCCGGGTACCGCTCCAGAATATGTTCGTGCCCGGATCCCTTTCTTGGATTCCCACCGATCTTCCCACCGTCCCCTTCGTCTTTCTCGCGCCGGCAGAAGCGCTGTGGCAAAACGTCAAGGTGGCCGGCCTCTTCGCCCTGGTGTTGGGGACTCCCTATATTCTCATTGAGTTCTGGCACTTTGTGGTGCCGGGTCTGCACGCGCAGGAGCGGCGATTCGTCGGTCCGTTTGTGATCCTGAGTACGCTGGCGTTCTACCTGGGCTTATTGTTCTCGTTTTTCTTCGTGCTTCCCTTTGCGCTGAACTTTTTAATTTCGTATGGCGTGAATGCGGGCTTTATTCCGCAACTGTCGATTGCGCAATATGTCGGATTCGCGCTGTGGTTTCTCCTGGTCTTCGGTCTCATTTTTGAAGTGCCGTTGGTGATTACCCTGCTGGCCAAACTCGGCTGGGTGGATGCCCCACTGCTGAAACGGTATCGCAAGTGGGCCTTCCTCGCGGCGTTTATCTTTGCCGCCATTCTGACGCCGACGCCGGACCCTTTCAATCAGTGCCTGATGGCGCTGCCGATGTACATTTTTTATGAGGTCGGGATTGTCAGTGCCGGAATCTTCAACAAGAAGAAGGCGGACGCTCCCGAAGAGGCGCTTGTGCCGGTGGTCGCCACAGCGGGACCCGGTCTCGGAAAGCCGGGACCGTCCATGCCGTCCGGCGGCGGTGAGAGTGAATATGTCGGTGTGCCGACTGGTCGTCGAGGGTAACGCAGGGCAGAAATCAGCAACGTGACGAACGCACATGTTTGTCTCATGCATCATGCTATACGCTTTATGAGGAGTCTAGGATGCCACGCGAGTTAAACGTCATTTCACAGCCCGGTTCCAGCAGCGGCGGAGATGCTTGTACCTATATGTGGGCCTGCGCCATTTGCGACGAGAATGAAACCTGTCAGAAAGACAAGGAAGGCCACAGCCGGTGGCTCGTCGCGAAACGCATGGAACGCATCGAATATAAGGTCCTGGTCATGAGCAATAAGGGTGGCGTGGGGAAAAGCACCTGCACCACCAACCTCGCGGTCAGCCTCGCGCTCAAAGGCTGGCATGTCGGGATTTGCGACATGGACATTCATGGTCCCAACATTCCCAAGATGGTGGGGGCGGAAGGACAGAAGCTGAAGATCAGCACGTCCGGGGGAATCATTCCGTTTCAAGCCTACAACATGAAGATCGCGTCGATGTCGTTCCTGTTGCAAAATTCCGATGATCCGATCATCTGGCGAGATGCTTATAAGTATGAGTTCATCAATCAGTTGTTGGGAGGGGTGGAATGGCAGGATCTGAATTTCCTGCTGATCGATCTGCCTCCCGGAACCGGCAACGAGTCGGTGACGACCATTGATCTCTTGGGCGGTGTCAGCGGAGCCGTGATCATTACGACGCCGCAAGAAGTGGCGCTGCTCGATTCCCGCAAGTCCGTCACCTTCTGCAAAGACAGCGAAGTGCCGATCATCGGCATCGTGGAGAACATGAGCGGTTTGGAGTGTCCCCATTGCCATAAAGAAGTGAATGTGTTCCGCAAGGGCGGTGGCGAAGCTTCGGCTTCGGATATGGGCGTTCCCTTCCTGGGACGAATTCCGTTGGACCCTGATGTGGTGACCCAGAGCGATGCGGGTGAGCCGTTTGCGCTCTTCAATTCCGATTCGGCGACCGCGCAGGCCTATCATGACATCGCCAACCAGGTCGAAGCGTTCTGCAAGAAGAGCGGATCGCTGGTCAAGCTGGCGCCGCGTCAGCAACATTAATGGGACGGTGACGCGTGAAAGCTCCCGATGCGACAACCGGATTGACTCCGCTCCACGACGCTCAGCGTATTGTGCTGGACGCTGCGATTCCACTGGGGCTTGAAAAGATTTCGATTCTGGATACCCTGGGACGCGTGCTCGGCGAAGATATCATTGCCGAGCGCCACAATCCCCCGTGGGACAATTCTGCGATGGACGGGTTTGCGGTGCGGGCGGAGGATATTCAGCAGGAGCATCCAATCTCCAAGCCGGTCACGTTGACGGTGATTGAGGATGTGCCGGCGGGGAAAATGCCGACCAAATCCGTGGGGCGGGGCCAAGCCATCCGGATCATGACCGGCGCGCCGATTCCGAATGGCGCGGATACTGTACTCAAGGTCGAGGACACAGAACATACGCCCGATTCGGTGCGCGTCTTCAAGCCGGAACCCCGTGGCTCGAATATCAGGCCACAGGGTGAGGACGTAAAAAAGGGCGATTGCATCATCCCCAAGGGCACAACAATCCGTTCCGGAGAAGCGGGCATGCTGGCGATCCTGGCCAAATCGTTCGTGCTGGTCTATCAGCGCCCCCGGGTCGCGATTTTATCGACCGGCGATGAGTTGGCCGACCTCGATGAGCGATTCAGCGAAGAGAAGATCATCAACTCGAACAGCTACGGGATCGCCGCTGCGGTGCAGGAAGCCGGTGGCGTGCCGATCCTGCTGGGGATTGCGAGAGACACGCCGGCTGCGTTGAAGGAAAAAATTTCGCACGGATTGAATGCCGACATTCTGGTGCTCTCCGGCGGCGTGTCGATGGGCGACTACGACTTTACGAAAGCGGTCTTTCGGGATTTAGGCGCCGAGATGAATTTCTGGAAGTTGGCGATCCGCCCAGGCCAGCCCCTTGCTTTTGGAAAGATTCAAGGCAAACTGGCATTCGGATTACCGGGCAATCCCGTCTCCTCCATGGTGACCTTCGAACAATTGGTTCGGCCTGCCATGCTGAAGCTGGCCGGGGCGCGAGGATATGGGCGACCGCTGCTGGAAGCGGTGTTTCAGGAGAAGTTTTCGAAGCGAACCGATCGCCGTCATTTTCTCCGCGGGGTCTTGTGGCGGGAAGACGGGGTCTTCAAAGTCAGGACGACGGGCGACCAGGGGTCAGGCATCCTCACCTCCATGGTGAAAGCCAATTGTCTGATCGACATTCCCGTCGAGGTGGAGCGGATCAATCCCGGCGACTCAGTCACCGTACAGCTTCTGAGTGGATCGGCATGGCTGGAGCAGGCGGCCCCGATGGCATCGACTGGTCATCGTCCTTCCTGTTGTTGAGCCGCGAAAGGAACTTGTTCATGTCCGTGCCGATTTTATCTTTTGTCGGACGATCCAATAGCGGTAAGACGACGCTGATCGAGCGTGTCATCCCGGAACTGGTGCGAGCGGGATATAAGGTGGCGACCGTCAAACATGCCGGGCATGGATTCGATCTGGATACCGAAGGAAAAGACAGCTGGCGGCACAAACAAGCCGGGGCCAGCAGTGTCGTCATCATTTCCAAGAGCAGCCTCGCCATGTTCGCCGATGTGTCGGACCATATGAACGTCGAGGATGTTCGTGAACGGTATCTGGATGCGTCCTACGACTTGATCCTCGCTGAAGGCTGGCGGAGCGAAGGGTATCCCAAGATCGTAGTGGTTCGCGACCAGATCGGCGAGGTGCCGGTGTCGCAGGACGGTCTACTGGCTGTGGTGTCCAATAAGCCGGTCGAGACCTCAGTCCCGCTTCTCGACCCCGACGATGTCGCCGGTGTCGCGGCGTTGATCATCCGACACTTTCCCAAATCTCAACGGGACGATGCGTAAATCCTCCGTCATTGTGCTCGGAGCGATCGTGGCCGGCGCAGTGGCATTAGGGGGAGTTGCGGTTCCGCTGACTAACCACCCGAAATTTTGTGCGAGCTGCCACACCATTCAGCCTGCCTATGAGCGCTGGCTGGAATCATCCCACAAAGAGGTGGAGTGTGTGGCGTGCCATGTCAGGCCCGGCGTCTCCGGTTGGTTGCAAGACAAGGCATGGCATGGAACCAGGGATGTAGCGATCTATCTCTTCGGCAAACCGACCGAGCCCCACAATCTGCAAGCGCATGTCGATTCAGGCGTGTGTCTGAGTTGTCATCGGAACATCCTTCGGGTGTCGGAGATTGCGACTCGGGATCTCCCTGCGCCTGTGAAAGACGTGGGATTGGTCATGAGCCATCGCAAGCATATGGACGCGTTCGGACAGCGAGGGCAGGGCGAGGGGTGTACGACCTGTCACGCAGCGGTTGTGCACGAACGGCCGATCAAAGGCTACCCTATCGTGATTCCTCGCGGGCACATGTCGGCCGATAGCCGCCCCTGGAAACCGGAGCATCCGGAGGGTTCCGTCCTGCACAAGCGGGCGCAGGCGGATTGTTTCCGGTGCCACGATAATAAAACCGAGTATGAAGGTAGAGTCCTGAGCCGCAAGTGCGAGACGTGCCATCTGCCTGAGAAACTCACAGAATTCTTGTCCTTTTAATCCACGGGAATACTCGCTCCATGTCGCCCTCGGTCGTCGAAGTGCGCAACCTGACCAAACGCTTCGGCGCGTTCACGGCAGTGGATGGGATTTCGTTCGACATCGGTCGTGGTGAGATTCTCGGCCTGTTGGGCCCGAATGGCGCCGGAAAAACCACGACGTTTCAAATGATGCTGGGATTAGTCACACCCAGCTCCGGCTCGATCAGGATGTTCGGACTCGACTTGCAGACCAATCGGGAGGCGATTCTTCAGCAGGTGAACTTTTCTTCCACGTACATCTCGTTGCCCTATTCTCTGACGGTGGAAGAAAATCTCAGTGTCGTCGCTCGGTTGTATGGGATGTCCAACATGGCCGGCCGAATCGATGACATGGTGAAGAAGCTGGAGATGGGTGAGTGGCGAACCAAGCTCACCCGTAAACTTTCGTCGGGGCAGATGACCAGGCTGACCCTGGCCAAAGCGCTGCTCACGGAGCCCAAAGTGCTGTTTCTCGACGAGCCCACGGCCAGCCTCGATCCGGACATCGCGCATAAAATCCGCGCGATCCTCCTGGAAGAACGGCAAGCCACCGGGCTCAGTATTCTCTACACCTCCCACAACATGCGGGAGATGGAGGAAATGTCGGATCGTATTATTTTCCTGCAGCGAGGCAAAATCGTTGCGGAGGGCACGGCGAAGGACATTGTCGCCAGATTCGGACAGGCCGATCTGGAAGAGGTGTTTCTCAAGTTAGCTCGCGAGCAGTAGCGGTAGATCGGGATCGTTGCTTCGTGGAAGGGAGTACGGGTAGTCATGGTTGACGCAGGAGTGTCGTTCGGAGTGGGCCTGCTCATCGGCGGGTTGGGCCTGATGTTGGGGTGGGGATTGTTGTGGCTCGTGGTCGGCGCCATCGGCCTGGCACGACAGACGTGCGGATGGGCGATCTTCATGAGCAGCGTCAGCAGCACGGCCATCGCGGGGTTGTCGATGGCGGGAGTATTCTGGATGGTGGATTCGGCGAGGCTAGGTAGTTCTGCGCTGCATACCGGTCTGGCAGGGGTTCCGCTGGCGCTGCTTGTCGCAGGGTTCTGCCGTTTAGAGGACGGACGGCAGATCGGCCCGGCCTTCCTGGAAGGCAGCCGCCTCATGTTGCATCAACTGCTTGGCGTCCATGACGAGGGGTGCGGGCATTGCCACGAGAAACCTGTCGAGGAGCCCCCCTGTCACCAGAAACCCTGTTACGAGCAGTCCTGCCACGAGAAGCCTTGCGAGGGGAAGCTCTAAGTTGCCGATGGCCTATCATCGTATTGCAGCCCTGGTGATCCGCCACTTGTATCTCTACCGTCGCAGTCTCCCGCGGGTGATGGAGATCATCTACTGGCCGTTTCTGGACCTCGTGGTCTGGGGATTCATCACCGTCTATCTGGCGACGTTTCAAGGGCAGATGCCGGCGGTAGTCACATTCCTCCTCGGGGCGTTGATTCTCTGGGACGTGTTATTTCGCTCGCAGCAGGGTATTACCATTTCGTTTCTCGAAGAGATCTGGGCGCGTAATCTGATGAACCTCTTCGCCAGTCCGCTCACGCCGAGCGAATTTCTGGCAGCCACCATGGTGATGAGCTTGTTTAAAGTGACCGCGGTGTCGATGGTCATGTCGGTCTGCGCCTGGATCTTTTACGGGTACAACGTCTTTATCATCGGGCTCTGGTTGATGCCGTTCATCGTGAATCTGGTGCTGACAGGCTGGATCATCGGTGTGTTCACGACGTCGCTGATCATGCGGTTCGGGCAGGAGGCGGAAGTGTTGGCCTGGAGCATGGTCTTTCTGTTTCAGCCGATCTCCTGCGTATTTTATCCCATGGAGGTCCTGCCGTCCTGGCTGAGAGCGGTAGCCTCAATCAACCCGGCCGCGCATGTGTTTGAGGGCATGCGTGGCCTGTTGGCCACCCATGCGGCTCCCCTGAGCAGCCTGAGCCTGGCCAGCGGGTTGAATCTTGTGTATCTTGGAGCGGTCATCCTGTGGTTTCATCACACCTTCAGTGTGTGCAAGGACCGTGGATCGTTGGTGCGGGTCGGTGAGTAGGTGATCGGCCGGAAAGGAACCTGGGAGTAGCGGGATGAATATCAAGTCAGGGCAAGTCAGGGAGGCACTGCTGCCGGTCGGTCTCGAATCGTTTTCGTTTCATCAGACGCCGGTCCTCGTCATCGAGAATTTCTGGTCCGCCGAGGAGCGGGCCCAGTTTCGGCAGGCGATGAACCGGGCGAATTGGAATCAACTTCAGGACATGTCGTACGTGCGGCAGGACTTCCCCAATTCCGGGAACTGGGCGAAGGCCGAGATCGCCCAGCCGCAAGGCCAGCTTCTGCTGAGCCGCTTGGAGATGCCTTGCATTCAGCAGTATATCGAGTCATTTCCGAACATCACCAGGCGGCATTTGGGCTTCAGCTATTACTCCTATGGTGTCGGTGACTGTCTTCTGACCCACGATGATACGGATCAAGGTCGTCCGGTCGGTGGGAAGCCCGCTCCCCGTCGCCGTCTCGCAATGGTCAGTTATTTCCATGAAGAATGGGAATGTGATTGGGGCGGAGAGTTGATGATCTACTCAGCGACCGGTGAACCAACGAACGGAAAGCCGGACCTGGCCATTACGCATTGCATCGCTCCCAATCCGGGGTCACTGGTCATGTTTACCGTGCCGCGGTTCCATCGGGTGTGCAGGGTGGATCAAACGGCGGGTGACCACAAACGCCTCTCCATTGCCGGCTGGTTCATGACCGAACATGCCTGAGCATGCATCCTGTTGCGGAGCAATCGAGTGCAGCGTGAAGGGAGATCGCCGGGTGGTGTGTTTGCGAGCCGACGAAGCACGGCGAACTCTGTCTTAGAAGTTGAGCTGGGTGGTGAGGTTACAAGTGCCGATGGGCGGTCACGATGAGCACTTGGGACGGTTTTCGGCTCGTGTTGCGCCAACAATGATGGATGTCGGAAGGAATGCAGGCGGCGTCCCCTCGTTTGAGGCTGTACGTGTTTTCTTCCAATGTCAGTTCCACGGTACCCTGAAGCACGACTGCCAATTGTTCCGCCCGCCGTACATATGGACGTGATCCGCTGGCCCCACCCGATTCCAGTGTAATGACCATGGGCTCCAGCTGACTGTCCTCGCTGATTGGCCCGATCGCTTCGATTCTGGCCCGAGACCATTCACTTTCCACTACCGGCCGGGCATCGGCGCGGATGACCGCCGCATGTGATGGACTGGTCGTTCGGAAAAATTCTCCGAGGGTTACGCCGAGCGCCGACGCGATCCGCTCGGTGGAGGCAATAGACGGAGAGGCCTGCCGGAGTTCGACCTGTGAGATAAAACTAGGGGAGAAGCCGCATTTGTCCGCTAGGGTTCGGACAGAGAGGTGTCGGCTTTTACGGAGACGGCGGACGATGTCGCCGACATGCGTTTTCTTCCGGTCCTCCGTTGCGACGCTCTTCCCGGGGGACTTTTTCTTGGTCTTTTTCTCCACCTCGTCCTATCCTTTGAGGCTTACCCAGGCCTTGCGCGGTTGGTGTAGCACGTTTATGGGTCTGTCGCAAGCCGGCCGAAGGGGCGGAGTCTTCGCAGACATCTCGGCGGTTGGCTTCCAATAGGGAGGCGCTCATCCCGGCAGATACTTGGTTCTCCACTCCAACAACGGCCGAACGACTCCCGGCCATCGACCGTGAAAGTCGCCTCGCGCCGAATCTCCGGTCCCGCTGTCATCCACACGAAATCCAATCGCTCGGGGCGCATGGACGTGCATACGAAAAGGATCTTCGGTCATCATCAGGGATGAGACCGACATCATTCCTTCGGCAAGCCAGTTTCCTGGAATTCTGGCCGTGGACGTATATCGACCGATCGGGCGAGGCGTCCGCTGCCAGTTCGGATCCCGGTCATGGGCGATAAAAACAATGACATCTTCCTCATTGTAGAGGTTGAAGACCGGTACAAAGACATGCCCGGCTTTCACGACATCAAATTCCACTTCGAGGTCGATCGGCTTTCGAATGTCGAAGCGGTCCGTGACGATGCCGGACTCAGTCAGGACCCGCACGGCGCGTAGGCGCACGACCTCATTGCCCGGAGCCTGGGTTGGATCCGGCCATTCCACTACCGGCTGGATGTGTCCGGCATGGAGGTAGTGATTCACCACCTCATGCGCCGGCCCTGCTTGCACGATCTGGCCCTTGTTCAGCAGAATCGCGCGGGAACACATCCGGGTAATCGCCGGCATGTCATGGGAGACGAGGATCACCGTCCGTCCGTGCTGCCCCACGTCTTCCATCTTCCCCATGCACTTCTTTTGAAACCGGACGTCCCCCACCGCCAACACCTCATCGACGA
>Ga0268299_1000283_pt1 | contig 182857 bp, 151 predicted proteins | sample NOBtaG_FD_193484 | JGI IMG/M metagenome (GOLD analysis project Ga0268299, IMG submission 193484) | Activated sludge microbial communities from bioreactor in Nijmegen, Gelderland, Netherland - NOB reactor | ecosystem: Engineered > Bioreactor > Aerobic > Activated sludge | place: Netherlands... | reverse complement strand
CGAACTAAGAACCAATCGAGAATCAGCTGAGTAAACGGTGAATTGAGTTATCACTCCGTCGTGCAGCCGTTCAATGTCCTCTTGGGCACCACGAAGCTCTTCGTCTAGGCCACGTGTGATTGCTCTATCCTCCCTAATCGCCTTATTGTAGTCTACCTCAAGGTCCTTACCACTAGCATCACGATAGCGAGAATAGGCGCGAGTACCATTTGGCAACTGGTCTAGTGCTTTTGCGCCCATGTTAAGTACACGAAACTTCTCCCAGTTTGCATGATCCTGCCAAGTAGGGGCAGCGTTGGAATCATATTGGAAGCCTTTGTCCCAAGCGATTTCCGGGCGCGGCCCCGTGCCAATCTTATAGTCCTTCAGTCCAAGCGGGTCAGTCCATTCGTTCGGAGCAGAACTGACATACTGATAGAGATTCGACTTAGACCAGTCCAGGCCACGCACTGCCGGATCACGTTGCCCAAACCGCCCATGCACCGGATCGTACCAGCGTGCGCGGTAATGGTAGAGCTGCGCGGGATACGTCTCCCCCGCGAGCGGCACCGCATCCAGCCTTTGGCCGGTGAAGTAGTACGGGTTGCCGATTTCGCTGGCGGCCTGGGCCACGACGCAGCCGCTCCAGGGCGTGCCGGCGGGCTGGCCGACCAGGCCCGCGAACGTGCCGTAATCGTACAGGTCGATGTTGCCGTTGGCGTCGAAATCGAACACCTCGCACTGCGGGTCCTGCGGCAGACTTTTTTGCGTGCAGAGAATGAAGTTCTCCTCGTCGGACACGCCGCCGCCTGGCAACACGCCGGCTGTGATCCAGCCGTCCTCGTCGTAGTCACCCGTGGCGCGGATCGCCCAGTCGGGCCCGTGCCAGCAGAACAGGAAGACCTGCATGTCGGATTGGTCGATGTCGCCGTCGCCGTCGATGTCGAGCTGGCTGATCTCGTCGGCGGAGCAGCCGGCGGGTATGGCGTTGCCGTCGCCGCTGAAGCATCGCTGGAGGCACTCGAAATCGCTCATGTCCACGTCGCCGTCGCGATCGGCGTCGGCCACCTGGCCCTCGATGCGGAACATGCGCACCTGGCCGTAGGCGTCGTAGCCGTACGCCTCAACCACCTCGCCGGAATCATCCACCAGGCCCGCCACGGTGTACAGATCCTTCAGCAGATCATAATACGCCCGGTCAGTCGGTCCCGTCTTGTCCACTAAGCTTACACTCATAGCGTACCACGCCTTCCTCGCTGCCGGGGCCGACGTATTTGAAACCCAGTTTTTCCATCACGCGGATGGAGGGGGTGAGGTGCGGCAGGGTTTCGCCGATGATGCGGTGGACCTTGGGGAAGGCGCGGGCGCGGTTGATGAGGGCGGCGACGGCTTCGGTGGCGTAGCCCTGGCGCTGCGCGGACGGGACGACGGAGTAGCCGATTTCGATCTGGCCTTCGGCGTCGGGCGGGCCTTTGTAGGCGGCGATGCCGACGAGGGTGTGCGTGCCGCCGGGGTTGAGGCGGAGCACGAACCAGGGCCACCAGCCGGCGCAGGCCGGGTCGGTGAGTTTGTCGCGGACGAAGGCCATGGTCGGGGGGTCGATGTGCTCGGGCGGCCAGTCGTCGGGGACGTCGGCTGAGAGGGCGGCTGCGAGGGCGGGCCGGTCGCCGGCTGCCAAGGGCGCGAGTTCGGCGGTCATGGGGATCAGTTCGAGTCGCTCGGTGGTCAGGCGCATGGCGCACCGCCTTTCGGGCTCATCGGGCGTCGGGGTCTGCATCGCGTCGCGGTGGGGCGACGTCACGCGGCTGAAACGGTGTGTCGCACTCGGGGCAGCGATGTTCGACGGCACCGGTGAGGTCGTAGCCGCATTCGTGGCAGTAGGGGCGGTTGCCGGGGATGGCCTTGTCGGCGAGCCACTTGCCGCCGAAGAAGAGGTAGAGGCCGATCGATACGAGTAAGGCGCTGCCGATGACCCATGCCCAGGGGAACGGGGCATAGACGACTCCTCCGCCGGGAGCGTTCAGGAGTTCGATGAGCAGCGAACCGATGCTGGTGGTGAGTTGGGAAATACCCTGGCAGAAGAGCAACACGCCGACGGCCTTGAGCATGAGGCGGAAGAGCGTTTTGTGTTTCATGGCATATTCCGGCGCGTATCGCCATGTGGAGTTCGGTCTTGAACGATACTCCATAAGCCACGAAGTGGCGATCGAAAATAGCCCAGGCCGGAACGCCTGGCAAAAATGGCCCCCGTTGAACCGTCGAGCTCCGGAGGAGCGTGCGGAAGTCGTCGGCCCCTCCGGGGCCGGAATGTGTTTTGGTCATTCTCAGTACCCCGGGCTTCCGCCCGGGGCTATTGCCGCCCGCCGCTCCGCGGCTATGGCCGGTCATTAACCAATCGCTGCGCATACAAAAGAAGCACGGGCGGGAAGTTCCCGCCCGTGCCACCCTGATTGGGGATTCACGATATTGGGTCCGGCGCGTGCCGGCGACGTCTGTTACTGTCCCGCCACGGACAAGCGATACGGCTGCTTGTCCGTGCCACCCTGCAGAAGGATCCTCCCCTTACCCCTCCCTGGAAGGGAGGGGGGTTTTGCTTACCTTCAGCCCAGGTCTAGGGCGACGAGCTGCTTGCTGTCGCGGACGTATAAGGTTTTTCCAACCAGCGTGGGGACGGTCCAGGCGCGTTCGCCGAGGACTTTCGCCTTGCTGAGCACCTCGAACTTTTCCGGGGAGGCGGTGGCCAGGCCGAGGTTGCCTTCCTCGTCGAGGATGATGAACTTGCCGTCGCCGTAGATGCAGGTGGCCTTGCCGAAGCCGCGTTCACGCCAGGCGACGTCGCCGGTTTTGACGTTCACCGCGGAGAAGAAATTCGGCGAGCCCTGGCCGGACGAGCCGTAGATGAAGTCGCCCAGCTTGATCGAGTTCACGTGGTAGAACTGGATCTTGCGGGTGGTCCAGACTTCCTCCATGTCGGTCTTGTCGCCGTTCTTTTTGAGCTTGCAGCCGCGGGAGCCCGCGCCCGAGGTTGAGAAAAACAGGATGGCCGTCTCGGGGTCTAGCTCGGGCATGCAGATGTTTTGCTCCCACTGGTTGCCGATCTCGTACGACCACTTGAGGTCGCCAGTGTTGGGATCGAGGCCGATCACTTCCTTGGCCATGAACAGGGCCAACTGGTCCTCGCCGTCGACCTTGATGAGGCGCGGCGTGCTGTAGCTGTTCTTGAAGTCGTGCTTCTGCCAGACGACGTCTCCGGTCTTCTGGTCGAAGGCCATGACCGCGTGACCTTCGCCTCCGACGGGAACGATGACGGTGTTCTTGTAGGCGATGGGGCTGTTGGAGTAGCCGTGGTTGAGCACGCTGCCGTCGTATTCCTTCCACAGGTCGTGCTTCCAGACCACCTTGCCGTCTTTCGCGTCGAGGCAGTGCATCATGCCGTTGACGCTGACGGTGAACAGCCGGCCGTCCGCGAGCAGCGGGGTGGAGCGCGGTCCGGCGGTGAAGGACATTTCGTGCCCCTCAGCCGGGGGGGCTGCGTACTGGTATTCCCAAACAGGCTCGCCGCTGTCCGCCTTGAGAGCGCAGACCACGTCGTCGTCGCCCTTGCGGTACATGGTGTAGAGTACGCCGCCGTCGACGAGGATGCCGGAGTAGCCCTCGCCCAGTTCGCGGGTCCAGAGCTTCTTCGGACCGTCGTCCGGCCAAGAGGTTGCGAGGCCCTTGGTTTCGGCGATGAAGTCCTGCTTCGGACCGCCCCACTGCGTCCACTGCGCACGTGCGTTGGCGATACCGAGCAACCCCGCAAACACGGCGACGAGCGCCGCGCTGCCCATGCGAACATTTCGCGACTTTGCGTTCATGATGGCACCATGAGTCTCAGGTAGGACATCGAACCTGCGCACCCGTGACCGCAGCGCGGACGGGCCGCTTCCCGAATCGCACATCAGCCTATCCGGGTGTGCGCGCCGGTTCAAAAGGGCGGGCTGTCGGAAGTTGTCAAGCGATTTGCAGCGTGCGGTCAGCGCATGAGCACGACGCCGCTGTGCGCGGGGAGCGAGGCCTGGCCGGAAAGTTCGGCGATCGGCTGAGGGCCGGCGCGAAACGCGTCCGCGTATACAGACCACGTGCCCTCCGGCAGGGGGAAGGCAACGGGGTCGCCGGCCCCGTTGAGCAGCACGAGCACGTCGGCTGCGGATTCGCCAGGCAGGTCGCGGCCGTTGAGGCGATAGACGATGCCGCGCGGATCGGGCGGGGTTTCGAAATGCGCGCGGTGCTCGACGTCTGCGCGCGTGCGCAGGCGAAAGACGGGATGGGCCTTGCGCAGTGCGATAAGGCCCTGGTAATAGGCGACGACATCGGCGTTGCGTTTTTTCAAGAACCAGTCGACGCGATTGATTTCGTCGGTGGCGTTGTAGCTGTTGCTGTTGCCCTGCTTGGAGCGGCAGAGTTCCTGGCCGCCGTGCATAAAGATGGAGCCCTGGGCGGTGAAGAGGGTGAGCGCGGCGAAGCGCATCATCCGCCGGCGCAATTCGTCGCTGGCGTGCGGCGCGCTTTGCAGCAGCTTGTCCCAGGTGGTGAGGTTGTCGTGGGCTTCGAAGTAGGCGAGGGCGTCGGTGGGATCCTGCGCCCAATCGTGAATCGCGCCCATCAGCCCTTTGACCACGTTGCCGCCGCGATCGCCAGCCTGGACGAAGCCGGATGCTCCGCCGTCTCGGTCGCCCTTGATCGCGTCGCGGAAGTGATCGTTGAACGCGCCGATGCCGGTGCCGCGGGTCTGGTTCTTGTCGGTGATCGGTTTGAGCGGGGTGTGTCCGGCTGTCCAGGGTTCGCCGTAGACGAGCACGCCGGGGTGCATGGCGGAAAGCTGCGCCTTGACCTGCTTCATGGATTCCAGGTCGATGAGGCCCATGAGGTCGAAGCGGTAGCCGTCGATCTTGTATTCGTTTACCCAGTACTTGACCGAGTCGAGCAAGAACTTGCGGGCCATGGGGTTTTCACTGGCGAATTCATTGCCACAGCCGGAGCCGTTGGAGAAGTTGCCCGCGTCGGTGAGGCGGAAGTAGTAGCCGGGGACGAGTTTTTCGAAGGGCGCCCAGTCCGCGGTGTGGTTGTAGACGACGTCGAGGATGACGCCGATGCCGCGCTCGTGCAGCGCCTGGATCAGGCGTTTGAGTTCGGTGATCTTGCCAGAGCCCGCGGGATTCTGCGCGAACCAGCCGTCGGGCGAGTTGAAGTGGACGGGCATGTAGCCCCAGTTGTAGGAATCGCCGTCGTGCTCGTGGTTGTCGAAATCCTGCACGGGCATGAGCTGCACGTGGGTGACGCCGAGTTCGACGAGGTGGTCGATGCCGGTCTTGATCGTGGGGTCGTCGGGCAGGGTTGTGCCGCGCTCGACGAAGCCGAGGTATTTGCCCTTGTGCGTTGCGCCGGAGTCCGGGGCGATGGTGAAATCCCGTACGTGCATTTCGTAGATTACCGCGTCGACCGGGGACGTCGGCGGGGTGAACGAGTGCTCGCGGAAGCCGGGTGGGTCGGTGGCGCGCAGGTCGACGATGAGCGCGCGGGCGTTGCGCGCCTGGGTGCAGACGGCGTAGGGGTCGGTGATTTCGATTTCGGGATCGAAGCCGATGCCGCCGAGGGCGAACGCGTAGAACTTGCCGGCGCAGTCGCCGGCGACCTGCGCCTCCCAGATGCCCTTATCGAGGGCGCGCATTTCGTGGCGCTGCACACCGGCGTCGCCGGATGCCGCTTCGGCGACGACGGTCCACGCCGCGATCGCCCCGGGGGCGAAGACGCGGAAGGTGGTGTGCTGCGGCGTCCAGGATGCGCCGAGCACGGCGTCGGGCGCGTAGAAGCGGCTGGCGTCCTTGACCAGGTGGCCGACCTCGACGTTGAACGTGCCATAGCCGGCGACGTCGAGAGCGTAGGCCTGGTTGGGAAAATCGAACGGCGTCGCGGCCTCGACGGAATAGATGGCGCAGTCGTCGCCGCGATGCTTGAAGGGATAGACCGCGGTGACGGGCAGATTCTGGCCGGCTGAGTCGGAGATCTTGAACTTGTCCGCAGTCCAATCGGCGACGGGCAGGCGGTGCGAGAAGCGGACGGTGAGATGGCGGTCGGCGTCCAGGGTGACACGGCGGACTTTGGGGCTCACGTCGGGTTTCTCCGTATGAATCCGGTGGTCGTCCTGCACCAGGAAGATTTCGCGGGGCATGCCCTGCCGCCAGAAGCGGTCGCCGCCGTCCTTGAGGCTCCAATCGGCGTTGCGCCGTGGGAGCAGTCCAATGGGCGATTCGGCGCCGTTGGAATCGACGCCGTACAGGCCGGTGTCGAGTTGGAAGACGAGTCCGAAGGTGTCGCGCCCGACGGGGTAGACTTCGTTGCGCTCCGGCTGGCGCTGGTGACGTTCGTCCCAGGTCCAGAGACTCGCGCCGGCGTACTCGCCGTCGATGCGGTGGTAGTGGACGGTGAGCAGGTGGTCGGGTGCGGTGAGGGTAAAGGTCTGCCAATTGTTCGCGGCGACAAGTATGCGCCAGCCGCTGTCGCCGCGTCGAACCTGCAATTGCTGGAAGCGATCGCCGACGCCTGGCGCGAAGCCGGCCAGTTCGTCGGCGCTGATGCAAAGCCAGAACTCGATCTCTTTGTCCGACGCCAGGGGCAATTCGACGTACGCCTCGACATTCGAGTTGCCGTTGTCTGCGCTGTCGTGGAATTCAAACAGATTCGCACCGAGACTGCCCTCGCCAATGACCGCCCCCGCGCGCAGCGCTGCCCAGCGCACTTCCCCAGATGCGTCGATGCGTTCGATTTCCAGGCTGACTTCGGTGGCCAGGGCTGTCGGCACGCATGCCGCCAGGACGATCCATTGGATCGTGCCGGCCCACGCGCCAGGGCGCGTCCGCACCGCTTCGCGCAACGGTTGTGCCCATCCGGCAATCACGCGCTCACCTGCTTCCATCCCACTTTCGCACCCGCTCAATTGATTCGCGGAAACATCGCGTCTCGCTATCATAACGCCGACGCTGAACCGCGAAACCCTGCAACGGAGAGCACGCGCCATGGCCAGAACCGCACGACGCCGTACAACCGCTGGTGCATTCACGACTTGGGATCAACTGACGGAGATCGCCTCCAACCTGTGGTGGTCGTGGGACGCGCGAGCCACGGCGCTGCTTGCGGGCGCAAACCCTGGCGTGTGGCGGGCCACCGACCAGAATCCCGTGGCGGCGCTGCGTCAGCTATCCGCCGCCCGGCGCAAGAAGCTGACGGGCGATGCGGCGTTCGTTGATGAAACGCGCGCGGTGTACGATCGCCTGCGCACGTACCTGCGGGCGAAGACCTGGTACGCGGGCCAGCAGCGTGCCGGGAAGGGCGGCGCGGGCCAGGGGGTCATCGCATACTTCTGCATGGAGTATGCAGTGCATGAATCAATGCCGCTTTATGCCGGGGGGCTCGGCGTGCTCGCGGGCGACCATCTCAAGTCCGCCAGCGACCTGGGGCTGCCGTTTGTCGCGGTGGGGATTTACTGGAAGAAGGGTTACACGCGGCAGGGCATCGACAAGCACGGGCGGCAGACTGATCGTTTCCCTACGCTGGAGATTCGCGATACGCCGCTGGTCGAAGTGACTGGCAAGAGCGGCAAGCCGTTGCGGCTGACGCTGGAGATGGGCCGGCGCAAGGTGACAGCGCGGGCCTGGCGGATGGACGTCGGCCGCGTGCCGCTTTATCTGCTGGACACCGACCTGCCGGGCAACAAGCCAGCCGATCGGAAACTGACCCACGTGCTGTATTCCGGCGACCGCGACACTCGCATCCGGCAGGAGATTCTGCTGGGCATCGGCGGGTGGCGGCTGTTGCGCGCGTTGGGGGTGAAAGTTGCGTGCTGCCATCTGAACGAGGGGCACGCGGCGTTCCTGTCGCTCGAACGCATCGCCGAGCGGATGCGGGAGAAGCGCACGTCGCTCGGCGCGGCGTCGCGCTACGTGACGGACACGAGCGTGTTCACCACGCACACGCCGGTGCCGGCCGGCAACGAGGAGTTTGATCCGAAGGTGGTGGATCAGTATTTCGGCGGGTGGCCGAAGAAGCTGGGGATGACGCATGATGAGTTTCACAATCTGGCGCGGGTGAAGCCGGGCAACGCCCAAGAGAACTTCGGCATGACGCCGCTGGCGCTGCGCACCAGCCGGTACGCGAACGGCGTGGCGGCGCTGCATGGGCGGATCGCGCGGGCGATGTGGAAACCGCTCTGGCCGGGTACGCCGGTCGGCAAGGTGCCCATCGGCCACGTGACGAACGGCGTGCACTTGCGGACGTGGCTGCACCCGCGCATGGGTGAATTGCTTGCCGAGTTTCTGGGTGACGATTGGGAAGAAACGCAGGACCAGGCAGCTACGTGGGCGCACTGCAAGTACATTCCCGACGATGTGCTTTGGGGGCTGCACCAGCAGTTCAAGGCGGAACTGGTCGCGTTCTGCCGTGCGCGGGTGAAGCGGGAGGTCAGCCGGGGGCGGGCGCGGGGGATGTCCGCCGCGGAGGCTGACCGGCTGCTTGATCCGGAGGCGCTGACCATCGGTTTCGCCCGGCGGTTCGCGCCGTACAAGCGGGCGACGCTGTGTTTCAGCGACGCGACGCGCTTCGTGAAGATACTCAACGACCGCAAACGCCCGGTGCAGATCATTTTCGCGGGCAAGGCGCATCCGGCCGACGAAGGGGGCAAGGCGATCATCGCGGAGCTGATGAAGTGCGCCGCGATGCCGAAGTTCCGCCGGCGCGTGGTATTCCTCGAGGATTACGAGATGGACGTGGCGCGGCACATGGTGGCGGGGGTGGATGTGTGGCTGAACAATCCGGAGCGTCCGCGCGAGGCGAGCGGCACGAGCGGGATGAAGCCGGCGCTGCACGGGGGGTTGAACCTGAGCATTCTGGACGGCTGGTGGCCGGAAGGCTACGACCGCAAGAACGGCTGGGCGATCGGCAAAGGGGAAAACCACGACGGCACGAATGCCGCCGACCGGCGTGACGCGGCGCACCTGTACCGCCTGCTGGAGAAGGAGGTGGTGCCGCTTTATTACCAGCGCGGGCGCGCGGGCTTGCCCACCGGCTGGATCGCGCGGATGAAGGATGCGCTGATGAGCATCCCTCCGGTGTTCAACACGCACCGGCAGGTGAAGGAATACCTTCGCAAATATTATCAGCCGGCGATGCGGAAGGCGTGAGGCAGTTGTCGCGCATGTATTCGCGTCGACGGAGCGAGGGCTGTCGCCAAAATTGAAAGCTGGCAGGTGGGCGCAGTCCGCCAATGCTTCACTTCAGGTGGCAGGACATCGGTCGTGCCCAGCGGGATCATGAAACTGCGCTATGATTCAGGACGTCATGTCCCTTTCCACCGTGGAGAACTTGTCATGCAACGATTGTTCCGTGTGAGGACTGGTGTTCTGTTGGTTGGAGCGGCTGCTCTTGTGTTCGTCGTCTTGCCGGTGATTCAATCGATGGCGGCTGACGAACCGGCGGTGGATCGCACCCGGATTCGTATCGGTACGTATGATAACCGGGCGATCGCGATTGCCTACGCCGCTTCCGCGTACAACCCGGTCAAGGAGAAGATGGCCGCGTATCAGAAGGCCAAGGATGCGGGTAATTCCGATGAGGTCGCGAAACTCGAAACCTGGGGAAAGGATCATCAACGCATGCTGCACTTCCAGGGTTTCGGTCACGTGCCGGTGTCCGACCTGCTCGCGCCGGTTGCGCAGCAATTCGCCGAAGTGGCCAAGACCCATCAACTGTCCGCCATCGTCATGGACTGCGACTTCGCGGCGGATGGCGTGGAAGTCGTGGACGTGACGGACAAGCTCGTGGAGCTTTTCGAGCCCTCGGAGCAGACGCGCAAGCAAATCGCCTCGATGAAGAATGTGGAGCCCCTCTCTCTTGTTGCGCTGGCCGATTTGCCGGCGGAGCATTAGCCTGTTGCGGCCAGGCAAGGCGCGGTACGGCGTGTCCACAACTTTTACCGCAAGCAGGGCAAGCTCTGTTTGCCCGGTGGATGGATCGCGCGGATGAAGGATGCGCTGTTGAGCATCCCGCCGGAGTTCAACGCGCTCCGGCCGGTGAAGGAAAGACGTCGCAAGTATTTTCAGCCGGCAATGCGGAAGGCATAGCGGGGAACCGGAGCACCCCTGTGTTCCATTTGAGGATTCATGAAACTGCACATTGGCAATGAGTACGACCGGCTGGAGGCGGTGCTGGTGCATCGGCCGGGGGCGGAGGTCGACCGGCTGACGCACGCGAACATGCGGGCGTTTCTGTTTGAGGACATTCCCTACCTGCGGCGGATGCAGGAGGAGCACGACGTGTTCGTGGGGAAGATGGCGGCGTGCGGAATTCGCGCGGTGTACCTGGAGGAACTGCTGCGCGATCTGCTGGCGCAGGACAGCGCGGTGCGCCGCCGGGTGGTGCAGGATATCTGCGCAGCCGCGCAGGCGCCGACGGCAGCGGCTGATCTGCTCGATGAACGGATCACGTCGGCGGAGCGGCTCTTGGCGATTCTGTTCGCCGGGCTCACCCAGAGGGAATACATCGAGCTGACCGGGCGCAGCGCGGCGGTCTCGGCCGACCCGTTGGAGTTTGTGATCCCTCCGATACCGAACGCGTATTTTTCGCGCGATCCTGCCGTGGTGGTGCGCAACGCGGTGATTTCCTGCAAGATGCACTTCATGCAGCGCGCGCGGGAGACAAAGCTGGTGCGCGCGGTGATCGAGCACCATCCGGAGTTTGCCGGTCACGTGCTTACCTACGGCGGTTCCGAGTTTCCGACCGAGGACCGGCCGTTCACCATCGAAGGCGGCGACATCATCATCCTGAACAACGAGGCGGTGCTGGTGGGCGCCAGCGAGCGCACGCGGAGCGAGACAATCGAGGTGCTCGCGCAGAAGGCGCTCGACTTGAACGGCGTGCAGCGCGTGTACGAGATTCCGATCCCCACCGAGCGTTTGTTCATGCACCTGGATACGGTGTTCACCGTGGTGGATCGCGGCACGGTGGTGTGGTATCCCGGCGTGATGGAACATTTGCGGCACATCATGCACTACGAATGCGGGCCGGCGGGCGGCGTGGTGCGCAAGACGGACACGCGCGATCTGCGGACCATCCTCAGCGACGAATTCGGGTGCGCGGTGCAGGTCATCGAGACGGGCGGCGGCGACGCGCATTACGCGTCGCGCGAGCAGCGCACGGACGGCACCAACGTGTTCGCGATCGCGCCGCGCAAGGTGATCACGTACGAGCGGAACGAACGGACGATCGCGGCGCTGGAGCGCGCGGGCGTGGAGTGCATCCAGATCCAGGGCGGCGAGCTGGTGCGGGGATTGGGCGGCCCGCGGTGTATGACCATGCCGCTGCGCCGGGTGGGCTGAGAGCGGCGCCACTTCGAGCGAACTCCAAGAATCCAGAATGTCACTTAAAAAAAGTAGGCCCGGTGGGGTACCGGGCCTTGGGGAAACCGTCCGATGGGGGGTTCGGACGGTGTATGGGCACTGGATATAGGGCTGGGAGCGTTCCGCACCGCTGACCCGGGTGCGGCCCGATTCTGCGCTATCCCCCATTCCAAGGGATGATTGTAACAGGACCGATAGATGCCTGCCAGTGAAAAACCGCCACTGGCGGGCCGGAAACTGCGATTTTGCCGTAGCGAAGGGTAGAGATTACCAGAATTGCCAGATCGCGGGAGGCTTGGATCGCCTAAGCTCTCCGAGCCGGACGACGTGCCCGGGCGAAACGGCGGACCTTGGTGTCGGTGACCAGCATGGAGACTGGGCGGTCAAGCGAATCCGCCGGGACCTCGTCGAGATACTGCTCTTCGAAGGCCAGGCCGCAGGTCACACCTTGAAACTCCGGATGGGCCAGGAAGCGATCGTAGAATCCCCGGCCGCGACCCAGGCGGTTGCCGTGGCTGTCGAAGGCCAGGCCGGGCACGATGACCAGGTCGATGATGGGAATCGGAATAGGAGCGCCGGAGATGGGCTCGCGCAGGCCCATCGCGGTTTCGACGAGATCGCGGGTGAGCGAGCGGATTTCGGTGGGCATCATGCGGCGCTGCTCCCAACTCACGCGCGGGGCGAGCACGCGTTTGTGATCCTGCCAGGAGCGCAGCACGATCGCGGTGGTGTCGATCTCGCTCTGCAGGGACAGGAAAACCATGATGACTTGCGCGCGGCGGAACTCGCTGGTGGCGACCAGCAGTTCGGTCGCCTGGGCGCTTTTGGCGGCCATGGTCGCCGGGTCGATTTCCGCCAGCACGCGGCGGACGCGGTCTCGCAACTCTCGCTTCACGTCAGGCCTTGATCCGCAGAGAACTTTTCCCCAGGGCTCCGCCGCCACCTGCGCGCGGCGGACGATTCAATTCGGCGGGCGCCGACGCGACATCTTACGCGACAGCGGCGCGCGCCACCAGCAAATTGTTCGCTCGCTACACGCGACTTATCCACCCGCGGCTTCGTCGGATTTCGTACGGCGCTCGCGCAGTTCCGCCAGGCGCTGGGCGATGCGTGCTTCCGCCCCGCGGCTGGTGGGGCGATAGTACTGTTTCTCCACGCCAAGGTAGTCCTGGTCCGCGTGCCCGTCGGAAAGATCGTGCGGGTACACGTATCCCTCACCGGCGCCGAGGCGCTTGCTGCCGGCGTAGTGCGCGTCGCGCAGATGGCGCGGCACGGGAACCGTGCGGGAACTGCGCACGTCTTCGGTTGCCTCCCATACCGCGACGGCGGCTGCGTTCGACTTGGGCGCGCACGCGAGGTAAATCACCGCCTGGGACAGCGGCAACTGACATTCGGGCAGACCGATGAACGCGGTCGCGTCGGCTGCAGCCTGGGCGATGACCAGGCCCCACGGGTCGGCGTTGCCGATATCCTCGGCCGCGGCGATGACCACCCGGCGGGCGATGAAACGCGGGTCTTCGCCGGATTCGAGCATGCGCGCGAGCCAGTAGACGGCTGCGTGGGGATCGCTGCCACGGATGCTCTTGATCAGGGCGCTGGCGTGGTCGTAGTGCTCGTCGCCGGCTGCATCGTAGCGCAGGGCCTTGCGCTGGATCGAGTCAGCCGCCACCGCGAGGTCGATGCGTACGGTATCGGCGGAAACGCCGGCGGCTTCGACCTGCGAGCGGACGGCGACATCCAGCGCGGTGAGCGCGCGGCGGGCGTCGCCGTCGGCGGCGCGTGCGAGGTGACGGGCAGCCTCGTCGGACAACTCGATGCGCGTCTCGCCGAAGCCGCGCTCGCGATCGGCGATGGCCGCGTGCAGCAGTGTGATGATGTCATCCTCGGTGAGCGGTTCAAAGCGAAAAATCTGGCTGCGGGAGAGCAGCGGGGTGTTGATCGCGAAGAACGGGTTTTCCGTGGTCGCGCCGAGCAGGATGACGATTCCGCGTTCGACGTCGCCGAGCAGCACGTCCTGCTGGGCACGGTTGAAGCGATGCAGTTCGTCGATGAAGAGGACGGTGCGGCCGTCGCCCGCTTCGATGCGCGTCCGGGCCTGCGCGAGAATCTCGCGGATTTCACGAACGCCGATCGCAGCCGCGTTGACCTCTACGAACTGCGCGCGGGTCATTTCGGCAATGACGTGTGCGAGCGTGGTTTTCCCACATCCGGGCGGGCCGTAGAACACTGCGCTGGCCAGGCGGTCGGCGAGCAGCATTCGCCGCAGAAGCTTGCCTTCGCCCAGGAAGTGCTGCTGGCCGCGAAACTCGTCGAGCGTCCGCGGGCGCATGCGTACGGCGAGCGGTTCGACGGCGTGCAGGCGGGCCTCGCGTTGCGCGCTGAACAGGTCCATCGGGCAGGTTGCTCCAGGCGGCGGAAACGGGGTGATTATAGAACCTCGGAGGATGATCGCGAAATCTGCCGGTAAGGAGCCGATCGATGCGAACAGCGGGCGCGCGGAAAGCGTCGAAGAGGCAGGGCTGAATTGATGGCGGCGGGTCTGTCACCGATAATACCTGCGGGGCCTGGAAGTGCCGCAGACGTGCGGGTGGGTCGGCCGGAATTCCACGTACGGGGAGGTGTTTGCGCATGTGCGGGATCATAGGATACGTGGGCGATAAGCCGGCGCTGGGCGTGCTCGTCGAGGGGTTGAAGCGGCTGGAGTACCGCGGCTACGACTCTTCCGGCGTCGCCCTGCACGCAGGCGGAGAGGTGGCGATCTACAAGTCGGCGGGGCGTATCTCGGCGCTGGAGCATGCGCTGGAGCAGCAGGGCGCGAGCCGGCTGAAGTCGACCGCGGGGATCGCGCACACGCGCTGGGCGACGCACGGCGCGCCGACGGATATCAACGCGCATCCGCACACCAGCGCGGACGGCACGATCGCGGTGGTGCACAACGGCATCATCGAGAATTTTCGCGCGCTGCGTACGTTTCTGGAACAGCGCGGGGTAGTCTTCACTTCGGAAACTGACACCGAGACGGTCGCGCACCTCATCGCGTTGAATTACAAGGACAACCTGGAGTCCGCGGTGCGGGCCGCATTGCAGGACGTGCAGGGGACGTACGGGATCGTCGCGGTGTGCTCGCGCGAGCCGGGCGTGCTGGTCGCGGCGCGCAACGGCAGCCCGCTGATCATCGGCATAGGCCAGAGCGAGTATGTGATCGCATCAGACGCGGCGGCCATCCTGGAGCACACCTCGCAGGTGATCTACATGGAGGACAACGAGATCGCGCGGATCACCGCGAGCGGTTTCCGCACGACGACGCTGGACGCGGTGCCCGTGACCAAGAACGTCGAGGAGGTCGAGTGGACGCTCGACCAGATTGAACTCGGCGGTCACGAGTACTTCATGGAGAAGGAGATTTTCGAACAGCCGCAGGTGCTGCAGACGTGCATGCGCGGGCGGCTGGACGTGCGCGGGGGGGCGATCCATCTCGGGGGGATCGCGGACTGCGCCCGTGAACTGGTGCGCGCCCGGCGCATGATTCTGACCGGGTGCGGGACGGCCTGGCACGCGGCGCTGGTGGGGGAATACCTGATCGAAGACCTGGCGCGTATTCCGGTCGAGACCGAGTACGCCAGTGAATTCCGCTATCGCAATCCAATCCTGAATGAAGGCACGGTCGTCTTGGTGGTCTCACAAAGCGGGGAAACCAGCGACACGCTCGCAGCCCTGCAGGAAGCGCGGCAACGCGGCGCGACCGTGCTGGGAATCGTCAATGTCGTGGGTTCGTCGATCGCGCGCGAGACCGACCACGGCATTTACCTGCACGTGGGGCCGGAGACTGGCGTGGCCAGCACGAAGGCGTTCACCGGGCAGGTGCTGGTGCTGACCATGCTCAGCCTGTTCCTGGCGCGGCGGCGGCACATGTCGCAGCGCACGTTTGACCGATACCTCAACGACCTGTCGCAGATTCCCGAGCAGATCGAGACGATTCTGGCGCAGAACGCGCTGATTCGGGAAATCACGCAGGCGTACGTCGAGCACGACAACTGGCTGTACCTTGGCCGGGGGTACAACTACCCGGTGGCGCTGGAGGGAGCGCTGAAGCTCAAGGAGATCAGCTACATCCACGCGGAGGGCCTGCCCGCGGCGGAGATGAAGCATGGGCCGATCGCGCTCATACACGAGGGCATGCCGGTGGTCTTCATCGCGACGAAAGGCACGCAGTACGAGAAGATCATGAGCAACATCGAGGAGGTGCGCTCGCGCGGCGGGCACGTGATCGCGGTGGCCAGCGAGGGAGACCGGGAGATTTCGCGCCTGGCTAGGCACGTGATTTACGTTCCGGACACGCCCGAGCCGCTTCAGCCGCTGCTCACCACGATTCCGCTGCAGCTCATCGCGTTTCATGCGGCTGTGCTGCGCGGGTGCAACGTGGACAAGCCGCGCAACCTGGCCAAGAGCGTGACCGTCGAATAGAGGCGCGCTTCGGCGAGTCGGGGCACGCTACGGATTGGCGGGGAGCGCCGCGGCGGTGGTGGCGGTCGAGTAACGGGCCGCGAGCATCCGGATGTCCGCGGGCAGGTCAAATCGATCGGCGGGGATTTCCGCGTTGTAGGTGATTTGTTCGTAGGTCAGGCGCTGCTCCCGACCCATGGTGCGGATGATTTCGCGATGGGCGACGGTCACGCCGCCGACGGTCAAGCCACCGACGGGGCGATAGTCCTGGTAGACCGTCTGTGTTGGGATATCCCCCATGGGCGTCGGGATGGTCACATCCGTGCGGATCAGCAGGCCGGAATCGACGGCGTAGTAGCTCGTTTCAGGGAACCCGTCAGCCGGGTGCTTGATGATCTGGTGGCACTCGAGCGGACCCAGCTTGGTGCGACCCGCGTACTCGACACGCGGGTAAAGCGTTCGCCAGTGCAGGTCCGCGTTCAACCGGTAGGCTCGCAGCTTGTAAGCACGCAGCGCCGCGCGGGCGACTTCCGGCCCCTGCGTGAGCGACGCCGACCAGGCCACGTTGCCGTCGCTGCCCTCCTCGACGAGTCCCAGCCCATCGGTCCGGCGCACGGCGTAGAACCGCGCGGGCTCCGCCTGCCATACCAGGACGCGGGCTTCGATGCCCATGCCCACGAATTCGATCACGCCCTGCATGACGCGATTGTGAATCGCGGCGCGGGCTTCGGCGCCGCCGGTTACCTCGATGAAGCGATCAAGGATTTTCTCAGCGTCGGGCGCGCCTGACTCAACAGCCGACACAGCCGGCGCTGGGGAGATTTCGGAAACCGGCGAAGCGACGGGCATTGCCTGCGGCGGATCAGCGGAAAGGGCATGGACCGCAGTATTGGTCAATCCCAATGCTGCGGCAATGAAAATCCAGGGCAGTCGGTCAGAGCGCTTCATCCGATGGCGTGGCATCGTCTCCCCTCGCGATTTCGGCCGGGGCAATCTCGGTCACGGCGCCGTCGGATTCCGTGGCGATGGATGGCATCGCGCCGCCGGATTGCGCCCGGATCCAGGCGCATGCGGCGTCGAGCAGCGGGTCGTGGCCCGCGAGCAGCGCGGCACGCGTGGTTTGCACAGTTTCATCGGGAACGAGCCCGATTCCTTCGAGTTCGTCGCCGCCGTGGGACACATAGTTGGCCACCGCATGCTGAAAGCGGTCGCCGTTGGGCAGTTGCTTGACCAGCGAGGGCAGCGCCGCGGCTGCGGTGGGTGTGCCGAAGATGCGTGCCCGGCCCAGATCGCGAAGGCCTGCGGCGAGGATTTCCGATGTTGAGGCGGACATGCCGTCGACGAGGACGGCGAGCGGCCCATTGTAGGTAGAAGGTCGCGGCGATACGGCGAAGCGCAGGGTCAGGTCGCGCATGTGCACCGTGCCCAAGTATTGATTGTCCTGATTGATGAACCAGCCGGCGATTCCGCGGGCCATGGCGCTGATGCCGCCCTGGTTGCCGCGCAGGTCGAGGATGAAGCCCGGCGCGTCGAGATTGGCCATCACCAAGTCCTGAAGCGCGGGCATGACGCCGGGGGGATCGAGAAACGCGCTGAGGCGAAAGTAGGCAACGCCGCTGTCGAGCACTTTTGATTCCGACCAGACGTAGACCGGGGGCAGCAGGCCGTACTGCGTGCGCCGTCCGCGGGGGATGCCGAACGGAACCACGACTTCAACAGGCTTGTTGTCGCCATCGAGCAGGGTGAGTGCCACCCGGCCGCCGGTCGGGCCGATGAGCCGCGATTGGATGGCACGGGTGAGCGCGAGGTCGTGGGCGGGCCCGGCTGTTGCGCGCCGTTCCACGCGACCGAGAAGTTCTCCGACCGGTTTTCCGCCGACCGCCTCAACTGCCCAGCCGGGGCGGACACCGAGCACATCGGCGGCGGACTTGGGAAAGACTTCACTGATGACCACCTGGCCGTCGAGCATGCGCACCACGAGGCCGGAGTCGCCGCGATCGAAGCGTTGCTCCGCGCTGCGGATGGCGGGCGCGACTTTGGCGAGCAGTTCGTCCGAGCCGTTGTATTCGTCCAGGGCGGAGGTGGTGCGCTGCTGTCGCGTGGGGATGATGGCGAAATGGGAGGTGCCCAGCCGGCTGATGAGTTCGGCCAGCGTGCCGCGTGCGGCGTACATGGTGCGGTCGCGCTGGATGCGCGGCCGGAGCTGGCGGCGCGCGGCCTCCCAGTCTGCGCCGCCGAGCGTGGGGTCCCAGTGCTGGTCGCGGATGGTGGTCCAGACGGTATCGAACGACTCGACGTTGCGTTCGCGCTGGGCGGCTGAGAGCCGCGCCTGGTCGGGACTTTTCTTGCGGCGGCAACCGGTCTGACTCGAGAACAGAATGAGACCAACGACCATGAGGATCGCCAGATCGCGACCATGGGCGCCGCGCTTGTGCCGATGACTCACCGATTGCATGCCCGCTTGGTCCGAAGCGTTCAAGGAAACCCGTCCACGTCAACCTTGCTGTCGCGAGACGCGGAGGCAGCAAGGTACCCTCGCCGCAGCCTGGTGAAGTCGAGGCGCAGAATCTGCGGCTGTCCAGAACACGATATCGGTCAGTTGGGCTGGATTCATCACCCGGGTTTGCTGCCGGCGGATTTCGACAAAGCCGTATACCAGCATTGGCCGCGACGATTTCGGTCGAGCATGGGGCGAATTCGCCGCGAGATTTCGCGGGATGGTCAGCCGTGCGGCGTGAATGATGCTGCGAGGTGCAGTTCGAAGTACAGCGCACCGGGAATGGGGTTTTCGCGGTAGGGAGGGATCTCGCGAAAGCCCAGGGAGCGGTAAAGGGCGATGGCCGCGGTCATCTGCGGGACGGTGTCGAGCAGCATGCGCGCGTATCCGCGCTGGCGTGCGCCGGCGACGATGCGCTCCGCGAGCAGGCGGCCAGCGCCCACCCCGCGGGCGGAGGGACGCACGTACAGTCGCTTCATTTCGCAGGCGTCGAGGCCAAAGGGCCGCTGGGCCACGCAACCCGCGGGCATGCCGTCGATCAGGGCGAGCAGCACTTGTCCGCCCGGCGGCGCGTATTCGCCGGGAAGGCTGGCCAGCTCCTGATCGAAGCCCTGGAAGCACAGGCTGAAGTCGAGCGCGGCGGCGTATTCGCGGAAGAGCGCTTGCACAGTGCCCAAATTTGATGGGAACTTGGCCTCAAAGGTGCTGAGCATGGCAATGTTGCTTGATTGCAGGGATTCTCAGGTCTTCTGGATCACCACGTGAATGATTCAGGACCAACCGCAGTAACAAAAGTACCAGCCCTTCGGTATTTCAAGTATGTACTGGGCCAAATCATCAACTCGATAGCCGAATCCGAACACGTCGCTAGTGAAAAACTCCACGCGCCGTTCGGCGGACCGGACGCGCACACTGTCTACGTAGTACAAGCCGACCCATTTTCCGTATGGATCGCCTCCCTTATGGCCCTCACCAATGTCGACTCCGGCCAAGAGTTTCTTGGTTTCGGCCTCGAAAGCGTTGCGACTCAATGCGAATCGGAAATACATTGGCCAGTTAAACGGCACGGCTGATCCAAGCATGAGCAGGCAGATGGGTGTCGCTACCCAGGCCCGGCGACTTGAGCGAGAGATTCGATTGGCATCATTCACTGGAAGTAGGCGGCAGGCCACGGCGCTCAGACAACGAATCGCGTAGTCCATGCCAATCACTATCAGCGCGACAAGGAACGCACATCCGAGCAGGCCGAGCCCGGCGCCTGTTCCAGGGGGCAAAGATGCGGCATAGAGCATCAGCGGCGTTGAGATGACGACCGTCCAAAGGTGGATCTTACCAGGCGGCCGCGCGAGTCGGCGCCACGACCAGCGATCCGTGAATGTGCGAAAAGTTGTCGGATCGCTGGCTCGAAATAGTCTGCCGCACTCGGGACAGCGTTCGTCAGAAAGGCCGCGCAAGGAGTAGCCGCACGTCAGGCAAGTGCCGTTGAATTCCTGGGCTGTTGTGAAGGAAGCTTCTGACATACTCTCCGGCACCACCATTGCAGGTTTACCGACACGAGTACCGATGTGCAGGTCGCGTCGAGTTGACGAGGTCTGGTTCGGCTCGTCGGGCGTGAAGTGTACCCGGTGGGTGCCGCACCTGGCTTCGTGCGCGATTTGCCCGCCAGTCCAGCGCGGGCTAAGCTCCCTGCCACGGACTGTCCGCATATGATAGTCTGACTGCGTTTGGCGGTCACTTTGAAACGGGGAATCCTCGCGGATGGAAATGGCATTGAACGAGATCGAGCGGCGCGTGCTGGGTTCGCTGATGGAGAAGGCCATCGCGAACCCGGAGTACTACCCGATGACGGAGAACGCGCTGGTGGCGGCGTGCAACCAGAAGCAGAACCGCGATCCGGTGATGGAGCTGGACGGCGACGCGGTGTATTCGGCCTTGGAATCGCTGCGGGTGCGCGGGCTGGTGAGCATGGTGCTGCCGGGGCCCGGAGCGCGGACCAAGCGCTTCAAGCACGAAGCGGAAGCGCACTACGAATGGCCGAAACGTGAACGGGCGATCATGACCGAGCTGCTGCTCCGCGGGCCGCAGACGGTGGGTGAACTGCGCACGCGGTGTTCGCGGCTGGTGCCGTTCGACGATCTCGAGGCGGTGACGATTGTGCTGGACAATCTGGCGCAGCGCACGCCGGCGATGGTGGCGGCGTTGCCGCGTGAGCCGGGCCGGTCTGCGGTGCGCTTCACGCATCTCCTGTATCCCCCGGGCGAGTGCCCGACGAGCCGCGCGCCGGTGACGCCGTCGTCGGCGGTGTGGAATGCTGAACGTCCCGCGAATGCGGCGGTGGGCGGGGCGCACATCGAAGACCATTCGGACGAACTGGTCGCGCTGCGCGCGGAAATCGCGGACTTGCGGGCGCGACTCGAACGGCTGGAAAGTCGAATAGCGTGAGTTTCTGAATCTTGGCGTGAGACGACATGGCCCAGAGCCCCAAAACCCGGCAGGCAGTTGGTGAGTTCACGTCCGATTGGCAGGCGCGGCTGGCGCATTCGGTGGAGACGGTGCGCGAGCTCAGCCGGCAGACGGATCCGCAGGCGATGGTGCAGCACTACGGGCAGCGTGTGCGGCAGACGCTGCCGATCGACGCATCGGTGTCGCTTTCGCGGCGAGGGCTGCAACGTCCGTACTATCGCATCACGCGCAGCAGCCGGTGGGAAGAGACAATCAACCCGTGGAAGCAGAAAGACCGGCTGCCGGTTCTTTCGGGCGGGTTGCTCAGCGAGTTGATCTGGTCGGATGAGCCGCGGATCGTCGATCACCTGGAGGTGGGGCTGGACGACCCGGCTGCGGAGTACCTGGCGGGCAACCGTTCGCTGGTGGCGCTGCCGCTCTACGACGGGGGTACGGCGCAGAACATGGTCGTGCTGCTGCGCCGTGAGCCGGCTGCGTTTGGCCGGGAAGATTTTCCCAACCTGGTGGTTACGAGCAACCTGTTTGGCCGGGCGACGCACAACCTGGTGCTGTCCGAAGAGCTGCGCACGGCGTACAACGCGGTGGACGCGGAGCTTAAGGTGATCGCGGACATCCAGCGCTCGCTGCTGCCGCAGGAGCTGCCGGACATTCCAACGATGCAGTTGGCCGCGCATTACCAGACGGCGCGGCGGGCCGGCGGCGATTACTACGACTTCTTTCCGTTGCCCGACGGCCAATGGGGAATTCTCATCGCCGATGTGGCCGGTCATGGCACGCCGGCGGCTGTACTCATGGCCATCACGCACAGCCTGGCGCACGGACTCTGCGAGCGCGAACGCACGCCGGCGCAGATGCTGCGGCACCTGAATACCAGCCTGCACCGGCGTTACACGACGCGCAGCGGGGCGTTCGTCACCGCGATGTACGCGATTTACGAGCCGCGTACGCGCGCGCTCACCTACGCGATCGCGGGCCATCCCCCGCCGCGGGTGAAGCGCTGCGCGGATGGCACGATTTTTTCGCTGGATCGCGTGGGTGGATTGCCGCTGGGGATCCTGGACAGCGAGGACTACCCCGAGTTCACGCAGACGCTGCAGCCCGGTGACCAGATCATCTTCTACACGGATGGCATCACCGAGGCGATGAGCCCGACGCACGAGTTGTTCGGGCCCGAGCGGCTCGACGTGGTGCTCGAGAACTGCACGATCCACGCGACGGACATCATCGATCGGCTGCTCGATGCGGTTGCCGAATTCACGCACCATCAACCACCGGACGACGATCGCACCGTGCTGGTGGCGAAGATTCGCTGAGGCTGGCGCAGCGGGGCGCGCGCCAGGCTATGAGCGCGACGCGGTCGGCTCTTCCTCGGGATCGGGCAGGCTGGCGAGGATTGGGCGGTCGTCGCCGCCGGCGGAGGGCCGGACGGCGAGCACGCGGAAGGCCATGCGCACGTGGTGGACGCGAACCTCGGCCAGGCGGTGCAGGATGGGCAGGGTGAGCAGGCGGCCGAACGACGAGAGCGCGAAGATCAGCATGTAGGCCGCGAAAGTCACGCCCGCGGATTTCAGGATCAGCCCACCCAGCATACCCCCGATGGCTACAGCCGCGGCATTCACGAAATTGAACGACGTGAGCACGCTGGTGCGCTCCTCGTCGCGAATGGTCTCGAAGAGCAGCAGAAACGTGGCGAACTCATAACAGGCCCAGGCCATGCCGCCGATGATCTGCATCAGCAGCAGGTAGAGCGGATCGGTCGAAACGATCCATAATGCGGAAAGCGGCACGACACCCACTCCGCCGATCCAGAGCAGCTTCTTCGCCCCGAAGCGCTGCGCGATGCGACCCGCCCAGGGCAGGGTGATGGCCTTCGCCAGAAACGCGGTGGCCAGCAACGACATGTACGTGGCGTACGGCAGCTTCAACTCGCTGAGCATGTACGGCGTGAAGTACGACGCGGCCAGGTGCGTGCTGATCTGCACGCAGAGCATGTACGCGAGCAGGCGGCTCTCGGGCCTGCGCAGCCGGCGCGCGAACGCAATCAGCGAGACATTCTCTTCAAGTTTGACCGGAATGCGCGGTTCGCGCTGGCGAACCAGGAACGCCGCTGATGTCAGACGCGCGGCGCAGGCGGCGCCGAACAGGACCATGAATCCCGATAGCGGCGACCCGCGCTGAGCGGAAAGCTGCAGCACGATGCCGCCGCCGCACAATCCCGCGAGCACGCACATCTGCGCGATTCGCGACCGTTTGGCGAAGAATGGCGCGCGCAGATTCGTCGGCACAGCGCGCGACATCCACGTATTCCAGGCGGGGCCGGCTGCGATGCCCGCGGCCCAGTAAAGCGTCGCAATACCCATCACCACCAGCGCGGGCACGCGGCCGGCGGCTGCGGCGATCACCAGCGGCAGGAATGCCAGCGCCTGGATGCTGGCGCATAGGACAACCCACCTGCGGTGCGTTCCCAATCGTGGAATCAACCGCGGCGAGAGGAGCTGCAGAGCGGAACCGGCGAGCATGGGCACGGTCGCGGTGAGCCCGGCGACGACGTCACCCAAGCCGACGGCCAGGGCGAACGCGGGAAGGTAGGTCTCGCCGCAACCCACCATCACGCTGAACGCCGCGCCGTCGGTGATGCCGGCGCGCAGATCGGAACGCAGCTTTCCGTCGGTCTGTGATTCTGAGGATGATTCCGCCAAGTTGGGTGAGTCCCCGCCGTCAGTCCGTTACCGCGCCATTCTGGGCCGCGCCATTGCGCGCGCCCTGAGTGTATGCACGATCGCTGCGATTGCCATGATCAAGAATGATCATCGGCGGTGGATGCGACCCACCTGAAGCCGGCTCGATACCGGATCGGGGTGCACGCGGGCGCCACGTGTTGCTTCTTCCGAGCTTCGGCTATTCGTAGCGCAGGGCCTCGACTGGATCGAGCCGCGAGGCGCGGATGGCGGGGTAAATGCCGCTGACGATGCCGGTGAAGATGGCCATGCCCAGAGCCCAGGCGATGCCCCAGGTGGTCATGTAGGTCTTGAGGATCTGAGTGATGTTTTCCAGCAGGTCGGTGAAAGCGAAACCGAGCAGCACGCCCAGCGCCCCGCCGAGTACGCTGATCACGCTGGCCTCAATGAGAAACTGCACGAGGATGTCCAGGCGGCGCGCGCCCACGGCCATGCGCACGCCGATTTCGCGGGTGCGCTCGGTCACGCTGACCAGCATGATGTTCATGATGCCGATGCCGCCGACGACCAGCGAGATCCCCGCGATGCTGTAAAGCACGATCGCGAAGATGCGGATCATGTCGTTGACCTGCGAGGTGACTTGTTCGCGGGTGATGACCTGGAAATCGTCGGTCTTGCCGGCGCGGATGTTGTGCTCGCGGCGCAGGCAGCGCTTGACCTCCTGCATGACGCCTTCAAGGTTGTTGCTGTCGCGGGCCTGCACGGTGATCATCTGCACGTATTCCGTGCCGAAAAGGCGCTCAAGCCCGGTGGACACGGGAATGATGACTTGCCGATCGACGTCGCGCGCGCCGAGAAAGCCCTTTTTTTCCATGACGCCGATGACGTCGAAGCCCATGCCTTCGATGCGCACGCGCATGCCCACCGCGGGCGTCTCGCCGAAGAGCTTCTGCGCGACCTTGAAGCCGAGCACGCAATACTTGCGTCCGGACTGCACGTCATTGGCGGTGAGCACGCGGCCCTGGATTGTCTTGTAGTCGTTCACCTGCGTGTAGTGTTCATTGGTGGCCAGGAGCTGCACGCTCTGATTTTTCTCGAAGTATTTCACCTGCGCCTGCGCGACCGATTCGGGCACCGCGGCCTTCACGCTGGGCAGCTCGGCGAGGGCGGTTGCGTCTTCCGGCGTGAGCGACATGCGCGCGACGGCGCGTCCGCCCTGGCGCTGGGTGGTGCCGTTGGCCACGAAGACCTGGTCCGCGCCGAGCGTTTCGATCTTGGAAATCACGTCGCGGCTGGAGCCTTCGAGGATGGCCATGGCGCTGACCACGGCGGCGACGCCGATGATCACGCCAAGGCACGCGAGAATCGAGCGCATGAGGTTGGCCTGCAGGCTGCGACCGGCCATCAGGCATATGCGCAGGAAGAACATCGGACTTATCCCACCACCATGACTTCAGCGCGGAGTGCGGAGCGCCGCTGCTCGTTGAGCATTTCATCCGTGACAATGCGGCCGTCGCGCATGCGGATGATTCGCTGGGCCTGCACGGCAACCTCCATTTCGTGGGTGACGAGAATGATGGTGGTGCCGGCCGCGTTCAGCCTGCGGAAGATTTCCATGATTTGCCCGCCGGTCTGGGTATCCAGGTTGCCGGTGGGTTCGTCGGCGAGGATCAGCGCCGGGTCGTTCACGATGGCGCGGGCGATGGCGACGCGCTGACGTTCTCCGCCGGAGAGTTCGCCCGGTCGGTGCCGAGCACGATGGCTGAGGCCGACTTTTTCGAGCGCGGCCATGGCGGCCTTGCGCGTCGCGGTCTGGCGGGCGTAGACCAGCGGGATCGCCACATTGTCGACGGCGAGTGTGCGGTTAATGAGGTTGAATGTCTGAAAGACGAAGCCGATGTACTTGTTTCGCACGCGGGCAAGCTGGCGGTCGCCCATGGTGTTGAGCGTCTGGCCGCGAAATTGGTACACGCCGCGCGTGGGCCGGTCGAGGCAGCCCAGGATGTGCATCAGCGTACTTTTTCCGCTGCCGCTGGCGCCGGTGATGGAGACGAATTCGCCCTCGTTGACCGTGAAGTCCACGCCATCGAGCGCGCGCACGACGGAGTCGCCCATGCGGTAAAGCTTGTAGAGCTGGCGGGCTTCGATCATGCTCGACTACCCTTTGCGGTCGCCGGTGGTGGATCCGCGGACACCAGACGCGCGGCCGATGGGTCGACTAGTCTTCGTCGGCGCGGTCATCCTGGTCGAAACGGGTGGGCATCTTGATATAAACCTCGGTGCCCTCCGCAACGCCTTCACCCTCGATCAACTCGGCGTACAGACCATTATCCAGGCCAAAGCGGCAATTCACGAATCGAGGCCGGACTTCGCCGTCGCCGCCCTTTTCAGGCACGTAGACCCCGAGATCGCCGGCTGGCCCACGGCGAATGGCGTCGTGCGGCACGAGCAGCACATTGTGTACGCTCTGCGCGGTGAATTCGACGTCCGCCTGCATGCCCATGGTGAGCTTGAGCAGGTCGCTGTTCGGACTGGTGACGAGGATATCTACCAGGTAAGTGACGATGTTCTGCAGTTTCACCGGTTCAGGGAAGATGCGCTCGATGTAGCCCTGGAACTCCTGATCGGGGAAGGCGTCGACGCGGACCTTGACCGGCACGCCCACGGTGCTGTCGCGGGTGAGTACGCCGGAGGTGTTGATGAGCAGATCGACGCCCGACGCGGCGATGCGTTCGGCAAGCACCTCGCCTCCGGGTCGCGCCCGCGCGGGTGCGAGCCAGAGCACGGCGCCGATGTCCGCATCGGAGACTTCAGTGCGGACGTATATGTCGGAGATGTCGGCGACGTTGGCGAGCACGGTTCCGCCGGTGATGGTGGTGCGCCCGCCCTGTACGACGGCGCCGACTTCGACGCGGATGTTGGTGACCATGCCGTCGCAGGGCGAGCGGATCTCGGTATCGCGGAGGCGTTTCTCGGCGTCGTGTAGGTTGGTCTGAGCGGATTCGACAGTTTTTTCCGCGAGGACGACGTCGCGCTGGGCGAGTTCGATGGCGATCTCGGCCTGGGCGCGATCGGCGGTCAGCCCGTCGAGCTGGGCGGAGAGCTGGTCGAAATGGGCCTGGGCCTGGATCATCTCGTCCGCGCGGGTGTAGCCGGTGTCGTTCGCGTCGAGCTTCTTGAGTTTTTCCAATCGAAACTCGGATTCGCTGATCTGGGCCTGCACGGACTTGATGCGGGCATCGATCTGCGCCAGGCTGGTGGTCTTGCGTTCCTCCAGTCGAAGGCGCATCTGTTCAAGCGTGGCGTTGGCCCGGTCGAGTTCGTTGCGCATGCGTTTAACGCTGCGGTCCTCGTCTTCGGGATTCAGGCGGATGAGCAGGGCGTTGGCGGCGACGATCGTGCCGGCCTCGACCGGAATTTCGACGACTTCGCCGCTGGCTTCCGGTTTGATTTCAGTGCGCGACTTGGGCTGGATTTCGCCGGTTCCGCTGATCGGGATGGTCAGGTCGCCGCGGCCGACCAGCGCCGTCTTGCCCTCGAGAAAGCCGGGCGTCAGCTTAAACGAGCGCAGCTTGACCCATGCGGCGACGACAAGTCCGGCTATGACAACAACGATGATGGCGCGCTTCATGGTCTATTCCTTCGCGTCGACGCATCCCTTCGCCGCACCCCCTCAACGCGACGGCCGACCGCATGTTCCGCACATTCGACAGGCATCCATCCGTGAATGATGTGTCGATTCCGGCGACTATATCGCACGCCGGGCGATTGAACAATCAGCCTGAATCGTCAGGAGGTGTGTGAAATTGTGCCGGTTTTTCGCGAACGGGCTGCGCGCGGCGGCTCTTCAAGTCGTCACGCACGAGCGTCAGGAACTCGTGATAGGCATCTTCCGCATAATCGGGATAGGTCCAAGGCCAGGCGCGCCAGCGGCTGTTCTCGTAGTTCAACGTCACTTCGGCGTAGATTCCCTGGCTGAGGTAGATGCGGTGGGCGCGCGGCTTGGTGGTTGCGAGGACCAGAGCTGCGAGCGTCACGTAACCCGGGTCGAGATTGACCGGGCGCTGGCTGGCGGGACGGCCCATGCGCCGGGCCAGGGCAATTTCCAGGGTATTGGTCGCCAGCTTCAGCGCAGCCAGGCGATCGGGTGAAAACGGCTGCGAGAAGGATACGAACTGGCGGCGCACGTCACCGCCAAGCTCATCCAAGTAGTATTGCGAGGCGGTGAACGGCCAGATGGCACTGACGCGGGCGAGCGGCCCAATCGCGTGGGCCAACTCCGCGTGAACAGCCGGCAGCAGGGCCTCCTCTCCCACGAGAATGCCACAAATGAGTCCTGCGTTGTCCGGTTCGTGCGGCGTGCCCATGGCGCGCCAGTGTACCCGGTGCGGGGCGGTGGCGAAAACAGTCCGCGACCGGCGTCATTCCCTTGGACACCCGCGCAGGCGCGGATTACAATCGCCCGCTGTTGCCCGCGAGCGTGCACGGCACGCATTTCGCGCGTTCGTCGCGGGCGGTCGTCCTGCCATCCCCAATGCGTGCATCAGCGAGGGAATTCCGTGATTGACCAAGTCATCGCCCATGTCGCGAAGAACTACGATGCGTACCTCGAGCGGCTGAATGCGTTTCTGCGCATCCCCTGTATTTCCACTGACCCCGGAGCGAAGGCCGCAATCCGCGACGGCGCGGACTGGGTGCTGCGTTTTTTTCATGACGCGGGAATCGACGCGGGGATTTACCCGACGCAAGGTCATCCCGCGGTGATTGCGGATACCGGTGCGGTGAGCGCGGGCGGACCGACCATCCTGGTTTACGGACATTACGACGTTCAGCCGGTGGGTGATCCCAAGCTGTGGCAGTCCGGCCCGTTCGATCCGGTCGTGCGCCAGGGACGGCTGTACGCGCGCGGTTCCGCGGACGACAAGGGCCAGGTGCTGACGCACATGCTCGCGGCGGAAGCCTGGAAGAAAGTCGCGGGCAAGCTCCCGATCCGGGTGAAGTTCCTGATCGAGGGCGAGGAGGAGATTGGCTCACCGCATTTGGGCGTGCTCATCGAAAAGGAGCGCGAGCGGCTGGCGTGCGACTATGTGTGCCTGTCGGACACCGCGAAGTTCAGCGAGGACGTGCCCGCGATCACCTACGGCACACGCGGGATGCTGTACAAGGAAGTGGTGTTTACCGGCGCGCGCAACGACCTGCACAGCGGGACGTTTGGTGGAACATTTCCCAATCCGGCCAATGCGCTGGTCGAACTGGTCACGCGGATGAAGGATGCGCAGGGGCGCGTGACCATTCCGGAATTCTACGACGGCGTGTCCACGCCGACGGCGCAGGAGCTGGATGCGCTACGCCGGCTGCCGTTCGACGAGAGCGCGTATCGCGAGTCGGTCGGGGCGGGCGGGCTGGCGGGCGAGCAAGGTTTTTCCACGATGGAGCGGCGCTGGCTGCGGCCGACGCTGGACGTCAACGGATTGCTGAGCGGGTTCACCGGTGAGGGGGCGATGACGATCATCCCGGGCCGGGCGATGGCGAAGGTGTCGATGCGGCTGGTGCCGCACCAGGACCCGGCGAAGATCAGCGCGGCGTTTGACCGCTTCGTGGCCGAGCACACGCCGGCGGGCATCCGCCACGAGATCAAGGAGTTTACGCGTTGCGCGGCGTACGTGTGCCCGTTGGAAAACCCGGGGTTGCAAAAGGCGGCGACCGCGGTGGAGGCGGGATTCGGCGTGAAGCCCGCGTTCATCCGCGAAGGCGGGTCGCTGCCGATCCTCCCATTGTTCAAGAAGGTACTGGGGGCCGAGTCGATCATGATGGGCTTTTGCCTGGCGACGTGCAACGCGCACGGGCCGAACGAGTTCATGGTGATCGACGATTTCAAGGCGGGAATACGCACCGCTGCGCACTTGATTGCGAAAATGGCGTAACCCGGCGCGCGGCCTACGGCTCTTGCGCGTCGCGCTCATTGATTTCGATGAGCAGATCGCGGCCGCGGGAGGTGTTGGGGGCCACGTCACAGAGGGATTGCCAGGCCGCGGACGCGCGATCGATCAGGCCGAGATCCTGCAGGGCGAGCGCGAGGTTGGCGCGGAATTCGACGTTGTTCGGATCCAGATACAGCGCACGCTCGAACTGCTCGACAGCGAGCGAGAACTGGCCGCGATCGGCGAAGATCAATCCCAACTGGTAGTATAGTTCGACGATGTCGGGATCGACCGCCAGCGCCCGCCTGAAGGCGTCGATCGCCGCGTCCGCTTCGTCCGCTTCCAGGTGCGCCAGTCCCGCCTTGATGAGCGCCTTCACGTAATTCGGGTTGATCTCCAGCGCGCGGTGAAAGGCGGCGAGCGCATCGGGCAGCCGGCCGCGCTGGCGGAGCAACATGCCCAGGCGGTAGTGCAGATCCGCGTAACCCGGGTTGCGCGCGAGCGCTGCCTGGTGACGACGGATCTGTTCGTCGATCAGATCGCCGGTGGGCGCGTGCTGTGCCACGGTGGTCGCCGTTGATTCGTGCGGCGAAAGATGGCGTTCGACCTGATCGTTCACCGCCGCCTTGAGTTGCAGCCGGGCCATTTCGGCGAAGAGCACCGTGCTGTTGGGCTCGACGCCCGCGGCCATGCTCATCGTGTCCGCCGCTTCTTCGGTCTTGCCCGCCTGAAGTTGGGCGATGCCCAGTCCGACGTACGCGGTCAGCAGGCGGTCGTTGAGTTCGAGCGCCATGTTGAACGCATCGGCTGCGTCGATGTACGCCCCGTCGCGCAGGCGCGTCGTGCCCAGCTTGATGTGCGCTTCGAGATAGTCGGGGTTCAGGCGAACAGCCTCTTCGTACGCGGCCCGAGCCTGCGCGAACTCGCCGACACGGGCGCGCAGGTCGCCCAGGCGCAGCAGATGGTCGGCGTGCCCCGGCTGTTCCGCGATGACCCGCTCGAGATGCGCGATGGCCTCGGTGTACTGCCCGGCGTCTGCGAAGGCCTCGACGAGATCGTGCTGGATTTCCCAGTTGTCGGGATCGAAGGTCAGGGCGTATTGGTAGCGCTGGATAGCTTCCTCACCGCGTCCGGCGCGCAGGTACAATCCGGCGAGAGTCAGTTGCAGGTCGATTTCAGCGGGTTCGTGCCAGCAGAGTTCCTCGTACTGCGCGATGGCTCCGGCGAAATCCTGCCGGCGCAGGCAGAGCGCAGCGATGCGCTCGTGGCCGTTGCGCAGGTGGGGGGCGGCGGCCAGCGAAGCGCGGTAGGCCGCCTCGGCTGCGACGACGTCGCCGGTTTTTTCCCGGCAGAAGCCGAGCGCGAAGAGCACCGCGGGGTCGTGGGGCGCGAAGGCCAGGGCGTTTTCCAGTTGCGTGGCGGCGTCCTGCGGCTGGCCGCACTCGTCCAGGGCGCAAGCCAGGCCGAGCATGGCCGTGATGTTGCGGAGTTCGCAGGCGAGCGCGTCTTCAAAGTGGCCGCGCGCGTGGACGGCGCGCCGCTCGGTGAGCGCGCGAATGCCGAGCCGGACGTGATGCTCGCTCTTTCGGGGATGGGCGGCGACCAGGCGCTTGAGGCCCTCAGTCGACGCTTCGCGCACGTCGACCAGGCGCTCGCGAAACGCGGCGGAAAGCTCCGCGAGCAGTCCGCGGCCGACGATCTCCAGCAGGTAAGACATTTCACCCCCCTGGGCCGCGGCGGTCAGGCCGCCAGCGCGGCCAGCGCCTCCCGCGCCGCGGTGTATTGCCGATTGATGCGCAGCGCCTGCTCGTACGCCCAACGCGCCCGCTGCAGTTGTCCGTCGTCGCGATAAAGATTTCCCAACAGGCAGTAGACATCGGGATACTCCGCGCCGAGCAGCACGCATTCCTCAAGGCGTCGGCGGGCGTCGGCGAACCGGTCGGTCTGGCGGTAGAGGTTCGCGAGCAGAATGAGCGCCTGCACGTGGCGCGCGTCGATCTCCACGGCGCGCTCCGCCGCGGCGACCGCCTCGTCCGCCCGTCCCAGGCGCTGCAGTACCCGGCTGCGCTGAAAATGCAGCGGCGCGCGCCGTGGATTCCGTTCGATGGCCTGGCGCAGTGTGGCCGCGAGCACGTCAAACAGTTCACCATCGACTTCCGCCGAAGTCAGCGAAAGGAACGCGTCGACGAAATCCGGCTCCGTTTCGATGGTGCGCCCGAGAAACGCGAGCGCGGCGTTGTGGTCCGAGTCGTCCGTCTGCGGCATGTCGGTCTGCAGGTCGACTTCGATGCCTGCCGCGGCTGCGGCCCGCGCGGCCTGGGCCAGCAGCAAAGCCGTGCGTGCGTCGGCGGGGTTCATGCGCTGGGCGTGACGCAGCCGGCGGACAGCCTCGGCAAGATCTCCAGCGGCGCCGCGGGACAGCGCGAGCGCGACCAGCGCGTCGGGATGATCTTTGTGAATGGCCAGGGCCTGCACAAAGCGCAGTTCCGCTTCTTCGGTCTCGTCGAGCGCCGCGAGCATAACGCCAAGCTGGTAATGCAGATCGGCGCACTCGGGGTGATTCGCGATTCCGGCGCGCAGCGTGTCGACTGCGCGGTGCGCGGCGTGGTTGCGCCATTGCGTCAATGCGAGCCGCACGAGGCCGGCGACATCGTCTGGATGGGCGGCGTGGTGCTTTGCGGCGGTTTCGGCTGCTTCGTCGTGACGACCGGCGGCGTGCAGCGCCTGCACCATCGGCGCGGACCAGTTTCGGTCGGCGCAACCGAGTTGTTGCGCGCGGAAAAGCTCCCGCACCGCGTCGTCGAACAGGCCGGCGTTCATCAGGCACAATCCCTTGCGCAGCCGGCGCCGGGCTTCGAAGTGGTCGCGAATCCGGGCGGCGGAAGGGCGCAGTCCGCGTTGTTCACGGGATTCAGGCGAGACCGTCATGGTGATTGAGCGCATACCGATGCTCCTGGCTGGTCGAGAACTCCGTTTCTCAACCCATGCAGGTGTATCGGCGGTGCGGCAAAACTGTCTTACCGGATTGGAGTTCCCGGGGGTTGGGCAGCGCATTGATCGTCGAGAATACGGCCTTTGCGCGGGCTGGCGGGTGGGTCGCCGAAGTTATCGCCCCGGCTGCGGGTGAATCCCGGATTCCCGGGCCAGGCTGGTGAAAAGTGGGTCCGCATCGCTACGGGACGATGTACGCGTCGGACGCCACGGAGCGGGCCTGGCCCAAGCGGCGGGCTGCGTCGGCATAGGTCGGGAATCGGCCGACGCGAACGACGTGGCGGCGCGACCCGCCTTGCACTTCCGGAACCAGCGTCGCGTCAAGGCCGCGTGCGCGAAGTTTTGCCACCAGGTCGCGAGCGGACGCCGGCTGCGCGAACGCGCCGCACTGAATGCTGAAGTGCGGATCGCGCCAGGCCTGTTTGCGGCGTGCGGCATCCACGTGCGGAGAATTGGGGAAATCCTTCAGGAGGCGGCCGTACACTCCGCGTGCTTCGTCGAAACGGCCCGTGCGCTGCAGCGAGACGCCGTACTGATACAGGACGCGATCGGTCGGCGTCATGCGCGGCAGGCGATCCACGGCCCGCGCGTAATGCGCGCTGGCGGCGGCGTATGCCTCGCTGTCAAATGCCAGGTTGCCGAGCTGGGCCTCGACCTGCGCGGCCAGCGCTGGTTCCTTGGCGAGGCGCAGCGCGGTGCGCAGATCCTGCTGGGCGTCATCGCGCGCGCCAGTCTGTATGCGGCACTGGCCGCGAAGATAGTACGCGACGGCGGCATCGCTCTTGCCGCCATGCGCGCGGAAGACGGGATTCAGCAATTCCTCCGCGCGTTGATAGCGTCCTGCGTTGATCGCCTGCTGCGCCTGCTCGATCTGCCGTTCGGCGCCACCGGAAATTCCGCCGCATCCGCCGGCGAACACCATCGCCGCGAGCGCCAGGCCGGCGCCACCCCGTATTGCCTGCATGCCCATGTGAACCCCGTCCTGCCGTTCGCCGGATCACCAGAGCCGTGGATCATCGTCGTGGACACGCGCGCTCGCAAGCTTTATCCTTCCGAGCCGCTGGTGTGGTCTGCACTTTCCCGCGGTTCAGTCGGAGGCTCTTCGCCATGCTTGTGGAACTGCTGCGCGATGCCGCGCGCCGTCGCGGGTCGGTCCTGGCGGTTTCCGATCAGCTCGCGACGCTGAGTTACCGGCGGCTGCGCGCATTCGCCCGGGCGATGCGCGACCTGGTGTTGCGTTCAACTGAGGCGGAGCGCGTCGGGCTGTTGCTGCCGGCCAGCAGCCTGTTCAGCGGCTGTTTCTTCGGCGTCCTCTGGTCGGGAAAAACGGCAGTTCCGCTCAATTTTCTGCTGTCCGGCGCGGAATTGGCGCGGCTCGTGAACATTGCCGAATTGGACGTGGTCATCACCGTCCGACCCTTTCACGAGCTGGCCGAAGCGCTGCCCTGCCGCGTGATTTATCTCGAAGACCTGAACCTCAAGCGCCGGATTGTTTTTGCGATGCTGCGTCCCGCGCCCGCGTTGCCGAAGGTCGCGCCCGACGACACTGCGGTGCTGCTGTTCACCTCCGGAACGGCCGCGGAACCGAAGGGCGTGGAATTGACGCAGCGAAACCTGACGAGCAACTGCCACGACTGCATCGCCACGGCACGGATGCAACCGGATCATCGGTTTCTCAACTGCCTGCCGCCGTTTCACATCTTCGGGCTGTTGGCCAACGTGATCGCGCCGGTGGCGCTGGGGGCGAGCGTGTACTGCGTGCCGCGCTTTCAGCCGCAGGCGGTGGCGCGCGCGCTCAAGGAGCACGGCATTTCCATCTTCATGGCGATACCCAGCATGTACCGCGCGCTGTTGCGGCTGAAGGCCGAGGGGGACGGCTGCATGCAGAGTGTTTTCCTCGCGGTCAGCGGGGGCGAACCGTTGCCCGATGCCGTGTTCGACGAAGTGCGCGACCGCTTCGGCATTGAGCTCCTGCAGGGGTACGGCCTGACCGAGACGTCGCCGGTGTGCACGCTGGAGACGCCTTGGGCGCGCAAGCGTGGCACCATCGGCAAGCCGGTGCGCAACGTCGACGTGCGGATCGTCGATCCCGACGGGCGCGACGTGACGGTCGGCGAGGACGGCGAAATCTGGATCAAGGGCCCGAACGTGATGAAGGGCTATTTTCGTCGACCGGAGGACACGCGCGCCGCCATCACGCCGGACGGTTGGTTCCGGACGGGGGACGGCGCGCAGTTCGACAATGAAGGGTTTCTCACCATCACCGGCCGGCTCAAGGATCTCATCATCATCGGCGGAGAGAACGTGCAACCGCGCGAGATTGAAGACGTGCTGGAGTCGCACCCCGCGGTCGCCGAGGCGGCTGTGGTCGGCATGCCGGATGCGAGTCGCGGCGAGGTGGCGATTGCCTTCGTGATCCCGGCAGCCGGGGCCACGGTGGACGAAATGGAACTGCGTACGCTGGCGCGGGATCGGCTGGCGGGCTACAAGGTGCCCAAGCAGATTCGCGTGGTGGACGACCTGCCGCGCAGCCCGATTGGAAAGGTGCTCAAGCGCAAGCTGCGGGAAATGCTGTAACTCGTTATAATAGAAAAGGTTACGGCAATGACTGCGTGTGTGGCAGTCGGGTGCGGTGCTTGCCTTGCGAGAGATCAACCACTGGGGTACACTGCGTGGCTTCGTGGCGGTCGGTTGCCGCCGGGGTAGCGGAGGCAAGGATGGCTGAGCCGCTGGATCAAGCCCTGCTCAACGTACTGGTCTGCCCGCAGACGCATGCGCGGCTGGTGCAGCACGGCGAATGGCTTTATTCCCGCGATGCGGCCACCCGCCGCCGGTTCCCGATTCGCGACGGCATACCCATCATGCTGCTCGACGAGTCGGAAGTGGTCAGTGAAGAGGAATACCGCCGGGTGATGGCGGAATCAGGCGCGGCCTAGCGCGTCAGCCGGTGGCTGGCAAACGCCGCGGAGTAAGACGAGATGATGAAGAAAGAAAACGGCGGCAAGAAGCGCGGCTTTTACACGGCGACACGGTTTCCGGATCGGTCCGGCGGCGACTGGCTCGGTCCGGTTGTGGACTACAAGGAAATCGAGCTGCTGCGCAAGTTCCTCACCACCAGCTCCAAGCTGATGTCGCGCAAGCGCGCGGGCACCAGCGCCCAGGAGCAGAAGTCGCTCAAGCAGGCGGTGAAGCAGGCGCGTTTCATGGCCCTGCTGCCGTACACGAGCGTCTGATCAGCTAATCAGCCGCGCGGCTTGCAGCGGTTTTCGAGGAATGAATCAAAGCTTTTTCAGGATCGGCGGTTGCCGGTCCTTTTTTTGTGCGCGCATCGGGCGGCGCGGGTCGCGTGCGTCAGGATGGACGGGAGATGCAAATTGGACGGAGCTACAAAGCAAGCGGGCATCGCCACTTGTGGTGACGATGCCCGCGGAAGAGCTCGACTGTTGTGCGAATCGCGACTAGTCGATCGGACGAACCTGCATGGCCTTGGGACCCTTGGGGCCTTCGCCCAGTTCGAACTGGACGCGGGCGCCTTCGGCCAGGCTGCGGTAGCCTTCGACCTGGATTTCCGACTGGTGGACGAAGACGTCCTTGCCGTCACTCGTCTGGATGAATCCAAAGCCCTTGGTGTCGTTAAACCACTTTACTGTTCCTTCTGGCATGATAAGACCTTCTACTTGTTCGGCACGGCCAACTGGACCCAATTGAAACAGCGACTGTTTCGGAAAGATCAGGACCTGTACGATATTGGAAGTGCATTGAACGAAATCAAGCGTAGCCGCAAAGCGGGGCGCCGTCAAGGCGGGCGGCGGCGCATTTTTCGCCGAACGGCCTTCTCAGCACTGGTGCGGGAGTGCTGTCCGACCCCCGGGTGACTTCGCACCGGTATAGGCGGCGCGCTCCAGATTGGCACGGTTACCCAGATTGCCGCGGCGCGGGATGCCGGGTCGTGACAGTTAGCGTCCGCCGCTGCCCAGCAGCAGGCAACCCAGGATGATCAGCAGGACCGCGACAGCCACCGCGAACTTCCGCTCGGAGATACGGCGATGGGCGAGCATGCCCGCGGCTGTCCCGAGGGCGGCGCCCGGGAGCAGCCACAGCGCCGCCCGCAGCACGTCGGCGGTGAGCACGCCCTGGTGCCAGTAGGTCGGGGCGCGGACGCAGGTCATGACCATGAAAAACCCAAGGAGGGTGGCGCGGAAGGCGGCCTTGTCCAGGCGATAGCTGCGTAGGAGGATGATGATCGGCGGTCCGCCGGTGCCGAACATGCCGCCGAGCAGGCCGGAGATGAACCCGACGGGCAGGGTCAGCCCGGCGCGCAGCCGGTCGCTCGCGGTGGAGAGCGCCGCGGGCGGCTGGGGCGAGGCGACGCCGGGTGGGCGGCGGCGCTCGGACCAGAGGAACCACGCCCCGGCGAGTGCGATCACCACGCCCAGCAGCCGTTTGAGAATATCTGTGTCGCCCGCGACGAGCACCTTCGTCCCCAGCCAGAGCCCGACGGCCATGGGCGGCGCCAGCAGCAACAGCAATCGCCCGCGCGCCGCGCGCCACGCGCGCAGCAGCACGGCGAACTCGGTCAGGAAGGTGAGCACCATCATGACCGCGACGATTCCCGCCAGGTCCGGCAGCACCAGGGCGAGCAGGGCGACCGCAACCATGCCGGCGCCAAACCCCACGGTGGCGTAAACGACCATGGCGAGGGCGATGATCGCGAGGCTGGCGACGTAGGCGGCAGGATTGGGAAAAAGATCGGGCATAAGTAGTGCTTGTGATTTGGCCGGAAAAAGCTCCGGTCATTCGGCAAGGACCGATTCATCGAGCGATGCCCGCCACTGACCACTTGCGGCTGGTGGAGGTAGCTCGAATTGTTTGAGCTCGTCGTTCCAACGGAAAACAACGATCTCTCCGGGTTCTTCAATTCGGTCTCCGGATACATAAGAAAGCGGCTGAAGGACAAGCCCGTTGATTTGGTCTATTGTGGGGCCACGTAGAAGAAAGGACGTAGGGGATGTGTTTACACGAAGACATAAGACCAATGGCGACTCTGGGAATCCGAGGTGGTATACCCTATATACGGCGTCCTTCCATTTTCCGTATGCATGACCTTTAAGAATAAGTAATAGCTCATCGCCGATTCGTGCGATGATGGTTGGTTCAAAATAGTATGCATAAGGTATCAACTCAACTGGCATGCCAGTCTCGACCGGGGCACCCAATACATTTCCTTTCGCATCGAAGGCCATCGTAACGGCGGTGAAAGATGAGTCGGCAGAACAACGAATTAACTGGGGAATGGATCGTGTCGGAACAAATGTGGACCGAAGCTTGGGCGCTGATTGTGCCCCTGGTTTGACTTCAAACTTATCACCCGAACGTCGCCGCAGTTTGACGCAGTCGATTAACCATTCAATGGCGTCATCCTCCTCAGCCGGAAACCGAAGTCGCAATACCTGTCCGCGAACTGCAATCCCACGATAGTTGGTGGTTAGACACCACAGCAGCGAGAGAATCAGAAGCCAGCCTCCTGCTCGCATGGACCAGATCGCAATGTTGATGGCGATGCGTTTCACAGCTCGGGTACACCCCACATTCCAGTAACGAAGCGCCACCCAAGCAGGCAATCGAACAACACGAGGTACATACCGAGCACGCATGCCATGGCGACGAGAACGCTGACTACCCCATGCACGTGCGGACGGGGCAGTTGCAGAATTGCGAAGCGCCGTTGGCCGACCGCAATCCACAGCAGCATAAACTGCCACGCAAACATTGCCGCGATTAGCCAGTTTGGCCACGCCCAGTGGGAGATACTCTGTTTAAGCCAAGTCCCCATCAGCGGGTCAATTTGAGAAATGACCACGCATACACCAATGTTGCATGCGAACGCAACAGCAAACCAGACGTAAACGACCGAGCTGTATAGCACCGCCTTGGCGAGAAGCCTGTAGCGCGGTCTGTCCCACCAGAACAGGAAATCCGCAACAAGTAGTAACAGCATCACCGGGAGGGCAACGATTGCGAAGCCAAAGCGTGCTTCGAGAATCGATTGCGCAGCCGTCGACGCGGCACCACGCAGAAAGCCAGCCGAAAGGGCGGCGCTGACGAATCCATTATAGGCCAATAGGAAATGGGGGAGGTACGCGACGGCCCATGCTATCACGACCATGTACACATACCAACGCAATGCCCGCCACAATCGGTCAGGATACTGCATGCTTGCGAAGAATTGCTTGGGATGGCGGGTGATGTCCCAGAACGTGCGCCAAAACGCGTAGGTGCGGCTGACGCGCGGGCGGCGTTCCCAGGCTGGGCGGGGAATCGCCAGGTGGGGTTCGGTCAGCAGTCGCGGATGGAGTTCGACGCCGCACTCCGGGCAGCGCCGCGTGGTCAGGCCTTGCAGCGAGTACGTACACTCCGGACATTGGCCCGCGGCGGACATGCCGGGCAGTGTATCCGCCGACGTATTGAAGTGGAACTAATCTGCAACGGATTGCGACCGGGCCACTTGGCGAATCAAAGCAGAACTACATAAAGCAAATGGCCAGCACGACACCGGATAATGACGCCAAGCCGTATACGCATGTCGCCACCGCGTATTTCCATTGGGATGTAAAGGCGGCGTTTCGGAATCGCCGATCTGAAGCACGAATCGCGAGATAGGGAACGGCAACCAAGTTGGATAGAAAGGCTAATACAATCGAACCCTCGTGGATGTGCGAATTGACGCTTTTCGCCAGGCGCTCAATTGTCGCCGGGAAAGCACGAGGGGCCGAATTGATATAGACTGCGCCGAGAGTCAAAACAAGCGTAGTCGAACAGAGTAACGACAGCACGATCATGTGCATTGCTGTGCGCCACACTCGCCGCAATCGCTGGTCAGAGACTGCGCAATCGGGCGCGGCTCCGCATTCCGGACAACTGCGCCCGAGCGGCGTTCCACGCAAGTCGTAGCCGCATCGGCCGCAATATCTTTCCAGATCGAAATTGACGGTTTGATTCATCGACCACCTGCAACGGACTCGGCGTCTTCACGCCCGCCAGCGCACGTTTGGCTTGCGGTTGGCGGCGACTTCGTCGAGGCGGCCGACCGGGGTGGTGTGCGGGGCGTTTCGCAGGATGTCCGGGTTTTCGGCGGCTTCGTCGGCGAGGCGGTGCATCACATCGCAGAAGCGGTCGAGGCTGGCGCGCGATTCCGTCTCGCTTGGCTCGATCATCAGGCAGTGGTGGATCGGCCAGCTCATCGTCGGCGGGTGAATCCCATAATCGATCAGCCGCTTGGCAAAATCCCGTTCGCTCAGGCCCAGGGACTCCAGCTCGGGTACGGTGATGAACTCGTGCGCGTAAGGCGCGGGGAACGGCAGCGGATAGCGCGACCTGATCCGCGCGGCGACATAGTTCGCCGCGAGCACCGCGCGATGCGATACGCGCTTCAACCCGTCATGACCCAGCGAACGGATGTACGTGTACGCGCGGACCAGCACGCCGATCTGGCCATAGAACGAACGCACGCGCCCGATGCTCTTGGGCATGGCGTAGTTCCACGTGTACGTGCCGTCGTCGCGACGCATGACCGTCGGGCGCGGCAGGTACGGGCGCAGTTTTTCCACGACGCCGACCGGGCCCGCGCCCGGGCCGCCGCCGCCGTGCGGCGTACTGAAGGTCTTGTGCGTGTTGTAGTGCATCACGTCCACGCCGACGTCGCCGGGGCGGATGATGCCCAGCGCCGCGTTCATGTTCGCCCCGTCGTAATAGAGCAGCGCGCCGGCTTGGTGCAGGATGTCCGCGATGTCGGCGATCTGGTCGTCGAAGACGCCGCAGGTGTTGGGGTTGGTGATCATCAGGGCGGCTGTGTCAGTGTTGACCTTCGCGCGCAGGTCGTCGAGATCGACGCGGCCATCGGCGCGCGACTTCACCTTGAGGCTGTCGAGGCAGCAGATGGTGCAACTTGCGGGGTTGGTACCGTGGGCGCTGTCGGGCGCGAGGACGACGCGGCGGTTCTGGCCGCGATCGCGATGGTAGGCGTTGATGATCATCAGGCCGGTCATTTCGCCGTGGGCGCCGGCGGCTGGCTGAACGCAGACCTCGGCGAGCCCGGCGATCTCCGCGAGCCAGCCCTTCAGTTGATAGAGCAGTTCGAGCATGCCTTGCACGTCGGCTTCGTCCTGGTAGGGGTGCAGGCCGGCGAAGCCGGGCATGGCGGCGACGCGCTCGTTCACCCGCGGGTTGTACTTCATGGTGCAACTGCCCAGCGGATAGAAGTTCTCGTCGATGCTGAACACGCGATGGCTGAGCCGCGTGTAGTGGCGGACGAGGTCGAGTTCGCCGACGTGCGGCAGCGGCGGCGGCGCGTCCGCAAGCATGCCAGCCGGCGCGACCTTGGCGCGGTCGGCGGGCGGTACGTCGCACGCGGGCAGGCTGACCGCGGATGAGCCGGGCGCGCCCTGGTCGAAGATGAGCGGAAGTTCGAAGGTAGTTTCAGGCATGGTAAGTGGTTCTGCGGCCATGGCGCCCTTGTTCATACTTGGGCCAGCGCGTCCGCCAGCCGGTCGATTTCTTCTTTTGTGCGTCGCTCGGTGACGGCGACGGTGAAGCAATCGCTGAGTTCGTCGAACCAGCGGCCCAGCGGGACGCCGGCGAGGATATGCTTCGCCCGGCAACTTGCGAGCACCTTGTTCACGTCGCGATCGGTCTGTACCACGAATTCCTTGAAGAACGGTGCGTTGTACTTCAGGCGGTATCCCTTGATGCCGGCGATGCGTTCGGCTGCGAAATGCGCTTTGTCCAGGCACAGGTTGGCGACTTGGGCGATTCCCTTGCGGCCCATCGCGGACATGTACACGGAAGCGCGCATGGCCATCAGGCCCTGGTTGGTGCAGACGTTGCTGGTGGCGCGTTCGCGTTTGATGTGCTGTTCACGCGTCTGGAGGACAAGGGCGAAGCCGCGGCGGCCCTGCGGATCGTGGGCCACGCCGACCATGCGCCCCGGCATGCGCCGCAGGAACGGTTCGCGGGCGGCGAGGAACCCGAGGTAGGGCGCGCCGTACTGCAATGGAATTCCCAAGGCCTGGCCTTCGCCGACGACGATGTCTGCGCCGAAGTCGCCGGGGCGGCTGTAGACCCCGGCTGCGATGGGGTCGAACGACACGATGGCCAGCGTTCCGTGCGCATGCGCTTCTTCGCAGATGGCCGAAAGGTCTTCGAGTACGCCGAAAAAGTTGGGAAACTGCACGACCACCGCCGCCACGGACGCATCGAGCGCGGCGGTCAGCGCCTTGCGATCGGTGACGCCGTCGCGCGGGGCGACGCTGGTGATTTCCATCTCCTGCTGGCTGGCGTAGGTGGTCAGCGTTTCGACCGTGTCCGGATGGCAAGTGCGTGAGACCACCACGCGTTTGCGGCCGGTGGCGGCGATGGCCATGGTCGCGGCCTCGGCTGCCGCGGACGCGCCCTCGTAGAGCGACGCGTTCGCGATGTCCATGCCGGTGAGCTGGCAAATCATCGTCTGGAATTCGTAGAAGGCCTGGAGCGTGCCTTGCGACGCTTCCGCCTGATACGGCGTGTACGCGGTGAGAAACTCGCCCTTCATCGCCAGATGATCGACGATGGTGGGGATGAAGTGATCGTACGCCCCGCAGCCGAGGAAGCAGGTGAGTTCATCCGTCCCGTGATTGCGGCGGGCGAGTGCCGCCAGTTCGGCGAGCAGTTCCGGCTCGCTGCAGCCCGGCGGGATGTTCAGCGTGCGCTGCAGGCGCTGATCGGCGGGAATCGGCGAAAACAGGTCTTCGATGCGCTCGACGCCGATGGCGGTGAGCATCTGCCGTTCGTCGTCCGCCGTGATTTGCGTGTAGTCCATAGTTTTGTAGCGTGGGCATCGCCCACCGCGTTTGTATTGACGGTGTCGGTGGGCGTTGCCCACCCTACGGTTGATTCAAACTTCAATCCACGGGATTGCGGATCCCCATCACGTCTTCCTTGTACACCTTCGTGCCCAGCAGGTGATTGTAGTTCGTCCACGTGCTCTGGGTATCGCGATCGTTGGCGATCAGCCGGGTGTAGGTGTTGAGCTTGGCGTCGAGGTTATCGATGTGGTGGATGGCCACGGCCTCGGGCGTCGCGGGGATGCGAGGGCTGCCAAACTCGTACGTACCGTGGTGGCTGAGCACGATGTGCTGCAGCGACCATTTGATCTTCTCGGGAAACGGCTTGCCGGTCTCGCGGGCCACGGCTTCGGCCTTTTGCTCGATCCAGATCGCTCCGAGGTTGATGTGCCCGACGAGCTGGCCCTCGTCCGAGTAGCTGAACGCGGTGTCGCAGTTCAACTCCACCGTCTTGCCGACGTCGTGCAGGAACAGCCCGGCCAGCACCAGGTCGAGACTGACCTCGGGGTAGCGCGGGATGACCAGTTGCGCGATTTCCAGCAGGCTTAGCGTGTGTTCGAGCAGCCCACCGATGTACGCGTGGTGCATGTTGGCGGCCGCCGGGGAGCGTTTGAAGCGAGCCACGAACGGCTCATCGGTCACGAACTGCTTGATGAGCAACTGAACGTGTTTGTCCTTGATTAAGCGGAGGATGCCGAGGACCTTTTCCCACATCTCGTCGACGTTGTTCCGGGTGGTGGGCAGAAAGTCTTCGAGGCTGACGTCGGCCATGTCGATCGGCCGGATGGCGTCGATGATGAACTGCAGGTTGCCCTTGTAGCTTTCGGTGCGGCCCTTGAGCTCCACAAACCCGCCCTCGGGCAGGGTGTTGTAGAGAACCTCGGACGCCTGCCACATGCGCGCCGGCATCTGGCCGGTACGGTCAGCCAACACGGCGTGGATGTACAGGCCGCCATTGGTCGTGGTGCGCAGGTCCTTCGAAGAGATGAGGAAGACCTGCGACTCGACCGCAACCCCAGCCGGCATGTCCGCGATGTACCGCTTGGCCATGTGCGCGCTCCTGAACGTGGCGAAAGCGGCACTCTATGCCTTCGGCTGGGGGCTTTCAAGCGAGGTGTACGACCTCGGCCGTCCTGGCGAACGTGGCGGCGCATGGACCGCCGACACCGGCCGCGCAGGGAAGGTCAGACGATCATTCCGAGTGCCGGCCGTCGGCTGGCTCGCTATAATTTCGGGAACGACCCGCCAATACTCACCGGCGCGGGGCAGACGTCGACGATGCTGCCGGAACCGTGACCGCCACGGCGCCGCGCTGCGGACCGGAACCGTTTCCATCCATGTTGCGCAAACTCATTGTTTCGCTGGTGCTGTCGGCGGTAGCGCTTACCGCCGCCGGCCTGACCGCAGCCTGGCTGATCGCACATCGTCCGGAGCCGATCCGGCAATCGCCGGTTGAGCGTGCTCCACGCGTGCAGACGGTGGTGCTTGTGCCGGCAGACGTGCGTCAATCGCTGACCGGGTTCGGAACCGCGCGTTGTGATCAACAAGCGACGCTGACCGCCGAGGTGTCCGCTCCGGTCGCGGAGCGGGTCGACGGTCTGCGCGTGGGCGCGTCGGTTTCCGCGGGTCAACTGCTGGTCCGGCTGGACGATCGGCAGTACCAGCAGGATCTGGCGGAGGCGGAGGCTTTGCTGTCGACCAACCAGGCCGAACTGGCGCAACTTGCGGTCGAGCGGGCCAATCTGAACAACCTGCTGGAGATCGCGGGCTCTGACCTGGCGCTGAATCGCGATGAACAGGCGCGGCTGGAGAAACTGTATGGCGAGGGGCATGCGCCAAAGACAGAGTACGACACGGCACGGCTGAAGTACCAGGCGTCGCTCCGCGCCAAGCAGGATCTGGACAACCAGATCGCGCTGCTCGAACCGCGCCGGCTGCGATTGTCGGCGCAGATATCGGCGGCGGATGCGCGCACGGAACGGGCGCGGCTGAATATCGAGCGTTGCCGGATCACCGCGCCGTTTCCGGGAGTGGTGTCGGATTTGCGGGTGGAGGTGGGGGACCGCGTGCAGATCGGCGCGACGATTCTGGCTCTGGTGAATCTGGAGCGCATCGAGGTTCCGCTCGAACTGCCGGTGTCGGACCGGCCGTCCATCCAGGTCGGCGCCGCGGCGGTGCTGTACGTCGAGAGCATGCCCGAGGTTCGCTGGCGCGGCGCGCTTGCGCGCATCGGGCCGGTGGCCAACGAGCGCAGCCGCACGTTTACCGTGTACGTCGAGGTGGACAACCGCGCGCAGGCTGAGCCGCTGCTGCCGGGGTATTTCGTGAAGTCCGCGATTGAGGGTCCGGTCATCGCCGAAGCGCTGGTGGTGCCGCGAAACGCGGTCATCAACGAACAGGTGTTCGTCGCCAATGATCGGCATGCGCATGCGCGCCGCGTGGCGGTTGAGCATGCGCTGGGCGACACGGTCGTGGTTTCCGGCGAAGTTCGCGCGGGGGACGCGGTGATCGTCAGCAATCTCGACCTGCTGTTTGACGGCGCGCTGGTTCAGCCGGCGGGCGAAGAGCCGGCCGGCGTCGCGGACGTGCGCACCACGGGTGTGGAGGACGCGTCATGAAGTCGCTGCCTGCGATGAGCGTACACAACCCGGTGGTGGTCAACCTGATGATGCTGACCATCATCGGGCTGGGGATTTTCAGTTCGATGGCGATCGTGCGCGAGATGTTTCCCGAGTCGCGGCCCGACCAGGTCATGATCATGACCGCCTATCCCGGGGCGTCGCCGGCGGAGGTGGAAAAGGGCATCACGATCAAGATTGAAGAGCAGATCAAGGACGTCGAGGGTATCGAGAAGATCGCGTCGACCGTTACCGAAGGATCGAGCGTGATCATGGCCCAGCTCTACAACGAAGTGCAAGATATTGACCGCGTGGTCAACGACATCAAGAACAAGATCGACGCCATCCCGCGCGACGACTTTCCCATCGAGGCTGAGGAAACGGTGGTCAGCCGCTTCGAGCCGACGCTGCCGGTGATCAGCGTGTCGTGGTACGGCGACATGACCGACAAGCAGCTCAAGGCCATGGGCAAGCGCGTCCGTGACGACCTGCTCGCGCTGCCGGACATCACTCGCGTGCAGCTTTCCGGCACGCGCCGCGACGAGATCAGCGTGGAAGTGCATCCCGATCAACTGCTGCGTTATGGCCTGAGTTTTCTGGACGTCGCGGATGCGATTCGCCGCGGGAGCATGGACCTGCCCGGCGGGCAGGTGAAGACCGAGGGTGCCAACGTGGCGGTGCGCACGCTCGGCGAGCGCGACCGGGGTGAGGAGCTTGCGGACCTGATCCTGCGCGGCGGTCCGGGCGGCGAGGTCGTGCGTGTGTCGCACGTGGCCGAGGTGATCGACGCGTTCGAGGATGTGGACGTCGATTCGCGGATTGACGGGCAGCGCGGGGTGAGCGTGATTGTCTCGAAGACCGCGGACCAGGACGCGATCCTGATCGCGCAGCGGGTGCGTGCGCTGGTCGCGGGCAAGAACGGCGAGCCTTTTCCGTCAAACTGGCTCAACCGCCTGACCGGGCGTGAGAAGGAGCTGCGCGCGATCTATGCCCAGGCGGCGGCTGATCCGTATCCACGGATCGGTACGCTCAAAACGCACAGCAACCTGGCGCGGTTCATCGAGGGCCGCCTGGACCTGCTGCAGCGCAACGGTTTCTGGGGCATGGTGTTTGTGTTCCTGTCGCTGTTGTTTTTTCTCAATTGGCGCGTGGCTTTCTGGGTGATGATGGGGCTGCTCATCGCCATCCTGGGGACCGTGGCGGTGATGCACGCGACGGGAATCACGCTCAACCTGATCTCCATGTTCGGGCTGATCGTCGTGCTGGGCATGCTCGTGGACGACGCAATCATCGTAGGCGAGCACGTGTACACCAAGATCGAGCAGGGCCATGATCCGGAACTGGCCGCGATTCGCGGCACGGAAGAGGTGATCAGTCCGGTGTCCTGCGCCATCCTGACCACGGTGGTCGCGTTCGCCCCGATGCTCGCCCTGGAAGGGCGCATCGGCGATTTCATGCGCGTGCTGCCGCTGATCGTGATTTTCGCGCTGGCGATTTCACTGTTCGAAGCGTTGACCATTCTGCCGTCGCATCTGGCGGAGTCGTTCGGGGCGGCAGCGCGGCGCTCGCGTGTGCGCGCGGAGCGCGGCGCCGGCTGGTGGTGGCGTTTGCGTAACCGGCTGCGGGAAATGCAGATCGCGTTTTTCGAGAACCGGCTGCGGCAGGGGTATCGCGCGGTACTGGTCAAAGCGGTGGCCTATCGCTACGTGACATTCGCGGTGGGGGTCGCAGCGCTGGTTCTGGTGGCGGGGGTGATCGGCGGCGGCCGGCTGCCCGTGGTGTTTTTCCAGAAGATGGACGCGGAAACGCTGCTGGCGGAGATCGAACTGCCGGTGGGCAGTCCGCTGGAGCGCACGGACGCGGTGATGCGCCACATCGAAACGGTGACAGACAAAGTCCCCGAGATCAAGACGCGGTATGCGCTGGTCGGCTCGCAGATGAATATGAGCGGCACGGGCCTGGGCAGTTCGCAGGCGCACACCGCGCAGATGATCATGGAGCTGGCGCCCAGCGAGGAACGCGAGCGCACCAGCGACGACATTCTCAATGAACTTCGCAGGCGCACTGCGGGCATGACCGGCGTCAATTCGCTGGTGTTCTCCGCGGTACACGGCGGGCCGGGCGGCGCGGCGATCCAGATCGAGGTCGCGGGCGACCGGCTGACCGATCTCATCGCCATCACCGGCAGGCTGAAGGAAGATCTGCGTGGGTTCGCCGGCGTGATGGACATCGAGGACGACTTTGACGCGGGCCAGCGCGAGGTTCAGGTGGAGCTGCTCGAATCCGGTCGGGCACTCGGGCTGACCACGGAAATGCTCGCGTTGCAGGTGCGCGCGGCGTTTTACGGGTTGGAAGCGCGCAAAGTTCAGCGGGATCGCGAGGACGTGAAGATCATGGTGCGCTATCCCGCGGCGCAGCGCCGCAGCCTCAGCGATCTGGAAGAGATGCGCATCGCCGTCGCCGACGGCACGATGGTGCCGATCCGGGAAGTCGCGCGTATCACCGAGCGCACCGGATATGCCACCATCCGCCGCCTGAACCAGAAGCGCACGGTGACGGTTCGCGCTGACGTGGACCAGAACGTGGCAAACTCGCGCGAGGTGCTCGCGGCGATCACGCCGCGTTTCGCCGAAATGCAGGCCGAGTTTCCCGGAACGCGCATCGCCCTGGCTGGCGAGGCGGAGGAGTCGCAGAAATTCTTCAAGGGCATCGTGGAAGAGGCTTTGATGGCGCTCGGGCTGATCTATGTGGTGCTCGCCGCGCTGTTCCGCAGCTACATTCAGCCGGTGATCGTGATGACGGCCATTCCCTTCGGTGTTGTTGGCGCGGTCGCCGGCCATCTGCTGATGGGCTACCCCCTGACCTTCATGTCCATGATCGGCCTGGTGGCCTTGACGGGCATCGTGGTCAACGACTCGCTGATCCTGGTCGACTTCATCAACCAGCGCGTTCGCGCCGGGACTCCGCGGGAGGTTGCGGTCATCGAAGGCGGGCTGGCCCGGCTGCGGGCCATCATCCTGACCTCCATCACCACCATATTGGGGCTGGCCCCGCTGCTGGCTGAGCAGTCCTTTCAAGCGAAGTTTCTGATTCCGATGGCTATCTCCATCGCAGCCGGTCTGGCGTTTGCGACGGTGCTCACCCTGATCATGATTCCGTGTCTTTACCTGATCACTGCCGACGTACGCGACGGCTGGGCTGCCCTCTGGCGCGCCTTGTGGCCGCAACGGGTCTCGATGTCGGGGGTATAAGGTTGGTTGGCCGCCAGGGTCCGGGGCCAGTTGGAATTATCGGACTGAAGATTTTGGTGTGCGGCGGCCGACTAGGAAACCGGTAACCTTATTCTCCATAGACGATTAGAACAGGCATCGACGATTTCAGTGTCGCTGAAATGAGACGCCCGGCTTCCCTGGGGCACCAATTCGCTTGTCGAATCACCGCAACCGGCTAAGCTGGTAGGTCTTCCCGAAGTGACCCTGGCGCGGTGATCACCTTCGGCGACGAGTTGGAAGTTTGAGAGGTCACGGAATGAGTGCAGCAACGACGACTGAGGGGCAAACCTCAGCCGCAGCGAGTGGAACCGGGTATTACCTCGACTTTGAGAAGCCGCTGGTCCGCATCCAGTCGGAAATCGCCGAGTTGGAAGCGCGGCAGGCAGCGGACGGTCGCGACTTCAGCACCGACATCCGGCAGCTCCGGCAGCGTCTCAAGCAGATGACCAAGCGGCTGTATACCCACCTTACGGCGTGGGAAACGGTCCTGGTCGCTCGCCACCCCCAGCGCCCGCTGGCGCCGGACTACATCCGCATGTTCGTCCGCGATTTCTGCGAGATCCACGGTGATCGACTCTACGGGGACGACAAGGCCATCATCACCGGTTTCGGGCGCATCGGCCCGCACAAGGTGATGCTGATCGCGCACAACAAGGGTCGGGATACGACTGAGCGCATCCGCTGCAACTTCGGGTGTGCCCATCCGGAAGGCTACCGCAAGGCGTTGCGGGCGATGAAGCTGGCGGAGAAGTTCGGGCTGCCGGTGGTCTGCCTGATCGACACGCAGGGCGCATTCCCGGGTATCGGCGCGGAAGAGCGCGGGATCAGTTCCGCGATCGCGGTCAACCTCATGGAGATGTCGCGGCTGAAGACGCCGATCGTGTGCATGGTCATCGGCGAGGGCGGCAGCGGCGGGGCGTTGGGCATTGGCGTGGGCGACCGCGTCGCGATGTTCGAGCACTCGTTCTACTCGGTGATCTCGCCGGAAGGTTGCGCGGCGATCCTGTGGCGCACGGGCGAGCAGCGCAAGCAGGCGGCCGAATCGCTTAAGCTCACGGCGAAGGACCTGATGCGCCTGGACATCATCGACACCATTCTGAAAGAGCCGCTCGGGGGCGCGCACCGCGAACCTGCGGAAGCGGCAGCGGCGCTCGAAAAATTCCTGACCGACTCGCTGCGCGAGTTGAAACGGTACAAGACGGAAACGGTCCTGCGCAAGCGGTACGAGCGAATCCGCAACCAGGCGAGCTTCTTCTCCAGCGCAGCCGAGCGCGCCAAATCGCGAATCAAGCCTACCCGGCCAAGAACGACCCCTGCGCGGCGCGAAGTCGCCGCGGAAGTGGGCGAACCCGCGACGGCATAGTCGTACGGTGGCATAGTCGTACGGTGGCATAGTCGTGCGGGGGTATAGTCGTACGGGGGTATAGTCGTACGACGGCATAGTCGCGCGGCTAGCAGAATCACCAGGCCAAACACCACGGGGCGACTTCGGTCGCCCTTTTTGGTGCGCGGATCGCGCCGGCGCCTACGCCGAGGCGACTGGGGTGCTGCGCGTCGTGGCAATCAGCGTGTCGATCAGCCGCTGGTGTCGGCAGGGTAGCGTGACGTGCGTGACCGTCCGGTCTCCCCACGCGTCGAATGACGGTTGCCCCGCGGAGATGCAGATGGTCGGGAGCATGGCGCCGATCGCATGCTCGAGGTTGGCCAGCGCGCTGAGTTGCCGCTCGAGCTGCTCGCGGGTTTCGCCGCCGACCAATGCAACGCGGGGATTAACATCAACCACCCATCCCAGTTGCCTGACCATCAGTTCGACGGGCAAAAGCGTGAAGGATGCTGGCGCGGGCAGCCAAATGCGTGGCGCGACGCGGATAGACGACGCGAGGGTGTTGGCGAGCGAATCGAGCGTGCGCCCTTCGGTCCGGGACGCGTAAAAGAACGTGGTGTCCGTCGTGCCGCGGACCGCATCCTGCGTGAGCTGTTGCAGGCCGCGCGCATCGATGCCGACGGCTTCGGCGAGTTCCTGAAGCGGGCTGAGCGCGCCGCTGCCGCTGTCGCCCAGCAAGAGAGAATGACTGAGCGCGTTGGCCAGCGCGACGCTGAGCACGGCGAGTGGGTTTTTCGCCGATTGCCGGATGCGCGCGACCGGTTGGTGATGCAGCACGGCGGCTTCGATGACGTGCGCTGGGATTTTCCAATGCACGAGCAGTTCGCGAGTGACCTCGACGTGCGTGAGCTGGAAGCACTCGCGTTCCAGGTCGAGCAGGGGGGTATCGCCGGAGGCGGCCTGTTCGATGATGAGGGCGTAATGCCGGGAAAGCACCTCGCTGAGCACCAACCGGCCGAGGTCGTGCAGGAGTCCAGCCAGGAAGAGATCCTCGGGCAGGGGCGCGTCGACGCGCTCGCCGATGCGCTCGCTGAGCAAGGCGGTCGACAGGGCGTGCTCCCAGAAGCGCTGCGGGATGATCCCGGCTGGATTGGCGTCGGCGAACTCGTTGATGGCCAGGATCGCGGTGGTGATGTTTCGAATTCCGGACAAACCGATGCGTTGCTCAGCCTCGCGCAGGGACGTCGCGGGCCTGCCCGTGCGATAAAAGCTGCTGTTGGCCACCTGCATGACTTTCAAGGCCAGGGCCTGGTCCTGGCGGATCGCGGAGGCGATGTCGTCGAAACTGGTGGAGGCGCTGCAGGTCAGGCCCAGCACGTGCTGCAGGACCGGTTTGATCGAACGCAACTGCATCTGCTCGCGGACTCGGGCAAGGGTGCGCTCGGCGGTGATGGTTTCAGCGGTATCCGGCGCGCCGACGGGGGATTTTGCCGGCGCATTTCTGGGCGGCGCCGGGGCCGGCGACTCATGTTGCGCGGGGACTTCCGATTGGGTCGCAGCCGCTTCGACCCGGCGCAACTGCCGGTCAATCCGGCTGATCAACTCGTCGACGGAGAACTGCGTCTTCAGCAGATAATCTTCGACGCCGTACTGCACCGCCTTCTGCACGACGGTGCGGTCGGCGATGGCCGTGAGCATGATGATCGGTATGCCGCGAAGCCGATCGTCGGTCTGAGCGTTCTGGCAAAACGTCAGGCCATCCATCACCGGCATGGCGGCGTCGAGCAGGATGAGATCGGGAGGATCCTGCCGGGCCACGCGCAGCGCTTCCTGCCCATTGACCGCGGTAGCGACCTGAAATCCGCGCTGCCGGAGCATCGCGGCGAGCGGCTCGCGAAAGATGGCCATGTCGTCGACTACGAGAATGGTCTTCATGGTTATGCCTCGGCTGCGATTTCAACGAGCCTTTCGGGTTTAGAGGGCGCGGGCAGATCGCCGCGCAAACGCACGTAACAGGTTGTGCCCTCATTCAGGCGGGACTTGACGCGAATGGTCCCGCCGTGCGCCGTGACGATTCCGCGGCAGATGGCCAGGCCCAGGCCACTGCCGGTAACGTACTTTTCGCCGACGACTCCGGAGTTGAGCGCGAATGCCTCGCCGAGGCGGGCTGCGGTTTCCGGTGTCATGCCCGTGCCGGTGTCGGTGACGACGAAATCGATCCAGCGGCCGTCGGCATCCTCGTCCACGCGGGCATCCAGCGTGATGGCGCCTTCAGTCGTATGCTTGGAAGCGTTGCTGAGCAGGTTGATGAGTAGGCGACGGATCGCGGCGGCGTCACCGTACATGGCCAGTTCTTCCGATTGAACGTGCACCGTAAGGGATATCTGGGTGGCATCGATCAGCGGCCGGATCGAAGCAGCGGCCTCCGAGCATGTCTTGTGGACATCCACTTCGCCCCAGTTCCACTTGGCGATTCCGCTGTCGAGGCGCGCGACCTCGAGCAGGTCGTTGACGGTGCCGGACATGCGCTGCACTTCTTCGAGCACGCTGCCCAGGAACGAGTCGAACTCCGCGGTGTTGCGATCGCTGGAGTGCTGCAGGAACTCGGCGATGATCATGAGTCCGGCGAGCGGCGTGCGCAGCTCATGGCCGACCACGCCGATGAGATGTTCGTGGGCCTTCACGGAGTCTCGCAGCCGGTCGCGCTCGTTGGCCAGGCGTTCGGCGCGGAGCCGGTCGGTGATATCCTGCTTGATCGCGACGAAGTGGGTAATGCGGTTGTCGCTATCGCGCACCGGCGTGACCGTCATGTCCTCGTGGTAGAGCGAGCCGTCCTTGCGCCGGTTGATGATCTCTCCCTGCCACACAGCGCCTGAGTTGATGGTTGACCAGAGCTGGCGATAGAACGCGGCATCGTGCTGTCCGCTTTTCAGCATTGCGGGGCTCTTCCCCACAACTTCTTCGCGTGTGTATCCGGTGAGCTCGCTAAAAGCCGGATTTACCCAAACGATATTGCCGGACGAATCGGTAATGACCACCGCGTTCGCGATGGCCGCCAGCGCACTACCCTGCAGCTTGAGCTGATGCTCCAATCGCTTTTGCTCGGTGATGTCGGTGAACACTCCCAGGATGCCCATGACCGTTCCGCTGCTGTCGCGCAGGGGTACTCTGCTGGTCAGCAGCACGCGCTCCAGGCCGTCGGCCTGATGGTTGATTTCCTCCACGTTCAGCATTGCTTCGCCGCATTCCATAACGATGCGGTCGCATGCGCGATAGTGATCAGACTCCTGCCTGCTCCAGAGCAGGTCATAGTCCGATTTGCCAATGATCTCTACCGGGTGATTGAGGCCCGCCGCTTCGGCGAAACGTTGGTTACAGCCGAGGAAGCGGCTGTCGCGGTCCTTCCAGAAAACATGGTACGGAATTGTCGCAAGCACGTTGGTCAGCAGCGCTTCATTCTTGCGCAGCGCATTCGCGCGATCCTCAATCTCATTGAAAGTGCGCCGCTGTAGGTACTCGTAGCTCCAGGCGAATACTCCGACCAACACCAGCAAGGAGGTAAGCGAAAGGACATTGAGCACGTGTTGCCCGTCGGACGTGAGCTCACTGGCAAGGTCAAAGCCCCGGTATTGCAGAAACTCGAAGCTGAGTCGGATCGCCACCGTCAACGTTGTCCAGATGATTGAACTCTTCAGGCCGGCCAGCACCGCCGAGAGGATGGGAATCAGTACGAGCCATACGCGCACCGGCGAATTATCGCCACCTGTCAGCAGGATGAGCGAGAGCAGAAGGGTGAACAGCACGAGGGTGAAGAAATTGCCCGCCACACACACCGATCCGGTAATCCGCAAGGAGAGCGGCACGGTCACCGCGAGCAGGGTTGCGATCAAGACCGCTCGGACCGCCAGCATGCACCCGAGATAGTAGTAAAGGCCGCAGTAAACCGGAGCCCAGAAGAGTACCGCGAGCCAGAACCACATGATGACTTGGGCGCGGCGCCGCTCATTGTTCGAGCATGCGCACACGGAGGCGGGAATGAACCAGGCCGTGAAGTGTGCGATGATGGATCGAACCGACACGTTTACTCTCTCCCCCCTTCATGGTTCGGACCGAACGAGAACCCGAAGCCGAGCAGCACGCTGTGCTGAATCTGGTCGAGACTGCTGCCGGAGTAGTCCACGCCCCAAGGCAGGCTGGATCGGCCGTCGTTGCGCAGGGACGGGGCGAGTCCGGCGATATAACCCCCGCCGATCCACCAGTTGTCGCGCGCGTAGCGCAGGCCCGCGGTGACGTGGTGCTCGGCGATGGTCGATCCCATGGGTGCAAGCCCTGCGCGACTGACCGGCTGGGTGCCGTAGTTGTAGCCGAGGCTCGCGGTCCAGTGATCGTCGAGTCGGTACTCCGCGCCGACGATGAAGACCCACTGGTCGCGATACTCGAGCGGCAGTTCGACGCGCGCCTCGATGGGGCGCTGGCTCTGGACGACCAGCGAATCGAGCGAGCTGTAGTCGTAGTTAAGCCAGCGCACCTCGCCGACGATCTTCAGTCGTTCGGTGGCGTCCCATGCCGTACCCAGGGCAATGCGCTGCGGCAATCGCAGGTTCTCGATCTGCACCGCGCCGAGGTCAATCGGCAGAAACCCGAACAGCGATGCCTGGCCTTCTCCGCCGGAGACGTCGCCGGACCAGGTGGGAGAGCGATAGCCCAATCCGAAGCTGAGGTTGTCGAATGCCTGGTAGTGCAGGCCGAGTTGAAATCCGCCGCCCAATGCGTACCCGCGTCCGAAGTCTATATCCGCCGGACCCAGGACCAGGCTGAATTCCGACGTGGTCGCTTCGGCGCGCACGCCGGCGCCCACACTCAACCGATCGTTGAGGCGATAGGCCGCGTTGAAATATACGCCGACCATCTTGGAGTCGGCGCCGACGCGCCGATCCATGTACGGAATCATCAGGTGGCGCATCGAGTATCGCGACGCCAGCCCGGCCTTGGAGTGCAGCGCCAGTCCGAAGGTCAGGCGGTCGCTGACGGGAAGCGCAACCGCGGCGTTGCCCAGCGGAACAAACTTGACCTGGCTTTCGCTCGAGTCGATCGGGCTGGACCACCAGGCATCGGGCATGGCGAACTGTCCGGAAAAGTCGAAAGTGAAGGAATCGAAGCCGGTGAGCGTCGCGGGATTGTCGATCTGTGCGAGCGGCGTGTCGCCGACTGCCACGTCCGCGCCGCCGCGAGCGCGGGCGGGCATGCTTACGCCGATGGGTTCGACACCGTTTGTCGCCATCGTGATTCTCGCCTCGACGCTGAGTGCCAGCATAAGACAACCGACCTTGCATCGTGCCGCGGTCGATCGCGCCCGATGTGACGATTGCCGGCGGCGAATGCGTTGTGGCGGCGTGCGGCGCTGCGAAACCGCGCACCATCCGTGGCGCGGGCTGATGCCCATCCACGCACACATCGGCCGCGCGTCCTGGTCCGATAGCGTGTGCGTATATCGCGGCAGGTGCACTCTTGGTTCGCGCCTTTCATGCGATTCCGCTCTCGGCCATGAAATGTGTCGTCATTAGCCAGGGCGAAGGTGAATTGCGGCAGGGTGCGTCTGCGGCGTCAGTCGGGGTGCTGGTTTGCGGACATGCCGACGGCGAGCCTATCGGTCGCAGCCGTCGAATTCCGCGGTGGTGGACGAGTCGCGTGCGATTCGACGAGACGGCAGTCGTCGATGGCGCGTCAGTTCAATCGGGCAGATCGCGGCGCATGCGTTCGATGCCTTCGCGCTTGAGTTTTTCAAGGCGGTCGCGTTCGTCGGGCGAGAGGTCGGACTCGCGGATGAACCATTCGTAGGTCTGGGCGCCGTCCGGGCTCTGCACGATGATTTTCCCGACGATGGGGTCGCGCGAGCGGGCGGCGGCGGCGTCTTCCGGCGCGTCGGGCGGGCGGTTGAGCACGATGCCGTCGTCGGTTACTTCGTAGGCCAGACCGGCTGTGATCACCAGTTGCTCCAGCGCTTCCGCGACGGTCACCCCTTCGGCGACCAGCGAGAGATTCTCCTTCACGCGGTCGGGCAATGCGGCTGCCGAAGCGGGGTCCATGCGGATCGGCACGCCCGCCTGGCGTGAGAGCTCGAGCAGAACGTCGGCGAGCGCGGCATTGTGAAAGCGCAATGACACGTTGCGCTGCAACTGGTAGCGGACGTGCTGGCCCTGGGTCATGATCAGGATTTCGTCAGCCCAGGGGATCCAGGTATATCCCAGCGCGGAGCACGCCCGGCTGAGCACGTCGGCGGCGCGGCCGGCGCCGCTGCGCTCCACCTGCTTGGCGAGGCGCTTGCGCTGGTCCTCGGCGTCGCCGGTGACGCCTTCAAACCTTACTTTTCTTTCGATGTCTTCGAATTCGTCGTCGTTGTCACCCTTCCACCAGGTGCGCAGCAGCTTGCTGATTGTGCCGAGTTCCTCCCATGACGCAGCCCGCCCCAGGCGGGCGAGCGGCGGCGAAGGCACGAGTTCGATTCCGCTGTCCGTCGCGAAGAAGTCCATGCCAATCTGATCGCTGAGGGCGCGCAATCCGTCGCGCACCGGCGTGCGCTGCCAGCGTACATTCACGCGCGTCGCGTCGCCGTAGGGCAGTAGCGCCAAGGCGTCGCCGCCGATGCGCACGCTGAGACCGCTGGCGTTGGCGATGTGCCCGCAGGCGTCGGCGATCGGCGTGTCGGAAAGCTCGAGGGTCACCGGTTGGTCGAGCGCTTGTTCGATGATGGCCCGGGTGGCGTCCTGCGGCTGACCGGAGAGCAGAGCGGCGGTCAGGACGAGATGGACAAGAGTGGTCATGTCGCGATGGTTCCTCGCAGGGAAGCGATCCTTATCGTCTCAGCGGTCCGGAACAACCGAGCGCTGTCAACAACCTTCCGAGTCAGAAATATCCCGCGTCCTCATCCGCCTGTCCACGGATCGGTTGCTGCGCGTGACCTGCGACGGTCACGATCAGCGTCCGACGCGCCATTGGCGGACCCATTTCGGCGGCCGAGTCCGGCGCAGCGTGAGATACCTGCACCAAAGCGTGTGATTCCGCACGATTTACGCCGCCGTTTGCCCGGGGACCGCGTTCGATGGTGACCAGCGCGCTGGTCGTCGTCGCGTCCTGCGCGCCGCCGGGCGTGCGACTCCACAGCAGACCGGCGGTCACCGCGAGGGCAAGCACCGCGGCGGCGGCCAGGGGCGCAGCCAGACGTCGCCAGACCAGGCGCAATCCGCGTGGCGATTCCGCGGCCCGCCGGCGCCGGGCCTCCGCGATGAACGCGTGCGAATCGATGGCGGGCACGTGCTTCGCTGAAGCGCGCAGCACCTCTTCCAGGCGGATCAGCGCATCGTGTTCCCTGCGAAGCGCCGCGTCCGACGCGAGTTCCTGTGCGATCGCCGCGCGCTCGGACTCCTCCAGCGCACCATTGAGATACGCGTCGAGCCGCGCGAACTGCGCATCATTGTCCTGATCGCGAAACGTCACGATTGCATCCTCAACTTACCAGATACCAATCTACGCCGAAGGTACTGTTCAGTCGCCATCCAGATGATCCGCCAGTGCGCGGCGCAGCGCCTTGCGCGCCTGAAATACGTTCCACTTCACCAGTTCGACCGTGCAGTTCATGATCTCGGCCACTTCCTTCTGGGGAAGACCCTCGATCGAAAACAAAACGAGCGCCACCCGCTGCTTCTCCGGTAGTTCGTCGAGCGCCCGCCGGATCGCGATGGCCAGTTCGCCCGTCTCGGGATTGTCTCCCGGCTGGGACAGGCTGGCGCCAGAAGGTGTCCGCAGGCGCTCCTCGCCCATCAGCAGTTCGTCGCCCGCCGGGTTGGCCGCCCGCCCGCGCGCTCGTCGCAGATTCAGCGACAGGTTGGTGACAATGCGCATCAACCAACCGCCGAAACGCCGCGGATCCTCGAGCGTCGCGAGATTGCGATACGCCCGCAGGAAGGCATCCTGGGCGGCGTCGCGCGCGTCCTCGGCGTTGCCCAGCAGGCGGTACGCGACGGACACCGCTCGGCGGTGGTAGCGCTCGACCAGCCGGTCGAAGGCGTCCTGGTTCCCGGTTCTGGCATCCGCGACCCACTGGGCATCCTCCAGTCCGCGCTGGCGTGCGGCTTCGGCAGCATCCGCTGCGTCGGACTGCGTGTTCACAGAATCAGACAAGTCCGGTCGCCTGGGGTTAGCTGAAATTCCGGCAAGTCACGGCGAAATGTGACGTTAGGTGTACCTACGGCCCGTGTCAACGAGGTATCGGACCACGTTTGCCGAAGGGCCAGCCGGGTCTATAGTGTCACCACTGATTTACGGACTCTGGGCGACCCCATGCTGCTGGCCGACACCATCGCGGACGTGCGCACGGAACTGGCCGCGATGCGCGGACCGCATTCGCGCATCGGACTGGTCCCGACCATGGGGGCGCTGCACGACGGGCACTGGTCGCTAATCGAGCGCTGCGTGCGCGAATGCGACGTCGCGGTGGTGAGCATCTTTGTGAATCCGTTGCAGTTCGCGCCCCAGGAAGATCTGGACCGCTATCCGCAGACGTTGACCTCGGACCTGTCGGGATGCCGGCAACGTGGAGTGGCCCTGACGTTTACCCCGTCGGTCGAAAACATGTATCCCGGCCGAATGCTTACGCGCGTACACGTGGATCAACTCAGCGGCGTGCTCTGCGGCGCGTCGCGTCCGGGGCATTTCGACGGGGTCAGCACGGTTGTCTGCAAGCTGCTGAATATCGTTCAGCCGCAGGTGGCGTACTTCGGCGAGAAGGACTACCAGCAGTTGGTCATCATTCGGCGGATGGCGCGAGAGCTCTCGCTGCCGGTCGAGATTGTCGGTTGCCCGATCGTACGCGACGCGGACGGCCTGGCGCTTTCCAGCCGGAATGCCTACCTGTCGCCTGCTGAACGGGAGCGCGCGCCGGTCATCCATGCGGCGCTGCACGCGGCGGTGGAGCGCTTTCGCAGTGGTGTGCGCGATCCCGGCGAACTGATGGCCGGCGTATCGCGGATGCTTGGCGAGCGCGTGGATTTCTTGGAGTACGTGTCGCTGGTGGATGCCGAATCGCTGTCGCCGGTCAACAGCCTGGATCGTCCGGCCCGGCTGTGCGTCGCGGTGCGCATCGGGCGGACGCGTTTGATTGACAACGTCGCGGTGGACGGTCGTGCTGACCGCCACTAGCATGACCCGCGGCGCGGGCGGCGAAGACGCGGGATCCGTCGCCACCGCCAAACGAGCCTGACGCGCATGCATCCAGAGCTGTTTCACATTCCGATCATCGATCACCCGGTGAAGAGCTACGGCGCGATGCTCACGCTGGGGTTTCTCACGGGCGTGTGGATGTCGATGCGGCGGGCGGAACGATTGAAGTGCGACCCGGATCTGGTGCTTAACCTGGGATTCATTTGCCTGGTCTGCGGGGTCGGCGGGGCGCGCCTGTTCTACGTGCTGCACTACTGGGAATCGAGCTTTGCGAATCAACCGAATCCGCTGTGGGCGGCGCTCAACTGCACGTCGGGCGGACTCGAGTATTACGGGGGCCTGATCGGCGCGATTGTCGGGTGCGTGGTATACATTGCGATCAAGCGCGCATCGCTGCGGCTCTACCTGGATATTCTCACGCCGGCAGCGGCCTGGGGCCTGGCGTTCGGGCGAATGGGGTGTCTGCTGAACGGCTGCTGCTGGGGCGGAGTTTGTGTCGATGCCCACGGACACGCCACGGTTCCTTGGGGCATCACCTTTCCGCACCACAGTTCTCCGCAGATCCGGCAGTGGGAAAATCGTCAACTGACGCTGCCGGCGGAGCTGATCGTCACCGACACCCGGATGAGTATTCCGCGGCTGGTACCGCCGGACGGCCTGGAACTGACGCCGGAGAAGCGCGCGGAACTGAATGGCCGCGCGACCGAGGCCCGAAAGGCGCTCGAGGACTTGAAGCGCAGCGGGGCAAAGTCGGCCGAGATCGCGGCGGCGGAGAGGCGCTACCAGGCGGCGGAGCTGCGGCGTGAGCTGCGCGGTCTGGGTACGCTCGACGAGGCCCTGCGCTATCCCAGCCGGACGAGCACCGACCCAGGCGCCGCCATGACCTTGAGCGAAATGGCGGACCTGGCGCGGGCGAATCGATCACTTCCGGTTCATCCGGCCCAGATCTATGGCATCATCAACGCGCTGCTGTTGAGCTGGCTGCTGCTGGAATTGCTCTATCGCCGCCGGCGCCATGGCGTCGTCTTCGCGGCCTTGTGCATGATCTATCCGATCACGCGCATGATCCTGGAGGTCGTGCGCGTGGATAACCCGCACGACTCCGTGGGATTGACGATTTCGCAGGCGGTCAGTGTCGCGATGTTCGTGTTCGGCGTCGGCCTGATGTTCTTGCTGCGTCGGTTGCCGGAGCGTTCTCCGCTGGCGGTGCCGTTCGTGCCGCCCGCCGAAGAAGAGTGACCTTTCATGTTTGTTCCGGTGGCATACCGCGACGCCGCGGGCCATGGCCGCGCCCACGCGATCATGTCCGGTAGGAAGTTTCCATCACAACCCGTGTTTCGCATCCGCGGTTGGTTTTGCAGCCTGCGCCGTTGGGCCGGGCTGTTGGGCGTGATCAGCGGAATCGAGATTGCCCGCGGGGACAACTCGGTCATGTTGCGGCATGACCTCACGCCAGGAGCGCTCGTGTCGTACGACGTGCGCATCGAGGGCGAGCGCACAGCCCCGGAAGCCGGGCACGTTGAAGTGATTCGCTTCACCCAGCAGGGCGCGCTGACCTTGGTGGTTCTGGAGGCGGTGGACCGCCAGAACGCGCGCCGCGCCTGGATGATGACGCTTGCAGAGCCGAAAGTTGTCGCGGTCATGCGTGATGGACACGAGTTGGTCGATTTGCCGTCGGCCACCGCGCTGGGATTGCCACCTCAGGCGTCGCAGCTGCGATTGGTGTCCATCGACACCGCGCAGGCGGATGCCCATCCGGTTGGTGGGTCGCGCGTGCAACAGGCGGGCATGTTGCTCGCACTGGATTTCGCGCACTGGCCGAATCGCCTGGTGGCGTCGGGCGAGTCTTGGGAAACCCCGACACAGCGCGCAGAGCTGAACGGCACGTGGGCGCACCAGTACACGGCGCTGGAGGGCCGCGGCGCGGATCGGCTCGCGGTGGGCACGTTCAGCTTTCGCGGAGCGCCCGCGGGCCCGTTTGCCAACGTGGCCGAGATCGAACAGGCGTCCGGCGCCTGGCGCTGGCGCGTGGCCAAACGTTCGCTGGAATCGGCGGACGCCGATGTGATCCTGCGTTATGGTCCGGCGGAAGCGGCGCGGCGGCTGCGTATGCAGGTGACTCTGGCCGCGCGCGAGCGGCGGCGGCTCACGTCCGAAGAGACCACGGCGGAGCGCGCCGCATTGCAGGACCTGGCGGCGCTGGCGCAGTCGCCGGGATCGATGGACGAGCGGCAAGCGGCGCTGGCGGGCTTCATCGCGGCGCACCCGAAAAGCCTCTGGCTACCGGTGGCCGAGGAACTGCGTGCGCGGGCGTCCCTGGACGCGGAAGTGTTTGAAGCCATGTCCGCCGATCAGATGCGCGCGGCGCTCACCGCGCTGCTGACGCGCTGGCAGCAGGCGGCGCTGAACAACGCGGTGGAGGAGCTTCAGCCGATTCGCGATACGCTTCGGGAACTGACCCAGGTCAATCGGTCAGCGCTGCACGCGCTGGCCGCCGACACCGATGACAACGTACGCGCCATGGCGGTGTTCGCACTCGCATTCGGTGATCAGCCGGGCGACCTGGCCAAGGTTACCGCAGCCGCGGGCGATGCCGATGCCCTGGTGCGCATGTGGGCGGCATACGGCCTCGCGGAACGGCACGACCCGGCGACGGATGCCGAAGTGCTTCATCGCCTGCTGGACGATCCGGAAGAAAAGGTGCGGCGCCGCGCGTGCATGGCGGTGCACGCGTGCGTCACCATGGATTCCCCGCAGCGGGCGCGGTTCGTGAAGCGTCTGCTGACCATGCTGGCCCAGGACCCGGTCGACGAGGTGCATCCGCATGCGGCGCAGGCCCTGGACGTCCTGGCGACGCCCGCGGACCTGCCGCAAATCATCGAAGCCGAAGCGAAGGAAGAAGTTCCCGACGCCCGTTGGCAACTCGAGCGAACCATTCGCCGGTTAAGCGGTGACCCCGTCCGGTCAGGAAGCACTCCGTGAATCCAACGGGCGCGTCTTGGATCTCAGCGCGATGCCACGCCTCGTGTGCCATTCACCGCATGGCGCTGCATCATCGCGAGCAACTCCTCAGCCCGCGGGCCGTTGATCCATTCCACATGGCCGTCCGCGAAGCCGAAGTTCGCGCCGCCATCGCGCAGCGAGCGCTCGCACACGACCACTTCCGTCGGCGCCAGTCCGGTGCCGGGCCGGTACAGGTAATGCGATTCCCGATCGAGATTATCGACAGTTAACCCGACAGGTGCATCGCCTTCCAATGGCGACACGAATTGTCCGACGAGGCATGATCCGTCGCGGACCAGTTCGCTCATCGCGTCGGGCCAGACGCCCTTGTGGTCATTGGCGTAGATCATGCACGAGGTGATGATTCCCCGGATGTTGCTCATGGAGACCATGCGCCGCGACTGCACCCGTGAGCGCTCGATTGACATGGCAATCGATTTGACGAGCAGCGATCCGACCTCGTGATCCACGCTCTCGTTACACGCAAGCTGGATGTCGAGCGCATTCGGCCGGCTGGCGATGGTCAGACCGATGGCGGCGTCGGACGCGGCGACTTTGTCGAGCGCATCGGCGAAGGCCACGGGCTCGTCGCCCGAACGGCGGACCTCGTCCGCGCCAACCCGGCAGAGCTGGGCAAGGTTGAGAAACATGAGCTGCGCGGTCTCAGCCGGGAGCTGCCGCATGAGCGAACCGAAGGACTGCGCGGCTGGCACGGCGCGCTCGTCCGCCCAGGCATCGACGAACTCGTGGATGTTCGCCGCGTCGCGCGCGAACACCAGGTAGCGGTCGACCGTGGCCAGCGCGAAGCGCGACGAGGCAGTCGGCGGCGTCACCCGGACGACGGCATCGCGGTACACGCTCTGCTCATACTCGAGGCCGAAGCCACGGGTCAGCGTAGCGAACTGCGTTTCGAACAGGTTGGGATCGGCGAGCCCGAACGCGACCACGACCGACGGCGGCCCGTCAGAACTCAGGCGATAACTGAAGAGCCATTCGTCGGCCAGATTGGCCAGGAATTCCGCGTGCGGGTCGAAGCCGAACTCGCGCTTGAATTCACGGCACTCATCCTGGTATTCCTGAACGATGGCTGGATCAACGTTGCGCAGCGCCGCCAGAATCGTTTCCACCAGGTCGGTGGCGTTGTTCAGCGATCCGCGCACGAAACCGGTGTAGTCCTGCGGAACCAGTCCGGCGATCTGCGCTTCCGAGTTGCGCGGCGCGAGCAATTCGGGAATGCCACCCTCGCCATCGGCCAGTCCAATCACGACGCGTGCGCTGGGCCGCGCCGTCGACCAGTCGAGCGCGAGCGCGGCGGATTCCAGCCGATCGAGCCCAAGCGTCGCGAAAAGTCCGGGCATGGTGGAACGATCGAATTCCGCCTCCGCTGCGGGCATCAGGGCGCGCGCGTTCACGTAGACCATGGCCGAGCGGCCATCGGTGGCGGCTTTCGGTTTCGCAAATTCCGCATCACCCAACAGGCGCGGGAAATCTTCCGTGGACACGAAGCGATCGCTCAACGGCTCGCCCTTAAGCCAGGATTCCACGGAAGTGACGTGCCCGCTGCCATAGGCGATGCCGTCACGCGTGCCGAAGTACATGGCCAGCGGGACCGGGCCGGGGATGCGCACCAGGCTCAGGTTGCCGACCGGCTCGATGCTGGCGGTGGCGTTCGGCCCCTTGATCTTCGCGAGCAGCTTGTCCTTGACGACGGAAAAAAAGGCGGTTGTGTCCGTAGCCGGCTGGGTCGCGAGTTCCAGACGGATCGAGAATGGATCGATCGGCGAGCCGCAGAAAGCCAGCATGGTTGGTCCGGTGAAGGCGTCCGCTGCGCTTGCAAGAATGTCCGTCATCTCCCGCGGCAGGTCGAGCGCGCCGAGCAAGGAATGCTGCAGCACGTCCGCAGGCTTTTCCAGATACACGATGAACAGGGCATCCGCCGGGGCCAGCGCCAGCACGGGTGGCGGCGCCGACTCTTTTCCCTTGTCAGACGCTTGCGGTGTGATCGGATCCGGCTTGACCGCATCGGCTTTGCCGGCATCCGGCTTGTCCGCTTTCGAATCCGCAAGAACCGGTCCCGCCCACGTGACGCCGGCGAGCAGCAGCCAAACCATTCTGTTGTGTGTTTTCATCGGTCTATTCCTCACAAAGCAGTCGGTGACTGCGTTAGTTCTCGTCCACGGAGTTCGGGTCGAACGGTTCCAGTTCGGCGGGCGGGAAACGGCGCGCGTAGTCCATGTCGAAACGATTGGCGCCTTCTTCGCCCCTGTCGTCCACCATGTTCTCGCTGAAGCTGTAGAAGCGCCACGCTGGGCCCGCGTGCTTGTACGCGAAGGTCTTTCCGCTGAAGGGGTCGATCAGGTCATCATCGGGTACCAGATCGGTCAGTTCGCCCAGCGTTGCCGGCGCTTCGCCTTCATGATCGCTGGCGTAGAGTCGCAGGGCCACGACCAGGCGCGTCGTCATCGCCTGCATCCGGCAGCGTTCTCCGATCATGCCGGCGCGCGAAAGCGAGGGCAGCAACATCTGCGAGACGAAGTCCCAGCGTGGAATGGTCCGAAGCGTCGCTTCCTCGTCCAGTTCGCCCCAGCGCGCCTCGTATGCCGGCTTTTCGGCAAGTTCCGCCATGCGGTCATAGTGCGCGGCGAGGTGAACCTTGATGGTCCGATCGGGTAGCGCCAGTTTTCCGACGCGTTCTTCAAAGCGTCCCCAGCCGTCATCCGGCTGGGAGGTTTCACCGGGAGGACCGTTGCCCGCGATGGCGCCAACATTGGCCGCGAAGCTGAACGGACGGCTGGTGAGCTCGTCGACGATGAGCATGCCGAAGCGCCGTTCGTTCTGGATGCCGCGCGCCGCGCCGGGGCGCAGACTCTCGAGCTCGTCCAACTGCTTGAGGATTTCACGAAGTTCCTCGACGCGCAGGTCGCGGCGCAGGACGAGTTCGCCAACTGCGTTGTCGCCGATCGACCAGCACGCGACGCCGACCAGGCCCTCAATGAGCGTGAAGCCGCGGCCAATGTGACCGCCCAACCGCATGGCGGCGATGTAGTTCTGCACCGCCTGGTCGTGCGCGCCCTGTTCCTCCAGGCGGCGCCCGTCGGCGACGAGCATCTTGGACAGGTGCCGCACGGCGCTCAGGTTGGGCAGCAGCACCGAGACGATGCTCTCCTGTGGATTGCCGAAATACAGCGGTTCGATCTGTTCCATCGCGGATGCCTGGCGCGTCAGGGTCAACGCGCGCTGGTTGTCCGCTTCGAGCAGAAACTCGGCGAGTTTCTCGGCGGACTCGGTATGGACAGCCGGCCAGGCAATGGTCTGGGCATAGTCGAACGCGGCCTGCAGATCGTCGGGCACGTCCTTGTAGAGGTTGACGGCCTCGAGGTACGTCCAGAACGCGTTCTCTTCGCGCGCCACTTCGGGAATATCAAAACCCTTGGCCCGCAAATCATCGTTCGGCCAGACGGTCATGGCCTGACCGCGGATCATCACGGACTGCGCCGCTGTCTCTTCGGTGTTCTCAGCCGCTACCTGCGCCATGCTCTGCCGGGCTGTTGCCCAGGCGGGCAACGTGGTCGCGGCCAGCACCGCAAGCCATCTGAACGGTTTCATCGTTGAATCCTCCTCAGGGCGATTGATTCTAAAGGACGGACGCTATGCGGCGCGCGGGTAGCATTCGGCACCGCCAATGTAGCTGTGCGCGCCGGCCCGGGTTCTTACAGGAAAGCTCCGTTGTACATGCCCGAACCGTGCTGGAAGGCTCAAAACGGCGGTTTCATGGGTTTAAACGGCGGATTGGGCCGGGCAGGTAGTCGTGGGTGTCAGCCGATGGCTTCGTGGCCGCGTTCGCCGGTGCGGATGCGGATGCACTCCTGCAGTGGGAGGACGAAAATCTTGCCGTCGCCAATATCGCCGGTCTTGGCTCCGGCGATGATCGCCTGCACGGTGGGTTCGACAAAGTCTTCGTTCACCGCGACTTCCAGGCGCACTTTCTTGAGCAGCGTGACCTCGATGTCCACGCCGCGATAAACCTCGTGGTAACCCTTCTCTTCGCCGCAGCCGAGCGCGTTGGTGACCGATATCTTGTAGACGCGCGCCCGGTAGAGCGCCTGTTTGACGTCGTTGAGGCGCTCCGGCTGGATGTAGGCCACGATCAGTCGCATACATATTTCCCAATCAGGCGCAACCCATCAGGACGTGGATCCGGACGGCGCAACCGCGTGCAGAGTCAATCTGTGATGAAGATTTGAAAGCCGCTGTAAGCTTCCATACCGTGCTCGCCAATGTCCAGGCCGCGTCGTTCTTCCAGCACGCTGACCCGCAGGCCGATGGTCTTCTTGATCGCCACGAATAGCAGCAGCCCGGCGCCGAAGGCCCACAAGCATGCCGTGCCTGCGCCGATCAATTGGCTGATGAGCTGATTACCGCCTCCACCGTAGAAGAGCCCCGTGTTTCGCGTGCCGACGGCCATGGCGGCCTCCGCGTTGAACAGGCCGCAGGCGAGCGTGCCCCAGATTCCGTTGAGTGCGTGCACGCTGATGGCGCCCACCGGGTCGTCCACTTTCAACACGCGATCCAGGAAATTGACGCCGAAAACAACGAGAACGCCGCCGATGGCGCCGATGATTACCGCGCCGATCGGTGTGACCGTTGCGCACCCGGCGGTGATCGCGACGAGCCCGGCGAGCGCGCCATTCAACGTCATCGAGATGTCCGACGTTCGCGAAACTAGCCATGTCGTTCCCAGTGCCGTGATGGCGCCCGCAGCCGCGGCGAGATTGGTGGTCACCGCGATGCGCCCAATGTCGCCGGTGCCGGTCGTCGTGCTGCCCGCGTTGAACCCAAACCATCCAAACCAGAGGACGAACACGCCAAGCGCCGCGAGCGGAATGTTGTGCCCGGGGATGGCACGGGGTTTTCCGTCAGCCGTGTATTTGCCCGTGCGCGGACCCGCGACCAGCGCGCCGGCCAGCGCCAACCAGCCGCCCACCGAGTGCACCACGGTCGAACCGGCGAAATCGCAGAATGGCCCGGTGGAAAGTTCCTGCAGCCAGCCGGCATTGCCTTCGATTCCGCTCAGGCCGCCCCAGGCCCACGACCCGAAGATGGGGTAAATCACCAGCGTGATGACCACGCTGTAAACAAGGTAGGCGTGAAACCGGATGCGTTCAGCCACGGCGCCCGAGACGATGGTTGCGGCTGTGGCGGCGAAGACCGTCTGGAAGAACATGAAGGTGAATGTCGCGTCGCCGCCCTGAATGCCGTGGAGCGCGAATCCGGTCGTGCCGCAGAATCCGTTGGTTACGCCGAACATCAGGCCGTAGCCGACAAAGAAGAACACGAGCGAGCCCACGGCGTAGTCGACCAGATTCTTCATGATGATGTTCACGGCGTTCTTGGCCCGCGTGAAGCCGCACTCCACCATGGCAAACCCGAGTTGCATGAACATCACCAGCGCCGCGGCCAGCAGCGTCCAGACCAGGTTCAGGTTGGCCTGCACGGGCTCGACCTGTCCGAGCAAAGCAGCAGGTAGCTGAAGCAGGGGTATTGCTGGTATGTCCTGATTCAAGGGCCAACCTCCGTCGATCTATCTACAGGGCAAGAATTAACAATCAAGTGTCTGGATATACTAACCATGATAAATTTAAGCGTAAATACGTCGCCTATTAATTATTTTAACGGTTTGCTTGCCATAAGGGTGTGACATTGGTTCCAGACGTAGACTGGTGTGCGACGCCAGTTGGTTATCGGTACTTGCCCAGTGGGAGGTTGTCCGCTCTGGGCAGCCGCGATTACCCTGCGTCCTCATTTGGGACGGCTTGCCGCATCGGAGGCTGAGCATTGTCGATTCTGCCCTGGGTTCACGACGAAACGCGTCACTGTCGACCGTTCACCCGCGGTCGGCGATCTGCAGCCCGATTTGCGCTGGCTCTGCTCTGCACCGGACCTGCCGGTTGCTCATCGTCGACGGGCGCGTGGACGGCGGTTGGCCGGCAGAGCATGGTCGCAAGCGATCACGCGCTGGCGTCGCAGGCCGGACTCGAAATGTTGCGCGCCGGCGGAAACGCGGTTGACGCGGCAATTGCGGTATCGCTTGCATTGGCAGTCACGCGTCCCGAAAGCACGGGTTTGGGTGGCGGCGGGTTCATGATCGTGCGCAGGGCGGACGGCGCCCTCACGGCGCTGGACTACCGTGAACGGGCCCCAGCGAGCGCGACGCCGGACATGTTCACGCGTGCGCGGGCGGCGGATCCACGCGCGCCGGCACCCAGCCAGTTTGGGCACCTGGCGGTCGCCGTGCCGGGTCAGTTTGCCGGGCTGGCTGAGGCGCACCGCCGCTGGGGAACGCTGCGTTGGCGTGCGCTGGCGGCGCCGGCTGTGCGCCTGGCGCAGCGGGGTTTTGCCGTAGATGATCATTACGTCGAAGCGACGCATTCGGTGTTGGGCAGGTTTGACAAGCATCCGAGGTTGCGCGGTGAGTGCGCGTACGTCTACCGCGTCCACCTGCGCGAAGGCCGGTTGCGCTCGGTGGGTGAAACGTTGCGCCAGCCGGAACTTGCCCGCACGATGCGCGCGCTGCAGGCGGAAGGCCCCGAGTCATTCGTGCGCGAATCACTCGCGCCCGAACTTGCGGCAGTCATGGCGGACAACGGTGGGTTGATCACCGCGCAGGACGTGACAAACTACACCGTGACCGACCGCGCGCCGCTGCGCGGGTCGTATCGCGGGCACGAAATTATTACCATGCCCCCGCCGTCATCGGGCGGCGTTTGCCTGCTGGAGGCGCTCAATATCCTGGAAAACCTGCCGCTGTCCCAGGCGCATGGCGAAGACAAGGTTCTGGCCGCGCACTACGTCGTCGAAGCCATGAAGCACGCATTCGCCGATCGGGCGCGCTGGCTGGGCGATCCCGACTTCGCGCCGGTGCCGACTCAATTGCTCACCTCACGGGCCTACGCGGAAGTGCTGGCGCTTGCGATCGACGCGGAGCGCACCCGCGCCAGCGAAACGTACGGTTCAGTGCAGATTCCCGACGACGCGGGAACCAGCCATTTCTGCGTCGTTGATCGTTGGGGAAACTGCGTGGTCAGCACCGAAACGATCAACACCAGTTTCGGATCGCTCACCGCCGTGGAGAAACTCGGAATCATCCTGAACAACGAGATGGACGATTTCACCGCGGAGCCCGGGCGCGCGAACTTCTTCGGACTCGTCCAATCGCCGCGCAACCAGGTGGACGGCGGCAAGCGCCCGCTGTCGAGCATGTCGCCGACAATGGTCTTGCGCGACGGTCAGCCGGTGCTGCTGCTCGGGGCATCCGGTGGGCCGCGAATTATTTCGGCCGTACTGAATGTGCTGGTCGCGGTGATCGATGCCGGCTTGCCCCTGGCCGAGGCGATGACGGCGCTGCGCCTTCACCATCAATGGCAACCCGATGAGGTCCGGTTCAGTTCGCCTCCATCGCCTGAACTGCGCGCCGGGCTGACACGTCTTGGTCACACATTGTCGTCGGCGCCGCAAACCGGGGTGGTGCAGGCGATTCAGGCAATCAAGCAAGGTTGGATGGGCGCGAGTGACCCGCGGAAGGGCGGTCGCCCAGCCGGTGAATGATCGTCCTGCCTGCGCGACCCGCCGGGGAAAGCCGATGAAATTACTAGACTTCTTCGTAGCGAATTCCTAAACTGTTGGTAGAACCAGCGTTCAGTTCCCGTCGGAATCGGTCGAGAGCGTCTAAAGTGAGTTTTAGTAAGCCCGGACGGGGACCGTTCTGGGGTATGCCGATGGACCGGTAAGGTTCAGTCCCATGGCAATGCCGAGCAACTCATACGACGGCGAACGTCCACCACGGTTGCCGAAAAGTGCGCCGCGGGTGAGCCTCACCATTGTCGGAGGTCCCGGCAAGGGCCAGTTGATCGAACTTTCCCGATGTGTCACGCTCGTCGGTTCGCGTCACGGCTGCAAACTTCAGCTCAAGTCGCCGGAGGTCTCCTCAGTCCATTGCGCCATCGTGAACACAGGCGACGAAGTGTTCTTGCGCGACCTCGCCTCCAGCAACGGCACGTACCTGAACGATCTGCCCGCGGTCCTGGAAAAACTGGATGACGGCGACACCATTCGCGTCGCCCAGTGGGAGCTGCGCGTGGCCATTACCGCGTATACGCTGGACACGCTGAGCGACCTGCCCCACGTTTCGCTTGAGCCGGAGCCGAATGCGTTCGGTGTGGAGCTGAACGGAACGGGCAAACTGGTGCGGATGAAGCGGCCCATCGGCGTGCTGGGCCGGCGCGACGCCTGCGATATCGTCATCAAGGACAAGCAGGTTTCGCGCGTGCACCTGCTGCTGTTCACTTACGGCGGCCAGCCGGTATTCTGCGACATGCTGAGCAACAACGGCGTGGTGATGCAGGGCCGCCGATTGGGTTTTGGTGTATTGCACTCGGGCGACCAACTGCTTCTCGGTCAGCTCAAAATCCGCATGATCCTGCCGGGGGTCGGTCGCCGGCCGGCTGACTCGACCGGGCCGCTGCTCACTCCGGGCACCGCGTCGGGCAGCGCGGACACCACCGGCGGATCGGGATCGCGCACCCAGGCGCCGGCATCCACGGGTTCCGGCGGTCACGATGCGCTCGGCGGAACGCGCGACGGGACGATTGTCCCGCTGGATGACGACATGGGCGATCGCATCGACATCCGCGCCGCGGAGATCGAAGGCCGCTGATCCGCCGGACCACAGAACGACTTCCCGGTGGATTACCTTTCTTTTCAGCCGCGTATCCACAAATATGCCGTTGAGTTTTCCGGGATGCGTTACGTCCGCTCGGGCAAGTCAAGGGCCCTGGGGGATGCAACTGGGTATGGGGAGCGACTGTCCGCGCACGGTCCTTCTGGTCCCCACACATGGACCTACGACCTGTGCCTGTCGGTGATCTCGTGATGATGTGACGTGTCGCGCCCGCTGCGCCGCAGGTCGTCAGCCGTGAACTCCGGCAAGCCGCGTTGACGACATTCGATGCAGACCCACAGAGCAAACCCGTCTTCATCGACCACGGCGTCGTCCCAGTAGTGGCTGTCGTGCGGGATGTGGACCTGGAACGTCGCCCGGCAGTGGGGACAGCGACAGATATTCACGATACACCTCCCTTCCCATCTGTGACCGGCATTTCGGGGCGCGCGCCGTGCGAGCGCCTTCACATGGGAATGCCTTCACATGGGATTATATCCTCGCCAGTGGTCGACGGCATCCGGATTGGCCGGTGTTTGGCGCTGGGGGTATAATCGCGCGCTTCATGAGCGACATGAATGTTTTTTCAGGCGCGCCGCATGCAGTGCGGCTGGACGGTCAGCCGCTGACGATTGCGCGTCTACGCGACGCGTTCGGCATGCCGCTGCACGTGGAGCTATCAGACGACGTGTGGCGCCGCATCGACGCGAGCCGCGCGCAGGTGGATGCGATCGCGCGCGGCGACCGGCCGGTGTACGGCGTCAACACGGGATTCGGCCACCTCTGCCGCAAGCGCATCGGCCCCGAGGACCTGGCGCGACTGCAGAACAACCTGATCCTCTCGCACGCGGTGGGCGTCGGTCCGCAGGTGCCGGACGAACTCGTGCGGCTGATGCTGCTGCTCAAGGTGCATGGGCTTTCCCCAGGCTACAGCGGAGTGCGCCGCGAAACGGTCGAGGGTCTGCTGCGCCTGTTGAACACGGACACCTTGCCCTGCGTGCCTTCACAGGGATCGCTGGGGGCGAGCGGCGATCTGGCGCCGCTGGCGCACCTGGTGCTGCCACTGCTGGGGCGCGGGCACGTGCGTTGCGGCGGCGTCGAGCAACCGGCGGACGCGGCGCTGCGGCGCATCGGGCTGGAACCGCTGGTGCTCGGTCCGAAAGAGGGCATCGCGCTGATCAACGGCACGCAATTGATGTGCGCGTACGCGCTGGGGCTCATTCTGCGCGCGCAGCACCTGGTCAAGCACGCGGACATCGTCGCGAGCATCTCGCTCGAAGGCCTGCGCGGCAGCCTGCAGCCGTTTGCCGAGCGGCTGAACGCGCTGCGTCCTCATCGCGGGGCGGTCGAGTGCGCGGCGAATGTGCGCCGGCTGATGGCGGGCAGCAAGATTCTCGAATCGCACGCGAACTGCGACAAAGTGCAGGACCCGTATTCGCTGCGCTGCGTGCCGCAGGTGCATGGCGCGACGCGGCAGGCGATCCATCACGCGGTGGACGTGGTCGAGACGGAAATCAACTCCGTCACGGACAATCCGATCATCTTCGAGGACGGTACGACGATCAGCGGCGGCTTGTTCCACGGTCAGCCGCTGGCGATCATGCTCGATTACCTGGCGATCGCGCTGGCGGAGCTGGCGAGCATTTCCGAGCGGCGGACGTATCTGCTGCTGGCGGGTCATGATGGTTTACCTGAACTGCTCATGCGTGAGACCGGGCTGAACAGCGGGTTCATGCTGCCGCAATACACGTCTGCGGCGCTGGTCAGCGAAAACAAGGTGCTGTGCTCGCCGGCGAGCGTGGATTCCATCCCCACGTCGCTGGGTCAGGAAGATCACGTGAGCATGGGCGCGACCGCGGCGACCAAGGCGTGGCGGGTGATGGACAACGTCGAGACGGTGCTGGCCATCGAGACGATGTGCGCAGCGCAGGCGCTGGATTATCGTGCGCCGATCGAGCCGGGCCGCGGCGTGCAGGTCGCGCACGCGCTCATCCGCAGCCGCATCGAGCACGCGGAAGCAGACCGGCTTTTCGCGGAGGATATTCAGGCGTCTCTGGCGGCGCTGCGGGCCCACGCGGTGGTGGACGCAGTCGAGGGGGAATTGGGGGAACTGGCATGAGTTTGTCGTTGACCGAGCGCCTGTGTTAGGGTAGTGTTAGGGCTGGAGGCTTCGGGCATGGCGCAGGCATCGAGCATCGAGTGGACGCAGTCGACCTGGAATCCGGTGGTGGGGTGTTCCAAGGTCAGCGACGGCTGCGCCAATTGTTATGCGGAGCGCATGGCCAAGCGCCTGGCGGCGATGGCCCGCGCGAAGCAACAACTCGGCGAGCCAGCCGGTCGTACGGCCAACTATGCCAAGGTGGTCAACAGCAAGGGCCGCTGGAACGGGCAGGTTTATCTCGACGAATCGGCGCTGGAGGATCCGTTCGGATGGCGATTGCCGCGCGTCATCTTCGTTAATTCGATGAGCGATTTGTTCCACGAGCACGTGCCGCTCGACTTTGTACGGCGTGTTTTTGACGTCATGGAGCGCTGCCCGCAGCATACGTTTCAGATCCTTACAAAGCGGCCGCAGACTGCCGCAGCCTATTCCTGCGGGCTTTCCTGGCCACCAAACGTGTGGATGGGCACAAGCGTCGAAAATGCCGACGTGATCCATCGCATTGCACATCTGCGGCGAACGGCGGCCCGCATCAAGTTTCTCTCTGTGGAACCGTTACTTGGCCCGATCGCGCGTTTGCCCTTGTCGGGCATCGATTGGGTCATCGTAGGCGGTGAAAGCGGCCCAGGCGCGCGGCCAATCAATCCCGATTGGGTACGTACGATCCGCGATCGTTGCATCGCCCGCGAAGTGCCGTTCTTTTTCAAGCAATGGGGCGGGGTGAACAAGAAGGCGCGAGGTCGAGAGTTGGATGATCGAACCTGGAATGAACTGCCTTCTCGGGTGGGAGCGTGCATACGATGAACCCGCCGATCGACGATGGGTTGTTCATTACAGACGTTAGACCGTGGTCACGCGAGAAACATCACTTTCTTGAGCGATACATCGCGGCGTTTACTACCGCCATGAGAGGCAAGAACTGGTCGGGACTACACTACATAGATCTGTTCGCCGGTGCCGGCATAGAGCGATTCGAGGATACTGGAGCGTTGGGTTGGGGTTCGCCATTGATAGCAGCCAAGGCAACCCATCCGTTTACCCGGCTACACCTTTGCGAATGGGATGACGAGAAGTACGCAGCACTACGAAGTCGAGTTGGTGAGATCCGACCTCATCAGAAGGATCAAGTGCTGCAGGGTGACGCAAACGTAAGGGTTACCGAAATAGTCGCGACGATTCCTTCTCGCTCGTTGACACTTGCGTTTCTCGATCCTACGGGTCTTCACTTGGCCTTCGACTCCCTACGGGTATTGGCCGACAAACGATCGGATTTGATTATATATTTTCCAGATCGCGTGGATATCTTGCGAAACTGGAAGGAGCATTACTTAAAGAATCTCCAATCTAATCTTGATAGCGTTCTAGGGCCTGGATCGAAGTGGCGCGAGAAGATCATGGGCACGCCCGTGGGGCAGCGCCTAGCCATGTTCCGTGAAATCTACTGCGAACAGATCGCAACGCTTGGATATCGTCATTTCGGCTGGGAACCGATTCCAACGATCGGACGCTCGCTCTATCGGCTGATTTTTTGCTCTCGTGCGAAGGTCGCCTTGAAAATATGGAATGGGGTTTCGCAAATAAAACCGGGAGGACAACGATCGTTTCCCTTCGGTGATCGCGATGAATGACGCGAGGCGGGAATGGGAGAACTATGATGACCACGACAGCAACTGTCCCCGGTGTTCGTCACGTGCGCGCTCCGCGTGGCCGCACGATTTCTTGCAAGGGATGGATTCAGGAAGCCGCGCTGCGCATGCTGATGAACAACCTTGATCCCGAGGTTGCGGAAAAGCCGGACGAGCTCATCGTGTACGGCGGCACGGGTAAAGCCGCGCGGAGTTGGGCGGATTTTGACCGCATCGTCGCGGCACTAAGGGCGCTGGAGAACGACGAAACGCTGCTGGTTCAGTCCGGCCGGGCGGTTGGTGTGATCAAGACGCACGCGGACGCCCCGCGTGTGCTGATTGCGAATTCCCTGCTGGTGCCGCACTGGGCCACGTGGGACGAGTTCCGCCGGCTGGAAGGCCTCGGGCTCACCATGTACGGCCAGATGACCGCAGGCAGTTGGATCTACATCGGCACGCAGGGCATTCTGCAGGGAACCTACGAAACTTTCGGCGCGTGTGCCCGGCGTCACTTCAACGGGTCGCTGGCTGGCCGGCTCGTGCTCACTGGCGGGCTCGGCGGGATGGGCGGGGCCCAGCCGCTCGCGGCCACGATGAACGAAGCCGCGTGCCTCGTCGTCGAGGTGGATCAAACGCGCATCGAGAAGCGCATCCGCGACCGCTACCTCGACAAATGGACAGCCGATCTCGACGAAGCCCTCGGCTGGCTCGACGCTGCCCGCGGCGAACGCGAGCCGCTGTCCGTCGGCCTGCTCGGCAACTGCGGCGATGTGCTGCCCGAACTGGTGAAGCGCGGCGTCACGCCCGACGTGCTCACCGATCAGACCTCCGCGCACGACGCGCTCGCAGGTTACGTGCCGAACGGCATGAGCTATGCCGACGCGCTCAAGCTGCGCGCGCGTGATCCGCAGCGCTACGTCCGCGAGTCGATGCGCACCATGGCCGAGCACCTGCGGGCCATGCTCGCCATGCAGCAGCGCGGGGCGATCGCGTTCGATTACGGAAATAACCTTCGCGGCCAAGCGGTGCAGGCCGGCGTGGCGAACGCTTTCGACGTGCCTGGTTTTGTGCCGGAATACATTCGTCCGTTGTTCTGCGAGGGGCAGGGGCCGTTCCGCTGGTGCGCGCTCTCGGGCGATCCCGCGGACATCGCCCGCACCGACCGCGCCGTGCTCGAAACGTTTCCCGACAACGAGCACCTGTGCCGCTGGATCCGGCTGGCGGGCGAACGCGTTGCGTTCCAGGGTTTGCCCTGCCGCATCTGCTGGCTGGGCTACGGCGAACGCGACAAAATGGGCTTGGTGTTCAACGATCTGGTGAAACGCGGCGAGGTATCAGCCCCCATCGTCATCGGCCGCGATCACCTCGATTGCGGCAGTGTGGCTTCTCCCAATCGCGAGACCGAGGGCATGAAGGACGGCAGCGACGCCATCGCCGACTGGCCGATCCTCAACGCCCTGGTCAACACCGCCTGCGGAGCAAGCTGGGTCAGCGTCCACCACGGCGGCGGTGTGGGCATCGGTTACAGTATTCACGCCGGACAGGTCATCGTCGCCGACGGCACCTCCGAAGCAGCCGCCAGACTGAAACGCGTCCTCACCGCCGACCCAGCCACCGGCGTAATCCGCCACGTGGACGCGGGGTACGAACGCGCAATTGAAGTTGCCGCGCAGCGCGCCGTACGTATACCACAATGAGCGAGCGTTGTGATCGAGACAAGCGTGCGACTTGCCGAAGTGCGTGACGTGCAGCCAACCCTGAAAGGGCCAAAGGTACTTAGCCAGGGGTGCAAACCCCTGGTGCGAATGACGGCGTCTGATTTTGGTTTTTAGCCCTGCAAGGGCGCGACCTATTCGTCGGCCCAACGGCGTTTCGCCCTTGCGGGGCGGTTGTGATCGGTCATCCATGCAGTGACCGTGAACATCGGTGACGCGCACTCATGCCGCAATCCTACACCTGCTGTCATTACCATGTTGTTTTCTCAACCAAGGGCCGTGCGCGCTTGATTGCGGATGATATGCGCGACCGTCTCTATGGCTACATGGGCGGGATCGTGCGGAATCTCGACGGCGAGGCGCTGCGCATCGGCGGGACCGGCGACCACGTGCATCTGCTCATCCGGCTGCACGTGTCGCGGGCGTTGGCCGATGTGATGCGCGAACTAAAGGCTTGCTCCTCGCGCTGGATGCACGAGACGATGGCGAACACCGCGTTCGCGTGGCAGCCAGGTTACGGCGCGTTCACGGTCAGCTATTCGAATCCAGACGCGGTTTGCAGATACATCGAGAGCCAAGAGGAACACCATCGTACGATGTCGTTCGATGATGAGCTCGAACGCTTGTGTGCCCGGCACGGCATCACCATGGACGAGCGCGAGCGCATGTAAGGTTGCGCCCTTGCAGGGCTTGGGATTGACGTGGGCTGGTCATGGACCAGGGGTTGGCACCCCTAGCTAAGATCTACTGCCCTTGCAGGGCGGTCGTGATCGGCGATATCGGGGGGTATCGGCTGGTGGATTGCGTCGTGATTGCAACAGGTCAGCAGGAGTCGGCTGCACACATGCGGTCCTGCAAGGGCCAACGGCATTAGCCAGGAGTGTAAACCCCTGGTACAAAGTGCCGCCAGTATGCGACGAAGCCCCGCAAGGGCGCAACGCTTGGTGCAAACGCGATGCAAAGCAACGAACACAACAATCAAGACCCCTGGCAGGCCGCGATTGATTACGGCATCGATGTGTCGTTGCTGGAGTACAATCTCACGTTAACACCGGATGAACGACTCGTGCGGCATGAGCAGGCACGGTTGGCTGTCGTTGCTTTTCGTAATGCGGGCATTGCCTATTATGGGTTCGATCCTCGATTTGCTGAATCGCCTGCGTGAGGCCGGCGTTGAGTTTGTAGTGGTCGGTGGCCTTGCTGCGACTGCACACGGATCGAGTGTGGTTACCGAGGACGCTGATATTTGCGCGCCATTGACGCAGGACAACGTCCGCCTGATCATTCAGGCCTTGGCCGGCCTCAATCCTCGCTTTCGCATGAGTCCGAAGCGGCCTCCAATGCCCAATGATCCGGAGCAATTGCGTGGGTTCAAGAATCTCAATTTGGTGACGGACTTCGGCCAGGTCGACGTTCTGACCGAGGTTGCGGGTATCGGCGGCGTCAGCGAAGTCGCGACAAGTTCGATGCAGATTTTGGTGTCGGGCAAGCCTCTACGCGTATTAACCCTCGACGCGCTGATTGAATCCAAGCGAGCGATGGGGCGTCCGAAGGATCGCCAAGTTCTCATCGAACTCGAAGCCATTCGCGCGCGGCAGGAGGGGTTGCGCTGATTCAGGCGTTTTGGTAAACCATGTTGACGCCCATTTCAAATGCAGATGTTTATCGCCATTTCGGCGAAAGGAATGTCCGGCAGGTCAAGCCTGATCTTCCAGATCTCGTGGGCGTATCGACCCCGGGACTGTTGGCGCAAATCTCGAGTTGGCTGCATCGCGAACCAAACCCGTTCCTCGACTTCGACCGCACGAAGTGTGCGTTTCCTAAAGTGCTACGCTCGCGATATCCGAGAGTGTGGCTTTATGGTGATGAAGATTATCTTGATGAGCCAATAGTGGGAATCGTCGAATCGCAACGGGCTGGCTGTTGGCTTATTGACACCGATGATGCGGTTGACGCGCTGTACAAGGCGTACCTTTATATTGGGAATTGGATAATCGTATGTGCTGATGCCATCGTATTCGAAGAGCGCGCACGCTTGCCCGAACTATTCTACCGGATCGATGCTGGTATCCAATTGTGCCGCACTACGGACATAGAATTGCTTATTGATTCGTTCCACGACGATACCGATTGGCACATGTACGTGAAAGCGATCGACTAAACGTGCTCATCATCCGCAACATCGCCCAGCTCTGCACCGGACCGCGCGGGCCGGTGCGCCTCGACGCCGACCCGCTCGTGCGCCGCTACCACAACGCCGCGGTTGCGATCGACGGCGGCAAAATCGCCTGGATCAAGGAACACTTCGATGAGCCGCTCCCCGACGGTGCGCGGGTCATCGACGCCGGCGGCGGGTGCATGATCCCCGGCCTCATCGACTGCCACACGCACACCGTGTTTGCCGGATCGCGCGAGGGCGAGTTTGTGCAGCGGATTCAGGGCCGCAGCTATGCGGAGATCGCAGAGGCCGGTGGGGGAATTCGCAACACCATGGCCGCGGTGCGGCGGGCGAGCCTTGAAGTTCTCGTCGAACTCGCCTTACCGCGCCTCGCCCGCATGCTCGCCTGGGGCGTGACCACTGTCGAGATCAAGAGCGGCTACGGCCTGACCGTGGACGACGAATTCAAGATGCTGCGGGCGATCAAAGCCTGCGGCGCGCGTCAGCCGGTTGAATGCGTCGCGACGTACCTCGCCGCCCACACCGTCCCGCCGGAATTCGACGGCGATCCCGACGTCTACCTCGACGCCGTCCTCGCCTACGACGTGCTCGAACGCATCAAGAATGAGGAACTGGCGGAGTTCGCCGACGTGTTCTGCGAACGCACTGCCTTCGACGTCGCCCGCAGCCGCAGGGTGCTCGAAACCTGCGCCCGCTTTCGCCTCGCGCCGCGCATGCACGCCGACCAGATTACGCAAATGGGCGCGAGCAGGCTTGCGGCTGAGGTGCGCGCCCGATCGGCGGATCACCTGGAAACCATCGACGACGGCGGCATCGCCGCGATGAAAGACGCCGGCATCATCGCCGTGCTGCTGCCCGCGTGCTCGTTCTACCTGGGCGTTTCTCAAGCACCAGCCGCCAAGCTCATCGCAGCCGGCCTGCCTGTGGCCATCGCCACCGACTTCAACCCCGGCTCCAGCGTGGTCGAGTCGCTGTCCCTGACCATGAGCATCGCCTGCACGCAGATGCGCATGACGCCGGAGCAGTGCTTGGTCGCGGCCACCAGCAACGCGGCGGCTGTGCTGAATCGTGCGGACCGAATCGGCGCGCTCGAACCGGGCATGGACGCCGACCTGGTCATCCTCGATGTGCCCAATCTCGAACAGATGTGCTACTTCGCCGGAAGGAGCTGCACGCGCACGGTCTTCAAGCGCGGTGAAGTGGTTTGGCGCGCAGACGGCGCTCGCGGGACGTGCCATCCGGCAATGGAATAAACCCAACCCAACCCAACTTCAATGCGCGCGCTCCGCAACCAGGGCACTGCTCGGCGCCGCTACGCGCGCCTCCAGCGCCGCCAGCCGCCGCTCAAGTTCCGCGATGCGCAGATCACGCGGGTCACGCTCCGGTTCGCGCCGCCAAATGGGGATCGAGACGTCGAAGAACAGGCCGTTGTCGCTGTCGCCGGGCCCGTCGTTGTCGTCGCGGCGGCGGAATGAGACCTCGGTCTCGACGTCGTTGCTCCATTCAAGCTCCAGCCCGGGCTTCACGAAGTAGCGTTCGTGATTGGTTCGGCCCTCGCCTTTGTGCCGCCATTCGACCCCGAATTCATTGGTGCTGCGAATCTCGTTGACCTGGCAGCCAGTCGTCAGTGCCGCGATTAGAACTGCGACGGCGCGGCGCGCCGCAAAATTGGTTGCACGCATGTTGACGATTCCCGAATAACCCTCAACCCATATTTCATGTAACCGCGTAACCCGAATCGCCCGCAGCATTTCGCGCGGCAAGTGTCCGACGATCACGGGATTGTCCGCGCCGGATGAGTCACGCCCGCACCACCCGCAGCCGCGCCACGCTCCCACGTGCGAATCCGTAGATGAGTATGCACACCAACAGGCCGCTCGCGGACGCGAGTATGCGGAGAATCGCCATGATGCTCGCCTCGCCGTTCACCACGGCTGTACAGCCGGTCACTCCCAGCCACAGGCACAAGGGAATTGCCAGACTGGCCAGGTGATACAGCACCACCGGCAACCACCAGCGGCGCTGCCGCTCCGCCGCGCGCTTGAACTGCATGATCGAAAATATCCAAATCGCGAAAATCAGCACGACGATCGCTCCGCCGAACAGGTCCGATCCGCCGCCGGTCCGCGCGATCGCAAACATGGAAGCATAGAATCCGCCGATCATGTAGAACGGAAGGGCCGCAAGCTTCTCGGGATGCCGCACCAGCCGCCAGCCCGGCGGCGGCGTCAACGCGAGCTGCGTCATCATGCGGCAATGCCCGCACTTCGCGAAATCGCCGGGAAAACCGGAAATCGCCCGGCCGCACTTGCGGCAGCTACCGGTGATGAAGGGCAGGTCAGCCAGCCGGGCGCTCATCGCGATGCGGCCTCGCTCGCGCGCACAGACTTCATTTCGCGCAGTCCATGGGGGCGGGAATCAGACAGATGAACTCCAGCGGATTGGCCCCGGTGTTGCGAAACTGGTGCATTTCGTTGGCCGGCACCCAGATAATATCGCCGGCTTTGAACGCCCGCTCACCCTGTTCGCTCTTCGCCACGCCCTCGCCTTTGAGCACCACGATCTCGTGCTCGTAATTGTGCTGATGGTGGGGCGTATATCCGCCGGGCTTGACCTCGAAGTGCCGCATGTGAAAGTTCCGCGCGTTCTCCGCCGGCCCGATCAGCATGCGCATCTTCGCCCCGTCGGCGCCGTCCATCTGGACGGGCTTCTGTTCATGCGTGTCGATCGGCTGAACTTTCATAACGCCACCATTTCGTCATTCGTCATTCTTCACTGTCGTTTACGCCTCTCCCGGCTTGTTCGTCCACTTGTCCGTCACCGGGGCGTAGTCGAGCAGCTCGCCCTTGCCGAAGTACAGCCCGATCTCCGTCTCAGCCGACTCCGGGCTGTCGCTGCCGTGCACGAGATTGTACGTCTTGCTCATGCCGAAGTCACCGCGGATGGTGCCCGGCTCGGCTTCAAAGCCGAACGTCTTGCCCATCAGCTTGCGGGCGACGCTGATCGCGTTTGGGCCCGCGAGGGCCAGCACGACGACCGGCCCGCAGGTGATGTACTCGATCAGGCCGGGGTAGAAGGGCTTGCCCTTGTGCGGGGCGTAGTGCCGGCCGGCCAAATCCTGGGAAATCTGCATCAGCTTCATTCCCGCGATCACCAGCCCCTTGTCCTCGAAGCGCTGCACAATGCGCCCGATCAGACGGCGGTGTACACAATCCGGTTTCAGAATGATCAGCGTGCGTTCCACGATGTGTATCCTCGTCGTAAGAGAGTATGCGCCCGCTGGGGGCGCCCGCCATGGTTTGTGGTGCAGGCATCTTGCCTGCACACTTTGCCTGCACAATCCGCAACAAGGCTGGGTAATCTAGACCGGCGCCAGCGAATGGTCAACGGGACGTGCCGAGTGGCAACGTCACGTTTGGGTCATGACGCACTCGCCCGTATAATCCGCAGCATCGCGCGGCCACAGGGTCTGAAAGATGCCAACCTCGCCAGCCAAGGAAATCGATCAACTTCGCGAAGAAATCAGCCGGCACGACCGGCTGTACTTCGTCGACGCCGCACCCGAAATCTCCGACCGCGAATACGACCGCCTCGTCGAGCGGTTGAGGAAGCTGGAGGCGGAGCACCCCGAACTGGTCACGCCCGATTCGCCGACGCAGCGCGTGGGCGGCGAACCGCTCAAAGGCTTCAACAGCGTCACGCATTCCGTGCCCATGCGCAGCATCGACAACACGTACAACGAGGGCGAGCTGCGCGAGTTCGATCAGCGCGTGCGCAAGATTCTCGGCGACGATCCGTTCGCGTACATCGTCGATCCCAAAGTCGACGGTGTCGCGGTCGCGCTGACCTATGAAGCCGGCCGGCTTACGCTCGCCGCCACGCGCGGCGACGGTGTCACCGGTGACGACGTCACCGCCAACGTGCGCACCCTTCGTTCCGTGCCGCTCAAGCTGCACGGCAGAGGAATCCCCGACGTGCTCGAAGTCCGCGGCGAGATCTATTGGCCGCTCGCGGACTTCAACAGCTTCAACGCCCAGCGCAAGGAGGCCGGCGAACCGGTCTTCGCCAATCCGCGCAACGCGACAGCCGGCACGCTCAAACAGCTCGACCCGCGGAAGATCGCCGGCCGCGGCCTGCGCTTCGTGGCCCACGGGTTTGGGCGCATTGAGCCCAGCACTGAAGATTCCGCCCATGCGCTCGTGCAGCGCTTGCAGCAGTGGGGGATTCCCGTCAGCGACCGCACGAAGAAAGCCAAGGACATCGACGCCGTGCTGGCCGAGTGCCACGCGCTCGAACGCGACCGCCGCACGCTGCGCTACGAAATCGACGGACTGGTCGCCAAGGTCGATTCGCTCGCGCAGCGCGAGCGCCTCGGCGCCACCAGCAAGTACCCGCGCTGGGCCATCGCCTACAAGTTCGCAGCCGATCAGGGCGAGAGCGTGCTGCTCGACGTGGAATTCCAGGTCGGCAAGCTCGGCACGATCACCCCGCGGGCGATCATGCAGCCGGTGCAATTGGCTGGCACCACCGTCCGGCACGCGTCGCTGCACAACTTCGATCAGGTCGAACGGCTGGACGTGCGCATCGGCGACACGGTCATTGTCGAAAAAGCCGGCGAGATCATCCCGCAGGTGGTCCGCGTGGTGCTGGAGAAGCGCCCAAAGAGCGCCAAGCCAATCAAGCGCCCGACGAAGTGCCCAGTCTGCGGGCACGATGTCGCGCAGGACGAAGGCGGCGTGTACCTTCGCTGCCTGAATCCGCAGTGCATCGCCCAGCGCAAGGAGCGGCTGATCTACTTCTGCGGGCGCGATCAGATGGATATCGAAGGCGCCGGTGAAGTGCTCGTGCAGCAGCTCGTGGATAATGAGCTACTGAAGGACGCGAGCGATCTGTATCACCTGCACGAGCGACGCGACGACCTGATCGCCCTCGAGCGCATGGGCGAGAAGAGCGCCGACAATCTGCTCGTCGGCATCGAGCAAAGCAAGAAGAAGCCGCTCAGTAAACTGCTCGCCGCGCTGAACATCCGGCATGTCGGCGGGGCGACAGGCGAAATCCTGGCCGACCACTTCGGCACTATCGATGCGATCTTGAAGGCGACAGAAGACGAGCTTACCGAGGTGGACGGCGTAGGCCCCGAACTTGCCGCCAGCGTACGCACCTTCTTCGACTCGAAGGACAATCAAGGATTGATCGCTCGCCTCCGCGAGGCCGGCGTGAACATGGCCCAACCCAAGCGTAAGATCGCCAAGGACTCGCCCTTCGCCGGGAAAACGGTGGTGCTCACCGGCAGCCTCGAAAGCATGGAGCGCAAAGCCGCGGAAGACCTGATTAAATCGCTAGGCGGCAAATCTGCAGGCTCGGTCAGCAAAAAGACCGATCTGGTTATCGCCGGTGAAAAAGCCGGCTCGAAACTAGCGAAAGCCAAAGAACTCGGCATCGAAGTAATCGACGAATCCGAGTTCCTCAAGCGCGCAGGACAAGCATGAAGCACAACGGGTCGCTGGTGCGAGAATCCTTTCTCGCACCCACGCCCGCGGGAATCCATTCCCGCGATTCCCCCGTCCTCACTTACTCACTTTCGTACGTTCGCACTTTCTCACGTTCGCGCTCTCCTCTCCCGCGTTGCCACTTATTGCCTCACCCGGTACACTCCCTAAACTGTACCTAACATCGCGATTCCCCTTGCGGAGGCCCCATGAAAGTCCTCGTGACCGTCAAACCCGTCGCCGATCCCAACACCCCGCCAGCCGCATGGATCGCCGCCCAGCAGGGCAAGCTCACCGGCGAGGTGAACTACGTCGCCAACTACTTCGACCTCATCGCCGTCGAGCAGGCCATCCGCCTCAAAGACATCGGCGTTTCCGACATCTGCATCGTCTCGCTCACCGGCGACGACATGATGGCCCAAGTCCGCTCCGCCATCGCCATGGGCGCGAACCGGGCCATCTTGATCGACCCTGAAGGCCAGACGCTCTCCTGGCAGCAGATCGCAGCCGCCCTCGCCCACGTCATCCGCAAAGAACAGCCGGCGTTCGTGCTCATGGGCAAGCAGGCCACCGATGACGACGCGTCGCAGATCGGCTCGATCCTCGCGGGCATGCTCGACTGGCCGCAGGCGACGTTCGTCTCGGAAATGACGTTCAACGACGACCGCAGCCGCGTCCGCGTAGGCCGCGAAACGGATGAGGGCGTCGAGGTGCTCGACGTAGCCCTGCCCGCGATCATCACCTGCGACCTGCGGCTGAACGAACCGCGCTACGCCACGCTGCCGAACCTGATCAAGAGCAAGAAGGCCCCGCTGGAGCGCTTCAAGTTCTCCGAACTGGGCATCGACACGACCGCCCCGGTCACGGTCACGGAATACGCCATGCCGCAAGGGCGCAGTGGCAACTGCCGCATGGTGAAAGACGCGGACGAGCTGGTCAGCGTCCTGAAAGAAATGAAATTGGTTTAGAAAAAAGTGATAATTGATAAGTGATAAGTGCTAAGTGATGGGTGACGGGCGTTTTCTCCCACTTATCACTTATCACTTAGCACTTAGCACTGCCTTTCGGAGCATCATTGTGAAGATCCTCGTCATCGCTGAAATGCAACTCGGCCGCTTGAAGCCCTCGAATGCCGCCGCCATCCGTTTCGCGCAGGACCTGGCGGCGAAGACCGGCGGCTCATTCGCGATTGCACTGATCGGCCACCAGCTAGGCGATCACGTCGCGGAGGTGAACCGCTACGGCGCGAGCGTGTGCCACACCATCGACGAACCCGCATTTGCGCATTACCTGGCGGAGCCGTTCGCAGCCGCGGTCACCGCGCTGGTCAAGGCCAAGAACTACACCGCTGTCATCGGCGGCGAGGCGACGACTTCGCGCGACATTTTTCCGCGCATCGCGGGCGCGCTCGGCGCGGGCATGTGCAAGGGCGTCAGCCGGCTGGCCGAATCCGGGGGCGCACTGTGCTATCAACGGCCCGTGTTTTCCGGCATGGCCCTGCGCACCGAGCGCATCCACACGCCGATTCACGTCGTCACCGTCGATCCGACCGCGGTCGGCGAACCGCGGGAAGGCGCCGCCGCGCCCATCGAACCATTTAACTCCGGCGTGACTGCGAGTAACCGCGTGCGTTTCGTCGAGCTCCGCCGGGCGGAGTCATCGCGGCCCGATCTTGCCGTAGCGGAGCGCGTGATCGGCGCGGGCCGCGGGATCAAGTCAGCCGAGTACCTCGGCACCATCGGCAAGCTGGCGGACAAGCTGGGTGCCGCGATCGGTTCGACGCGCGCGGTGGTCGACGCCGGCTGGCTGCCCAACGAGTTCCAGGTCGGCCAGACGGGCAAAGCCATCGCTCCGAAGCTGTACATCGCGATCGGCATCAGCGGCGCGGTGCAGCACGCAGCCGGCATCCGCGGGGCGAAGACCATCGTCGCGATCAACAAGGACGCGGAAGCGCCGATCTTCAAAATCGCGGACGTCGGCATCGTCGCCGACCTCTTCGAGGTAGTGCCCAAGCTCGTCGAAAAACTGTAAATAGAGGACTTCAAGCATTGGGGTGCCATGGCCGTGCCCGCGTGGCCATGTTGGCTGTCTCTCACCGTCAGGAAGCGGCAATCTCGTCCGTGGAATTCGCATCGCCGCCGTCACGCCGCCGTCGTGCCAACTTGCGGCAGAGACTGCGCCGGAGCCAGTTCCGCTGCGAACTGTGCAATCGCCTTTTGCATCACCGTCGACCAGTTACCCGCCTCGCGATATGCCTGTCGTTGCTGACACGCACCCGAAACCAGGGCGTTCGTGGTTTGCAGTGGTTTCAAGAAGCGATCATCGTACGACTCCTTCGCCACCGGCATCAAGCGGGCGATGCACTCCGCCAGGTCGTCCAGCAGCGGCCGGCGTTTGCCCGCGGGCGTGCGGATGTACGTCGCCTTCAGGCCGTACCGCGCCGCGAGCCAGCGGTTCTCAGCCGCAATCCACTTCCAGCGCGGGTCGGCGCGCCGCGCCTTCGGACGCTCCTGCAGCAGGCGATACGACACCAGCACCAGGTTGCGGACCAGCGCCGTCAGGCTGAAGATGCGCTCCAGCGAATGCGGCATGTCGCACACCCGAAATTCGAGCGTGCCCAGATCCGGTCGCGGGCGCACGTCCCACTTGATGTCCTTCAGCGAGCCGATCGCATTGCAGTCGCTCATCACGTTGTAGTAGGTCCGAAAGTCCTTCCAGCGCCCCAGCGCCGGCGGAATGCCCGCGTGCGGAACCAATTGGGAAAATGCTACCCGGCTCGTGGCCAGGCCGGTGTCCACACCCTGCCAGAATGGTGAATTCGCCGCCAGCGCGATCAGGTGCGGCAAGTAGGACGTGGTCTGATTCATCACCCCGATCGCCTGCTCGCCACTCGGCAGGCCGATGTGAATGTGCAGGCCGAACGCGATGCGGTAATAGATCAACCAGGCGAGCCGCAGCCGCGCATCCTCGAATCGCGGTGAAGGATAGACCGCATTGATCGTGGCCTGCTGAAACGGATGCGTTCCCAGCAGCGCGAACTCGTAACCGAGCGACGTGGAGATGTTGCGCAGTTTACGCAGCTTCGGGAGCATCTCGTTGCGCAGCTCCGATACGCTCGCGCATACGCCGGAGCGTAGTTCAATCATCGACTGCATGAACTCCGCCCCCACGCCCTCCAGGGATTCGTCCGCGCAGGCGTCGAGGATGCGCTGCGCGCCCGGCGCCAAGGCAGCCGTATCACGGTCCAGAATGGGCAATTCCAGCTCGATGCCGATCGATCCGGCGACCGACGGCGCGAACATGAGCCCGTTCTCGTGTTTGGCGCGCATTCCGTCCATGGTCATCACCCACCAAGTATGTCCGGACCGGGTAAGGCCGGCCTGAATTCCGGGTAAAGTCGTGCGCAAGGGCGCGCGGCCGGGAACCAATCCGCCCAATGACCGTGATGAAACCTGGACTGGTCGCAACAATTTCGCTGCATCTTGGGCGTGTCCGGATCAACCGCCCGAGATGCGATCGAAATGCGGTCAGCCATCGGTTACAATCGGTCGCGATCGCCGGCGCGGGCGGCGTTGCCAACGGGATAGATCCTGAGCGCACGTTCGTCGATTGTCTTGGGCGTACGGCACAATAGGGTCGGAGCTGCATGAAAAACTGGCGAAGAAAAGCCGCCGTTGCATCGATCGTCCTGTTGCCATGCGCGCTGGGCGCGCCGATCCGCGGCGCTGAGGTATCAGCCACATTTCGCGAAGATCAACACCGCAATGTCCAGCGCTGGCTCGACAGCAACCTCCCGGTCCTGGTCGCCACCTGCAAACACCTGCACGCCAACCCGGAACTCTCGCTGCAGGAGGAGCAGACTGCGAAGCTCGTCGCGGAGGCGTTGCGCGCCGCGGGCCTGGAGGTCACGGCCGGTGTGGGCGGCCATGGCGTGGTTGGCGTACTCAGAAACGGCGAAGGCCCCGTCATCCTGGTTCGCGGCGACATGGACGCACTGCCCATCGTTGAAGAAAGCGGTGTGGACTACGCCAGCAAAGTGACGGTGACCAAGGACGATGGCCAGACCGTTGGCGTCATGCACGCCTGCGGCCACGACATCCACACCACCATGGTCATCGGCACGGCGCAGGCGCTGGTCGCCCTGCGCGACTCTTGGCGCGGCACGGTCGTGCTCATCGCCCAGCCGGCTGAGGAACTCGGCCTGGGCGCCGGTGCGATGATCGCCGACGGCCTGTTCGAACGTTTTCCCCGGCCGGAGATCTGCCTGTCGCTGCACGTCTCGCACAAGCTGCCAGCCGGGCAAGTCGGCGTCACCCCCGGCTGGTCCGCGGCGAATGTGGATTCCGTCGACATCACCATCTACGGCCGCGGCGGGCACGGCGCCCGGCCGAATTCCACCGTCGACCCCATCGTCACCGCCGCGCACGTGATCACTCAATTGCAGACGCTGGTCAGCCGGCGCGTCGATCCCATCGAACCGGCCGTGGTCACCGTCGGGTCAATTCACGGCGGATCGAAGCACAACATCATCCCCAACGAAGTAACGATGCAGCTCACCGTGCGCTCGTACACGGACGAAGTGCGCAGGCTACTACTCGACGGCATTCGCCAAATCACCACCGACGTGTGCGCGTCATTCCTGTGCCCGAAGCCGCCCGACGTGATCGTGGACGATGCGACATTCACGCCGGCGTGCTACAACGATCCCGGCCTGACCCGCGCCGCTGCCGACGTGTTCGGGCGCATGCTTGGGAAAGACCAAGTGATCGAGCTTAAGCCCGAAATGGGCGGCGAGGATTTTGGGCAGTTCGCCAAGCACCTGAATGTTTCCGGCCTGCAATACTCACTCGGGTCGATCAGCCGGGAAACGCACGCACGCAGCCTGGAGCCAGGGGCCGCGCCGCTGCCTTCGCTGCATTCCAGCAAGTACCTGGCCGATCTCGAACCCGCGGTGCGCAGCGCGGTCGGCACCATGACGATGCTCACGCTCGCGCTACTGCCAACCCCGTGAATCAAACGCTCTTGCGGATGCGCGACGCGGTCCGCCGCACAGTGCCGTGGCTGGCGCTGCTCTTACCGTCCCGGCCGGCAGGTTCTCGAAATCCGTCGTTTCACCGCAGATTCTGTCCCATTTGCGGATGTGGCCGCACATTGTCGCGTTACTCTGGGCACGCGAGTGTCTTTGCCTCTTGCGGAATCGGTCGCCGCGCTGCTCCGGTTCGCGAGGCATACGTATCGCCTGCGCCCGCGGTCTGGGGACAGACACTTGGCGGACGCGATACTGTTTGGTACGCAGCCGGTCTCAGCCGGCTTGCTAGTGAATTAAGGATGAATGCCCATGTCACATCGAATTGTGTCAGGACTGTTGCTTGTTCTGTTGGCGCTGGCCGGCGGTTGTGATGCGCTCGAAGGCGCCCGCGCCGCCGCCATGAAAGCCGCGCGCGACCAAGCCCGGGAGGAGATGGAGCGCATCGTGCAGGAGTCCGTCAGCGACGCGTTCGACGATCTCGACATCCTACCAGCGCCGACCGAATTGCCCACACCGGAAGAGCAGGAGTAAATCGCGTTAGCCGCCAGTCGGCGAATCACGATGGCGTGGCCGGCTGCATGTTTTGCGCCGGGCTCGGCGGTCTCAGCGCATCGGCTTCGGCGATGATCGCGGCGAGACATTCGCCGACCATGTCATAAGGCCGAATCACGAACGTCGCGCCTTCCGAGCGCAGGCGCTGCTCGTGCTTCTCATCGTTCGCGGTCGCCACAATGCCCGCTTGCGGCGCGATGGCCCGGCAAAGCCGCACCAGGTGCAGATTGTCGATTCCGCGCAGCAGCAGGTCCGGAATGGTGGAGAGGATCACCTGCGCATGGTCCAGGTGGGCGTGTTTCAGCGTCTCCAGGCTGCTGATGTCGCCGAATTTCCCACAAACCCCTTTGGCGCGCAGCTCGGCGAGCGACGCGGGATTGAAATCCACGACCAGGACCCGGCTCAACTTGTCGGGGGCTGTCCGCGCGAGTGCGTCGAGCAGGGCTCTCGCTCCGCGGTGATATCCCAGAATGGCGATGTCATGGTGATGCGCCGCCGCCGCCTGCGGCTGTTCAGCGGCGATCTTGGGGAAAACCTGTTGCACGAGTCTGTTGAACGCCAGGTACAGCGGATGACTGAAGCGGATGCCGTATGACGAGAGCACCGCGGTCAGGGCCATCGCGTAAATGAGATTGGCCACGGTCTGCTCGCCGATGTGGTGGTATGTCACGCCCAGGCTCGCGATCACCAGCGAAAACTCGCTGATCTGCGCGAGGTTCACGCTGCTCACGAAGGCCGCGCGCCGGCCCCCGCCCGAAATCCGGATCAGCGGGTAAACCGACAGGAATCGCGACACCACGACAAACGCGGACACGCCCAGCACCGGACCCGCCATGTCCCAGGTGGGGCTGATGATCTTCATGCCCAGCGAAACGAAGAACAGCGTCAGAAAGAAATCGCGCAGCGGCAGCACCTTCGCGGTGACGTGGATGCTGTACGGAAAGGCGGAAATGGAAATCCCCGCGACCAGCGCGCCCATCTCCCGCGAAAGCCCCAGCGACATCGCCGTCGCCGCCATCGCGATGCACCAGCCCGCCGAAACGACCAGCACCATCTCCGGGGCCATCGCGATGGAATGAAACAGCGGCTTCAGAATGTACCGGCTGACCAGAAACCCGCCCACCAGCAGCGCCACCGTCGCCAGAATGCCCTTGAGAATCGGACCCGCCGACGGATTGGCCAGGTTGGGCTGAAACGCGAGGATGAAAATCGCGTACACATCCTGAATGACGATGATGCCCAGCGTCAGCCGGCCGGGCAGCGTGTCCAGTTCGCCCTTGTCGTACAGCAGCTTGACCACGATCGCCGTGCTCGACAGCCCGCAGAGCAGCGCCAGGTACAGACCCTCGTTGGACGCGCCGCCGAAGCTGTACCCCAGCACGCCGAAAACCGCCGCACCCAGCAGCGCGCAGATTGGGAATTGTCCGACACCGGCGATCAGCAGCTGCCGGCCCGATGCCAGCAGCTCCTTCAGGTTCATCTCCAGCCCGATGACGAACAGCAGCAGCACCAGCCCGATCTCGGAGATGGTCTCGATGCTCTCGCGTTCATGGACCCAGCCGAACCCGACCTGCGGGCCGACCAGCGCGCCGGTGATGAGATAGGCCAGGATGATCGGCTGTTTCAGCCAGTGCGCCACCAGGCCCAGAACGGTGGCCGCGAGTATGGCGATCCCGATGTCGTGCAGCAGTTGGTGCATGGCTACCTTCTTGTCCGGTCAGGCGTTGCGGCACAAAGCCCGCAATGATACCGGAGATCGGGCGATCTGTACGCCATCTGCCCCGCCCCAGCCGGCGTGAAGCCGTCCTCAGCCGGGGGTGCGTGACAAAGTTGGTGACGATGGGCGTAGCTTTCAGAACCCCCCCACGCAAGTTGGGGGCACTTACCACACAACGCCCCATGGTCCCAGGATTTTCGTCCAGTGTCTGAGATGACAGCCGCCGATAGGGTCACGTACCCCTCAGCCGATGCGACGCCGCGCGCCGGCTCTCTGCGCACCGCGTCGCCCAGGCCGGCGGCCCGGGGGTCGCAGTCGCTCGACACGCGGGACTCAGGTATACGCGGCGGGGGTCGCCGCGGCAGCGGGTGACGGCAAGGGCAATTTCCACGAGGAAAGTCCGAACCGCCAATACACGCGAATGGACGCGAACCCGAGGGAGGGCTTCCCGAGCAACCCATTCGAGTCAATTCGCGTTCATTCGTGGTTCAGGAAACGGGCGTGCGGATTGTCCCAATCTGGTGCGATCGCGTCCTCATCGTGCTCCGCGGTGAAACAGGATAAGCGGTGAGCTCAATAATGCGGAAGGAAAACTGGGCGATGACGGATTCGAACCGCCGACTTCTTCCTTGTAAGGGAAGCACTCTAGCCGCTGAGTTAATCGCCCCTGATCCAAGCTGTGGGACCGGTTTTCCAACCGGTCTACACCGGCTGGAAAGCCGGTACCACATGCTTTCGCACGGCTCATTAGACCTTCCGGGCCCATGCCTCGTCAAGCGAATGCGGATTGTTGAACGATCCGCGATGAAAGGGCCGGTGCTTGCACCGATTCATCGTCCCGCGTTCAGCATTCATCGTTGCGTAGGCAAGTGCCCCACGCCACACCCATTCGTGTCCCTTCGCGTCCATTCGTGGTTCAGGATTCAAGTCCAGGAATCGTCCAGAACCTCTGTGAGCCCGCCTTAACCCAGCGTTTCCACCGGTTTACGCTCAGCCGGCGCTTCCGGCGACCGGCTGAAATCCTCGTGCATCGGCGCCACCTGCGCGCGGACGTGCAGTCCGCGCCGCAGCCACACCCGCGCGTCCACGAACAGCGAGAACATCGCGGGCACCAGCACGAGCGTGAACACCGTCGAAACGATCAGCCCGCCGACCATCACGCTGCCCAGCCCGCGGTAAAGCTCGCTGCCCGAACCGGGCATGATCACCAGCGGCAGCATGCCGCCGACGCTGGTGAGCGCCGTCATGAAGATCGGACGGACACGTGTGCGCACGCTCTCCGCGATGGCCGCGTCGGGCGGCATCTGTGCTTCGCGCATGTTGTTCAGCGCCTGGTGTACGATCAGAATCGCGTTGTTCACCACGATGCCCACGAGAATGATGAAGCCGAGCATGGTCAGCACGTCGAGCTGCTGAATCGGCGCGACCGGGTTCAGCAGCGTCATCTGGTGCGTGATCGCCAGACCCAAAAAGCCCCCGACCAGCGCCAGCGGCACCGAGAACATGATCACCACGGGATAAATGAAGGACTCGAACAGCGCGGCCATCAGCAGGTACGTCACCAGCAGCGCCAGAAACGCGCGCGATTGCAGCATCTCCACCGCCAGCGCAGGATTGCGCACCAGCACGAGCAGTGCCACCAGCATCAGGCCCACGCTCAGCAGGCCCGCGCCCCAGCGCGCCGACAGAAAAACGATCACCGCGCCGCCCGCCAGCGCTACCACCAGGCACAACAGCCCCGCCGTCGCAGCCGGGGACAGCCCCAACAGCCGCGGGTGCTGAAGTAGGCCGGAGAAGCTGCCGGTCAACGCCTGTCGCGTCTGCCGGAGCTTGTCCGCGTTGCCTTCGAGCGTCACGATCACGTCATCGGTCATCACGCCCGAGGCGCGCAGCGGCGCGATGAAATTCTCCTGCAGATCGGCGATCCCCGTCTCCAGCGCCGTGCCCGCGGGCAGGTTGATGCTGAACTTGATCGAACGCACTGATTCGCTGTGCCGGATGGATTGCGGCTCGAATGTCTGCTGGAAATCCACCACCGAGCTGAGCGGCACGATCTGGCCGCCCGGTGTGCGGATGGGCACATCGGCGACCTCCGCCCGCGCGGCCCGGTCCAGCCCCTCGACCTTGATGACCAGGTCGATCTCGTCGCCCTCGTCGATGTAGCTGCCCACGTATGCGCCGTTGATCGCGGCTGCGACGGCGAAACCGATATCCGCCACGTTGAGCTGCAGGTCAGCCGCTTTCACGCGGTTGACGACCGCGCGGATCTCCGGCCGGCCGACGTTGAAGCTCTGCGGCTCCGGTTGGGGATACCCGAATTTGGGCAGCAGCTGTGTAAGCAGCATGCCCGCGACGCGATTCAGCCGCTCCTCGTTATCGCAGCGTAACTCGAGTTCCACGGAATCGCCGCTGCCGAATGATCGGCCGAACAGCGGGACCTGCCAGAACATCGCGAAACACCCGGGAAACTGGCTGCCCGTTTGCATCAGCACGGGAATCAGCGGTTTCACCCGGCTTTCAACCTTGCTGAAGCAGCCCATGATGGCCGCGCCTTGAAACACCGCGTAGAAGAAATTCTGCACCGGCGGCGCCTTGACCATGACATTCTGCTTGTCCTCGCCCGAGCCGATGGTCAGCGGCACCTCGGGCAGCGCATCAGCCTCCGCGGAATCGATCTCGGCCTCCCAGAACGGGCGCATCTGCTTGCCGATCTTTTCGCCCATCGCGTGAAATTCATCCATGGAGTATCCCGGCGGAGGCACCAGGAACCCAAAGACGAAATTGCGATTTCCCGAAGGCAGGTAGCTCGCCGGCGGAACCAGCAGCGCGCTGCCCACCAGCGATACCAGGGTCAGGCCGACCACAACCGCCAGCCGCGACGAAGTCCGCCGATTCACCCAGGCGACGAGCGCGCCCACCGCCCGGCTGAAACGTGCAATGGCGCCGGTGTCCTGCATCTGCACTTTTCCGCCCAGGATGCGCGCCGACAACGTCGGAATGACCGTGATTGAAACCACCAGCGAAAGGATGACGGCGGTGGCGATCGCGATCGCGATGTCGCGGAAAAGCTGGCCCGCCTCCTGCTCGATGAAGATCACCGGAATAAAGACCGCGGCGGTCGTCAGCGTGCTCGACAGGATCGCGCCCCAGACCTCGCGCGTGCCGTTGAACGCGGCAGCCGCCCGGCTGGCGCCGAGTTGCAGATGACGGTAAATGTTCTCCAGCACCACGATCGCATTGTCCACGACCATGCCCACGGCAAAGGCCATGCCCGCGAGCATGATCACGTTCAGGCTGCGTCCCAGCAGCGTGACCATCAGAAACGTACCCACGACCGAGATGGGAATGGTCACCACGACGACCGCCGTAGCGCTGGCGCTGCGCAGAAAATACAGCAGCACAGCCGTCGCCAGCAGGCCGCCGACGAAAATGTTGCTGACCACCAGGTTGATCGCGGAATCGATGTAGACCGTCTCGTCGTAGACCTGTTCGAGGCTCATCCCGCGCGGTTCGAGCAGGTCGCGGTTGATCGCCGCGACCGTCTGCTTCAGGCCGCGCATGGTGGACATGACGTTCGCGCCGGTCTCGCGCCGCACGGGAATGGCCAGGCAATATTCGTTGTGCGACTTGACGAAGCCGTAAGCTTTCTTGTGCGTGCGCACCACCTCGGCGACGTCGCGCACAAAGACTGGTCCGCCTGCGGCGTACCGCACCACCGTGCGTTCGATGTCCTCCAGATTGGAATAGCGCCCGACGGTGCGGTATGTGTACTGCCGCTTGCCCAGGTCCGTCGTCCCGGCCGACGTGTTGATGTTTTCCCGGCGCAGCGCGGCTTCCAGGTCGCGAAATGTGACTCCGTGCGCCGCCATCCGGCCGGAATCCACCAGCACCTGCACCTCGCGCTCGCGTCCGCCGTAGGCGTCGGTCGAGCCCACGCCGTCGACACGATCAATGCGCGGGAGAATCTCGTCATCGACAAAATCATAAAGCGTGGAAACGTCCTGGCCGTTGTGATCGCGGAAGATCAGCCACGCGATCTCGCTGGACGCGGCGGAATCGGCGGCCACCGTCTGCGGGCGGTCGACGCCCTCCGGGTAGCTGCTCACCTGGTTCACTTTTTCGATCGTGTCGCGCAGCGCCGCGTCCTTGTCGACGCCGACGTTGAACTCCAGGCGGATCTCACCGGTGTCGCGCTGCGACGTGGACGTCATCTTCTTCAGGCCGGTGACGCTCTTGAGCTTTTCCTCCTGGCGATCGACAATTTCGCGTTCAATCTCCTGCGGGCTGGCGCCGATCCACGTTGTCATCACCGTGACGACGGGCTCGTCCACGTTCGGCGTAAGCTGGATGGGAATGCTGAAGAACGCGAGAAATCCGAAGAGCAGCACGAGCAGGACGCCGGCTGTCACCTTCACGGGGTTGTCGATGGAAAACCGAATGAAGTCCATGGTCGATGGCGTCTAGTGCGGCTTGGCGGCCTGCGCCGGCTGCTCTGATTCCGCCGGCGGCGCGTCTACTTCCGTGCGCGTATTGACGACCTGCACCGGTTGTGGATAAACCAATTGCTCGTTCCCGTATACGGCGACCTCCGCCCCGGGCGGAATGTTGCCCGAGGTGATCGCCACCCATCCCCCGACGTCCGACCCGGTCGTGACATAAGTTGGCATGGCCATCGATCCCTGCTCGCCCGCCACGATCACCGCCACCTGCAGCCGGCCGCGCGCGTCGATCAACGCGTCCTTGGGGACCGCCAGTTGATCGCCATCCGGTCCGGCGGGCACCGTCGCTCGGGCAAACATCCCGCTCTTGAGCCGATGCTCCGGATTGGGCAGCTCGATCTCCACGGGAAACGTGCGCGCGGCTTCGTCCGCCTGCGGGATGATGTGCTTGATCCGGCCGGGTAGCGTCGCGCGCAGGGCGTCGAAACGCACGTCCACGGTGCTGTCCAGCGCCGCGTACGAAATGGCCGACTCGGGCACGTCGACGCGCACCAGAACGTTCTCCAGATCGATCAGCACGACTACCGGATCGCCCGTCCCCAGCCAGGTGCCCACTTCCGCCATGCGCACCGCGACGAACCCCTTGAACGGCGCTTTGATCTTCGTCTTTTCGATTTCGACCCGCAGCCGGGCCACCTCCGCATCCTGTTCCGCCACATCGAAGCGGGCCTGGGCGACTACCTCCGTCCGTGGACCGGCGACGGCTTCGTCGTGGAGCGCCGCGGCGGCGTCACGCCGGCTGTCGGCTGCGCGCTTTTCCGCCAGCGCATCCTGGTATTCCCGCTCGTTGGCCACCGCGTCGCCGTGCAGCCGGCGAATACGTTCCAGTTCAAAGTCCCAGCGTTCCGCCATGGCCACCGCGGCGTCGAGGTCCGCCTTCAACCGCGCGACGATCTCCGCCCGCGTGCCGTTCTCCAATTCCGCCAGCCGCGCCTTGCGCGCCTCGAGGCGCGCCAGCTCGCGCTCCAGCGCTTTTTGCAACAGCTCGTCATTCAGGCGGCAGATCAATCCGCCGGCTTCAACCAGGTCGCCCTGCCGCGCGGACATTTCCGTGACCAGGCCCGCGACCTCCGCCCCCAGCGTCGTGCGCCGCGCGGGTTGAATGGTCCCTACGAGATTCGCCGTCGCCGGCAAGGAACGCAGCTCCGCCCGCGCCGTCACAATCCGCGCCGGACCGAACTGGGCCATGCTCGACCCAGGCACAACCAGCACAATCGCCAAGATGGTGGCCAAAACCCCTGATAGGCACTGCATGCGCCGCACGAAAGTTCCCTCCACACGCCGTCCGCGACCGGCGAATCGGTTAGAATACCGCCTGCGTCACAGCCGAGTTATTATACGATCGGATACTATTTGATCCAGTGAACGAAATTGTCGTGGACTGCTCTGACAAGCCGGTGGCGCAGATTTGCTTCGCCCGTCCTCGGTGGCCTGGCGGACGCCGTGTTTCCGCGTGTCTGTACGCTTTGCAGCCAGCCTTGCTTTTTCAACGATGGGCCGGTTTGCGGCCCGTGCGGCGATTGGGTGAGTGAGGCCGCCGCCGCGCCGGGATGTCCCCGTTGCGGATCCACGCTCGCGCCCTTCGCCGAGGGCTCACCGGCCTGCCGCACATGCGCGGAGCAGCGCTTTCCATTCGCCTCCGTCATGCGCGTCGGTGCGTACTCCGGCGGACTGCGTGCGCTGATCACCGCGTTCAAATTCGGCGGGCACGAAGAGCTCGATGTTCACTTCGCCGGCCGGCTCGCGCGGGTGATCGCACGCTCCGCGATCTACGACGAGGTCGACGCCGTCGTACCGGTGCCGACCTGCTGGCAGCACCGCATCAGCCGGCGGTTCCACCCCGCGGTCGCGGTGGCTCGTCCGGCGGCGCGCCAATGTGGAATTCCCTATGCACCGCTGCTCGTGCGCAAAGGCGGCCCGCACCAGGTGGGCCTGAGCCACACGGCGCGCCTGGCGAACGTCCGCGGGCGGTTTCACCTGGCCAGGGGTTGCGCGGTCAAGGGCGCGCGGCTGTTGCTGGTCGATGACGTGATGACCACCGGGGCCACGGCGTCTGAGTGCGCGCGCGTGCTCCTGCGCGCCGGTGCGGACGAGGTGCACGTGGCGGTCATCGCCCGCGCAGGCGACGACCCCGTGACGCTGCGGCAGATCTGATTCGCGCGATCAATTCGGCCCGTCCGCGTCCTGCTTCGGGCACAGTTCACGCTCGGCGAGCGCCAGACGCGCCGCGTCCAGGGCGCTCGCCTTCAGTTCCGTTCGCTCCGGATCCAGATGCGCGGCGGCGGACAGCGCACGCGCGGCCTGTTCATAGAGGTCGGCCGCCGCGCACGCATTCCGCCGCGCCTTCTCCCGCTCGGCCAGCGTGCTGCTCAGCGTACCTCCGCGCGTCAGCGACTCGACCGCTTCCGCGGTCATCCCGGCCTTCGCCGCGGCCTCACCCGCCAAGAGGTGGTATCGGGCCGCTTCGCTCAGGTTCTTCTTTTCTTCATGCGTCCTTGCGAGAAAATATCGGGATTCGTAGCACTCCTTGTGCATCTCGGCCTTGGCGGCGTACTTGCCGGCGAGTTCATGGTATTGCAGCAATTGGGGAAACCGTCGCCCGGCCTCCGCGGCGGCTTCATACGCGCCGGCCGGGTCGTTTTGCAATCGGTCGCGCACGGTGATCCACTGATCGAACGGCTGGGTGATCTGCTTGTGGATGTCTTTGACCTTCTTGTAGCGCTCGACGGCGTCGTCGAATAGCGCCTGCTGCTCCTGCCTGAGCGCGCGGACTTCCTCATCGCTCAGGTCAGGCCACCCAGCCTGTTGGTCCGCCTGGTAGGCGGCCAGCGCCTTCGCGCGGCGCTGCACATCGGGCAGGCTGCGGTCACCGGCTTCCGCACGCAGTGCCGCCGCGCGCTCACGCAGCTTTGCGCGCTCCTCGGTAGTCAGAACGGGCTTCCGCAGACGCTCGCCGATGTCCACGGCGGTTCGCCGGCGGGCGTTGGCCATGTTGTACCACCCGGGCCAGCAACTCGGATGGCGCGCGAGAATGTGCGACCAGAACGATTCCGAATCCGTCCAGACATTGACATACGTGTAGGTGCGCACCGCGCACGCCAGCGCCAGCACGATCACGAACACGCTGGCGATCCGCTGACCGAACTCCGGCGGCCGGATGCGCCGGCGCAATGCGTCCAGCGCGAGGGCGAGCATGAGCGCCAGCCCGACCGCGCCATGGTAAAAGTAGTGGTCCGCCACGTACGCGAACTGGAAGTAATTGATGTTCTTGATGCCCAGCATCGGGCCCTGGGTGATGCAGTAAAAGAGCAGCGCCCAGATAAACAGCGGCCCCAGTTTGCGGCGATAGATCAGTGCCAGCGCCGCCAGCCCGACCACCGCAAGCGTCGGTAAGAACCAGGCAAAGTTGGTGGCGTTCACTGGCCACAGCGAATACACCGGCGACTGGCCCAGCGGCAGCAGCAGCTTGTACGGATACCACAGCAGAATCGCCGCGGGCAGCAGCGGGCGCTGCGACGGCGAAATCGGGATCGTGCGCTGGCGGTCCTCGACGTTAATCGTCGTCCACGCGGCGATGCACGAAAGAATGACGAACGGAATAATGCGCAGGATGCTGGCCCATACCACGCGGGCATCCCAGCGGCGTTCCAGAAGTCGGTCGGTAAAGAACAGCACCACCGGCAGCGTCAGCGCCACGGTCTTGCTGAACAGCGCCGCCTGGTACAGCACCACCGCCAGGGCATAGCGCCACCACTTACCGTCGCGCCGCAGCTTGATGTAGCTCATCAGGCTCAACAGGTAGAACATCAGCGAAATGATGTTCTTGCGCTCCGCCGCCCACGCCACGCTCGATGCGTGCATCGGGTGCAGCGCGAAGAGAATCGTCGCCACCCAAGCCACCCAGTTGGAGACGCCCAACTGGCGAAAGCAGAAGATGAGCAGCATCACGTTGATCATGTGCATGAGCACGCTGTTCAGGTGAAACACGAACCCGCTCATGTTGCCGTATTCGATGTTCTCCTCGATGGTCAGCAGGGGATCGGCGTCGCCGAACCATTTGTGCAGTTGAAACTCGATCCAGTAGATGGTGAACACCATCGGGTAGTACTGGTGGCTGACGCGATCCTCGGTTCGGCCGTCGCCCTGGAATTTCTTATCGCTGTGCTTGAAGACGTCGAACCAGATGCTGCGGATGCCGTCGTCGTAGTGCACCTGGTGGTTCTTGTAGATGTAATGGTCGTCGTCCCAGCTCACGAAGCCGTTGTCCAGCGACGGCAGGTACGCAGCGAAGGCCAGCGCCGCGATCAGAATGATCGGCAGCCAGCGCTCCTTGAACGTCGGCGCCGGCGTCGCGGGAACCAGGACAATATTCTCAGGATTCGGCGCGCCGCAACCGGGGCAGGAGGTGCTGGCGCCGCGGAATGTCGCGCCGCACTTCGCGCACCGGCCGGCGTTCCGCGAGCTGCGCGGTCCTTTTTGCGGTGGTCGATTGGTCGGAGGCGTCTTGTCGGTCATGGTCGTTCCGAGTGGTTTCAGCGCTCCCGCGCTGTCAACTTGCGCGTACCGGCTGGATTCGCTCAGCGAATCCAGCGGATGAGTCCAGCCAGCACGCCAAACAGCAGCGCGCCGATCAGCAGCAATCCGACGAATCGCGTCCACGCCGGCCGGCTGCGTCCGGTCAGCGGTATGATCCACTCACCGCAACTCGGACACTGGTCGGCATCTTCGTAAACGTCACGCCCGCAGGCTGGGCAGGGCAGCGTCGTGTCATCGCCGGAATCGTCAAAATCGTCGATGTCGTCCTTGTCAATGATGCCGTCCCCGTCAATGATGCCGTCCCCGTCAATGATGTCGTCCCCGTCGGTAATGTCGTCCCGGTCATCTGGCCCCACCGGCTGATCCTCGCATTGCTTCCGCCCGCGTTTCATCCAGTCGCTTGACGATGCCGTGCAACTGCTTGAACTCCGGCGTGCCGGACACCGTGCACAGCTCAAACATGACCGCTTCGGTCGTCGTGACGATCGCGCCGGCCGCACCCATGCGCGACAGCGCCGTTTCTCGGTCCAGTGCGCGCCGCGAAGACACCGCATCCGCGCACACCACGGGCGTCACGTTCATGGCCAGCAGATCGAGGACCGTCTGCTGCACGCAGACATGCGCCTCGATGCCGGCGATGATCACTTGCCGCCGTGCGGACCGGCTGATCCGCGCCCGGCACGCCTCGTCGCGGCAGACGCTGAACGCTATTTTCTCGCACAGCGCGGCATCGCGTTCGCGCAGCAGCCCGGCGAGCGGTTCAACGGTCTCGCCCAGTCCCTTGACGTACTGCACGGTGGCCATCACCGGGACGCCGAACACACCGGCGGCCTCGATCAGCGCCGCGGAGCACGCGACGAGTTCCGCATGCCGATCGATGTGCGGCAAGAGCCGCGACTGCACATCAATAATCAGCAGTATCGCTTGGTTTCGGTCAATCGTGCCGCCAGCGTGCATCACCAGGCCCCGGTTTTCCGGTTCGTACCGGAAGGCGGAAGTGTACGAATGCGGCGAAAACGCGTCAAACCCGCGGTCACATCGCGCGAAATCGGCTTACTTGCGGCGCGCCTCGTTCTGCCGCTCCAGTTCGGCGAACTCCTTGCGCACGTTTTCGCCGCCCAGTTCCGGACTGAGGAATCGGTGCTGGCGAATGACGTCGATGATTTCCTGCGGGTTCGCGCCCAGTTCCGTCCGGCAGCGCAGATCGCCGAGCAGCGCGCCAAACCGATGCGGCGCGTTCACCGCGGCTTCGCGAAACGCGCGATTGTAGATCGGCAGCGCCTCGTCAAAACGGCGCAGCGCATACAGCGTTCGCGCCTGCGCCAGCAGCAGCCGCGGGTCATGGGCCATGCCGTCGCCATAACGCTGCGCATCAAACGCGATCGCCTCAATCAGAAGCGGCAACGCTTCCGCCGGCTGACCCGCTTCCAGCCGGGCCTCGGCAAGCTGCACGCGCAGCGTGTACATCTGTGCCGGACTGGCCGTGCCGTTCGCGCTCGCCGCCCAGCGATAGAGCTGCTCCGCGAACAGCAGCGCGGATCGCGCTTTCGCGTCAGCTTGATCGTTTGCGCCGCGCGCCCGGGAACGCTCGACATCGGCCCACGTGGCGTCAAAGAGCGATTGCAACGTCACGCCCGCCTGCTCGGGCGCGCTCGCGATATAACGCGGCACAGCCTGCTCCGCCTCCGCGAGTTGACCCGTCGCCTCGTACGCGACGATCCGCGTCCGCAGCACCCGGCCGATCAGATTCTGCTGTTCCGGGTACCGCTGCTCAAAATCGGCGAGCCGCGCCAGCGCTCGCTTGGGATCTCCAACATCCGGCAGCGTGTCAATCTCCGCGGCCAGCACCTCCGCTTCCGCCCGCGCCGCGATGAGAAACCCGGCGTCGTCCTGCGCGGATGACGATCGGCTCTGGTCCAAGAAGCCCTCCAGCGCTGACCGCGCCTGGTCCCCGCGTGAGCGCAGTTCGGAATCATCATCCGGATGGGCTGCGGCGTAGTCCATCAATGCATCCGCCAAACAGCGCCCCGTGCGAAAGCGCGCGACGTCGTGGTGCGGATGGTTGTGATCGACTCGCGCGTACTCGCGCGCGGCGGCCATGCGCTCGCCGGCCTCCTCCAGCGCCTGCGCATAAAAGAACCGCCAGTAACGCGCCGCGTCGGAATCGCCATAGTTGTCGCAAAGCGAGCGCAGCGAGGTCAGCAGCAGCTCGCGGACATCGCCGCGCTGGGCCAGCGACGGCTCTTCGTTCAATTCGGCGGAAATCTCCACTGCGTACGTCGCCGCGGCCAGCGCGCGCGCAAACGTCCGGCACGTGGTTGAAACCTCGACAAAACGCTGAACAGCCGCCACACGCTGCCCGCGCAGGTGTTCGGCGACCCCCAGGTTGAAGAGCGCCTCGCAGCGGTATGGATCCTCGCCGCCGGGATAACGCGCGCAAAGCTGCGCGGCCAGCGCGGCGGCGCGCTCGAGCAATTCCATGGCCGCGGCTTCGTCGCGGCGCGAGGCCTCGGCGTCCGCGGCGCCCGCGCCGTGCCGCAGGCGCGTCGCGTCTCCGATGAGCCCGGCGATGATGGCGCATTGCTGCATCGGGTGCAGGCCCTCGGGCGCGGCCTTCGCTCCCGCCTGTTCGTAAAGCATCGCGTACACTTCGTCGCGATACGCGGGCTGTTCGCGCGCCAGTTCGGCAAGCGGGCCGATGGCCGCATCGGTGAGCGGCAGGCGCAGCGCGTCCGCGCCGCGCCCCGCGCCGGCCTGGGCCTGTCGCACGCTGGCCTCGAGCATCGCCAGGATCAGCCTCCGGCCGAAATCGACTTCGCCGGCGGACGCGAGCCGGCTGTGCAATTCGCCCAGCACATCCAGCGCATCCTGGTGCTTTTCGGCGTCGCGCAGCGCGCGCACACGCTCCACGCCCGCCAGCAGGATGATCCACTGCAGATCGTGCCGCTCCTGCGGACTCGGCAGGTTGCGCACCACGTCGACGGCGTCGCGCAGATATCGGTTCGCCGATTCATTGTCCGCCAGCCGGCGCGAAGACATGCCCGCCAGCAGCAGCGACTGCGCCTGCACGTGCGACACGGCGTGCTCCGTGGTCAGCAGCGCGCTCTCCGTCGTGAGTTCCCGCAGCACGTCGGTCAGCAGCTCACGTCGACGCGGCGCTGAATCCTCCATCGCAATTGCCGCGTAGAATCGCGCCCAGCGCAGCATGTAGTCCGCCTGGGGCATCGCTTGTTCGAGCTTCAGCACGTATCCGCTCTGGTCAAGCCGTTCGTATTCCGCCAGCGCCAGTTCATCGATGCGCGCGTATTCCGTTTCAAGATTCTTCTTCAGATTCTCCAGCACGCGGACGGCCTGCTCCATCAGCCCCAGCAGGCGGCTGCGGTCCGCTTCCCCGCCGCCGCGCAGCAGGATCGCGGTGTAGTACGGCTCGGCCTGGTCGTAGATCAGGGCGCGGCCCAGCTCGATCTGCCAGTCGACGGCGCGTTCGTCCGTCGAATGCTCGCGCACCAGGCGCTCGAGGATGGCGTTGGCCTCGGCGATGGCCGCGCGGCGCAAACCCGCGTCGGCGGATCGATCCGCCCAGATGACCAGTTTGACCTTGCGCTCCAGCAACATCCGCGCGAGTTGGTCCCGCGGCGGATTCACCTCCAGGTGAACTTCGAGCAGTTCCAGCAGCCCCCGTTGAATCAGCCCGTCATGAAACGCCTGGTCGTCGAATCGCCGCGATTCCGGCTCCTCAGCCCGCGAGGATCGCGCCCCCGCCGTCACTGCCAGCAGCAGGCCCGCCGCGCAAACACACCGGCGCCACCCGCCGCGCACCGATCGACTTGCCGCCTTCAGCGCGCGCCCGACCGGACGTGGCCACCCAGGCCGTGTGCCGCGGGTGATTGGGATTAGCCCATCGACCATCGCGTCACCTGCCAAACGAAATATTCTTGCAACCGGCGCGCAGCGCCGCGTTCCAGCAGCCCACCACGTGGTCCCACACGACGTCGGCTTCCGCCGCGATCACCACCGGCGTTTCCGCGTTGAATCCCGGATTGCTCTGCACCTGCGTGAGAAACGCGCTCAGCTCGTCGAAAGTCGCCGGCGCATTCAGGAAATGATCCACCGTCAGGCGATAGTCCGCCGCGTTCGGCCCGTATTGCTGGACGCGAACGATGATCGGCGTGATCGGCAGGGCCACGCTCGGGCGACCCGCATCCTTCGGGAGCCGCGCGGAGAAAAACCCCTCGGCGCGCTTGAACGTCGTGGTCACCGAGAAAAATATCAGCAGCAGAAACGTCACGTCGATCATCGGCGCCAGGTTCAGCGTCATCGGCGGGCGATAACGCCGCAGCGCGCCCCGCTTCCAGCGCTGGCCGGTGTACTCGTCGCGCCGCATTCTCAGGCGATAACCCATGTTACTCCTCCGCGGTTCCCACGTGCGCCACCAGCGACAGGTCCTGGATGCCCGCGTCCGCGACCATCACCATCACCTCGCGCACCTGCTCGTAACGCACGCGCTTGTCGGCGCGGACCACCGCCTTGAGCTTGGGATTCGCCTGCCGCGCCGCGACGAGCTTCTGCCCGATGGTGTCCAGGTCTTCCGGCGGGTTCGGACCCACGCTGTAGAGCACACGCCCGCCCGCGCCCGCCAAACCCGGCGCGAACTGGCAGTTCAGCACCACGCGATCGACAATCTTCAGCGTCTGCGCCTTGCTCTTGTCCGGCGCGGGCAGGTCCATGCGGATGTTCTCCGCCGAGGCAAACGTGCTGACCAGCGTGAAGAAAATGATCAGCAGAAACACGACGTCGATCAGCGGCGCCATGTTGAACCGAACGTCTTGATGTTCATATCGCGGGGCGCGCATCGTCGATCTCCCCCGTCGTTCGTGAAACGTGCTGCCAACTCACCTGGTCGCCCCGACCGGCACAGCCGTGCTCATCGCCGGCGTGACGCCGGGCCCGCCCGCGGATGTCGCCTCCAGTGATCCCATCAGCAGTTCCGCCGACGTGACGCATTCGGTCGCCAGGCTGTCGATCCGATTGCGGAAAAACGCGAATACGCTCAATGCCGGAATGGCGATGAGCAGTCCCCAGAATGTCGTGACCAGCGCCACGGAAATGTCGCCGGCGATGCGTGCCGGCTCCGGGATGCCTCCCGCGTCGGAAATCGACCCGAACAGGCCGATCATGCCCACCACCGTACCGAACAGGCCGATCATCGGACTGACATTGCCGATCACATTGAGATATTCGATCTTTCGCATCAGCCGGCCCGCCGACTGCTCGACCGTGTCGTACATCGCGCGCTGCATCGCCTCCAGGCCGTTCCCCGCCTGCGACAGCCCGCTGCGAATCGTCGCCGAGAGCATGCTCTCATCCTCGGCCGTGACGCGCACCACCTCGTCGTAGCGGCGCGCATCCAGTTCGGCGCGCAGGCGGTGCAGCGTTTCCGCGGGGACAATACGACTCTGTCGGATCGTCACGCTATGCTCCACGATCAGCGCGATCGTGGCGATGGACAGCGGGATGAGCACGAACAGCGTGATGAAGCCGCCGTCGGTCACGAAATGATCGAATACCCGGCTTTTCGAGGCGGTCGCCGCCGCGTCATCCGCCGTCTGCGCCCAGGCTTCCGTTGCGAAAACCAGCATAACCGCCAACGTCAACACGCCGATAAGTCCCAGGATGCGTAACAATCCAATTCTCCTGTGTGATGGGTCTCGACCAGCCGGGTCATCCGGCTGAACCCTCGCTCATTCCGGTTCGGACGCCAATTCAGCCAGCCGCGCCCGCGCCGCCTCACGCACGCGCTCCGGCGTCTCCTTGAGACGCAGGCACTCACGCAGCAGCAGCTCCTCGTCGGTCGCGCGCCCGCAACGCTGATGCGCCTCCGCTGCCAGCAACAGCCCCTCACCAGCCGCCGGGCTGCCCGCGAAGTGAATGGCCACGCGCATCGCCGGCAATGCCGCAAGCATGAACCCGCGCGTGTCCTTCGCCGTAGCCAGCAGCAGCCGCGACTTCATCAGCAGCACCTCCGGCAGGTGCGCCTCGGGCGCCGTCGCGATCAAGGTCTCAAGCGCCGTCAGCACCGCGTCGCCGTGCTGCGCGCCGGCCTCTGCCTCGAACGCCGCGAGCTGGATCGCCAGCGTGCGCGCGGTCATCAGCGAAGCAGGCAAGTTCAGCCGGGTGACATCCGCGGCGACCGTGGGCGCGCTCGCATCCGACGTGCGCTGCAGGAAGTCGTAATACACCAGCAGGATCAGCGCGCGCGTCTCGCTGCCGCTCGCCTCCTCCAGCGCTTTTTCCAGGCGCTTCTGCGTCCTCCGGCTCGCCGGGTCGCGCTCACCCGCTTCGGTGTGCGGCAGCAGGTCCGCGGCCGTTCGCGCGTCCTCCGCCGCGACATCGAGCCACACGCGCACCGCCCGCTCAAGATCGCCCGCGGCGTCCGCCGCCATCAGCAGACGAACCCGCGCCATCGACGCCCAGAAGCCTCGCGCCGCGCGCACCGCCCGCTCGTATCGTTCAATCGCCTGCGCCGCCTGGCGCTTGACCATCAGCTCTTCCGCCTGGTTGAAGTCCGCCACGCCCGTAACGCTGTCGAGCAGGATGAATTCCACGTCCGTCAGCGGAAAGCGATCCGTCTCGCCGCTTGACGTGCGAATCTCGATGTCGCCGTCGGAGTACCCGATGACCTGCGCGCGGTGCAGCGTCTTGCCTTCGACCACCAGCTCATCCGCGCGCAGCGGCTGGACACCCCAAAGCAACAGCGCCGCGCATACGCCGACGCGCACAGTCGGCGTACTCGCAGTCACGCCCTGTCGCGTTCGCCGCATCCCTCAATCCCCCAGCTCGTATTCGGAAACGAAGCGGAACGCGCCGCTGTGCTCGCGGGCGATGTCCTCGAGCAGTTGGCGACCTGCGGAGCTGACATAAGCGATAGTGAAAATCCGCACGTTTTCCTTGCGGTTCCACGTGCGCAGGTTCTCCTTGAGCAGTTCGCCCTCGGGAACATCGCCATCACTGAGAAAGTAGACCAGATCAGGCTTGAGCGCGAACGCCCGCCGCATCGCCTCGATCGGCTGGGTCATGCCCTCCGGCTGGGTCAGGTCAATGAAGTCGAACGTGCGCTCCTTGCTCGAACGGATCGCATTCACCAGCCGGCCCGGCGGAGCCTCCACCGGCGGATCGGTGGAAAAGAAGATCACGTGGTATTTCTGGCTCTTGCGCAGACGGTCAAGCGAACGCTTCAGCTCCTTGCGCAGCGCGTCAAACACGCCCATCATCGACCCGGACCGATCCACCACGTACACGATGCGCCGCGCCGCCTTGGCCTCGCCGCCCAGACCGAAGAACTCGGGCCCGCCGCCCCCCGCGCCCACCTGAATGCCGTACTTCGAGAATTCCCCACCGCCCGTGCCGATCCCCACGATCTCCACCCGCGCGGGCCGCACCGTGCGCAGCTCATCGAGCGCCGTGCGCTCACGCGGAATGATGCGCTCCTGCTGCTGCGGCGTCTGTCGTGTCGCGGTGAACGGCGATTCCGCCGGGACCATCGAGAAGTTCGCGGACTTGGGCAGGTCGCGCAGGTCGGTCGTCGAAACCACGGGCGCATCGTCACGTCCCGCGCGCTCGCGCATCCACGGCAACGCAACCATCAGCGCAAAGAGCGCCACATGCACGCACAAAGAGGCAATCCACGCAGCCAGCAGAGCAAACTCGCCGCGCCGCGCCCGCACGTTCGGGGCGATCGGTGCATCCGCGGTCATGTGGGACGGCTCGGACATGGGTTGTGGATCGTCGGGAAGTTACGCGGCTTTCGCAGGCGGCAGCGCTTCGGGGAAGTACAATGCACCGACCGGTCGATTGCAACCCTGGAGTTTCTCGCGTGCTTCCGCTGCCTCGCAGTCGGCATGCGCCGCCGAAGCACGCGGACCCGAATGCGCCGGCTCGTTGCAACGAAAAATCTTAGTAGATCACTCCGGGCGGGTCAATCACGGATCAGCCCGCTTCGGCTGGCATCGCGCCCGCATTTCCGCCGATGGACGTCCGGGGCGACAGAATCTATTCTTCGCCAGGCTCAGACCGGATCCCGGCGGGCTGACCCGTACCCGAGTGAAGCCTCCCATGAACGCGATACTTTCCACCATCCTGCTCGCGGCGCTGTCGACAACGGGCGTTCCGGGCGAGCCGAACTGGACCTTTCAGCCCAGCGAGTCGATATCCGCCGCCCGCAACGAAGCCACGGAACTGGCGAAGCGTGCGGAGAGTGAATCGGACCCGCTGGTCGCGGTCGATCTGCACCTGGCTGCGGCCAACTGCCTGCTGGGCGCGCCGCTCGCTCCGATGGCCTCACGCAGTTTCCTGGGCATTCCGCAACCGGAGGATGCCACCCTGGTCCACGCCCTGCTCGATGAAACTCGCAAACAACTGGAACTCGCGGACGCCGCGCTCGCCCGCGCCGCCGAGGGCCGCGAACCTGCGGACGTGCCGCTCGCCCGCCGCGTGGAACGGATCGACAGCGTGCGCGCGTTCGTGCATGCCGCCGGCGCGCTCTGGGAAACGTCCGCGGACGTGAGCACGGCGCGGGACGATGCGCTGCGCGACGCGACGCTTGAACTGGCGATCTTGATGGAGGATCGTCGGGCCAACGTCGCCAGCACCGCCCGCCTGTGGCGCGCCCATCTCTTCGACGCGCGCGGCGACCGCGCACGCGCGCTCGACCTGCTGCCGACTGAACTGGAGCCGCCCGTGGGCGATCCGTCCGTTTCCATGTACATGCGGCTGATGCGTAGCCGGATGTCGCTCAAGGAACACGGCAGCTATCCAGCCGCACTGGCGCTGACGGTCCGGCTGGAGAACTCCGTCGCAGACTGGTTCCCCGCTCCGCAGGACGCAGCCGCCGCTCGCCGCACGGTCGCGTTCGTGCGTCGTGGGATGATGCGTGACTGGGGTGTGGCGCTGGCCGCCGCAGGCGACGCGGATCGTTCGACGTGGTGTGATCGCGCGGTGGGGCGTATCGACCAGGAACACTTCAAAGCGCAGGACTCATCGGCGCTGTTGCCGCTGGCCTGGGCCGCGCCGCCCATGATCGATCTGCCGACGGCGCATCCCGTGGAGTTGGCGCCGCCTGGCGAGGACACCGGCGAAGAGGAAGACGCCGCGCCCGCCACGACCAATGGTCCACCCGGCGAGTGAGCAGGCGCGTCCTTTGGCTGTGTGCGCAATCATGCCCTGTCGATCCGATTCGCGACCGTCAGGGAGCGGGCCGTGGCCCAATGGCGTAGCAAGAGGAGTCTGGCGTGCCATCGGCGAGACTACTGTTGGGCAGCGGTGGTTTTCGCACGCCTGAGCGCGTGGAGTTGCTCGCGCGCGAAATGCGCGACCACTTCGGCGGCGTCGAGCGCATTCTCTTCGTGCCGTATGCCCTGGCCGATCACGACGGGTATGTGCGCCTGCTCACCGAGCGCGGTCTGCACGCGGGATACACGCTCGACGGTATCCACACGCACGCCGACCCGGTCCGCGCCGTCGAACAGGCCGAAGCCATCTACGTCGGTGGGGGAAACACGTTTCGACTGGTCAGCGAGCTTTACCGCCACAAACTGCTCGAACCGATTCGCCGGCGCATCTTCGCCGGCCTGCCGTACATGGGCGTCAGCGCCGGGGCGAACGTGGCCTGTCCCGAGCTGAAGACGACGAACGACATGCCCATCGTGATGCCCCCCAGCTTCGCGACGCTGGGGCTCGTGCCGTTCCAGATCAATCCGCATTACTTCAATGGCACGAATTTCGTCAAACGCGGCGACGACCTGCACGAGCACTTCGGTGAGACCCGCGACGACCGCCTGCGGGAATTCCACGAGATGAACGAAACCCCGGTCGTCGGCCTGTGGGAGGGCGGAATCCTGCGGATCAACGAGCGGTCGGTGCGCCTGATCGCCGCCCCCGCGCGCATCTTCCGCAAAGGCGTAGCCCCGGTGGACGTCGATCCACCCGCCGATCTGGGGCCATACCTGCAAAGCCCGCGCAGCGCGCCCGGGGTGTGATGGACCATCACCCGACCAACGAACGGCGGTACTGCCTGCACTGTCATTACGACCTGCAGGGGCTGCCGCAGTGCCGCTGCCCGGAATGTGGCCGGCCTTTCGACGCGTGGCCCGACCTGCCGGCTGCGATCCGCGCGGGTATCCTGGCGATGGTCCGGGCAAGCGACCAGTGACCGGCGACCCCAACGGTCCGCGATTTTTGCCCGAACCCCACCCCGCGCGCGACGGATTCCCGCGATGTACATCCTCGGCCCCGACTCCCGAAGTCCGCGACAATCGTCGCGCGGGCGCATGGTACAAAGTAGTTTGCCGGGCACGCGGCAGGGTGCGACGAAATCACTGTCCGGCGCAGTGAATGCTCTTTGCGGCGCGAGCGGGCGCGACAGGACTACCTTGCGCTGCGACGTCTTAGCCAATGCATCAACACGACATCCGACGGGTACGAAGCCTATTGCTACCGCCGGCTCACAGGCATAAGTAAGTGGTGATGTGCAACAGTACGATTGTGGTCCTAGGGGAATAGTCCGTTTTCCTTCCCATCACGAGTCTTTACCTGGAAACCACACACGCCTTTGTCGGTGGACACCAAAGATGCAGCGTCCCCCTCGGTGCCGCTGGGAGTCTCGACCGCGACTTGTGCAACACCATCGCCCTCTAGGGCTTTTACACGAAGCCTTCCTTGTCCGTCGAAAAGGTACATGCCCGTATACTCATTGGCGCAGATCAGGCGAAGCCTTTCCACACCTTTTGCATCTGTTGCTTTGATTAGGCCGCCATCTTCGGCAACGAGCAGCCCCATCCGGTTTCTGCCGTCCCTGTCATTCAGGAACACACTCTTTTGACCAATGAAAACCCCCGAGCGATCTGAGCTGTTCTGTGTGCATACTATTGCGCTTTGCCCTTCCGATCTGAGCCAAGCACCTTGGTTCAAATCCTCTGCGACTACGCCAATACTTGCAGAGCCATCAATCAAGTTGATGACGGCCCGGGAGCGGTGATCGCCATCGAGCAGCAGAATTCGAGCGCTTTTCGATCGTTCATCTACATCCATTCGAATAACCGGACCGTCCGTGTCGGACCCGACTGAGAACGATGCGCCATGTTCTTTTGCGATCAATGCCCCAAGAGGCACGCCGTTTGACCCCACAAGCACAAATGATTCCGCGACAAATGCCTTCGCTTTGAAAACGTCATCTCCTGGTGTTTCGTTCGTTTTTGGCGCGGTTTGGCAAAGAGCAGCCGAGACAAGACCACCAACGACAGCCCAAAGCGTCGGTTTCATAGCACACCTCCTGAGTCGAACCGTTTTGTCCGAAACGTATACGCATGGCGGAGGATAACGCCCGGCTGTGCATGCCGCGAGCCGGTTTGTGTCATCGCAAGTCGCACGTAAAATAGGTGACATTGGGGACGGCGGGCGACGGCCCGCCAAGCGGGGCCGATGCGGCGCGGGTTCCTATCCGCCTGGCCGCAACGGACCCGGCCGGGCGCAGGATAGGTCTCATGCCTTCGCAACAGACTCTTGGCTTCGCCGACTTCTGCGAACGCCTCGCCAAGCACTTCGGGATAACAGAGCCATCGGACGCTTGGTTGGGCGTTCTGCCGGACCCGCCGGAAGGCCCATCGTCCGAACGTGCAAAAAGGGGGATGTTGTTGGCGGACTGTCGTGAGAAATACTCCGTCTACGGCGAAGTCATTTGTTGGATCGAGAAACGGACCGGCATCAACTGCCTGTGGGTCGATGCCTATATCCGAAGGCTGGTCACGATATACGATCAGTTCGGTTGGAGCACGGAAGTTCAGCATTTCGTTGATGAAAGTCACTGGTTTTTATTTCCCGACTTGCGCCACTGGGCAGCGCGGCTCAGTGACCTGGACCAGAACGGCTTGACCGCCGAACTCGTTGCGTGGCTGGCGGACACGCACCCCGAGATGCCGAAGGCCCTGGGCGTTTCAACTGACGCGCAGCAGCCGGCGGACGCGGGCGACGAGAAGTCGGCGAATGTTCCACGCATTGTGTCCCGCGAAAAGTTTCAAATCCTGACGGCGCTCAAGGGCCGAAAGACGCTCGCACAGGTGCCGGATCTAGTAGCAGCAACCGGCCTGAGCGCGGCCGCCGTGAAATCGCACCGTGCCGAACTGTTGGCAGACAAGTTGATTGATACGCCGGAAGGCGAACGCAAGGGCGTCTGCATCACCACTGCCGGACTGGCGATCACCGCCGTTGATTAGCCGCTAAACAGACCTTATCCATCCGCTGCGCCCGGCGGGATGCTGTAGGGTTCCGGCATGAAAACCGATTCATTCACCTTTTGCAGACTCGAAGAGAATCAGGGCAATCTCGAGGCTTGGCTGCTGGCAGTTGGCTGGCGTGTGGCGACAATAACGCTCCGAAGCGCATTGAATGCCTGGTACGTGAAGATACTCAAGCAAAAGAGGCGTGCAGCCATGCCGAGATCCCGTGCGATCGTGTCGACTGAACACGTCGAGCGGTCAATCCTGCTCGTCCGCGGCCACAAGGTTATTCTCGACGCGGACATTGCCGAACTTTACGGCGTGGAAATCCGCGCGCTCACCCAGGCCGTCAAGCGCAACCTGGATCGCTTTCCCGCCGATTTCATGTTCCAGTTGACGTGGCAGGAAGCGAAAGCTTTAAGATCACAGTTTGTGACCTTAGACGGCGCGCCCGAGGGCCCATCCTCTCCGTACGTCGCCGCCACAGGACGCGGGAAACACCGCAAATACCGGCCCTACGCGTTCACCGAGCAGGGCGTCGCCATGCTCTCCAGCGTACTCCGCAGCAAGCGGGCTGTGCAGGTGAACATCGAGATCATGCGCGCGTTTGTGCGGCTGCGCAGCATCCTCTCATCCCATGCCGAACTGGCCCGCAAGCTCGACGCGCTGGAACGCAGGTACGATTCTCAATTCAAGGTGATCTTCGACGCGATTCGGGCAGCTCATGGACCCGCCTGTGGAACGCAAGCGCAAGCCCATCGGCTTTCGAGCATGAGCCGGTGCTCCCGCTGCGTGCTACTCTTGTGCCCGTTTCCGCCCACCAGCCCTTGACCTCGCCGCCGCTCGTCCGTTCCGCCCGGGGCCACTCGCCGCTCGGACTCAGCCGGGGTTCTGCCGCGCACTCAGGATTCGATAGTACAGCCGGCGCGTTATTCACTTCTGGAACAATTGATCTTTGGAGCAATCACATGGACCCGGTACTTCGCAACCCAACAACCCACGCGGCGATCGCACATCGACCGGCTGAGGCCCCTACCTCGGAGAAAAAAAATCGCGCACCAAACCCGCTTCGCAGTGCCACTTTAACGCCTGGCGCTATCCAGAACGATGGTCACCCCGCATGGAACATCAAAAACGCCGGTGGCCAACTCAAAAGCGCCACTTCAATTCGGCTTTGGCAAGGCCCGGCACGCCCAATCGCTTGCTCAGCATCACCCACCCGATGCACCAAACCAACCCAGCCAATCGCCGCCCTCCACGACTTCATCCCCGGCCCGTCCTCACCTATCATCCCTCCCACGCGCCGACGCGGCGCGATCACAGGCCCCACAGGGAATCAACCATGTTCAGTCCATCGCGTTTCATCGCCGTCATGCTCCCGCTCGCCCTGACAGCCAGCCAGGCTTTCGCCGCCGAGGATCCACAGTCGGACCGCTTTCTGTCCCGCACGCGCCAGCTCACCTTCGAGGGCCGCAGCGCCGGCGAGGGTTACTTCTCGCCCGACGGCGGCAAGCTCATCTTCCAGAGCGAACGCGAGGCGGACAATCCTTTCTACCAGATCTACATCCTCAACTTCGCCACCGGCGACACCCACCGCGTCTCCCCTGGTATGGGGAAGACCACTTGCGCCTTCTTCCGCCCCGGAAGCGACGATGTGCTCTTCGCCTCCACCCACCACGACCCTGATGCGAAAAAGAAGCAGGACGAGCGCATCGCCGAGCGCGCCGCGGGCAAGGAACCGCGCTACGCCTGGGACTACGACCCGCACATGGACATCTTCACCAGCCGGCAAGACGGGTCACGAATCAAGCAGCTCACCAGCGCGCCGGGCTACGACGCCGAAGGCGCTTATTCACCCGACGGCCGCAAGATCGTCTTCTGCTCGCTGCGCGACATGCCGGCTGCGGACAAGATGTCCGATCAGGAGAAACACCACGCCGAAATGGACGCGTCCTACTTCGGCGAGATTTACCTCATGGACGCGGACGGCGGAAACCAGACGCGCCTGACCGAATGGCCCGGCTATGACGGCGGCCCGTTCTTCACCCCCGACGGCCAACGCATCGTCTGGCGGCACTTCGAGCCCGATTCCATGCACGCCGACGTCTACACCATGAAGCTCGACGGCAGCGACCGCCGGCGGCTCACCGACTTCGGCGGCATGTCCTGGGCGCCGTACTTCCACCCCTCCGGCGAGTACTGCATCTTCAACAGCAACAAGCTGGGCATGCAGAATTGGGAATTGTTCATCATCGACGCGCTCGGCGAAAAGGAGCCCGTGCGCGTCACCCACACCGCCGGGGCTGACTTGCTCGGCGTGTTCTCTCCGGATGGCAAGAAACTCGCGTGGACCTCGACGCGCCATGGCGCCGACGGCCGCAAGGGCCAGCTTTTTCTCGCGGATTGGGATCACGACGCGGCGCTGGCTGCACTCCGCGCCGCCCCGGCACGCCAACCGTCCCAATCCCCGACCACGCCGCCGGGTTCGACCGAACTCGACGCATTCGCCGAAAAACAGCGAGATGCCGCACGGGATGCGGCTGCCAACACGGAACTGGAACGATTCGCCGAACTGCAGCGCAGCACACGCAGCCAACTCACCCCGGATATCACCGATGCGGACCTGCGCGCCCATATCGGTTATCTCGCCGACGATCGCCTCGCCGGCCGCATGACCGGATCACCCGGCGCGAAGGCCGCAGCCGACTACATCGCCGAACAGTTCAAAGCCGCCGGACTCAAGCCGTTCGGCGATAACGACACATTCTTTCACGCATTTTCGTTTAACGCCGGCATTCGCGTCGCCGATTCGGGCAACGCGCTGTCCATCGCCAGCGGTGAGGATCGCAAGTCGTTCATTCTCGACCAGGATTTCCGCCCGCTCGGCCTGTCGCAAAACGGGGAGTTCTCGGGTGAGGTCGTCTTCGCCGGCTACGGCATCGTCGGCGAGGGTTACGACTCTTACGGCGACGTGGATATCAACGGCAAGTGCGTCATCCTGCTGCGCTATTTTCCGGAGAACGTCGCGGTGGAGCGCAAGACCGCGCTCGCGCGCAACGCCGCGCTGCGCGTGAAGGCCATGCACGCCCGCCGGCTGGGGGCCAAAGCGATGCTCGTTGCCACCGGACCCAACTCGCCCCACGCAGGCGAACTCATCAAGCTCGCCGCCGATGGCGCCGGCGGCAACAGCGGCATTCTCGCGGCGAGCATTTCGGTGGATGCCTTGAAAAACCTGCTGGGCCGCTCAGCCACGCCGCGCAGCATTAGCGCCATCCAGGAGGCCCTTGATGCGGAAAACCCGCACTTCGAGACAACCTTCGCTCTGCCCGGCGTCACCGTGGACTTCAGCGCCAACCTGTTGCACGAGGAGCGCCAATGCCGCAACGTCGTCGGGCTGTTGCCTCCGCAGATTCAGGAGGGACGGCCGCAGTACATCGTCGTCGGGGCGCACTACGACCATCTCGGCCACGGCGAAGGCGGCGACGCTTTCGGTTATGATGAGAACAAACAGCAGATCTTCAACGGCGCGGACGACAACGCATCCGGAACAGCCGCCCTGGTGGAAATCGCTACCGCGCTCGCCGGTGCGCCCGGGATCGGTGGAAAGCCGCGCAACTACGGCGTCATCTTCGCCGCTTGGTCGGGCGAAGAGATTGGCCTCATCGGCTCCGACCATTTTGTCGAGCATCCGCCGGTGCCCACCGAACGCATGGCCGCTTACGTGAACATGGACATGGTCGGACGAATGCAGGACAACAAGCTCATCGTGCAGGGCGCGGCGTCGTCGCCCGGCTGGAAGGGCCTGGTGGAAAAGCGCAACGTACCCGCGGGATTCGACTTGACCGTGCAGGATGACCCCTATCTTCCGACCGACACCACAAGTTTTTATCGAGTGCATGTGCCCGTGCTGCAGATCTTCACCGGCGGGCACCCGGATTATCATCGTCCCTCCGACACCGCCGAGAAAATCAACTACCCGGATCTGAAACGCATCACGGAATTCACCTACGGGCTGGTCAGCGATCTCGCCCGCGTCGACGAACGCCTGGCCTACGTCCGCGTCGAGCGCACCGCCAGCGGTGGCTCCGGCGGCATGGGCATGCGCGCCTACACCGGCACCGAACCTGATTATGCGTATACCGGCGGCGATGGGATGAAACTCAAGGGCGTGATCCCCGGCGGGCCCGCTGACCAGGCCGGTATCAAACCCGGCGACCTCATCGTCGAACTCGGCGGCCTGAACATCACCAATGTCTATGAATATTCCCACGCGCTCAGCGTGCTCAAGCCCAACGAATCAGTAAAGGTAGTAGTCACGCGCGACGGCGAACGAAAGGAACTGACCATCAAGCCCACCGCGCGCGACTGAAGTTTCGACGCCGCGGCGTGAGCCGAGGCCTTAGCGCAGTGCCGACTCCAGCGCCGTGCGCGCATCCGTGCGGCTGTCACGATATTTGACGATCAGGGCGGCTGATATCATGAGCTGATGGGCCGCGGCGAATGCGCCGGACGCGGGGCGCGCTCCGGAGATCAGCACCGCGTCCGGCGGAACAATCAGCCGGCCGTCGCGCGGCTTGATCTCGCAACCGTTCACCAGGTCGTAGACAGGTGTCGATGCCGTGAGCACCACGCCAGCGGCCAAAACTGCCCGCCGGCTGACCATCACGCCGTCGTATACGCCGCAGTTGCCGCCGATGAACGCATCGTCTTCGACAACAATGGGAAGTGCACCGACCGGCTCGAGCACGCCGCCGATCTGTGCTGCGGCAGAGAGGTGTACGCGCCGGCCGATCTGCGCGCACGAACCGACCAGCGCATGGCTGTCAATCATCGTGTCGCAGTCGACGAACGCGCCGATGTTCACGTACGCCGGCGGCATGATCACCACGCCGCTGGCCACGTGCGCCCCGCGGCGGATCATCGTGCCGCCCGGCACCACGCGCACCCCGGCTGGACACCGCGCTTCGCCGAGCAGCAGATCGCGGTCGCGAAACGCGAACGCCCCGCTGTGCTTCTCCGCGTTCTGCGCCAGCCGGAACACCTGGAGAATTCCCGCTTTGACGTCCGCGTTGACGCGCCACCCGCCGGCCTCCGGTTCAGCCGCCCGCACACGCCCCGACTCCAGAGCGTCGAGCAGTGCGATCGCGTCATCTCGTGTTTTCACCATGCACATTCTTCTTCCTCGTCAGCGCCATCGACGGTGCCTGCCTGACTGCGCTGCGACGCCTGCTTCAGAACCCCGGACGCAAGTCCGGGGCATTGACGCTGTTCGTGTTCGCCCAACTGACGTTCCCCCCACTTGCGTGGGGGGTTCTGATCTCACGTTGCTAAGCGGCAGCCGCAGCGACGTGATCGCACACCGAGACTTCGTTTCTGATTGCAGCCGTCAGCAATCCTGCCGACCTCAGCGCGGCATCCACGCGGGCTTCGTGCTGCGCCGCCAGCGGCGTCATCGGCTCGCGCAGGACGTTCCGCAGCAGTCCCAGCCGAGACATCGCGTACTTCACCGGGATCGGGTTCGACTCGACGAAGTTCGCGCGCATCAGCGGCAACAGCCGCCGCTGCAAAGCCCGCGCCGTGACCAGGTCGCCGATGAGCGCCGACTTCATCAGCGATGAGAACTCAGCCGGGGCCTCGTTGGACGTCACCGAAATAACGCCATTCGCACCCATCGCCACCATCGCCAGCGCCAACGAGTCCTCGCCGGACATCACCGAGAACCGACTGGGGCAATCCTGCATGATGTCGCCGAGTTGGTCGAGGTCCGCGACCGCCTGCTTGAGGCCCACGATGCGCGTATCCTCAGCCAGCTTCAGCGCCGTCGCGGGGGTGATCGTGACGCCCGTTCGTCCGGGCACATTGTACGCCACGATTGGCAGATCCGTCGCGTCGGCCATGCGCCGAAAGTGCGCGACCAGTCCCGCCTGCGTCGGCTTGATGTAATAGGGAGTCACATGCAGCAGCATGTCCGCCCCGGCAGCCGCGCAGCGCCGCGAAAGCTCCTCGGCATGCGCGGTATTGTTGCATCCCGCGCCGGCCAGCACGGGCACTCGGCCAGCCGCCTGCTCGACCACGACCGCGACGACGCGTTCATGCTCGTCAGCGCTCATGGCCGCCGCTTCGCCGGTGGTGCCGCACGGCACCAGTCCCTGCACGCCGCCGGCGATCTGCCGATCAACCAGCCGGCGCATCGCCGGTTCATCCAACGCGCCATCCTCATCAAACGGTGTCACCAAAGCGGTGAATACGCCACTCAACCTGGTACGCATAGCTCCGACCTTTCCATGAATTCCTCGAACGTGACCGACCCGCGCGGCTGTTCGCGACAGAGCCACTCCGCCGCGCGCACCGCGCCCTGTGCGAAAACACTGCGGTCACGCACCTGGTGCGTAACCGTGAGACATTCGAATCCCCCTTCGAAAAAGACGGTGTGCTCGCCCGGCTGGCCGCCTTGCCGCAGCGCGACGACTTGCGGGTCGCTCCATCCTCCATGCAGCGACAACTCGGCGCTCAGCATTCGCGCCGTGCCGGATGGCCGATCCTTCTTGGCCCGATGGTGCCGCTCGACGATTCCTGGCTCGAATGCCTCGAACATCGCCAGGCGCTTCGCAGCCTGGGCAATCATCGCTTTCATCACCGCGATTCCGATCGAGAAGTTCGCGGCAATCATCGTGGGCGTGCCCAATTCGTCCGCCAGCCGCTGGACGGGCGCAAAATCCCAGCCGGTCGTTCCGCAGACGACGGGCGTGCCGTGCTCGATCAGAATCTCGAGGTTTTTTCGCGCCGCGGACGGGGCGGTGAACTCCAGCGCCACGTCCGGCCGCGCCGCATGGAGCACCTCGGCAAGCGGTCGGCCGTACTCGTCGCCCTCACGTCCGATCCGCGCCAGCACCGAGTGCCCGGATTCCGCGAGCACGGGTTCGAGCGCAGAACCCATTTTTCCCAGCCCAATCAACGCGACATTCATACTGCACCCCTGTTCACCTGCGTTCAGGCGCAATAAAAAAGCCCGCCGGATTCGTCCGACGGGCCAGGAGAACCTGCATACGGATTGTCAGCCAGAACGGATCAACCCGTGCGCACGCCAAGCCCGTGGTGGCGGAACAGCCCGCCGCACCGCGGTTTAGCCTTGGCCTGCATGCACTGGTCGTGGGTCCGGTCCATCATGATGCCAATCCAATACGATGAGTTTCGGCGAATGTCAAGAACCTTATCGGGAAATCCCGACCGGAACTTCAGTTGGCCCGGGTGCGCCGCGGGTCGGCTGATGCGGCGACGAACTGGACAGACTCTCTGCCGTGTGTTCTGATGTCCCACAGATTCGCGTTTCGGGCAACGCGGTTGATCGACGGGAAATCTGAATTCAGGAGGTTAATCGATGCGAAGAGCAGTAGCGTGGGTAGGCATGGCGTGCGTTGTGGCGCTGTCCGGTTGCGTTTCACCGCTGACCGAGGCGGAAGCGCGGGCAATCTGCGATTCTGTCGGAAGCACCGAGGGCAACTTCACCGGTGCGGTCGGACTGGCGCAGGAAGACGAGGCTGAAGGGCTGACTGCGGCTGAATCGCTCGATCTCTTCCGAGGCGATTGCGACGATGCCTGCGGCGAGGACACGGAGTGCTACAACGACTGCCTGACGTGCGCGGACGCGGTGGTGCGCTACGTGTACTCGGACTAGCTTGGATGCCCGCTCCGGCTGAGGCCGCGCGATAGGATTATCAGGAACCGGCGGGCACTTGCGGCTGGTCGATCAACCGCCGCACCGGCGCCGACGGCATGGTTGCTGAGACTTGCTTGACCGGCCGCTGGGGCGGGGGGAGTTTCATTTCCTCAAGCACAGCCGCCAACTGGTTGCGCACTTCGTGCGCACGCAGCCACTTGTTCACCCGGCGCCGCGCGCCCTCGCTGACTAGCTTGTCGTAGATCATCAGGCGGTCGATGATCGAAAGCATGATGCCCGCGGTCCGCGGTGAGACCACGCCCAGCCGCACTTCGCGAAACAAACCGTCCAGGGCTCCGACGATGCCGTCGACGGTGCTCAGCGACTTCATGTATTCCGAGGGCAGGCCGGCCAAGGCCGCCTGGCGCTCCGCGCGCTTCTGACGCGCGCACTCGCGAATGCGCGCCGCAATTTCGGGATCATGAAAATTGCAGAACTGGGACTCGGCTGCCCTGCGGCACCGGCACCGTCGTCCGCTGCGTGTGATGGCTTCACAACGGTCGGACGCCTGAATGCCGCGCAAGCGCGTGCTGATCGGCTGAACTTTTGTCGGCACGCCCTGCTTGGGCACTTTCTTACCGCCGACAGCTTCCCACAAGAGCATGGCGCGACTCCCTTCGCGGCGAGGTGAGACCTTCCCTGGATACGACATCCATAGAATAGGCTCGAATTCGCGATAATCAAGGGAAAACGCGCGGACAATCACGGAGTTGTGAGATTTTCACGGCCAACCTTGTGAGTGAATTGGAATTGTCAGGCAGTGTTGCGACACGACTTCGTGCGGCGAGTTCACTTCGGATTGAGCCGCCCAAAGCTCGCCCGCTTGCCATCAGCCCACGTGCGCCATTCAATAGCCGGCAGTGGTGTGGAATGTGGGTCTGAAGCCTGCAACCCGTCCGGCATCAGAACATCCCATCGCTTCGGCCTCACCAGCCGGGGTAGCCGAAGCGGACTATTGACTCACAGGAGATACGCAATGCCTGTCAAGATCCTCGCTTTCGCGGGTAGCCTGCGAAAGAACTCGTACAACAAGCAACTCGTCAAAGTCGCTGCCGAGGGCGCACGGCAGGCGGGGGCGGAGGTCACCCATCTCGATCTCGCGGACTTCGATCTGCCCCTGTACAACCAGGATCTGGAGGATCGCGACGGAATTCCCGCCGACGCCATCAAGCTCAAACGCACTTTTCTTGCCCACCAGGGGCTGCTGATCGCCTCGCCCGAGTACAACAGCTCCATCAGCGCTGCCTTGAAGAATGCGATCGACTGGGTCAGCCGGCCCGAGCCCAACGAGCCGCCGCTTCGCGACATCCGCGGCAAGACCGCGGCACTGCTCGCCGCCTCGCCTGGCGCGCTTGGCGGCCTTCGCGGCCTGGTTACGCTGCGCTCCATTCTCGGAAACATCCAGGTCACCGTGTTGCCGCAGCAGAAGGCCGTTCCTCAGGCGGACAAGGCCTTTGACGAACATGGTCAGATTCGCGATCCCAAGTTGCGCGATGAGGTCCTGGCCATCGGTCGGACACTCGCGGAAGTGACCGCGAAGCTCTGTCGATAGGCGTCGCTCGGCAACCTGGCCGCCGGATTGACGACGCAAAGGGTGCGGGACGTCATGGTGGGTGATCGAATGGTGGCGAAAGCCGTGCGATCCGCTATGGCGGGGTCAGGACACGCGAATCACCAGGATCATCGACTGGGTGACTTCGACCAGCGGCTCGCCGGTGACGGCATCCAACAGGCGCATCACGATGTTGACCTCGCGACCGTCTATCGCAGTCGCGCGGCTGGCGAACACGATGAGCTGGTTCGTCATCCAGGAGATATTGGGTTCCGCGGTCACCTGCACCGTCGCGCGCGCTTCCGAGGTGCTCAGGATGCTGTCGTCCGCTGCGTCCGTGATGGTCCAGGACACGCGGAATTCGCCGGTCGGGGGTGGGCCGATCAGCGTCATTGCCGCGAGGATGTGGCTTGCTCCCTGGAAGCCGACGTAAAGGTGGATGTTGCCGCCCGGTTGCACCGTGACAAAGGCGTTCTGCTCGATGAAGCCCAGTGTGGCGTGCAGTTCCTTCGCGTCGTTTGCCGTGACGCACCCGTCAGCTTCGCAGAATGAATTCGTGGGACAGTCGGCATCGGTCACGCAAGCCGGTTCGGGCGAGGGGCTTGCGCCGCCGTCACAACCACCGGCAAATGCCGAGAACAGGCCCACGAGGAACGCACCGATTCCTAGCGTGGAGGACACGGCCGCAAACCTGCCATATCGCCAACATCGCATCGGAGTTTACTCGAAACTTCGGAATCGCCGCGAACACACCGTCGCCGGCTGTTATCCTCGTGTTTATTGGCCCTTGGAACTTTGCGCTATGGCACGGTGCACATATAGTCCCGCGTGACGCACTCCGGTTCCGTGTGACACTCGAGGCAGGACGTATTCTCGTTGATGGTCACTTGCCGCGTGGGGTAGGCCACTTCCTGATACTGCCAATCGCCGATGGCGGGATCGTAGCCCGGCGCGCGCTTGACCATCGTCGACCAGACCTGCAACTCGCTGTCATTGCTGCAGTCGACGCCTTCGAATTCCTCTTTGACCACGATGGTGCCCACCGGCAGTGGGTTCTCGTCGGCCAGGTACGCGGCGGCGCCGTTCGAGTTCACGTAAACGCGAATGGTCGAAGCATGCTCGATGCTGAAACGGCAGTCGCGAACGAGCGTGAATGTCGAGCGGTAGTCCGCCGGGAAAATCGGCTCAGCCGGTTCCGTCGGCGCGCACCCCAGGGGGGCGACAACCAACAGGGAAAGGCCGAAAGCCGCCGCAAAAACGAGCGGCGGTACCGAGTACCGCCGCCCGATCAACTGCTCCGCTGATTTCTTGGACATCCTGCCTTCGATCGTTTCTGCGATCAACCTTCAGTCACGGGATACGCCCACGCCAGGTCAATCACCCAGATATACCCGCCGCAACCGGCTGTTGAAGGTATCTGAAATTACCAGGTTTCCGTCCAGATCGAAAGCCACGCCAAACGGCCGGGTGAGCAGGGCAGCCGCCGCCGGACCGCCATCACCGCTGTAGCCCTTCACTCCGGTACCCGCGACCGCCTCGATCATTCCCGTGGTCAGGTCAATGCGCCGGACCGCGTTGTTGTCCGTATCCGCGAAATACAGGTGGCCATCTGGACCAATCTCCAGGTCCTGCGGGTTGCGCAGCTTCGCGGACAGCGCCGGACCACCATCGCCCTCGTAGCCCGCCTGCTGCGGCGTGCCGGCGATCGTGGTTACCACGCTTTCGAGGTAGCCTTCGCCCAGAAGCTCAATGCGGCGGATGATGCTGTTCTGGCTGTCGGACACGTAGAGGTGTCCCGTGTTGGGATCGTAGGTGATTCCGCCGCTGGGCTCCGGGTTTCCGCCGGTCTTGAACGAGAGCCGCGTCTGCAAGCCGGGGCCGTCGCCGTTGTAGCCCGGCTCGGTGCCCGGCGTTTCCGGGACCGCGTCGAAGCCCACGATCGTGGCCACGCGGGCCTCCTCTCGATCCTGAGCGAAGTTGTAGAACACGCGAATGCGCTGGTTGCGCTGATCGACGACAAACAGATCGCCGTTCGGAGTGAGAACGCCGCTGCGCGGCTGATTCACCAGTGCATCGTAAGCCCGGCCCGAGTCGCCCGCGAAGCCCGCGCCCGCGCCGGCAAGCACGTGTACGCGACCGTCCGCCTGATCAATCACGCGCAGTTTGTGGTTGTGCCAAGCGACGATCAGGATGTCCCCGTTGGGCAGGAATTGCAGATCGGTCGGATGGTTCAGGTCGACGGTCAGCGGATCAGCTCCGTCCGGATTGCGGTCGGACAGATCCTTCGGGCCGTCGCCGACAAAGTCCGTCCCCATGATCGTGGTGAATGTGCCGTTCGGCAGGATCTCCCGCACCTGGTGGTTATTCCAGTCGAGCACGATCACGCGCCCATTCTCCGCGTATTCCACGTCGATGGGCCAGTACATCACCGTCTGCTCGGCGGTCTTGCCGTCGCCGTTGCGGCCTTTCTGCCCCGTTCCCGCGATGGTGCAGATCGAGCCCGCGGCGCCCGTGCACGGCACGACCTCGACGTCGTCGAAATCGTCGGTCGGCGGTTCATAATCCGGCGGAAGCGTCGCACTGATGCGCCGGATGCGATGATTGTGCGTATCCGCGACATACACCGTGCCGTCCGTCGCGACGGTCAGACCGTACGGTCGATCCAGGGTCGCTTCCGACGCCGGACCGCCGTCGCCGCTGAAGCCACGTACGCCCGTTCCCGCCAGCGTGTTGATGATGCCGTCCGGCGTGATCACGCGGACCGCGTGGTTAAACGTATCCGCGATGTAGATCGACCCGTCCGGGCCAACGGCAACATCACTCGGAGTGTTGAGCTGGGCGGCGTTGGCCGGACCGCCGTCACCGCTGTATCCCGGCGTACCATTGCCAGCGATTGTCGTGATGATGCCCGCGGCGTCGATCAGCCGCACTGCGTGATTGCCTGTATCCGCAATGATGATTTCGCCGTCCGCGTTCAGCGTGATGCGCCCAGCCGGCGGTGCGGACTGCCCCTTCGGTGAGTTCAGCCGAGCCTGCTCGGCCTGTCCGCCATCGCCAAAGTAAGCCGGCGTACCGTCACCGCAGATGGTGTGAATGGTCCCATTGGGTTCCACCAACCGGATGCGATAATTCGCCTGATCGCTGATCAGGATGTTGCCGGTGGAGGGCTCGTACACCACTGAACTGGGCAGGTCGAGCGCGGCCTGTGTTGCCGGACCGTCGTCGCCGCTGAAGCTGCGCGCCCCGGTGCCCGCGATGGTCACGGCCTGCAGGGTGGTGAGGTCCAGGCGCTTGACCAGGCTGTTGTGCCACGCGGCGATGATCAGGTTGCCGTCGGCGTCAAACTCGATATTGGTCGGGTGATTGAACTGCAGGTCCGGGCCGTAGCCATCCTGGGCGTCACCCAGTTCGCCGGTGCCGGCGATGGTCTCGACCGAGCCGTCAACCACCCGGCGGATCTTGTGGTTGTTCCAATCTGGGAAATACAGATTGCCGTCCGGGCCAACGGTCACGTCCTGCACGAGGTACAGGGCCGTTTCGGCCGGTGGCTGCCCGTCGCCGTTGTCACCCGACAGGCCGTTACCCACGACTGTGGAAATCACGGGCCCCTTGGGTTCCTCCGGAGGAGGAACTTCGCATCCGCCGTGCACCGCTAACAAAGCCGTCAGCAGAACGAACTGAACCGGCTTCAACGCCGCCGCCGTAAACCGCACGTGTAGACGCAACGACAACATGGCGTTCGATCTCCTGACGCCCACAACCATCTGGCCAGATTGACCGGCGAACCTTCGCCGGGCACTTTGAGCGCGCCGAGGGCCCAGCCGCGCGCTCGACCAGCCAAGGGAACCGACCCGAATTGAGCGATAATATTCCCCGCCAGCCGCCCTGAATCTGGCCACCAGTATACTTCGGCAAGCGGGTTCAGATCAATCGAGATCATTCCGCCATCCTGTTCCGCACTTGAGGTCCACTCAGTTGCCCGCCCTTGGTCGGCCATTGTCCGGACCCTATAATTCGGCACTTGGGCAAACCGGTCAGGGAATCAGCCGAATCGCCTCCAGGCCGATGAAACCCCCCGTTTTCGCCGAATGATCCCAGGGAGAATCTCCGCATGTTTCGTGACAATGTCCGCCTGATCGCCTTTCTGGGCGGTTTCGCACTGCTTGCCGCCGGGTGCGACCCCGGCACCACTCCCCCGGATGACCAGGCCCGTTGGCAACAGCCCTTGAGCGATCTGCCCGGCGGGCTGCTCTCCGTATCCGGCACGTCCGCGACCAATGTCTATGCTGTCGGCGCGGATGGTGACGGCAATGGACCGATGGTGGTGCACTATGACGGCACGGACTGGACGCGCCTGGATACGGATGCGGTGGGCGATCTCTGGTGGATCTCCGACCGGCCGATCGGCGATGCATTCTTCATGGTAGGTGAGGCCGGGCTGATTCTGCGCTTCGACCGCACGATGGGCACGTTCGAGCAATACCCGACGCCCGCGGACAACATCACGCTGTACGGCATCTGGGGCACGCAGGAAAACAACTTGGTGGCAGTCGGCGGCGATCCGAACAACCCTGACCCCAGCGGCGTCATCTGGCGCTTCAACGGCCAGGAGTGGACCGCGGAGGATGTCACCGACATCGATCCATTGGGTATTCCTGTACTGTTCAAGGTATGGGGACGCAGTGCGAGCGAAATCTACGCCTGCGGCGCTCGCGGCATCGTGCTGCGCTATGACGGCGCGGCCTGGACGGAAATCCCAACGCCCACCACGCGCACGCTGTTCACCATCCATGGCAACGCCGACCGCGTGGTCGCCTGCGGCGGCATCCAGACCGGCGTGATCATCGAATTGCAGGGCGATGCGTTCGTGGACGTGACGCCAGTCGGTGCTGTGCAGATGAACGGCACGTTTTCCGCCGCCGGCGGCGACAGCGTCACCGTCGGACAGGAGGGCGCCGTCGCCTGGCGCCGCGCCACGAATTGGGATGTCGTCGACACCGGCTTGAATCTTGACCCACTGCTCAGCTATCACGCGACTTGGATCGATCCCGCCGGGGGAGTCTGGGCTGTCGGCGGAAATCTTGTCAGTGAGCCGGCGGTGACCGGCCTGCTCAGCTACTACGGTGTGCCGGAAATACGCGCTGGGCTTTCGCAAGACTGATTCCCGATTGTTTGGAGAATGCGCGCTCATGACGACCTCGCGCAAGGCCTTTAAGAACTTGACCGGGCTGCTGCTTGTCGTGGCTGGTTGCGTCGAACCTGGACCTCCGGACGAAACCAAGTCGGTCAATCTTAAGTTCGCCGCAGTTGTCGGTGACGCGCAGGCAACCTGCGGCCAGGTTTTTGGCGAACTGGGGACGACCGACGCACATGCGGAGTTCCTCGACCTGCGTTTCTACGTTTCCGATGTCCGACTGGTGAACGCGGCTGGTCAGGAAGTGCCGCTCACCCTGACGCAGGACGGCCGGTGGCAGCATGACAACGTCGCACTGCTCGATTTCGAGAACGCCACGGGGAAGTGCGCGGACGGCGGCACGGTGAATGTTCGCACCGAGGTGACCGGCACGGTGCCTGCGGGAGATTACACGGGTGTGGCGTTCGATATCGGCGTGCCGTTCGACCTGAATCACTCCGATCTCGCCGCAGCGCCGGCCCCGCTGAACGTTTCAGCCCTCTTCTGGTCGTGGTCCATCGGCTATAAATTCATCCGTGTCGATCTGGAAACTGATGACGGACAGCTATGGAACATGCACCTCGGCAGCACCGGCTGCACGACCGACGGGCCTGGCTTTCCGCCGGTGTCCGCGTGCGCGCGACCGAACCGCCCGCGCATCACGCTCGCCGAGTTCGACCCTGACCATGACACGATCCTGTTCGACGTGCAGGCGTTGCTGGCGGCCTCCGACCTGCACCAGGACACGCCGGATTCGTCGGCGGGCTGCCAGTCTTTTCCCAACGATGAGAACGAGTGTACCCACCTGTTTCCCAACCTGGGCATTGATTTTGAGAGCGGCCGCTGTGTGAACGACTGCACGAGCCAGAGCGTATTTCGCGTCGGCGAAGTGGATTTTGTCTACGAGGACGTGCCCGCGGCAATCGCCCGCGGCGCGGCGACTTTCGCGACGCCGCACGCGACAGCCGGTGGATCACAGGCGGCGTGTGCCGGTTGCCATGGCGCGGACGGCGCCGGTTTGATCGGCCCGGATATTCGAGTTTCCGGCGCGGCGCACCTGCAGCAGCACGCCCAGGGCGACGCGCCGCATCCAGCCGGGGTGCAATTCGACGCGCTCAGCGACGATGATTTTCGCGATCTGGGATTCTTTCTGGCGTCGCTGTGCGAAGCAGATCCGGCCTGCGAGCCCGGTAGTGGAGATCACGGCGACCACGACCATGAGTAAACGCCGCCGGGCACGCTCGCGACCCGATTGGGCAACACCGTGAAGAAGTACTTGCGAAATCGCCGGTGGTTTGAGGCCGATCCGCGCAGATTGGCCTTCGCCGCGATTGTCGCGCTGATCGCCGCCGGCTGCACCGCGCCCGAGGTCCCTACTCCGACGCCGACGCCGACTCCCACGCCGGCGCCGTTCACTTGGAACCTCCCTCCGGGCTTTCCGCTGCCGGCGGTCCCGGCCGAAAACCCGATGACCCAGGAGAAAGTCGAGCTGGGCCGCCGCCTGTTTCATGACCCTCGTCTTTCCGGCAACGCCTCGCAATCGTGCGCGTCGTGCCATGTGCGCTCGCACGGCTTTGCCGATCCGCGCGCCGCCTCGATCGGCTCAACCGGCGAGCCCACGCAGCGGAACGCGCCGGGTCTGGCGAATGCGATGTACTATTCAAGCTTCACCTGGTCCAGCCGGCTGCTGCTCAAGTTCGAGCAGCAGATGCTGATACCCATGTTCAGCGAGGCGCCCATTGAACTGGGACTGACGGGCCGTGAAGCGGAGGCGCTTCAGCGCCTGCGGGACGATGCGCGTTACCCCGAGCTGTTCGCCGCGGCGTTTCCGCAGGATGTGGATCCGTTCAGCATCGCGAACGTGATCGACGCCATCGCGAATTTTCTGCGCACGATGGTCGCCGGCAATACTCCCTGGCACCGGGCGATCTACCAGGGAGATGACGCGGCGCTGAGCGAGTCAGCCCGGCGCGGCGCCGAGTTGTTTTTTTCTGAACGGCTTGAGTGTCACCATTGTCACGGCGGATTCCATTTTTCCCAGGCGACGCGCCATGACGGCACGGTGTTCGACGAGTTCGCTTTCCATAACATCGGCCTGTACAACGTGGATGGCCAGGGTGCGTACCCGACCTCCGACACCGGCCTGCAGCAGTTCACCGGCAACGCGGACGACATGGGCAAGTTTCGCGCGCCCAGCCTGATCAATGTGGCGGTGACTGCGCCGTATTTCCATGATGGCAGCGCCGCGACGCTCGACGAAGTGCTCGACATCTACGCAGCCGGTGGGCGCGTGATCGAATCCGGGCCGAATGCGGGCGACGGTCGCGCGAATCCGCACAAGAGCGGCTTCGTTCGCGGTTTCACCCTGAGTGAACAGGAGCGCGCCGACGTCATCGAGTTCCTGAACGCGCTGACGGATGAGGAATTCCTGTCCGATTCGCGTTTCTCCAACCCCTTCGAGTCACAGCCGTGAGCACCGCGAATCTTCTCAATTCCATCAGGCGCCTGCGAGCGCGTGACTTCGCCTTCGGCGTGGCCGTTCTGCTCTTTGCGGGATGCACCGCGCCGCCGCCCGTGGATACATCTCCCGTGACTCCGAATTCCGACGGCACGGTCTCGACAGTCGCCGGAACCGGCGATCCGGGATTCGCGGGGGACGGCGCGCGCGGAACGCTCGCGCGGCTGAGTCAGCCCATGGACGTTGCACTGGCCTCGACGAACGCGCTGCTCATCGCCGATTTCGGCAATCATCGCATCCGCCTGCTGTCGCTCGAAAACGGCGAAATCACGACCATTGCGGGCGACGGCGAATCGGACACGCCAGCGTCTTTGCCGGCGCCCTGCGGAGTCACGCCGCGTGCCGGGGGAGGTTGGCTCGCGGTGTCGTGGAGCGCGCACCGCGTCGAGGAATTCGCCACGGACGGAAGCAAGGTGCGCACCTGGGGAACCGGGTTCGCCGAATGCGCCGAGGGCGACGTGAATACGAACGCGACAGCCGCTCCGCTGCATGCCCCGCGCAGCGCCGCGGTCATGGCCGACGGATCAGTCCTGGTGAGTGAGCAGGGCTGCCATCGCGTCCGCCGTTTCCGCGGAGATTCCATCGCCGATTACGCCGGTAATGGCGCTGCCGGCTATGTCGGCGACAATGGGCCGGCGGTGGACGCCGCATTGCAAGCGACTGATGTCGCGGACGGACCGGCCATGGGGATCTTCCTAAGCCCGGAAGACCCGCCGGACGAACTCTTCATCGCCGATACGGGCAACCACGTCATCCGGCAAGTCAAGCTCTTCACCGGCCGCATGGAAACGCTCGCCGGCACGGGCGCGCCGGGCTTTGTGGACGGGCCGCCGGAGAATGCCCAGTTCAATCGTCCCACGCAAGTGTACAGCGGGCGCGACCATTCCGTGTGGATCGTCGATTCCGGCAATCACGCGATTCGCCACATCGATCCGCTCGGCACGCGCGTCACCACCGTCGTCGGCACCGGCGTCGCCGGATTCAACGGCGACGGTCGCGCTCCTTTGGAGACGCAACTCAACAACCCGTCCGCGGTCTGGGTTACCCCGAATGGCTGGGTCTTTGTCGCCGATGCCGGCAACCACCGCGTGCGGCTCTTCCAACTGGCGACGGCGCTGGCCACGCCCGCGCCGCAGTGATTGCGGCGCGCATCCGGCATACCGCGGCTCAATTCGCCGGCACAATGCGATAGACGGCCCCGGTGTCTCCGGTAGGTCCGAAATTCTCGCTGGTCACGATGTACAGCTCGCCGGACGCATCGCGCCCGAACGAAGTGATGTATAACCCCAAGCGCCCATCCGGCCGATCGGCGATGGACAGCTCGCGCATGGTCCATGTGCCGTCGGCCGCCTCACGGGCCGCGAAGATCGATCCGTCCGGCGAGATGAAACTCGAACTCCAGTCGCCGAAGACGTACTCGCCCTGCAATCCCGCGAGCGCGCTGCCTTCGTACACAAACCCACCGGTCACCGACAGGCCGAACGGCCGCGATGCCGCGCTGTGTGGATACTCGAGTATGGGGTCGATCAGCTCATCGCCATTCAGGCCGACCGTCGCACAGTCGGCCGGCGGGCTTTCCGGGGCGTCCTTATCAAAACAGTGCAGGCCTTCGCGCACGCGCCAGCCGTAGTTGCCGCCGCCGTCCGTGATCAGGTTGACTTCCTCGAACAGATCCTGGCCCACGTCGGCCAGAAACATGCGCCCTTCGCCATCGAATGAGAACCTCCAGGGATTGCGCAATCCGTAGATCCAGATTTCAGGCAGGGCGTCCTGCGATTCCGCGAAGCGATTATCCCCGGGAATCGCATAGGGATCGCCGCTGTCCACGTCGATGCGCAGCACCTTGCCCAGAAGCGTGGTCAGGTCCTGGCCGTTGCCGATGGCGGGATTGCGCCCCACGTCGTCGTTGTTGTTGCCCGCGTCGTTCGCTCCGCCGCCGTCACCGCTGCCGATATGCAGGTAACCCTGCGGCCCGAACGCGAGCTGGCCGCCATTGTGGTTGAACTGCGGCTGATTGATCTCCAGCAGGAGCCGTTCGCTGTCTGCGTCAGCCCGATTGAGATCGTCCGCGGAGACCCGGAACTCGGACACGTGACTCTCCGAGTCGAATTCCTCGGGATCGTCGTCATCCTTCGGCGCCGAGTAGTAGACGAAGAACCGCCCGTTCTCCGCGTAATCCGGATGAAACGCCAGACCCAGAAGACCGCGCTCGTCGTAGATGAACCCGCCGCCAAAGTCGATCCCCACGTCCACCATGCGGTCGGCGATATCCAGAAAAGGTTCCGTCAACCGAGTACCGTCAGCCGTCACGATGTGAATCTGTCCGGTCAGTTCGACGACAAAAATCCGGCCCGTTCCGTCCGGCGGCATCGCCATGACCACCGGTTCGGTGAATCCATCCGCAACCAGTTCAATCGCGACCTCATTCACGCCTGAAGGTGTCGGACTTGGGGAAGGCGTGGGGCCGGGCTCGCAGCCGGCTGCCAGGAACACGACGATCAATACCGCTGCACACCACATGCACGCCAGAGTAGAGTCAGTTCGCTTCACAGCATGCTCCTTAATCGGATACCGGTACGCGGCGGTGAGGCGCGGTCACTTCCCATGCTCTCCAGCCTGCCCGGCTGGGACACTGCCAAATCGTCGCAGTTCCATTCTTTTCTTGCGCATGCCCCCCCATCCAGCATGCATACCCAGTATTCGTACTGCCCACCCGGCTGGCAACCCCGCACACTACGGCCTGTTCGCCCCTACAGCGTGATCTAGGCCTGGTGAACAGCGTCGGGACCCGCGTTCCAGGCCGGAAAAACGTCCAAAACTCGGGCAGTCGCACGAAGTTCAGCCCGGGCAAGATTGTCCACGTGGTTTGGACTATAAAGGTAGCATCGTGAGCGGGCAATCGGCTCGACACGGGGTATCTTAGCCGGGTGAGCGACGACAGGGTCAATTGCCCCGGAGAAGTTTGGGGCTGCCTCACGGGACTGCACAGGATACGCGGACACGATGAGCAAACCGTTAACGATCGGTACGCAGAATGAGCCGGCGCGCCGCGCTGGCATGTGGAAACTTCTGGCGTCTGGATTGGTAATCGCGGGTTTGGCGGGTTGTTGCGCATGGTTTTTTCCGCCGCCGGATACCAGTTGTCCGCTGGGCGCCGGGCAGATTGGCGACGAGTCCACGGTCAGCTACGCGGCGGATATTCGTCCGTTGCTGTCGCGCCGGGGATGCCTGAGTTCGGGTTGTCACGGCGGGTTTTTCCCATCGTCCAATTACAGCTTGAGCACTTTCGCATCGTCCTTTGTACCGGGAGAGGAAGCGCAGGCGTTTGAACTGTGCCCGATTGTGCCCGGGGACCCTGACGCGAGTTACCTGGTGGAGAAAATTCAGGAGGGGCCTCGCTCGGGCGCGCGGATGCCGTTGCTGCGCGCGGCGCTGCCGGACTCCGAGATTGAAATGATCGCCACATGGATACGCGAAGGAGCCCAGAACAACTGACGCGCAAGTGGATCAGGGTTGGTCGCAGGCTGTTCCGCGCGCACGGCCATTGCGCGGGACTCTTCGCGGCGCTGACGCTGACGGCGATGATCGGCTGTACGCCGGTTCCGCCCGTCGAAGATCCCTGCGCTGCGCCCGGCGTCATCTGCTCCGTCGCCGGCACCGGCCAGTCTCTGTTCGACGGTGATGGCAAGCTCGCGTTGGAGACGTCGTTTTATTATCCGCTTGATATCGAATTCGATGCCCAACAGCGTCCGCTGATTCTCGATTTCAACAACCTGCGTCTGCGCCGCCTCAATCCCGATGGCCGCATCGAGACCATCATGGGGCTGGACTATGAAGATTTTCCCCAAGACGGCGCGCTGGCCATCGACACGCCGCTGCACCATCCCAGCGACATCGAGTTCGACGCCCAGGGCCGGCTGTACGTCGCCGGCGATCACGTCCCCGTTGTCTTTCTGGTCGGGCTCGACCAGCGCGTGCAGACCGTTGCAGGCACCGACGAGTTCGGTTACGCCGGAGACGGCGGTTCCGCCCGCGAGGCGACGCTGATCAAGCCGTTTGGCGTGCTGCCGGACGATCGCGGCGGGTTTTACATCAGCGATCTCGAGGCGCACGTGGTGCGCTACGTCGATTCGTCGGGAATCATCCAGACGGTCGCGGGTGACGGCATGCCGGGATACCTCGGTGATGACGGCCCTGGCACGCATGCGCAGTTGTCTGGCCCCACGCGCATGCGCTTGGACGACACCGGCCGGCTGTTCATCTGCGACACCGACAACCACGCGATTCGCCGCCTCGATCCTGACGGTGTCATCGTGACCATCGTGGGTAACGGCACACCCGGCTATTCCGGTGACGGCGGACCAGCGTTCGCCGCATTGCTTGATTCGCCCTATGACGTGCGTTTCTCGCCGTCGGGTGAACTCTACATCGCCGATGCGGGCAACAGCGTCATTCGTCGAATCGACACGCAGGGCGTGATCACGACAATCGCGGGTGACGGCATCGCCGGCTTTGCCGGTGACGGCGCGCACTTCAGCCAGTGTCGTTTGAACCGACCGTCGGCGCTCAACTTCGATGAGGCCGGCGCGATGTGGATCGCGGATGCGTACAACCATCGCGTGCGCAAGATTTCGGGCTATCTGTCGCCGCCGGGTGAGTGATTCTTGATCTTCGCGTTGCTGATTCAGGCGCAACGCTGATTCACGAGGAAGCAGGTCATGCGCAGCTCAGGCGCTTGTTCGACAGCCGGACTGGCGCTACCCGCGCTGGTAGCGGTGATATTCAATGTCACCGGTTGCACCTCGCATCAAGTACCCACGGTGAGGATCACCCCGCGCTCGGACTGGGCGGACTCTGAACCAATCGCCGCCCGGCTGACCCGGCAGTCGCCGGATCGCCTGACCATCCATCACGCCGGTGTCTTCGATGACGGCAAAACGCCCGGCGATCAGAAAATGCGCAACCTCCTGCGCTTCAGTCTGCGCGACAAACCCTGGGGCGATGTCCCCTATCATTTCATCATCGACCGCGCCGGGCGGATCTGGGAGGGGCGCGCTCTGCATTTTGCGCCGGATACAAATACCGGCTACGACGTGGCCGGCCACGTGGGCATCTGCGTGAACGGCGACCTGACGCGCCAGCCCCCGCTGGAATCGCAGTATCGCGCACTCGTCAACCTGCTCGTGAAGCTTTCCGCGGACCTGAACATTTCCGATGACCGAATCGCCGGGCACATGGACTTTTCACCCGGCAAGACGTCCTGCCCGGGTTCGCTTGAACAGTTCATCCGCGACGGCACGCTGCACCGCAACCTGGCGGCGGTTCGGCGGGGCAAGGTATTTGAGTTTCACGCGCCGCCGATACCCAATGAAACACTGGAGAACGCCGCCACGCCCACAGGCGGTTAGCTTTTCCGGGTTATCCGTAACCGTGGATCTTGAGGGACCGCGCCCATGAAGCTGAATGGCATTACGCCAATTCTCAATGTCTCCGATGTTCCGGCGAGCATCGCCTGGTTCGAGCAACTGGGGTGGAAGCGGGCGTTCGCCTGGAACGACGGCGGAATGATCGCTGGCGCCGCCGACGGCAATGCGCACGGCCCGGCGCAGTTCGCGGGCGTCCATTGTGATGCCGTTGATGGCGCGCACGGCTTCGAGGTTTTCTTGTGCAAGGACGGCCAGGGATCGCGCGGCGGCCCGTCACCCCGGCACGCCGGCGGTGGCGACGATACCGGCGGCGTGTGGATGAGCTGGTGGCTGGAGAAGGCGTCTGATGTGGATGCGCTGCACAGCCTGGCGATTGCCAAGGGCATCACCGTCAGTTGGCCACCGACTGACGAACCTTGGGGTGTCCGCGAGTGCCATATCGTTCACCCGGACGGCCACACCATTCGCGCTTCCGCTGCGACATGCGCCTCAGGTTGATCACCACGGATGCGGAAATCAGCGCGTCGAGTATTCGATCTGAAATCATGACTTACTGTTCCAGACGACTTTGGGCCTAAAGGTGAACCGCAAAGGAAAAACCGTGAGCGCGAGATTATTCCGGGTCATTCTGCCGGTCGGCAATATCGAGGAAGCGGCTCGCTTTTACGCCGCTGTGCTCGGCAACGCCGGAGTGCGCGTCTCAGACGGTCGGCATTATTTCGATTGCGGCGGCACGATTCTCGCATGTTTCGATCCAAGGGCCGATGGAGACGAATTCGAACCGGTTTCGAATCCCGAGTCGCTGTATTTCGCCGTGGATGATATCGCCGTCACCTACTCCGCCTGCGTCCGCGCCGGCGCACGCCTGGCGGATGGCGACGTCCACGGCGACCCCGCCGGTGAAGTCCACATCCGGCCGTGGGGCGAGCGGTCGTTCTACGCGGTGGATCCGTTTGGCAACAAGCTGTGTTTCGTGGATCAGGCGACGGTGTTTACTGGAACGAAGAATGACGATTGACGAATGAATGCAGCCGGATATCGCGCGGCTTATTCTTCGTTCAGCGTTCAGCATGGGTATTCGCCAGCACCCGGTCCGCCAGTTCGATCACGCGGCCTGCCGTTACTTCCTTCATGCAGCGGTGATCGTGCGGGCACTGGCTGAGCCGGCGGAAGTAGCAGGGCGCGCACATGAGCGGCACGCGCGCCACCGCGTCCTTCCGGCGGTAGGGCCCGATCCACACATCGTCCGTCGGGCCGAACACGCTGACCACCGGCCTGTCGAGCGCGACCGCCAGGTGCATCGGCCCGGAATCGTTGGTGAAACTCATCCGCGCGCCCGCGACCAGCGCCGCGAGCACGCTGATGGACGTGCGCCCCGACACGTCGCACACTCCAGGGCAGAGTTCGGCCACCTGCCGACAGCGCGCGCTTTCATCCGGTGAACCGACCAGCAGCGCACCCCATCCGCGGTTAAGAAATTCCCTGGCAACCTCGGCGAAGCCTTCCGCCCGCCAGCGCTTCGTCTCCCAGACCGTGCCCGGCGCGAGAATCACGTATGGTTTGCCCCACAGTCCAAACTGGGAAAGCAGCGCCTGCGCCGCATCCGCTGCTTCCCGCGGGAGGGGGAAGGAAAAGTCCACAGGGCTATCGTCAAACCCCAGCATGTCGCCCAGTCGCAGGTAACGATCGACGGCGTGTACCTCGAGCGTCGGGACGGGAATGCGATGGGTGTACGCCAGCCACGAACATTCGCGCGCCCCGGTCCAACCGTGGCGATACGCGGACGCGGGAAGCCGTCGCTCAGTCTGCCGATTCGAGCGCCGCGGACGGTCAAACCCGATGCGCACCGGCGACCGTGTACACAGCGTGAAGAATGCCGAGCGCAACTGACCGTGCAGATCAATAACCAGATCGTAATCCGCCCGCCGGAGCTGCCGGGCCAGCCCGGCTATCCCGGCGAACGCCCGCCCCGGACGCGATATTGCTCCGAGTTCCCGGCGGTCGAAGAGGATCACGTTGGAGATCCCCGGGTGCAGTCCCACCAGGTCGGCGATCGCCGGTGTGAGCATCCAGTCGATGCGTGCATTGGGATACCGCCGTCGCAGCTTGGCCAGGACCGGCACGGTGTGCACTACATCCCCCAGCGCCGACGGCTTGATCAGCAGGATGCGCTCGAATGTTCTGTCGGCAAGTCCGCGGTTCACGCCGCAATTCTAGGGGCGTTCGCGGGAACCACAATCCATGCGAAGCGAACAAGGCCAGCACCTCCTGCATGCTCGCAGCCGCGAGCACTTGACACCTGCGCACTTGCGCCATTCGATCCCGTCGATTCTGCCGGCGCGCGGCGCCGGTATGTTTGCCCGCGTCGACGGCATTCGCCTGCCCGGCTATGCTGCTGACGCTGCCGGGTTGGTCCATGCACAGGAGCCGGAGATGAGCAAGGTCCGTTTGCTGGTCGGTACGAAGAAGGGCGCATTCATCCTCACGTCGGATTCCGATCGGAAGCGCTGGAATGTCGACGGGCCTCATTTCGCCGGTTGGGAAATCTACCATGCCAAGGGCTCGCCGGCCGATCCGGACCGCCTGTACGTCTCGCAGACCAGCGGCTGGTTCGGGCAGATCGTTCAGCGCTCGCGCGACGGCGGAAAGACCTGGGAACAGCCGGGCACGCCCGCAGGTACGCCCACCACCACGCCCGACGGCATGCCCATGGGCGAAAGCAACAAGTTCGTCTACAACATCTCCGGACCCGACGGCAAACCGCTCACCACGCATCAGTTCTACGACGGTACGCAGCACCCCTGGGAGTTCAAGCGCGTCTGGCATCTGGAACCCGCGCTGACCGACCCCGACACGGTCTACGCCGGCGTCGAGGACGCCGCCATCTTCAAGACCACCGACGGTGGAAAGACCTGGAACGAACTGGCTGGCCTGCGCGGGCACGGAACCGGCCCGCAGTGGCAGCCGGGCGCAGGTGGCATGGGCCTGCACACCATCGTGCAGGATGCCAAGGATGCCAAGCGGCTGTTCATCGCCATCTCGGCAGCTGGCGTGTTTCGCACCGACGACGGCGGCAAGACCTGGTCGCCGAAGAACCGCGGCCTGACCTCGAAATATCTGCCCGATCCCAACGTCGAAGTCGGCTTCTGCGTACACCGAATCGCCATGCACCCGTCGCGGCCGAAGACGCTGTTCATGCAGTTGCACTGGCACGTCTGCCGCAGCGACGACGCCGGCGACACCTGGCGCAAGGTCAGCGGAAACCTGCCGAGCGACTTTGGTTTTCCCATCGTGGTCCACGCGCAGGAGCCCGAGACGATCTACGTCGTGCCTATCCTCAGCGACTCGCTGCACTACCCGCCCGAGGGCAAGCTGCGCGTCTACCGCAGCCGCGTCGGCGGCAACGAGTGGGAGCCGCTCACGAGAGGTCTGCCGCAAAGCGACTGTTATGTGAACGTGTTGCGCGGGGCGATGTCGACTGACACGCTCGATCCGTGCGGGATCTATTTGGGCACCACCGGCGGACAGGTGTATGGCTCCGCCGATGGCGGCGACAACTGGTCGGCAATCGTCCGCGATCTGCCGACGGTTCTTTCGGTCGAGGCCCAGGCGTTGCCATGATTCGCGTGGCGCTGCCGTTTCACCTGTGTACGCTGGCCGGCGTCGATGGCGAGGTGTCGCTGGACGTTGCGGGGCCGGTCACGCTGCGTTCGGTCGTGGACGCGCTCGAAGTCCGCTACCCGATGCTCCGCGGGACGATTCGCGACCACGTGACGCACGCGCGCCGTCCATTCGTGCGCTACTTCGCCTGCCGCCGGGATTTTTCTCACGACGCGCTCGATACGCCGTTGCCCGACGAAGTCGCCAGCGGCACCGAGCCATTCCAGATCGTCGGCGCCATTGCGGGCGGATAAGCGGTGGAAGAAATCAGGAGAGCAAGAGGTAGCGTAGTCAATCGGTGCAAGCAGTGGATCGAGCAGCCGAATCGATGCAAACGATTGCGTATTCGCCTACATCTGCGCCGGGCCCACCGTGCGTTTGAACCGCGACGAGATCCAGTGCCGCATCATCGCCAGCTTCTGGCTGCGCTCATTGGTTACCCAGTTGAACTGCACCACGCGGCGCGGGCCGACGAACGGTTTGTGCCCGTGGAACGAGTGGTCGCTGCGCAGGAAGATCAGCAGCGTCCCGTCGTCCGGCGGCAGCTCGACCGCGTAGTCTTCGAGGTCTTTCCCGCTGCGCAGCAGGCGCAGACGCCCTCCGTCATTGGACCACAACGGGTTCAGGTAAATGAGCACGGTGATGATCTTGCTTTCCGTGTCGGTGTGGATGCGCCCGTCGCGCTGGCTGCAGTTGCCGCGGACGGTGATGGTCGTCGGCTTGCCGGAAAGGTCGATTCCGAACTTGTCCTCGACCGCGCTGCGGAATCCCTCGCCCTCCAGCGCGTCGACGAACTGCCGGAACACCGGGCCGGTCGACAGCGCGCTGAGCGGAAAGCTGCCGGATTGCTCGATGTGCGGATAGTCGGCGTTGATCGCCGCCCGAGCTTCGGGCGGAATGAACTCGCGCACGATGACGTGCTCATACGGATCGGTGGCGAGCGGCGTGGCCCGCAGTTTAGTCAGGTTCAGCATGTCCACGTGCGTGTCCCTCGTCTGGTCCCGGCTGGCGGTGGTGGAGCCCATCGTACCTTTGATCGGCAGCCGCCGAAAGACCAGAGCGGTTCGACCCCCTCTTCCGCCGCGCCCGAATCGGCGCAACAAAAAAGCCCCGCGGTGCATGATTGACCGCAGGGCGCAAAGCTGTCGTCGATTGGCCCGAGTTTGCCGTGTTTAGCGGCGGCGGCGCAGAACAGCCAGGCCGCCAAGCGCGAGCAGCGACAAGCTGGCCGGCTCGGGTACCGGATCGTAGTAGTACGTGATCGTCGCGGTCGCCGACGCTGACGTATTGAACAGGGTAGTCAGGTTGCCCGCGCCACTTGCAAAAGAAGTTCCCATCGCCTTGACCGGCAAATTGATTGAACCCAGGCCCGTGAACAACACCAGGTCCGACGCTGGCGGCGGGCTGATGAACGTATCGCTGTCGCTGCCCGAGAGGTTGCTGTAGGTCTTGCCGGACGTGCCGCCGAAATCAATCGAACCATCAAACGCCGAAACATTGTCGACGGTGCTGGCCACCGGAATGACCACACCCAGGACCGAAAGGTCGGGACGCTGCAGTTCGATCTGCGCCTGCAGGTTCATGGTCACCGTCGCGGGTGACGCATCCAGGCTTTCGAACCGGGCGGCGCCTTCGACGTAGCCGCCAAGATCGAGTTCGATTTGCGTGAGCGTACCCAGCGCCGGATTGAACTGCGGCACCGAGATGGAATCGGTCCAGTTCGTCGATGAGAGCGCGATGTTGAACGGACCATGGCTGATGCTCGCCGCTTGCACCGTTGCAGCGAAACCCAGTGCGGTGATAAGCACAGCTGTAAAGCGTTTCATCTCTTTTCCTGCCTCCTTGGTTGCCCAGCCGCGGGAAACACCTCTTCCGCATGGAAGTCTTGGCGTTCTCTCCGGCCTCACTTTAATTGGACGGGTACGTATGACGTGCGAGAGCAACATCAGAGCGCAGCCCGGCCTTGCGACCCTCCCATGGCTGGCCCCCCAGCCAGGGTTACACGCTCTCTACTCCCTAGGGATGAATATACCAAGTTGTCCTGTACCACTTCAAGAGGTAAATACCCCCCGGATCAACCAGCGGATTCGGCGGCTCGAATGGCGTGAAATGGGCACGCTTGGCCAGCACAGCCCATGCGCGCGAATCGTGGGCTATGCCCTCTGGACGTCGTACAAGAGCCAGATCGTTTCGCCGCTAAGCCATTGCACAGACTTGAGTTGCAGTCGAATAAGCCCGGACGGGCTGATCAAGTCCGGGGCGCGAAACCCGGATTGGGCGGATTGGCCTCCGACCAGCACCGGATGGATCAGCAAACTAACCTCGTCCGCAAGGCCAGCTCGGAGCAATAGACCCTGAAGCGTCCCACCGCTGTCCACACGCACGGTCTTTACGAGGTGCTGGTCTGCCAAGAGTTCGAGCGCCGCACCAAGATCAACGTGGCGATCTCCGAGAACGTGACAGGTGATTCCCCTGCGCTCCAGATAGGCGAGGTGATCGGCGGGAGTTTGTCGTGAGCATAGGGCGATGAACCCGCGCCAGAACCCAGCTGCCCGAAGGACGCTCCAGCGGCGGAAGCGACCCTGGCTGTCCACCACCACGAGCAGCGGCCGGCGATCAGCCGGCCCGAGGGGTGGTTCTTTCTCGACATCTTCGACCGGGTCGTCGTCCGCGCCGGGATGAGCGCGAAGCAAGGTTTCACTGCCCGCGAGTGTCGCGTCCTCGTGCCATCGCGCCGCAATCGAATAGAACAGCCCGACGTCCGCGGAAAACCAGTCGGTACGACCATCTGCGCTGACCGCTGTATGCAGGACCACGTGGGGTCGCATGGTTCGGCTCCTGCCCAGTGCGGAAGTTGCGGTTCAATGGCCCAACGACAACTGGGACGGACGCAAGCGTCCGTCCCGAATCAGGTGCCCATGATTGGTCTGCGTCAGGTCAACCAGCCGGACAAGGCGCGGTCAGCTCAACACCGGTACGGCCGTCAATACCTGGTGGAGCTTCTCGAGCGCGTTGACCTGGATCTGCCGCACACGTTCTTTGCTGACGCGCATCTCCTGTCCGATGCGCTCCAGCGTGTCGCGTTTGCGGTTCGGCTCGACGGGAAATCTCCGGCTGAGAATATCCAGTTCCTGTTCGTTGAGTTCGGCAGTGTTTTCGCGCATCACGTCGGCCAGGCGGTTGCGATAGATGCTCTCGTCATACTCGCTCAGGTTGCGGTCCAGCGCCCCGTTGTCCATGCGTGTATCGAAACCGAAGCTCACGAATCGCGCTCGGCGCGTTTCCATCTTCGCCAAACGCAGGAATCCGCGATAGATCGCGTTGCATGCGTACGTGCTGAAACGGTAGCCCCGCCAGGGATCAAAGGCTTCGACGGCGTCGCACAATGCCCGCAAACCCTCGCTGAACAGGTCATCTTCATCAACGTTGGTGAACCGACTGCGGCGCACCATGTCGTAGCTCAGGCCCAGATTGGCCACGATGAGATGGTCGCGAATGCGCGCCCGTGCCTGGATCCAGCGGGCGCTTTCCGCAGTCACCGCCTGCCGCTTGCCGCGTGCCTGCCAGGCACGAAAGGCGCAGTAGTGCATGGCGCGAAACAGGCGGACCTCGGCTTCCGCGTCGGGCGGTCCCTCGATCGCGAGCAGCTCGTCGATACCCAGCAGGTAGTCGCGGGAGGATTCGGCGACCTTGAACTCCGGGTGAAAGACATACTTGGGCAGACCGTCAGACCCCAGAATATGCCGTGAAACTTCGCTGCGTTTGGCGACCATGCAAGTCCTGCCTTTAACCGATTCGAGTTACCGACCCGAAGCACGCGGTGATCCCGCCTTCGCGGGCCGCCGTTGCTCCCCAAGCGACTTCATCCGCCGGACTGGTTTCCACGCGGCGTGCCACCCTTTTCCTGAGTTTGTGGGCTGTTCGAAATGGGCCTTTGGGGAGGGGTAATCGGCCTTTTTGGGCCTGCCGCGGGGGTACTCAGGCAAGTTCTTTTTGACGAGCCAGAGGTCAGAATCGCAGGCATCCGGCCCCAGGGCTGTCCGATCGGTGAAAAATCCGCAGCACGTCCGGAATCAGCCGCAACCGGGTTGGCGCCAGACTGCATCCCCGTCCACATGGTGACGAGATAGAATGGGGCCACGGGTCTGCGACGCGGGCGCCTCGCCCCAGACCGGTTGGAGGACCAGAACCTTGATCCGACGAAGCCGCCTCAAGTCCGCAGCACAGGTTATTCCGGCCATCCCCGCGCTGATTGCCCTTTCCTGCCAGGGTGGCTTGTTTGGACCGCTTCCGTCACAGATCGATGACGACCCTGTGCCCTTCGATCACAAACTGACCTTTGCCCGACACGTGGATCAGGCGTTCAGCGAGGGGCGGATTGATCGGATCATGGCCGAGGCCGGCGGATTGCTCGCTTCCGTGGAAACGGAGTGCCCCGATGTACACTGCCCGGTGACGTTTACCCGCGTCGGGGGCGTGTCGGCGTTCTCTGAGGGCGGTGCGATCCTCACCAGCGAAAGCCAACTCGATGCGGTTTTTTCCGTCGATGCGGATTTCAAGATTGTCACGTTCATGGTTGGCGTGTGCGGCGCGCCATCCGGCGATGACCCCGCAGTCGTGCTCGGCTGTGCGTCGACAGGCGGTAGCGTGGTCATCGTGCATGACGCGCCGACCGATGTCTGGGCTCACGAATGGGGACACGTGCAGGGGCTTCCGCATCGCAACGACTGCGCGCGCAACCTGATGCACGCGTTTGAGCTTGAAACAAACGCGGTGAACGCGCGCGAACGCACCGCCTTGCTCACGCCGACACCCGGAAGTGCGTTCCAGCGCGCGCGAACGGCGGAAGAAACAGAATGTTTGAACTGTTCAGCCGCTCCGGCGGAAGTGTCCGGTGGCGAGCCACTCGAACAAGTGATCAGCAGGCGGTTTCTGCAGGGTATTCCGTCTGCGTTGTTGGGAAATGTCGAATCAGCCGAGGTGGTTGAGGAACTGCTGGCTCATTGGGCCGCCGCGCCGCCTGCCCACGTCTGCGCCAACCTGGCGCGTCTGCTTGGGCATGCCGGCGATCCGCGCGCCTGCGCTCCGCTGGGTGATCTGGCGCTGCTCATGGCTGGTGAATTGCAGGTCGATGACCTGGCGGCGATTTCGGAGAGCCTGCTGGCGCTCGGAAGGCTGGCCGCGGTTGACGACTCCGGCACAGCCCTGGCGCTCCTGACCGCCGGAACATCGCCTGAATTCTGGTCTGCCCGCGGGCTGACGGTGCGGGCCGATACCGATTCGACGGTTTCGACGGCGGATGCGCTGGCGCGAATCTCGGTCATGGCGCTGGGTCTAGCTGGGACCGACGATGCACGTCAGCATCTCTCAGCGCTTCGGCAGCGCGAGTCGGTCAGCCGGTCACGTGACCCATGGTTTTCCGTTCAGGTCGAGGAGGCTTTGGCGCTTCTAGGAGACAGCTCTGCGCGCGTCCTGACAGGGCAGCGTGCGGAACGTCAGCCCTAGCCGAGGGTTGCGCTCGAGACCCGCGGGAACCAATCCGCACCAGGCCCTGCACTCCGCCTTTGGGAGAGTCTTCCGGCAGGCTGTCGGAAGTCGCTCGGTCCTAAAACTTCGTGCATTTATCAGGAATGTTTCCATTTCTTGCTTGCATCCGCCGGCTGGCTGCATTAGACTCGGGGCCAGTGGAGTGGAGAGAGGTTCGCAGGAAAGCCGATCGCGATCGAGGTTACAGGCGGCGGGTTTTCCGGCGAGTGCGGCGGTAGGACGGGGTAAAGGCGGGATGGGATTGAGGCAGCCTGCCCGACCTCAGTACGATCAGCCGCGAAATGAAATATCTGGCCCGGGTCAATGACCTAGGCCACACAATACTCTCTCTCTCCCTCCCAGGCTTGGGCTGTTCCTAGAACAGCCCTTGCCAATTTTTACGGGCAACCAGTTGTGGCACGGTCAAGCCGCAAACCGCTTTGATCAACCTTTTTTCAAGCAGAAACGGCGATTCTATCCGTGCATGCCACGCGCCACCGCCGGTACCGTTGACAACCGCGCATGATCCGGGATAACTACCCCTGCGCGGACCGCTAGCTCAGTTGGTAGAGCAGCTGACTCTTAATCAGCGGGTCGAAGGTTCGAGTCCTTCGCGGTCCATTTGACGTAACTCTCGCCGACTTCGCGACTTGCGAAATGCCCGTCTCGATGACGGAGCGGCTTCCCGAGGCAAATTTGCGCGGAGCGCGCTCCGCGCAATCTCGAAAGGGAGCCGCAATGCCCGCGAAACCACGCAAGCCACCCGCCTACCGGCGCCGCGAAATCCGCGGCAAATTCCTCGGATGGGTCACGCTCAGCGACTGCGTGACGAAAGAACGTCAGGACTTCCCGCTCGGACAATTCGGGACACCCCAAAGCTGGCAGCTGTACGCGCGGCTGATCGCCGAGTGGGAAGCGAACGGCCGCCGGCTCTCACCAATGTCCTTGGCAAAACCACCGGCCTCAATCGGACGAAGCGAGCTGCGGATCTGCGAGCTGGGTCTCGAGTACTTCCGCTGGTGCGAGCAGCAGATGTCTCCCGGCGATCTGCGTTGCGTGCATTCCGCGACCAAGCTGCTCAACAGGATGTACGGCGATACGCGGGCTGCCGACTTCGGCCCTAACGCGCTCCGCCTGGTCCGCGAGGCGATGATCCAGGGAGATCCCAATGCCACGCCGCCACGCAAGTCCTGGACGCGAAAGACGTGCATGGGGCAGACCGCCCGCATCGTGGCGATGTTCCGATGGGCGGCCGGCCGCGAGCTCGTGCCCGTCGAGGTGCATACTGCGTTGAAGACGCTCGAGCCGCTGCGTGCGGGTCGGACCGCGGCGATCGAATCGGCGCCGATCGAGTGCGCGCCAATGTCCGCCGTGAACGCAGTGCTTGAGCTGGCAAACAAACAGGTCGCGGCGATGATCCGCCTCCAACTCGCGACAGGCATGCGCCCGGGCGAGGTCGTCCTGATGCGGCCGTGCGACCTGGACCGGTCCGGCCAAGTCTGGACCTACACACCACCGACGCACAAGACCGCGTATATGGGCAAGCGCCGGATCGTCTGCCTCGGGCCACGGGCTCAGCGAATCGTGAAGCCATTCCTCCGCGGCCGACAGCCGACGGCGCCACTCTTTTCGCCGGCAGAGGCTGAGGCCGCCAGGCGGAAAGCCCAGCACGCCGCGCGGAAGACGCCGATGAGTTGCGGCAACCGACCGGGCACGAATCGCCGCGAGTGCCCGCAGAAGGCCCCCACTAACGCGTATACGACATCGAGCTACCGGCGTGCGATCGCCAGGCTGTGCGAGGCCGCGGACGCTGCGGCTCGGGCCCGAGCCGCGAAGAGGGGTGAGAAGGTCGAAAGCGGGATCCGATTTGTTCAGGAGTGGCACCCGCACCAACTGCGACACAACGCCGCGACGGAAATTCGCCGGCGGCACGGACTCGAGGCTGCCCAGCTGATGCTCGGACACAGTTCCGCGATGATCACCGACGCCGTCTACGCTGACCGAGACCAGGAGGCTCTGTTGCGGATTGCCGCCGACTGCGGGTGATCGAGGAGCCTAGTGCATTGGAAGTGGTTCGAAGATCTCAGGTTTGCTATTGGCAACGGCTTCACGAATGACGTTTAGATTGCCTTTGCGATCATCGCGCGATCTAGGCACGTCCGCAGTAAGGGCCCGATCGACTTGTTCTGAAACAACGGTTCGTAGCGAAACTGCCTGAGCGTTTAATGCGTTTACGTCGACCATGATCTCATATAACCGCCCACTGAAGCGGCCGACAACAAAAGTAACGTGATCGTCGGCCCTGCGTTCAACGGTGCGCTCCTCGGGACCTGGGTAGCGGAGCTGGATTACAAAGCGATTCCGTTTGGAGCAATAATCACCGCGTACCGCATCGGGAAGTTCGAAGGGCGAAAAGTGCACTTCGAACTCGACGCCATTGATGATGCGGCGCTGGGCGCGCCGTGAATCGGTCAACTTTACTGGGTGCCATTTTGATGTCACGATTTTGTCCTCGACAGAAGACAACTCAAATGCCGCGCAAGGCACTCAATCGCGTATTTTGTTCGAATTGCTCGTTCATCAGCACTATCGAGCACAACAACACCCCATAGAGCGCCATTCACTTCGATCGGTATTCCCATGAAAGACCTTGCATTATAGGTGCGGCCATTCAACCAGGCTACTGACACGCCCGTTTCTCTTGCGTATTCGGCCTTGGTTGCTTCATCCGAGCCGGCATCAATATGCGGAAGCCCTTTCTTTACCACAACTGCGTTCACCTTCCATGTGATGCCTGCGATACCCTGTGCCCTGTCGGGAACGTCCGGCGGGATCTTGAAGTTCGTCGTACTCCCTTGGGTCGTATGGCCGGATCTGGCATAGATTACGAGGCGCCGTGTCCATTTGAACCAACCATCCGCCTTGAAGAGTGTAGCGCGGTGGAGATGAATGCCGCCACCTCGCTTGGGAAATGCGACAATGCGCATTTGCTCTATTGTGTCGGCAACAGCCGCGTTCTTCCACGGACTGCCGATAAGCTCGCGGCCTAGCTTTGAGATGATTAAGCCGAAGACCGCCCACGGCAGTAGCGTCGGAACTAGCGTTTGCAGAAAGTCGATTGACGTGGCCAGCCACGGCTGATTTTCGGTATGCGCTCGCGGATCAAGCTTCAATGATCCTGACAGAACAGCAGCAATGAATGTCGCAACATATTGCAGCGTTTTGAGCGCCACAATTATGATGCGCCAGACTCGCCCCTTCCGAATTCGCTTTCGAATCAGGCCCGTATTTGATCTCCAATAACTAAACGCCCCCGCTCGCCAACTCACCTCGTCTTAGGCCAAGATAACGATCCTCGAACAGGACCACAATATGCGTTGTTTACCCGGGTGCCGTCAAGATGCTAGCACCCAGGCGCGTGGCCCGTTCCTCCCAAAGCTCACCATAGGGCTCGTGCTGGGGAAAAGCTCTATGCTGGACCTGCGTTGGGCGAAAACGGTGTTCCGGGATCCGTGCACGCTGCGTCGGGTGCCGTAGCCGGGGCGGCCACGTCTGGCCGCGGCGTTTCGGTACGCAGTGATTTCCTGGCGCCCCGCTTGATCCGGTGGGCCGCCTCGTCGGACTGGGGGCCCTCGACGGCGTCGCGTTTGATCACCTCGCCCTGAAGCACCTTGAGGATGTCGTCATCTGAGACGTTTACATCGACGACGCGGCGAAGTTCGCGGCGAACGATGTTGAGTACTTGCTCGTTGTAGAGGAGAAGCGCGGCTAAAAGGAACCGACTGGTCGCGTCCTGTCGATCGCGAAGTGCGGCCGGCGCCCCTTTCATCATGCCTTCCTTCGAGAGCGGATACAGCATCTCAAGCTGATCGTCTTTCCGTGGGTCGACCGATGTGATGTTGATGTCCAGGACCAGGCGCTTATCTATTGGTTTTCCAAAGATGACGTGGTAAAGCTGCCAGTTGATCGCGTTTGTGAGGACAACCCATTCGATGCCCTGGTTAGCGGCGTAGTCGATCGCCTGTTTCAGGTGGCGATCGTTCAGCGTGAGGCCTACGGCCTTCACCTCGATGAGCTGCACGATCTTTTCGTCGAGTTTCACGGCGAGGTCGCAATACGTCCCTCGAATGGCGACCTCGCCAGTGAGTTAGCTGTTTTTGTCAAACCCAAGGACGTCTGCGAGCACATCTTTGACCAGCGTAACGGTGTCTGCCTCGGAAACGTCGCGTGTGGCCGATGCTGGATGATCGGCACGAGACGTTTGAGTCCGCCCCACATCCGCTCGGCTAGCCGCTTTGGGATTGCCATTTCAAGTGCTCTCTTCGTTTAGGGCCAAAGCGAATCCAGTCCAATGCAGACAATCGTGAGTCCAGTGGTGATGGCTAGCAGCCTGTGGCAAAAGTCCTTCTTGACACGTGCAGTATAAAGATGACGGGCATGGGGATGAAGCGGTCAAGGAGGACCGGTCATGGCGATGGGCAGGCGGGAACGTGACCAGCAAGGCGATTTCTGGGTGGCGACGTCGGCCTTGCCGGCTGGCGCGAGCCATCCGTTCTATTCGCGGGTGAATCAGATTCTGGCGAGCCGCCAGTTCGACGACTTCGTCGAGTCCCAGTGCCGCAAGTTCTACCACGAGCGGCTGGGGCGGCCTTCGCTGCCGCCGGGCGTGTACTTCCGCTGTTTGCTGATCGGCTACTTCGAGGGTCTCGACAGCGAACCCGGCATCGCCTGGCGTGCCGAGGACTCGCTGGGGATACGCCGCTTCCTGGGCTACAGCCTCACCGACAGCACCCCGGACCACTCGACCATCAGCCGGACGCGCCGGCTGATCGATGTGGAGACGCACGAAGCGATCTTCGGGTGGGTGCTGGGCGTGCTGGCTGATTCGGACCTGCTCACGGGCAAGACGTTGGGGCTGGATGCGACCACGCTGGAGGCCAACGCGGCCCTGAAAAGCATCGTGCGCCGCAACACGGGTGAGAGCTACCAACAGTTCCTCACCGGCCTGGCGCAGCAGAGCGGGATCGCCACGCCGACGCGGGAAGAACTGGCCAAGCTGGATCGCCAGCGGAAGAAGAAGACCTCGAACGACGATTGGCGGAATCCGCACGATCCCGATGCCAAGGTCACGAAGATGAAGGATGGCCGCACGCATCTGGCCCACAAGGCCGAGCACGCGGTGGACCTGGACACCGGCGCGATCGTGGCGGTGACGGTTCAGCCAGCCGACCGCGGCGACACGACGAGCATGATGGAGACGCTCGCGATCGCCGCCGACAGCCTGGTGGGCGTGATTGGCGCCGGCCACGGGCGGGGCAAGATCAGCGACGCGGTGGTGAGTGAGTTGGTGGCGGACAAGGGCTACCACAGCAACGCGGCGCTGGTTGGACATGGTCACATACGGACGTACATCAGCGAGCCGGATCGGGGACGACGCAACTGGGCGGGCAAGACGGCTGAACGTGATGCGGTATATGCCAATCGGCGGCGGATTCGCGGGGCGCGCGGGCGTCGGCTGATGCGCAAACGTGGTGAGTTGATCGAGCGGAGTTTTGCGCACTGCTACGACACGGGTGGGATGAGACGTACGCACCTGCGGGGACACGACAACATCCTCAAGCGGGTCCTCGTGCACGTAGCGGGCTTCAACCTGTCGCTGGTCATGCGCAAACTGCTTGGTGCGGGCACACCGCGAGGCTTCAGCGGGCTTGCCGCGCGAATTTGGGGCAAGTTCCGCGTCCAACTTGTGCGGCGAGACTTCATCGCGGCACTACAAGAGTTCTACGCGCTAATGACGCCCCGCATGACGCGCGGACTGCGCGCCGCCGCGTAGAGTCGAATGCAGCCCGGAGCACGACTTCCGCCACGGGCTGCTAGCCAATGAGATGGAGATTCGAATTCAAATGCCTGAGATGGAACGACACGCACAGCAGCATGCTTTGCAGCTCGTGTTGCATCGCCAATCAGCGTAGGCGCGAATACGCGTGAAGGGTACGATGCCTTCATGCACTCGGAATTCAATCTCCGAAAACCCAAGTTGCATGGTCGGATTGGACTTGAATGAAAACGGCGCCATGATCCAACGCCAGCAGAATTCCGGCTCGGGTTGGTGCGTGTGGGGTGTGCGCGCCGTTTCAAAAAGGACCGCACTCGCTGATTCCGCGGCCACTTGCAGGCGTAATGAGTGTTGGCACTTCGGAATGAAAATGATGATGAATGAGAGGTGCCCAACCGACAAGAAAGTCATGGTGCGGGCGGTCATTGTCCCCGCGCCCTGTCGGCGGACGCCACCAAGGGCGGCCCCCATGGCGCGGGGGCCCGGTTCCTTCCGGCGACCTTTTTTAGCCGAGGCCCGCTGGAACAGCTTCAAGGTTAGACAGAGTTTGTTTTACACGGGGTAGATTGCTTGGTCAGAGATGCAAAGTGATGAGGCCAATGGACTTACATCAAGAACGCGATGTCGCGCGCTTGTTGAAACGCGATGCCGACCTGGAGCGCCTGCTGAGAATCATGGTGTGCTGGTGGGACGGCGCAACACTGGCCACGATCGCCAGCCAAAACGGCATCAGCGTGCAGCGCGTCGGGAAGCTGCTCGCACGCGTCGGCTGCACGAAAACTCTCTGGCAACGCGCCGATCATGATCGACCTGATTCGCGACGGGAGGCCTCGCCGACGCATCTTGTCGAAGCCCGGTGTGCTCTGATGCATCGACTGGCTGGACGACTGACCGTTCGTCAAAGGGCGGCGCTCGCCTGGCAGGCATTGGGTCTGCGGCAGACGGATGTCGCCAAGCGCACGGTCACTTCTCCGCAGAACGTCCGGAACCTGGTGGTCGCAGCGCGCTGGCGCCTGGAACGGCTATCAAGCCCGAAACGCCCAAAGCAAGTGGGTCTACGGGAGCAGCGCGCGGCGCCGGTCGTGGCACCACCTGTTGACGACGTGGACCTCGATATTGATTGGGGCGAGTTGATCAACGGGATTAGCGAGCAAAGCTCGCAGGTCGCAGGGCACGCAGGCCATGTGCACGACGTTGGCGCAGGACGCGATAGCGGCGTCACGGGGCGACGCCGGGGCGCGAGTGGTGGAAGAGTGCGTCCACGGCACTGGAACGCACACGTGCAAACGCAGTCGGAGCCGCGGGCGCGCATCGCGGAGGATTGAAACACGCAAATCGATTGATCGCAAACCGCGGGAGATCAATGACGAGGCGGTCTCCGGACAACCCGCGGTGCTGGAGTGCATCAGCGCATCGCCAATTCCCATGAAGCCGCGCGAGGAGAATATGCGATGAGGATTTTCTGTCGCCGGACAAACGCCCGGGCGAGGACCCAGGCGTCGTTGGAGAATGCTTGATGTGCTCAGGCCCCGGCTTCCAGGGCGAAGTACTCGGTCATGGCGTCGAGATGGACGCCGGACGTGGTCGCGGTGTAGTTCCTGCGGCTGCGCGTATCAATGATCCCGCGCTCCTTGAGGAACGCGACCGCCACCGCGACCTGCGTCCAGGGCATATCCTCCTTCAGGACGATGGTCTCGAGCGTGAATGGCTCATCGCCGAGTTCGTCGATCGCCTGGGCGACGCGGTCCAGCGCCGCCACCGGGCAGCGATGTTCGTACGGTTGGCCCCGGCGCGGCGCGACCTTGCGGACCAGGTGGCCGTCGAGCACCGCGAAGCATTCGTCGCGTTTACGCCGGGTGAACATGATCCTGCACCTCCTCGCCGTGGACCAGGCGTACGGCCTCGCGTAGCGCGTCCCATTCTTCGGCGGTCACCATCTCGTCTTCGCGGCGCTCGAGCAGCGTTTCCGTGGCGGCGAGCAGGTTCAGCCAGCGCTGGTGCTCTTGGGTGGTTATGCTCAACATGGGTCAATCTCCTTTCGGGTAGCTCACTTTCCGGCGGTAGCCGCCGCGTTGAATGCAAACCGGCCGCGTTCCATCTTCAGGAAGCGAGACGCGGTACCCTTGGTGCTGGTCTCGCGGAGGATGGCGCTGTAGAGCGTCGCGTGCGGCGTCTTGCCGCCGGGGCTCGTCCAGAGCTTTTGCTCGGCCATCGCGGCGATCATCTCTTTGGTGTTCAGTGTGCCGCCGGCCTGCTCGAGGACTTGGGCGGCTGCATCGAGCGCGCTGACGCGCTTGGACCTGGCTTCGGCCGGCGTCGTGGACTTCTTTGTGCGCTTCGGATTGGGTTTCGACTCGGCAGTCGCCGCAGCATTTGCGGCTTCCGCCACTTCGATGATGGCGTTCGTCGCCACAGTATCCGCGTCCACGATGTCCGCAGCGGCGCGAGCACCTTCCTCTTCGTTGGCGCACTGGCGATCCCAGCATTTCTGGCAGAGCGGCTTGCCCAGGTGGGTCAGCGCGGGCTTGCCCTTGCAGCGCGGCGTGCCGCACTTGTTGGGGTCGTACGACTTCGGGCTGTCCGCCATCGCGCGTTCGCTGGCCGTCTGGCCATCGGGCGATTTGACGCGTTCATCGCGCAGCCGGGCGTTTTCCTTCTTCGCGGCCGCGGAGGCCTTCAACTTCGCGGCAGGCTTCGCGCCCTTCTTCGTGGTGGACTTCGCTTTACTGCTTTTTGTCTTGGTTGCCATGGTTTGGCTCCTACGTTCAGGTTCCCGGTGCTCCCCGCCCACGCGGACAGGTTCGTCGGCCCCGGCGCTGGGGGTCGCGTGGGCGACCCGTTGCGCCGAGGTCGATCAGGCCTCCAACTGCGGCGTGGGCGACTGGTTTTCGCGGGCGCGCTCCTCGAAATGCTCGGCGATCTCCAGCGCCGTAGTCAGCGCGTCGATCTCGCCCCGCAGCCGTTCCAGATCGGTGAGTCCGCCGCACCAGCCGGTGGCGCTGCGTGGTTCGGTGAAGTTCTCGGTTTCGCGGATGCGCTTGGCCGCGTCGGTGAGGTTGCGGGCCACCGAGTCAGCCAGGTCGGCGTAGCGCTCCGCCGCCCAGACGATGCGGCGCCGGACTTCGGTGACGGCGGTACCGCGCCCGCCAGCATTGACCTCGGCCACCATCAATTCGTGGGCCTTGGCGCCCAGCTTCGATTCGCGTTCCTTTCGCATGACCTGCTCCTTTCGTTCTCGTGGTTAGAAGTTGTTGCTCACGATGCACCAGGGCTTGGCGATGGGCTCGTAGCGCTCGGGGAACACGCGCTGCCCGCGGCGCTCGATCGCGTTCACCATCCGGCTGCTCAGGTCGCCAACCCGCACGTTGCCCTTGGCGAGCGCCGCGGCGATGGCCTTCACGTCCGCCTGGTGGCGGGTGACCGCGTTTTCGATCTCGCGTGCGTCCTGCGTGTTGGCGATCTCGAGTTCCTCGACCTGGGCGGCGGCTGCGTTCAGGATCTCGGCGATGCGCTGCTGGCGCTCGGCGATCTGGGCCACCATTCGGGTGGCGACCTGCGTTGCCTTGGTCTTGTTCGTCGTGGTCTTCATCTGCGTTTCTCCTTCTGGCGAACTTCGCGTCGCCACATGTCATGTACGACATGTCTGGCCCGGAATCCACTCGGAATAATGGAATTCCATGATTCTTTTTCAGGGCAAATAGGGAATTCCATTGCCACCGGAATGCCGCCGTTTGCTGGCCATTCCGGTTTGACCGGAATGGCCGATTCCGGCGGGACTGCAACGCGCGCCGGCGCTGTGGCGCGCTCAGTCGTTGATCGGGACGTGGACGATGCGAAAGGTGTCGTCGGGCATGCGATGGTTGTGCATGTAGGCGAACGCGACGCCGGCCGCGGCCAGGCGGTTAGCCTCGGCCCGACTGACGACCATCCGCCGGCTATCGACCAGGATGGCGACGCCGCCTTCGATCTCGGCGTGCTCAACGGCGTCGATGGAACTCGTGAACTCGATTCCGCGAAATTCGATGGTCATGGCAATCCTCCGTGGTTGGTGGTCTGGTTAGCTCGTCAGCGTCTATGGCACGAACATATTCCCGCAGGTCTGGCAATCGACGTGCGCGTCGTCGCGCCAGACCAAGCGGTCGATGTCGGTCTCGAAGCATTGCGGGCAGTGCGGTCCGCCGGTGAGTTCGCGGAACCCGCCGAGCATCTCGATCAACGTGCCGCGGATGTGGCCCATGGTGCCGGCGTAGCCCCAGTCGGCGGGCTCGGCCTCGGCGTTCTGCGTGAAGCAGTCCAGCGTGGTATTCAGGACGTTCAGCAGCCTGGCGACCTCAGCGCGGCGCTGGCGGTAGGTCTCGATCGCGGTCAATTCGGTGGTGGTCTTCATGGTTCGTTGGTCCTTTCCGGCGATCTTAGTGTCGCCATCCATGATGTACGCTGCGTTTCGCGGAATGGGAAGGCCGGAATAATGGAATTCCCTATAATGTACCGTAAGCAGCATGCGGATTCCGGTGCCACCGGAATGGGTGATTCCGGCGTCACTGCAATGCGGGAGCGCGCAGAAGGGCGGGCGGCGTGATCGATCACGACGTAATGCCCGACGTCGCGCAGGGCGTAGCCCAGGACGCGGACGTCGGCCCACGGGCGAACCCGACGGCCATGGCGGTAGCGGACGCCGCCCGGTTGCTCACCGCGGCGGGTGGCCAACGGATTTCGCCCGAGATGATTGCGGCGGACGTGATGGCCGGCGCGCCCGTCAACGCCGACGGTACCATCAACCTGGTGCAGTACTGTGCTTGGCTCGTACGCGAGATGGCGACCCTTGGCGATTAACCCGCGCAAGCTGAAGCCCACTGAGCTGGTGCGGCTGCTGAACTCGACGTCGCTGGGCGAGGTGATCAGCGAGCGGCAGCTGCACCGGCACCGTGCGCGCGCCGGCCTGCGCATCGGCGACTGGCGGACCATCGACGTGCTGCGCTACACCGCCTGGCTGCGCGTAACCATCGAGGAGCGCCGGGTGGCGAAGGCGGCGGTCGGTTCCGTGGGCGGGTCGGATTACGATGCCCACCGCGAGCGCTCGCGACAGCGCAACCTGGCCATGTCGCAGTCCGGGCGGAACATCGGCGAACTGCCGGCAGTCGAGGATCCGGAACGCAAGGCGCGGGGCGCGAAGGATTTTCGGTATTTTTGTGAGCAGTACCTGGCACCGACGTTTCACCTGCCCTGGTCGGACGATCACCTCAAGGTCATTGCCAAGATCGAGCAGGCGGTGCTCGAGGGCGGGCTGTTCGCCATGGCCATGCCCAGGGGATCTGGGAAGACCAGCCTGTGTGAAGTGGCTTGCCTTTGGGCGCTGGTCTATGGCCATCGCGAGTTCGTGGCGCTGATCGGCGCCGATGAAGAGCATGCTGCGAACATGCTGGATTCGATCAAGGTCGAACTGGAATCCAACGACCTGCTGCTGGCCGACTTCCCGGAGGTCTGCTTCCCCATCCAGGCGCTGGAAGGCATCCATCAGCGCGCGGGTGGGCAGCTCTACCAGGGTGAGCAGACGCACATCGGCTGGACTGCGCGCGAGATCATCCTGCCGACCATTCCGGACAGCCCGGCGAGCGGCGCGATCATGCGCGTTGCGGGCATCACCGGACGCATCCGAGGCATGAAGCACAAGCGTGTGGACGGGTCTTCCATCCGCCCTTCGTTGGTGCTCATCGATGATCCGCAGACCGATGAATCGGCGCGGTCGCCGTCGCAGTGCGCTGCGCGTGAACGAATCCTCGCCGGCGCTATTCTTGGATTGGCTGGTCCAGGACGCAAGATTGCTGGTTTGATGACACTCACCGTCGTACGCCCGGATGATCTGGCCGACCGGCTGCTCGATCGCGAGAAGCACCCCCAATGGCAGGGTGAACGCACCAAGATGGTTTACGAGTGGCCGACCAACGAGAAGCTGTGGGCGCGCTACGCGCAACTCTGGCGCGAGGGCATGGCCGCCGATCGCGGCATTACCGATGCAACCGAGTTCTACCGCGAGAACCAAGCCGCCATGGACGCCGGCGCCGACATCGCTTGGCCGCAGCGCCACCATCCCGACGAACTCTCCGCGATCCAGCACGCCATGAATCTCAAGCTCGATCGCGGCGAGGCCGCGTTCTGGGCGGAATACCAGAATGAGCCCCTGCCGGAAGAAGAGGCCGACGCCGACCTGCTCAAGGCCGACCAGGTCGCCGCGAAGACCAACGGCCTCAAGGTCGGCGAGATCCCGTTGGCCGCGACCTACCTGACCATGTTCATCGACGTGCAGGCCAAAGCGCTGTTCTGGTTGGTCGCCGCTTGGGAAAGCGACTTTACCGGCTACGTCATCGACTACGGCACCGAGCCGGACCAGAAGTCACGCTACTTCACCCTGCGCGACGTGCGCCGCACGCTATCCACCGCATCGCCCCGCGCCGGGCTTGAAGGAGCCATCTTCGCCGGGCTCGAGCGCTTGACCACCAACTTGCTCAATCGCGAATGGCGCCGCGACGATGGCGCGGTGCTGCTCATCGACCGCTGTCTGATCGACGCGAACTGGGGCCAGTCGACCGACGTTATCTATCAGTTCTGCCGGCAGAGCGGTCATCGTCGCATCGTACTGCCCAGCCACGGCCGATACGTGGGCGCTTCCAGCGTGGCGTTCAGCGACTACCAGCGCAAGCCCGGCGATCGCGTGGGGCTCAACTGGCGCATCCCCGCGATCAACAGCCGCCGGTTCGTGCGCCACCTGGTCTTCGACGCGAATTACTGGAAGAGTTTCGTGCACACCCGGCTGGCCGTGCCCACGGGTGATCCGGGGACGCTCACCCTCTTTGGCCGAAGCGCCGAGCGGCACCGGCTGATTGCCGAGCACCTGACCAGCGAGTACCGGGTAAAGACGGAGGGACGCGGCCGTACCGTGGATGAGTGGAAGCTGCGCGCCAGCGGGATGGACAATCATTGGCTGGACTGCCTGGTCGGGGCCGCGGTGGGCGCGTCGATCGTCGGGGCGGTGCTGCCAGGCACCCAGGCGCCGCGCCGACCCAAGCGCAAGGTCAGCCTCGCCGAATTGTTCAACCAGGCCCGCGCGAACCGCCCGAGCTGGTGATCAAGAAGTCGATGCACTTCGTCGCTGCGTTGATCCATACCGTACGGCATTCCACGAGGGACAATGCTACCGCAAGCATCGCTGCGCGCAACTGTGGGCGGAATGCCATGGCGGGTCGATCTTTATTACCCCTATTGTGAATGGTGATTCGGTGACGTAGGCGACCGGAACAGCAGGTAGCTGACCGCCAGTTCTGCGTTCCAGGTCGCATGATCTGACGTTGCTTTGTTGGCACCGGGTGCTGTAAGGCGCATCCCCGACAATTCAAGCGTGGGATCCATCTCAAGAAGGGCCCAGGAAATCCCCACCGCTTGTACGAGCGTGACGCCTTCCAGGTACAACCGGGTTGTGTGCCGCTCATACGGTTCGCCGGTAACGCGCTGGGCCGGTTGTGGGATGCTGTCCTGCCAGTGAGTTTTGGGCACATCGGCGCGCGCCAGGGCGGCGTCGACTTGGGCGAGCAATTCGTCGTTCGCCCGTTCCCGATCGGTGGCCCGTTGTGGCGCGGTGCGCAGCGCGCGAATGTGCTCAGCGTCGACCTGCATTTGCCCAAGCCCGGCGACCTGCGCCGCGTGAATGCGCTGCACGGTATCTAGTTTGCCGGCTTGCCAGGCATAGACCCAGAACAGGGTAAGGAGCATCACACCCATCACCACCCCGATTCGCCGCCGTGCGGACGCGCGAGTTGTTGCAGCGATCGATGCGCGCGGGGTCGAGCTGACCGGACCATCCTGGACTTGGACAGCGCCGGAATGATCGCGGGTTGGATCAGGGCTGCGCGGCATGGGCAACCTTTCGGGCACGGATGGTGAACTCGACGCCGCCGTTTTTGTCGCGGGAGGTGCGCGGCGGCGGGACGGAGGCGCCTGCAATGGCGCGCACAGCGTCGGCGATGCGTTCGGCGTCGCGATGATCCGCGGTGATTCCGCGCAGTGAAGCCTGCTGCGCGTCGATATTGGCCTCCAGCAAGGTGATACGAACATCTCCAGGCAATCGGTCGATGAACGCTCGCAGGTCGTTGAGCGGACCTGCGCGATTTAGCCGCAGCGCATCGCCGTTCGCATCGCCGGTCGCGCGCGGCGTGAGCGCGGCGATGCGTTTTCGCTCCGACGCGAGCTGCAACGCGGGTCCGGCGCGGAGGACGGCATCCGGCAGAGTTTCCTTGAATAGCGCCGTTTGGCGGGCAAGCAGTTCGGAGTTGGCTCGTTCGAGATCGCGACGCGTGCGGACCGTGTCTGCAAGCAGGATAATCAGCAGGAGGGCAACCAGCGCGGCGCAGCGCTTCGCAGAGCGGGTGAGCGCACCCAGGGCGTCGCCGCGCGTTAACGCTCCGGCGCGCAGATCTGGTTGTCGGTCGTTGATTTCCGCGGTGAGCAGCCGGTGCAATGCCGGCGCGGGCCCCTCGGCCACCGCCGGATCGGGGCTGCCTGCCGCTTGCCTGCGTTCACACATCAAATCCACCAGCACCCAGTCTGCGGCGACCAGACCGGTGTAAGCTTCCGTCAGCGCGATCTGCCGCCGGACCCAGGGATCGAGCGCGCTGTCGAAGGCGATCGGAGCGCCGTCGGCGGCGGGCCCATCGGTGTCTGCTCCAGCAGTATCCGTTGTGGTCCGCGGGCGATGCAGCGCGCGCAGCGCGACAGGCAATGTCTCATCCGTTCCCCGCTGGATCAGGATGAGGCGCCGCGCGTCCTTCCAGACGATTCCAGACGGCAGGTCGTCCGCCGGTGGATACGCCGCGTTCATGACCATCGCGTCGACCAGCACACGATCGATGGCGATATTTCGAATATCAAGCTGGGCAAGTAAAGCCCGCAGCGGCGCGGTGCGCACGGCCATTCCCCAGCACGCATTCCCGGATGCGCCAGACGATGCGGGTCGCGCAAATGCCGTGGTAACCTCCTCGATGGGCAGCGGCAGGAACTCTTCCAGCGCGTATGCCGCGGTTTCTGAGGTGGATCGTCGATCGAGCCCAATTAGCCGCGCCGTGTAGCACCACGTTGTCGGAACGATCAGGTCCGCAGGGCCCGGCGCCGAAGTGCAGCCCGAGACCACCGCATGGATCGCGGTAGACACCTCGTCCCAGTCGATGCCGTCGTGCAGGTGGGTCGGCACGTCGATCGTCTCTTCCCGATATGTGAGCAGTTCCCAGCGTCCGCGCCGGCGGCGCAGGCTTGCGGCAGCGATGCACTTATCGCTCAACAGGATGCGCAGCCGGTTCATGGTGCGGTCTCCCGAACGAGCGAATTCGTGGTGGGCAGTTCCAGCCAGTAGGTCTCGTTGCCGCAGCGCAGCGCCGCCCGGCGCGGCTCCACCGCGGCGAGTTCGAACCGCTCGCAGGTCTCGTGCAGACGAAACACCCGCGGTGCGCCCCCGGCGGTCTGCAGCTGCGCCCACGCCCGGTCACCTTCCACAAACGTCGCCAGCAGCGTCGGAAGTTGCGGTGGCGCAGGAGGAGAAGTCGACGGCGTCTGCTCCACCACCGGATCGACGGGCGGCTGGCGCAGATCGCGTTTCCAGACCGGTGCATACCAGATGAGTGGATGTACGTCGCGTGTTGGGGTCTTAGACGACGCTGACGAAGGCGGCGTGGGACCGATCGTCGGCGGCGGTGTCCCGCCGCGATCGCGCAGCAGACCATACGCGGCCCAGACAAATCCGGCCGCGGCGGCAACCTGCACCAGCCCCAAGCCATGTCGAAGCCGGCGAACGGTTCGCGAAGTTACCATTGCACCTGGCTCCAGTAATGGATCTTGTTTACCTTGCCGTTTTGCACGTCAACCACCACCAGCCAGCGACGCACATCGTTGCGGATCAAAGTGGTGATGTTCAGCGCGTAGCGCGGAATGCCGGCGCCCAGCCTGCGGCCGACCTCGGCGCGGGTTCGCGCGTCACGGCTGGCGAGCGCGGTGGTCAAGCCCGCGCGGCGCGCGCTGGTTTCAGCGGCCAGTACCTCCCCGGCGAGCGCGGGATCAAGATCCTCGAGCAACACGCGCAGGACTTCAGGATGCGCGGCGTCCACGTCCACTCGGCCGTCGCCGAACGGGGTGACCACGTCGCTCCAGCAGATCGGGTGCGCGCCGCTTGGTGCATCGCGTTCAAAACATCCCGGCGCCAGGATCGCGCCGGGATCCGTGTCGGCGAACAACTGGTCGTACCACGCGTAGCGGAGGACCTTTTCCGAACGCGGGTCTTCCCTGGCCATCAAGGCGTCGCGCGTCGGATGCAACTGGACGCGCACCGCGGGCAGCGCCAGGCGTTGCTGCAAGGTACGCAGCTTGCGGGCCAGCCGAACTTCATCCGCAGGCCTGGAAAACGCCGCCACGCCAAGTCGGGCGGCGTCGCAGGTCACCCGACAAGTAACTTGGCACTCACCCAGCGTGATCGATTCCCAAGAACGGGCCAAATCCATGGCGTTGTCCGACGGCGCGCGATCTTCGCCGAGACGCGCCGCCACGATCCCGACCATGCTTTCCACCGCAAGCCGGTGCTGCAAATCGTTCGCCCGCCGCCCGCTGAGTAGCGCCGCGGCTGCGGACTGGGCGGCCGTGCGCCCGACCGCGGCAACCAGCAGCACAACGAGCAGCAGCGTCATGACCAGCGCCACGGCGCGCCGCCGAATTGGACCGAATCTAGCGGACACGGCGTCGTTCCTGTTTGCGTGCATGGTCGAGTTCAAACGTGCGCGACACAACGTCGGATGATCCGCGCCATCGGACGGTTAAGCGCAGCGCTTGCGGCACGTGCTCCGCGCGCTCGTCATCGCGTTGCACCGGCCGCCAGGTGCCCCCGGCAAACACCTCCAGACTCAGATCTTCCAACGGGCACGCGAGCACGTCCTCCGTCGCCGACTGACGCTGGGTGTGAGATTCCGCGACGCGGACCCACTGCAGCGCGTCGCCGTCGTCTGTGCGGCGCAGCTGGTGCACGACGCGATGCGGCAGCATGACCTGCGCCGCTCCGATTGACCGCTCAGCGAGCAGGCAATCGATGGTGAGCTCAGGACGGCCCGCCGGATCCAGTCGCACCGCGACGGCGCGCGTGCCCCGCAGCCGTCCGGCGAGGTCACGAGTCAGCGTCTCGAATGGCCAGGCCTGCGCGGCCTGTTCCCGGCTTCGCGTCTGGGCGCGGCGCTCGGCCGCCAGCGTCTGCACCGTGATCCGGCTGACCGCGGTCAGCAGCCCCGCGGCGAGCAGCAGCGCCAGAAGGACCTCGATCAGCGTGAAGGCGCGCGCCGACAGTCGGTATTGATCCACTTCTTGCTTGGCGGGTCGACGGTGGTTCATTTGGTTTCAGCCACGGGCACGAGCCAGATGACGACTTGCCGAAGTTCAGTGGTTCCGTCCAATCCGTCATGCACCACGTCGAGGCGCACCTGCAGCAGACTGTCGCCGTTGACTTGGTCATATGGCACTGCGCTTCGCGTCCAGCGCCAGGCCGGGAGTTCTTCGAATACGCCCTCGGCCGGCCGCGACCAGTCTTCATGCCGCAGCCGCCAGCCGATGACCAATTCGTTAAGCGCGTCGCTGACGCGCACGCGCTCCGCACTCCATGCGATCTGGCGCGTAGCCCGGGCGTGAGCCAGCAGCAGGCTGCTCGCGGCGATGACGAGCAAGGCAAGCGCGGCGACAACTTCCACGAGGGTCATCGATCTGCAGCGTGAGCGCTTCATGGTCATCATTTCGCGCATGCCGACGAATCGGCGAATGCCTCCAGCGCCGCCTGGGCGTCGAACGGACCTTCCCAACGCAGCCGGACTGGTCCGCCGCGCCCGTCGATGATCACCGCGGCCTGCAGCTCGCCTGCGCGAAGCACGAGAGCCCGCGGGTCGGCGCGGCCGTCGCCGTTGACCCGGACTGCGCACTGCTCCGTCGTCTCATCCGAACGCGGAGCGCAGTCGGTAAGCACTACGCCCTTCGGCCAGCGCAGCGGCTTGGGTGGCGACCAGACCAGTGCGTGCTGATCGATACGCAGTTCACGCACCGCGCCCTGCGCAGCGCCGATCCGCCAGCTCAACACCTGCGGCAGGCCGTCGGCCTGCGCGAGTATTTGCGCTTGCGCTACCGCGACGTGGACCTGTTCTGCTGCCGTTTCGATTCGCGCCTTTTCGCTGACGGCGTACAGGCGCACCGTGGCCAGCGCCACCGCGCAGGTGAGCAGCACCGTCACCGCGAGGATTTCCACGAGGGTGAAGCCGAGACGTCGGTTCGCAGCGACCAGTTGTACTGCGGGCAAGTTCATGTGCAGTTCCGTCTCATACTGGCGTCGTCGGCCCTGGATCGGGGTTAGTTCGCTGCGGCGCGATCCAGTTCCCAGCTGACGATGTCCGCGTTCCCGCCGTCACCGCCCTCCGCGCCGTCGGCGCCCTGGCTGAAAAGGTCGAACGTGCCGTGCAGGCCCGGATAGATGTAGACGTACTCGTGCCCCCAAGGATCGAGCAGATCGCCCTGCAGAATGCCTTGTGGGTGTTGCGGCGTCCGCTGTTGCAGCAGCGCAAGGCCTTCGTCGTTGGAGGGGTAGCGACCGTGCTCGGTAAAGTACAGTTCGAGCGCGCTGGTGATCTGCGCGATCTCGCTCCGCGCCGTGGTCTGCTTGCCGGTCACCAGGTAATCGTTGACCGACACCGTGACCACCGAGGCCAGCAGGCCCAGGATGACCAGCACGACCATCAACTCGACCAGCGTAAAGCCGCGCCGTGCGCTTTCGCGCCATTCCAAGCTTGCGCGTCGGCCGCGTGAACCCATCGGTGGTGTTTTCTTCATCGCATCACCTCGGTGGCCTGCAGGATCGGAAGCACGGTCGCGAAGATGATGAAGCCGATCATCCCCGCGAGCAACACGATGAGCAGCGGCTCCAATGCGGCGGTGAACTTGCCGAGCGCCAGGTTGACCTCCGTCTCGTAGGCGGTGCGCAGCTCGCCGAGCATCGCCGGCAGTTCGCCCGCGTTCTGGCCCACCGCGACCAGCTGCACCACCACCGGCGGAAACACCCGCGAACCGGCCAACGCCGGCGCAATGTCCGCCCCGGCTTCGACACGCTGCTCGATCACGGATAGCTCCTCGGCCAGCACGGCATGCCGCGTGCCCCCGCGCACCAGGCGCAGCGCTTCGACAAACGGTATCCCCGTACCCAGGAGCATGGCCATCTGCTGGGCGAAGCGCGCCACCAGCGTCTTGCGCAACAGACCGCCGACCAGCGGCACGCGCAAAGAAGCGCCGTGCAGTGCCCGCCGGCCCGGCGCGGTGCGCAGGACCGCGGCAACGGCGACAATCAACGCCAGTGCCAGCGCCGCCAGCAGCGGCCAGCGGGCCACGAGCAGATCACTCGCCGCCTTGAGCCACGCGGTCGCGCGCGGCAGCGGCTGACCGCTTGCGGTGATCACGGTCAACAGCTGGGGCAGCACGTGCGTCATCAGAAACAGCGTTACACCGATGCCCAGCACGAGCAGGATCATCGGGTAGACCAGCACTGCGGACACGCGCTGGCGCAGCGTTGAACGCTCCTTCAGGAACGCCGCCAGTTGCGTCAGCGCCGATTCGAGCGTCCCTGCGCGCTGCCCCACGCGCACCGCCGCAAGCATGAACCCATCAAACCACAGTGGATGCGCGGCCAGCGCGTCCGCCAGCGCCGCGCCGCCGGTGACGCGCTCACGCACGTCGCGCAGCACGGTCTGCCAGCCGCCGCGGGGATGCTGCCGGATAAGCACATCGAGAGCATCGGCCAGCGGAACCCCGCTGCGCAGCAATAGAGCGAGCTCACGCGCACTGTCCGCGACGCGGTCGGCCCGCCGGCTGGCCGCGCCGGCGCGCAGGCGCTGCGCCAGCGTGTTCCATGCGTTCCCCGTGCGGTCCGACGCCGCCAGCGCCGGCGAGAACCGCGCGATGCGCAGCCCGCGGTCGCGGAGCAGTCGTCGCCCGTCCGCAGGCGTGTCGGCGGTCAGCGTGCCTGTCGCCGCCCGACCCAGCGCGTCAATCGCCTTGTATGCAAACACCGCCATCGTGACACCGAAGGGCAAAAAGAAACGCGGAACGATGAACGCGGAATGATGAATGAGGACAAGGTCCAAAGTCAGAAGTGTGAAGTGATCACTTATCACTCAGCACTTTGCACTCATCACTTTGCACTTTGCACTCGCCATTCATCGTTCATCACTCATCGTTCCTCGTTTGTCGTTCCACCCTCTTCTCCCGCATGGGTCACCCGCACGACCTCGGCAAACGTCGTCTGTCCGGCGCACAGCTTGTCGATCGCGTCCTGCCGCAGCGTACGCATCCCGGCACGCTGCGCCGTTTGCTTCACCTCCGCGGCCGAAGCCCGGCGCAATACCAGGTCGCGCACCGCGTCGTTGACTTCCAGCAGCTCGAAGATCCCGCGGCGTTCGAAGTAACCGGTCTGCTGGCAGTGCGCACAGCCTTGGCCCGCGGCGACGCCGGCGCAGGATTGCGCACCGGTTAGACCCAGGCGGTCCTGCTCGGCCGCACTCAACTCGACCGGCGCGCGGCACTGCGGACAGATCATTCGCACCAATCGCTGGGCGAGCACGCCGATCAGTGAACTCGCGACCAGGTACGGCTCGATACCCAGGTCGAGCAGCCGCGTGACCGCGCCTGCGGCGTCGTTGGTGTGCAGCGTGCTGAGCACCAGATGCCCGGTGAGCGCGCTCTGCACCGCCATCCGCGCGGTGTCCACGTCGCGGATCTCGCCGACCATGACCACGTCGGGATCCTGCCGCAGCACGGTGCGCAGACCCGTCGCGAAGGTCATGCCCTTTTTGTCCGAGACCTGCGTCTGGCTGATCCCTGGAAGCTGGTATTCGATCGGGTCCTCCAGGGTGAGCACGTTGAGCTGCGTGCAGTCCAGTTCCTGCAGCACGGCATAGAGTGTCGTGCTTTTGCCTGAGCCGGTCGGCCCGGTAACCAGGATGATCCCGTGCGTATGCCGCACCAGTCTTCGAAAGACATTCAAGTCGCGGGCGCTCATGCCCAGCTCCGGCAACCGGTACAGCCGCGCGGACTTGTCGAGCAAACGGATGACCACGCGTTCGCCGTGGCTGGTGGGCAGCGAGCTGATCCGCAGATCGACCACCCGGTCGCCGAGCGTCACCGTGGTGCGACCGTCCTGGGGGAGGCGTTTTTCGGCGATATCCATCTTGCCGATCACCTTGATGCGGCTGACGATCTCATCGAGCAGTCGCCGCGGCGGCTTCACGTCGTCGTAGAGCACGCCGTCGATCCGCAGCCGCACCTGCACGTGCCCCGCGAACGGCTGAATGTGCACGTCGCTCGCCCGCCGCTTGATCGCGTCGAAGAGCAGTGAGTTGACCAGCTGCACAACGGGCGCGCTGCCCGCGGCGTCGAGCAGATCGTTGTCGGAGATGAAGGATTCGAGCTGGGCCTTTGGATCATTGTCTGCGATTCCGCCGAGCACCGACGCGACGCGGCTGTCCTGGGCGCCGTAGGCGCGGTTGATGGCGGCGAGGATTTCATCATGCGGAACGAGTACTACGTCGACAGGCACGCCCAGATGCACGCTGATCGTGTCGGCGGTCGGCAGGCGCATCAGATCATCCAGAACCAGGCGAAGGCCAGCACTGCCATTCTGCAAACCTAGTGCGCGAGATCGCCGCGCATACGAAATTGGAACCCGCTTCATGAACTGTGCCGACGGCGATTCTCCAGCCAACGACTCCATGCGTGGCAAACGCGCCAATAACTCTAACGTATCGAATCCTTGCGTCATCGCATCCACATCAGTTTATCCTGGGGGTAGTCCTTGCCCTTCACTTCGGTCCTGCGATACTGCACGTCGGCGCACTGATTACGCAGGGCAATCGGGCAAATATAGCCGACGATCCGCGTTGGTGTTGGCGATGCATGCACAGTCAATGGACGCAATACTCAAAACTCGGCTTTCTCACTCATTAACGGACCATTTTGTTAATTCTCGCTGCAATTGTCTCCCTCGTCATTGCCTCGCCAGAGTTACGGACGCCTCACCAGAAAATTTGTTCGCGACTTGCTGCCAATACAGCAACTTTCCTGTGGGCGCAGGATAGTGCGCAGCACATTGCCCCCAGTCGGATCAACTTCAACAAGAATATATCCATCGTCGTTCGTTTCTCCCGATAGGATAAACAGGCGACCATCCTCAGAGAACGTGACAGGTCCAAGTAGGGGCATGCCCTCAATGCCACCCGGGACGAGAATTCGCATTAGGGAGTAATCGACTCTATCGAGAACTAAAACTCCAATGTTAGGATTCGCGCTAACATACAGGTGGCCATCAGGGCCATAGGTTAGATCTGTAAACTCGGTAGCACCATAAGAACCACTTGGAATTACGGCACCCGGAGGTTCACCACTTTGAATGTCAAATGCATGCACTTGCGTATAGCCAGTTACGATTGTTGAGACGCCATCGAAAGCTATGGCAAAAGGCAAAAACTCGTCTGCGCCATTCGAACTAGCGTCCAATGCACATAGCTGCTCCACCGCTCTAGTTCTTAGATCGATTAGCACTATTTTTTTCTCTTCTACACAGGCCGCAGCAAGTAGTTGCGGCGCTATAAGCGTGATGCCCGCCATCGTACATCCCGATACAGGAACCAGCGAATAGTCAATGCCACTGCGTGGATTCGCTTCGTATGCATCTTGGATATAGATGCCAAACGGAGTCACTGCGACATAGAATTTAACGCCGTCGGCTGTTCGCTCGAATGCCATTCCTCCCACCGCGCCCCCTAGGTCCGGTATGTAAGCCGCCTTTCTACCCGCCTCGGAAACCTCCGTCACGTAGAAGTACTGACTCACGAGGAAGCTCCCGGAGTTTCCACAGCTGCCAGGAAGCCAACATGGTCCCAGAGTGAAAAAATATCCGTCCATGCCACAACCGGCGGCTATGTATAGAAAAGCTGCACCGCAAGAGAAGAATGTGACCGTAGCAATGATTGCTCTTCTCATATCAGATTATCCCGCGTGCGAAGATCGTCAACATTATTATTAACGAGGAGTTGGATGAAGCTCTGGGCAATCACCCGCGCAATCCTGGCTGTACGGATTGATATATGTCTCATTGAAAGTGTACGGTGTACAGAGCCTACATCTGCAGGATTGCGCACTATCATCGAATAGTTTCGGTAGATATGGAAATCGGTCGCAATCGAAGAATGTCATTGCCCACTGCCGATAGATCGTCGCCGACAATGACAATGATGAAGGGTCGAGCTGCCTCATTCTTCCGCACAACTCCCTATCTGCAGCGGCATTCGGTGCGGAATTGGCGTCAAGCAGATAAGACAGGTAACTGCCAAATGATGCCTCCTGCCAATCATCATCATGGTAGCAGCAGGCCAGATCGAGCGGGTCTACGGCGCAGCCTGTACAGAAGTCACTTCCATGGAGAGGCCCACACCAGTTTCCGTGATTAAGAAAGAGTAGTAGTCCGGCAATAGCCTGTGTAAGTCCTCCACTTCCAGCGGCCATCGGAATTCCGTCACCATCAGGATCGAGTATTCCTTCAGGCAAGGCGTCCAGGTATACATATTCGTTTGCCCTGAGTGACCCTGTCGCCCCTCCTTCAGCGTTCGCTAGTGACATTCTTTGCATATACCGCTTCGCGACCGGCGCGTAGTGCCGCCCCGCAAAGGCCGTGCCAGGTGCAATGCTTGATACACAAAGCGCCGCGACAAACCACAGTTTCATTTGTTTCGAATTCATAATGTCTCTCCTCGTATTTACTCATTTTCATTTGGAACATTCAACCCCGTTCCCGGATTCACCAGCACTTCAACCGGACCCTGCTCCGTAAAGACGATCTTCGGGACCGGCTGGCCGCGCAAGGCGTCGATCCGGGCCGTCAGCACGCTGCCCGCGTCTGCCAGGTGCTCGACGACGTGGGTGAAATAGTCATCGTCGGCTGTCCGGTGCGTCCAATTCCGCATGAGTTCAGTGACGGCCAGTGGCGCCATGGGGAACAGGAGGTTGGCCCGCAGGCTGTCCTGGACTGCGCGGTCGTGATCGCCGTGCCTGGCCCAGTATCCGGCGCGGGAGAGCAGGAGCATGGCCAGCATTTCGCGTGCCGTCAGCGAGGCCATTTCCGCGCCGCGAGCCTTGCAGCGCGGCGACACCAGGTACTCACGCTCGTAGAATTCGTCCGCCATCTCGCCCCCGTAGCCCGTGGCCTCGATGTTGATGCGCGTTTCGCCGTCGTCCCAGCGGGCAAACAGGTGGATGGGGACCGACACCAGCCTGATCGGATAGCCCAGCCGCCAGCCCAGGGCCACGTAAAGCATAGGCATTGAAACACACGTGCCCAGCTTGCGGTCGATCAGTCCGTTCAGGAACAGGTTCGTAGGATCGGCTGCGTCGAAGTCAGCCAGGTCGTAGTCGATCTTGAACACGGCGTTGATGTCGGACGCCAGCCAGCAGATACGGTACTCGGCGTCGCTGTGGTTGAAGGCTGCGGGATCATTCTGGAAACGATACCAGTGACGCTCGGTGTCGAAGCGGATGGTTGCAGCCCACTCGTCCAGGGTGCGGACATAGCGTTCCACGTCGAGGTCAGCGAACTCCGGAATGCTCCGGGCGACCGCCAGATTGATGATCAGCGGGTCCACCTTGTTCATTGCCTCGTCTGAAAGCGCCATGAGCGCATCGACCGTGGGTAATGCGGTGTTTACCCCGTAAGGCGACGCTGAGTGCATCGCAACTTGCGCAACCGGTTCAGCGCCCGAGTTGTTTCCAAAGGTTCGTCCTACAATCTGCCCGCCAAAATCGTGGCCAGCCCGCCCAGCAGAGCGCCAGTGCAAAGGAGCGCGCATCCGCGCAGCTTCGGCGATCGCCCGCGTTGCTGATTGGGCTGCACCGCTGCCCGACGCGCGTGATTTTGCTCGTTGCCGCGTTCCCGATTTGCTGGCCGACGCTTCATGACTGCACCTAACGCATCCACATCAACGTGTCCGCAGGGAAGTCCTTGTTCTGGACTTCAGCGTCCTCCAGCGCATTGGCGCTCAGGTAGCGCAGGTCGGCGAACTGATCGTCGCGCAGGATCACCGGCCGGATGAAAGCGTAGATCCGCGTTTTACTGCGTGACGCCGTGCTGCTCTGGAACAGCAATCCAACAACGGGAATCCGCCCCAGCAGCGGGATCTCACTCACGGAGTCTGACTCGTTTTCGACCTCGAGTCCGCCGACGATGATGGTGTACCCGTCTGGGATCTGGACCTGGCCGGTAAAGGAGTTCGTCGTGCGCGGCGGCGGCACCGCCGCGTCGCTGGCGGCGCCTGTAAAATTACTGAAGCTCAGGTTGTACTCCAGCGTGAGGTGTTCACCCTGGGCGATGTGCGGCGTGACCGTGAGCGTCGTTCCAGCTGACTCGAACCCTCCGAACGATGTCGTGGCGATGGTGTCGGAGGCGTTCACGCTGGTGAAGGGCGCCTCGTCGACGTTGCGCAGCGTCGCTGTGGTGTTGTCGCTGACCAGCATGCGCGGGGCGCTGACCACCTTGCTGTCGCCCTGCGTGGCCAGGGCGCGGAGGATGACCGGGATGCGATCGGGACGGATGAGCACGCCGTTTAGGCCGATGCCGGGAGTGAGCACGCGTTGCCCGGTGGCCACGTCCACGGTGGACAGCCCAAAGCTGGTGAAGACCAGATAGTCGGTACCGTTGCCCAGGTCCAAGGCTTCCAACTCCACGCCCAGGTTGAGTCCGTTGTTGCTGGTGATGGCCAGCAGGGTCATCTCGATGAGCACTTGCGCCGGACGCTGATCGAGTTCAGCGAGCAGGTTGGTGAGCTGCGCGTGGAACTCGGGTGTGCCCACGGCAATCAGCGCGTTGGTCGCTTCGTCCTCGGTGAGCACGTAGTCCGATCCCTGCACGCGTCGCGGCGTGCTGGCCGGCGCGATGGTGGGTTCGATGGCGCGCAGCGGCGGCGGAGGCATGGGAATGACCGGACTGCGCTCGGATTCATCGGCAGGTCGCAACGATTCCGTCGGCACAGCGCGCCCATCCTTCGGCGATTCGCCGGGAACATCGAGTAGATCATCGCGACCGTTCGTGATCACCCGGGCGTCGTCGAGCAGGTGGGTGAGCGTATCGAGGATCTCACCCACGGGCCGATGCTTCGGGCGGTAGATGCGCAGCCGCTGGGCGGACTCGGGAACCGGCCGATCCTCGTCGGCGAGCAGGCGGCGGATGCGCTCGTGGAGTGCAGCCGGCGCAGTCACGTACAGGCGGTTGGCCGCCTCGTCGGCGTGCATCTCCAGCGCCGGTTCGCGTTCACTTGCGCGGAGCACGCGTTCGATCAGCGTCTTGCAGCGCCCGACCGATGCATGTTGCGGTGTGTAAACCTGCAAAACTCCCCGGGCCGGCTCGGCGCTGTCGAACTGCGCGAGCAATTCCCGGGCACGCGCGATGCCCTCGGTTGTGCCGGTGACCAGCACCCGACCGGCATCCAGCGCCGGGCGAACCACGGTCGGCGTCGGCACCGGGCCGGCCTCCGCCACGGCTTCGGCAGCCAAAATCGACTCGATCTGCTGGCAGAGCGGCGCCACGTCGGGCTGCTGCACCGCGATGGACTCGGTAGTCATCGGCTGCGCCGGCGCGTCCATCAGTTCCACGAGTCGCAGGATGCGCGCCACCACCGCTTCGTAGTCGGTGATGATGATCGTGCCGCGTTCGGGCACTTCGATGAGCGAGGCTTTGCCGGATGAGGTGAACGCCTGAAGCCGCGCCGCAAGCTGCTTGGTATTGCCCGACGGCGCCGCGATCACCTGGGTTACGATGCGGCCGGCGGTCAGATCCGCGCCCGGCGGCTGCGTGCGAATCTCATCGGCCAACCGCTGTGCGTCCACCAGTGGGGTCACGCGATAAAGTCCGGGCAAACTGTCGGGCACCAGCGCCAGCCCGCGTGCGGCGAGCACTGCGTGGAGCAGGTCGAGCAGCCGGTCCTTGGCGATCTCCAGGCGTCCGGGGCGCACGACCACGTGCTGTCCTTTGAGTTCATCGGTGTAGAGGATGTGCACGCCGAGCGTCTGGCTGACGTAATCGGCGAGCGCGTCGAGCGGCAGTTGGTCGGGGTAGTCGATGGAGACGACTTCGGGCGTCGGGGCCTCTTCGGGCGTGGGCGCGTCCTCGTTCTGCGCATTCGCCGCGGCGCACACTGCAATCACGATTGCGGTGATGCAGGTCTGGGTGATGCTGTTCTGAATGACGAGTTGTGTGCGCATGCCGCTTCCACCGACTCCGTTGCACCGGTTTCCGGCGAGATGGCCATGAGCCGTACTGATGCTGCCACTCGCGTTTGTCGGACTACCCCACCTGGCCGGCGGGCGGCATCACGGCCTGCTCAGCGGCGGTGACCGCGGCGGCTGCGGCTGCGGCGTACTCGTGATAAGCGTCGATGGCCTGCTGGTTGTCCTGGGTGAGGATTCCCGCGACCGTTTGCTGCCAGGCGGTTTGCAGCGCGGCCTGCGCTTCGGAAGATTCGGCCGCGGCGGTCGCGAGTTCATACCGGCGCAGCGCGGTCGCGTAGTCCTGCCGCTGCTGGGTGGTGAGCGGCAGCATGCCCAGGGGCATGGCCGAACTCCAGCCATGGGCGATGGCCGCCCAGGTGGTCCGCTGGGACTCGGTCAATTCGGCGGAGAGGGCGGTGCGCAGGCCGGTCAGCGCGCCAGCGTACCCCTGGTTCGCGGCGGTCACCGCGGCCTGGGCCGTGGTCAGCGCCTGCGGCTCGGCGGTTCCCATGCGCACCTCGCGCTGGAGCCGCCGCACTTCGGCCCGCGCCGTGCGGACCGCTGTTTGCGCTGAAGCCGCTTCCGAAAGGTTCTGGTCATGCCAGCCGCGCAGCGCCGTGAGCAGTGCTTCGGCCTGGGCTTCTGACACGTTCAGCGCCACCAGCGCTTCGCGATCCAGTTGGACATCAGCGAGCAGCCCCCACAACGCGGCGGCTTCCGCCGTGGTCACGGGAGACGGCTGCGGCTCGGCCGGCTGTCCCACAGTGAGCTGAGTCATGGCTGGGGGCGGGGCGGTGACCCACCAGGCGCCGGTGGACGCGGCGACGAGCGCGAGTAAGAGCACGAGCACTTTGGCGTTGCGCTGGATTCTGGGCATGGGTTGCTCCTTTCGATATGGATCATTTACCCCAGTCGGATACTTCAATTGGCAGACTGCGATTTGTACTCTCGCAGCGCTTCCGGCCTGCGTGAACTTCCGCGTCACGCCGTCGCAGTCCAACTCTACACCACGATATCGCCATGGGCAAATCGATTCAGCGACAGCACAACCGCACGCGAGATGAAGTCTTTGTGTCCAACTGCCGCTGCGCACGCGCAGCGCCGCGATACATGAAAACCCTATCGGGTAAGTACCCTACGCCGCGTAAACTCTTTGCGCAGCGCCCAAAAAATAATTCGAGAGTACGCGCAGCGTGTAAGTATTCGTGAACGCGGCGCTTGAAGCGCGCAAGTTGTGTCGCGGCGGGCGCGCGGTCATCTGTCCCGCTTGCCTCAGGTCATTTCGTGGGGTAGAGTCTGCTCGGCGATGCGTTGTAGTGGATCGCTGCACTTCCACGGACGCCCTTGGTCGGGTGGCCGTTCGGGGACAGGCCGGACAACCCACTCATTCACCACGACGTGGTGTCGGCTGGTGAAGGTGCGCGCAACAGCGAGGACGCGCGATGCGGAGATGGTGCGCCTACAGCCTGGTGCTGATGCTGTCCCTCGGCGGGACCGGGTGCCGTTCGGCCGGCGCGAGCGGCGGAGGGTACGCGACGTTTCAGGAGCGCGACCTGCGCGCGGCGCAGCGCTTCAACGACGAGGGGCTGCGCGCCGTCGAGCGAGGGGACTTCGCGGAGGCGGAGCGGCTCTTCCGCGCAGCGCTTGCCGCGGACGTGTATTACCCCGCCGCGCACAACAACTTAGGGATTACGCTTTTAGAACAGAACAGGATTTATGAATCAGCGTGGGAATTCCAGTACGCGGCGAAGCTGATGCCGAAGTCGGCCGAGCCGCGTTTCAACCTGGCCACTCTATTGGAGCGCGTGGGCAACCACGAGGGCGCGGAGGAGAGCTACCGCGAAGCGCTCGCGCTCGAGCCGGAGAACATCGAGGTCATGGGTCATTTGGCGCGGGTGTACATCAAGACCGGGAGGCGCGACCAGACGACGCGGGACCTGCTCACCAAGCTGGCCACCCGCGCCGATCGCGGGTCGTGGGACCGCTGGGCGCGCGAGTGGCTCATGCGGCTGGATCAGCCGGACGGGGGATTGGCTACGAAATGATCGCGCAACTGTCAGGGCGCGCAAGCATGCGAATGAGTGCGTAGGTCGAGGAGAAAGTCGATGTCCACACGTGCAATGATCCGTCGTGGCTACAACGTCATGCTGCTGGCCTTACTGACCATGGGCATGATGGGGCTGAGCGCAACACCGGTCGGCAGGCCTCCGGAAAGTGTCCCGGGCGAACCGGGTCCCGGTCCGGAACCCGAGCTCGGGGGAGACGAATGTATCCCCTATGACGCCCACGGAACCAGTATGCCGGCGCCGGTCGACATGCCGATCGAAAGAGTCGAGCGCCAGTCCGGAGCGCCCCGTCTGCCTGACTCGATTGACGCGACAACCGGTTCGCCCCTGGAGTCGCCGGCTGATGAAAGCATGCCTTCCATCGGTCCCAATGGGATTCACAGCCGCAGCTTCAACAGCCTGCTCGATTCCACGGACAACGCCAACGACACCTCGCAGGGCTGGCTGTGGCGGCACAACATGATGAAAGAGATCGTCTCGGCCGACGAGGGCGACTACACGAATGCCGCGCTGACGGTCATCCTCAGCGCGAATCGCGACCTGGAGTTTACCAATACCGCGACGGACAGTTGGACGGTCGATGATTTTGAGGACTTCGCCATCGCACATGACGATGCGAACGATCGCTTTGTGCTGTCTGCGGACGACGGCCGCGAATGGCGGTTCCGCGACTTTGATTACGCGACGGCGGAGCAGCGCGGCCTGCTCTACGAGATGCGGGACAACTACGGCAACGCGCTGACCATCACGCACGTGACCACCAGCGGTCTGGTCGAGCGCGTGGACGACGCCGGCGGGCATCGCATGGCGTACAGTTATGTGTCTACCAACGGCGTGCAGCGGCTGAAGACCATCCGCACCTACAAGACTTCGACGGAGAACGACGCCAACCTCATCGGCGAGGTGGAGTACACCTATTACGGCACGAACAACACCAACGGCGGCATCGCCGGCGACCTGCAGCTGGTCACCACGCGCAAGAAGGCCACCGCCGACGCCGATGGCACGCTGTCGATCGTGCGGCAGACGCACTACCGGTACTGGTCGGGCGTGTACCATGCCGTTTCGAACCCCGGCACGGATCACAAGCTGAAGTTCATCATCCGCCCGGAGAACTTCGCCCGCCTGATCGACGAGGAAGGCGCGGACGCGCACCGGACCGTCGATGACGCTACCCTGGCCGATTACGCGAACGCGTACTTCGAGTACGACAGCGACTACCGCGTGTCCACGCTGATCGAGCAGGGTGGAAGCTGCGGGAGTTGCGGTGGCGGTGGCGGGACGGGAATCACCACGTTCGCTTGGGACGTGAACACCAACGCGATCAGCGACTACAACACGTGGGCGCTGCACGGGGTGATGGACCGGCCGGACGATACCCGGGTGATCTTCGACATCAACCGCGCCCGCAAGACGCTTACCTGGGTGCTGCAGGACACGGATGACGGTTCGCCCAACCGTGAACGCGTGTGGCACAACCAGTTCAATGACCGCAACCGCGTGGTGCGCGCGTTCACGCCCGCGTCGATCGGCGCGTATGATGAGAGCGCTCCATTCGGCGTCACCTCCAACGGCGTTGGCCTGGCGCACGAGTACACCTACTTCGGCGCCGGGGCGTACGAGGACTGGCTGGAATCGGTGTCGCTTCGGCTGAACACGACGGGTACCGTGCACAAGGTCATCGAGTACGGCCGCACCGAGCCCAACCGTCCGGACCTGGCCACATCGATCACCCGGTACGAGGACACCGCGGGCATCGAGGATCTGACCACGACCTTTGCGTACACCTTCCACAACGTAAGCAGCACAGGGGTCAAGACGGTCACCACGACGTACCCGCAGGTTACAGCCGCGCGCAACGGGCCCGATGTCGCGACGGTGGAGCAGAGTTACTACGACGACAATGGGCTGCTGCGCTGGGTGCAGGACGGCGAAGGCTATGTGACGTATTACGGCTACGACGACACCACCGGCGGGGGCGAACAGGCCACGGGCCAGAATAACCTGGTGGTGCGCGACGTGAACACGCAGACGCTGCCCGCCGCGGTCGACGACGACTGGGCCGGGGCTGCGCCCTTCAGCCGCGTAGACGTAACCACCACGCCGCTGAACCTGGCGACCAGCCAGGTCATCGATGCGCGCGGACGCGTGCGCAAGAGCACCGATCCGGAGGGGCTGATCACCTGGCAGGTGTACAGCGACGTGGAGCGCCGGGTTTATCCGGCCTGGGACGCGGCCACCGCGAAGCCGCTGCTGCCGGCGCAGATCACCAGGTTCGATCGCGACGGGCGCGCTGAGGACCTGATTACCCTGCGGACCACGGCGAGCATCACCACCAACGGCAGCCATGAGCCGTCCGGCGGCGAAACGCCGGCGCAGTCCGACTACGCGACGTGGACAGTCAACGCCTACGATTACGGCGGCCAGCTCACGGACAGCAAGCGTTACCACAACATCCCCAGTTCAACCGCTGGCGCGCGCTACACAAATTACTACCAGACCACGCGGACGTACGACGCCATGGGCCGGGTCGCGGCGGTGTTCGAAGACGTGGCGGACGGCTCGCCGGAAGCGATCGAGCAGGTCACCGCGTACACCTACAACGAGCTCGGCCTGGTCACCGAAGTGCAGATGGGCGTGTCCGACGACGACCATGACGCTATCACCTCGAACGGCCTGCCTGCGCTGGTGACGGTCAGCAGGACTTTTTACGACGACCCCAATACCGACGCGAACGCGGAGCACGGCGACGCCGGACCCGGCAATGTGTCCTGGACGCAGCAGTACTTCGGCACAGGCGGCAGCGACCACGTCGCGACGTTCAACCGTTACGACTTCCGCAACCGCCGCGGGGTCAGCGAGCGCGCCGATGGAACCACCTCAGTCATGCTCTACGACAACCTCGATCGCGTCGTCACCTCGGGCACGTTCAAGAGCACGGGGCCGGTTGCAGGCGACGATCCCGCGGCGAATACGTACGCCGCCAATCGCCTGTCGCTGTCGAAGACTTACTTCGACGAGGTCGGGCGCGTGTACCAGACGGAGCAGTACCAGGACGTGACCGACAGCACGCCGGCGGACGCGCTGATCAGCAACACCTATTACGATCGCCGCAGCCTGGTCGTGGCCGGCGACGCGGCCAACACCGGCGCTACCGAGACGGTCTACGACGGCGCGGGCCGGCGCATCCAGGTGCGCCAGGCGACGGCGCTCGAAGCCACCAAGTACAGCACCGGCGCGTTCAACTACCTCGACGACAACGAGAACATCGTCGCGGTCACCGACTACACGCTCGACGCCGACGGCAAGGCCGCGAAGGTCGTCCACCGCGAACTCAACCACGATGACACCGACGGCATGGATCTCGACGGCAGCGACTTCATCGCGACCACGGTGTGCAGCTACTACGACGCCGCGGACCGGATGAGTGCTGCGGCGAACTACGGCACGAACACCTCCACCTGGTCGAACGGATCGCCGGTCAGTTGCCCGGGCAGCGCGCCCGCGCGCAGCGACACCATCCTGGTGACCTCGTACACCTATGACAGCGCCGGCCGGCGCACGCTGGTCACCGACCCCAAGGCCATCGACACGCACACGCAGTACGACGATCTCGGCCGCAGCGTGGCCAAGACGGAGGATTCCGGCGGGCTGGAGCGCAAGACCGAGTACCAGTACAACGCGCAGGGCAGCCTGGTGCGGATCATCGCCGATCTCGACGCGGACAATACCTTTGCGGGCGGCGTTTGGACCATGGCCGGCGGCGACGTGGACCAGGTCACCGAGTACGCCTACACCGACGGAGTCAACGCGCGCTGGGTCACCGAGACCCGCTTCCCCACCGGCGACGGCACGGTGGGCAGCGCGTCCACCGACAAGCTGGTGTTCAGTTACCACGTCGACGGCACGCTGGCCACGCGCGTCGACCAGAACGGCACGGAACTCACCTACGACTACGACGACGCGCGGCGCAAGGTCTCCGAGGTCATCACCGATCTCGGCTCGGGCGTCGCCGGGGAGGTGATGGCAGTCACCTGGAAGTACAACGACGCGAAGCGCCTCGAATTCATCACCACGCACGATGACGACTCGCCGGACACCGCAAGCTGGACCGACGCGGTCAACCAGATCAAGAATACCTACGACACTGCGGGCTATCTGCTCAAGCAGGAACAGGAAGTCGACGGCGCCGTGGACGGCAGCACGCTGGCGGTCGAGATGGCCTACGAGACGGACTTCACCGCGTCCGGCGCGTACAAGCGGCTGAAGTACCTGGAGTACCCGGACGGGACGCGGCTGTTCAGCGGGTACACGCACAGCGGCGGGGGCGGCACGTTCCAGGACACGATCAACGCGGCGTTCAGCCGCGTGGGCCAGCTCGCGTTCGCAGACACCAACGGCTCACCCACCATCGGCGACCTGCTGGTCGAGTACGACTACAACGGGATGCACCGCTTCGTGCGCCGCGCGCACGATGATGCTGCCGGGTCCGCGGGCAACGACACCCGGCTGGACCTGTGGCACGGGAGCAGCGGCACCTACGCCGGTCTCGACCGCTTCGGCCGGGCGATCGATCTGAAGTTCACCGACTACAACGCTTCGCCCGTCGAGTTCGACCGGCGCAAGTACACGCACGACCGCAACGGCAATCCCACCGGGATCGAGAACACGGTCTTCAAGGGCCGGTCGCAGGTTTTTGGCTACGACGATCTCAACCGGCTGGTGAGCCAGGACGAGGGCATCCTGGTCGGCGGGTCGATCGCGCTGAGCGAACTCGAACGCAGTTACAACATGGACCTCCTGGGCAACCTGGTCGCGTCAGCCGGGGGTTTCAAGCAGAACAGCGGCAGTTCGACGTTTACGCACGCGGTGAACGCGACGAACGAGCTCACCACGATCACGCGCGGGAACCCCGCGGGGCGCTCGCGGCTGGTGCTGGATGATTTTGCATCGAGCCTGTCGGCGATCTGGTCGCAGGAAGTGGGCGATTGGAGCATCTCCGGCGGCAAGGTGAACGTGGACGACTTGGGATCTCCGATTCCAGCGTTTATGGGCCGGCTGATGGGGTCGGCCGTCGCTGACGACGGCAGCCTCGAAGTGAAAACCACGTTGCCTTCGGGCGGCGGGACCGCGGGCCTGATCTTCAGCAAGGCGGGCAGCAACTTCTGGGGCGTGAGCGTCACCAACGGGTCGAGCAATAACATCCAGCTCTTCTACTTCAGCGGCGCGGGCGCAGGAACGAGCAAAGCCTCCACCTCAGCCACGATCAGCGTGAGCACGGAATACACCATCCGCGTGGTGCGCATCCAGCGGCACGTGGACATCACCATCTTCGACGGCGCGTCGGTAATCGCGACATTGGCGTACGATTCGCCGACCGACTTCGGCGACGGCACGTTCGGGATGTGGTCCACCGCGGTCGATGCGCAGTTCGACGACTTCAGCTTCACCCGGCTGGACCAGGTGCACGCGCCGGCGGCGCCGCGGTTCGCTTCGACGGCGCAGACCGCGCTGAACACCGGCAGCGCGTACCTGCAGGTCGAGAGCTTTGAGTACGGCGGGGAGTCGCGGCTGGAGTGGGCGGGCGACACGGAATACATCGCGCAGGCGGACATCGATCTCAACAGCGGCGACTGGGCGGAACTGCGCTTCCGCCATGCCGATCCGGACAACTACTACGCCGTGCGCATCGGGCCGACGATCAGCCACAACAGCGGGCCGGTCGAGTTGATCGAGACGGTGCGCGGCAAGCGCACGGTCGTAGGCTCGCAGCTCTACACCACCAGCAGCCCGCCGTTCTCGGTGAAGGTGAAGATCACCTCGGGCGACGCGGCCAGCGTGTGGGTCGAAGGCACGCTCGAGTTCAACGCGGTGGGGATGTCGGGTGTGCCCGCCGGCGGCGTGGCCCTGGCCTCGGAAAAGGCCCGGTTCAGCGCGCTGAAGGTCGGCTACGACAACAATGCCGACGACGACATCGACGACGGCGGGGACGACCTGGTGGTCAGCAATCCGTTCGGCAGCACAGCCATCACGCCCACCCACGACGACAACGGAAACCTGACCTTCGACGGGACGTACAAGTACACGTACGACGCCTGGAACCGGCTGGTTAAAGCTACGCTGGAGGACACCGACGTGGTCATCCAGCAGGCCGAATTCGACGGCCTTGGGCGGAGAATCCGCAAAGTTGTAACAAATTCGGGCGACTTGGACGGGGTTACGGTGTATCTTTACAATGGTCACCAGATCATCGAGACCCGGGACGGCTCGGGCAACGTGGAGACGCAGGTGTACCACGGGACGCGCTACATCGACGAGGTCGTCGGCTTGCGGGTCAAAGACCAGGGCCGCGTGTACCTGCACCAGGACGCGAACTGGAACGTCACCGCGATGACCGACCTGACCGGGCGCATCATCGAACGCTACTGGTACAGCCCCTACGGCGAGCTTGAGGCCATTGTGGCGGCGCACCCGTTCGACTACGACGACGATGGCGACGTGGACGATGACGATTACGCCGTGACCACCAACGGCACGTGCTCCGGCGCCGCCAGCGGCGACTGCCGGCGCCTCGACGCCAACGCCGACGGCGTGGTCAACGGTGACGACCGAACCGTCATCGCCGCGTACATCGCAACGCTGGACGGCGATACCGCGCTTCAACGAGTTCCTATCAGCACCTACAGCCGGCGCGGGAACTACTTCGGACACCAGGGGCTTGTGCTTGATGCCGAACTGGCTTCCTACCAGAACCGCGCGCGGCAGTATGCGCCCAAGGCGAAGCGGTTCAAACAAGTCGATCCACTAGTGCATTTGTTAAATCACCTTGACTCCATGCCGCGCGATGTTCAACTAGAGGTCCTGTTGACGGAAGGAAGAAACCCGTATTCCTACGAGGAACAGTCTGCAGTCCGTCGTTTGGACCCATCCGGTATGACCAGTTGCTGTTATTCTACCAATGCCTTGTGTAGCGCCGCAGGAGGAACCACAACAAACCGCTGCAATTGTATACCCGGTAGCGGAACGCCGATTTCATTTAGGTGGAAATCTTCCGGCATCATTGGAAGTGTCTGCTGGGAAAAATGGGCCTGGGCGTGTACAGTGCAAGAACGATGTTGGTGTACTGGCTGCGGCGCCGCATGTCCCTATGGATGGAATTGCCTAACTGTAGTTTGGGATCCCAACATACTTACGGCGACGACCATTACTTGGGAGGATCCAACTGGAACAGGGGCGTGTACGCCGCCTCCTCCGGCGCCAACGGGCGGACCGCCGACAACGTTCAAGTGCCCCTGCTAGACGTTCGACGGTGCATACGATTTTGCACTTGTCTTGCATTGAGTAGCTGTCGCGAGCAGTGCACATCAAGTGCATCTCAGGAGTCACCAGGAGGCGACTGGGGAATAGCAATGCCTGAAGGCAGAAATCCGGAGAAGTCGAAACAGGTATTTGTGCATACCTTATTGACTACCTCATTGCGCCAGAGGAAGGACGCTCCAGATTGGACCTAACAAACCGACATGTTCCTTGTATCTGTTGCAGATACGATTTGTTCGGTACGAGTATCAACGCAAACTGCCCGGAGTGTGGCCGCCCTACACATGACTCGCTCTTGCCCACGCGGCTAGTCTTTGCAAGAAGATCAAGCCTATACGGCCTGCTCATCCTGATGCTAGTATGGATAGTGATAACACTCTCGATTGGCCTAATTACAGTTCTTGACAGTTCACTACTGTCACAATTGGAATTTATTCTGCTTTGCTGCGTCGTGACAATGCACACTGCTTCTGCGGCGTTGGTCATCGCCTATAACGCGACATGCGACGCAGCCGGGCACAGAATATGGCTTTCCTTCTTGTTAGTGAGCTTACTGTATTTTGCTTCATCGTCGATCGCAAAACATTTGGGCGTTTATTACTGGATATTGCGTACTTGTAGTCCACTAATATGGTATGTCGAATTAGGGGTCTATATCCTTCTACCGGTAGTTCTCGCCAACTCTGTGATGATGCGCGTTGCTCGAAGAGTGCCATCATTGACACAGGAAAGAACAATACGGATTTGTACAGTTGGCGTCATTGTTGTCGCATTACTTCTTGGAGCTAATCCATATTTTCGGATACTCCAGTGGAACCTGGTGCTCGTTGTTATGATCGCTATTGGATTACTTGCGCAATTCATTTCAAGCTGTACGGCGGCTAGAGGATTGTGGCGTGTGCTGGGCGAGCAGCGATTACTTGACACTGATGAAGCAAAGTGACCTGGGAACGAAACAGGTAGTTTGAAGTACACCTTTGACGCCTGGACCCGGCTGGTTAAAGCCACGCTGGAGGATACGGACGTGGTCATCCAGTCAGCCGAGTTCGACGGCCTGGGGCGGCGGGTCCAGAAGGTGGTGACAAATTCGGGTGATTTGGATGGGACCATCGTGTACCTTTATAACGGACACCAGATCATCGAGACCCGGGACGGCTCGGGCAACGTGGAGTCGCAGGTGTACCACGGCACGCGCTACATCGACGAGGTCGTCGGCCTGCGGGTGAAGGACCAGGGACGCGTGTACCTGCAACAGGACGCTAACTGGAACGTCACCGCCATGACCGACCTGACCGGGCGCGTCATTGAACGCTACTGGTACAGCCCGTACGGCGAGTTGGAAGCGGTCGTGGCGGCGCACCCGTTCGATTACGACGACGACGGCGACGTGGACGATGACGACTACGCAGTAACCACCAACGGCACGTGCAGCGGCGCCGCGGCCGCGACGGGCGACTGCCGGCGCCTCGACGCCAACGCCGACGGCGTGGTCAACGACGACGACCGCACGGTCATCGCGGCGTACATCGCTTCTCTCGGCAGCGATACCCAGCTTCAGCGCGTTCCCGCAAGCGCCTACAGCCGCCGCGGGAACGTCTTCGCGCACCAGGGGCTGGTGCTCGACGCGGAACTGGCAACCTACCAGAACCGCGCGCGGCAGTATGCGCCGAAGGTAAAGCGGTTTTTGCAACGTGATCCAGTGGTACTACGAGCACGATCGCGAAGTGGATTCCACGATGGGAATAACCTATACGGAAAAACTCGAATGAACCCCCTTCGGCTTGTCGATCCTACAGGTTTTGCCGGAATCTGCATGAATGGCTCCGACGAGACTATTCGTATTCGTCCTGAGAATGGGTGTGGTGATGACGCCGATCCTCCTTGTGACGACGATGGTTGGGTTGACTTGCCTCCGGGGACTCAGGCCCCGTGCGACGGCATGAATGGTGAAGATATTGGACAGACCGACTGCCCTGTATTCAAAATTACGGGCGGTTGCGACGCTGACTATACCGGCGGTACGCCGAAGGTGAAGGTAAAGTGCTGTGGAGCCCTCGCGTCTCTATATCAGCTCTTAAAGGGTGGCTGTGTCGAGAAGTGGCCAGGTTGGTAACGCTATTCGTGCCGATGCTAAGCCAAGAGAGCTCAACTAAGGTTCTGACGCGAATAGCGCAACATGCTGCGCGCCAGGCGTCGGTTGTTATTCTGGTTTTCGGATTCGCCGCTTGCGCTATCGGAGTCGGGTCAGTCGTATCCGCTTTGCTCGTGCCAACTTCTGAGCCGTTCGCCAACATAAGCGATTACTTGCGCGATTATCTTTTTGGCATAATGCTATTTAGCACAGTGTTCGCCATCCTCATACTTCTGGGCGTTGTCGGCTTAGTCTTAAGTTCGACTTTCGCAGTTTACGCAGCCTGTTTAGCCGCGTGAATCAATGCCTTGAGCACTTTTCGGCTACCCTTGCCGGAGATCGGGAGCGCCGAAACCTGTTCGCGAATGCTCTCCTGGCGTAG